>ERZ809074.163-NODE-163-length-113092-cov-120.706786_pt1 | contig 113092 bp, 115 predicted proteins | sample MGYA00520795_ERZ809074 | MGnify/ENA primary metagenome ERZ809074 (study PRJEB31570, sample SAMEA3212989) | Homo sapiens | biome: human-gut; feature: human gut; material: fecal | place: Sweden | collected 2011 ... | reverse complement strand
AATCAAAGCCGCCGTTTCTTTTTATCTTCTAATGAAATGACGCGGTATCACTGTTGAAATCGGCGGCTAAAGGAGGTAGCCGCCATGAAGCAAAAAGCATATCGACAAAATCCGACAGTTATTGACTTATCAAAAAAAGCCCGCCCACCACCGGGGGAAACTACGCTTATATATATGAACTGTCTAATCATCTGGATACTGCTTACAATGCCTATGCGCCCGTCCGGGCTTTTCGGACGGGCGCATTTTGTACGTTCAAAAAATTTTTGAAGAAATTTCAAAAAATCTTCGGCGTTTTTGAAAAACGCCGTATTGCCCCGCGAAAAGGGGGGAAGCACCACCAACTTTCCAACGAGAAAGGAGGTGAGAATGTGGAACCTAATAGCAGGGAGTTTTACAAACAGTGTGCTTTTCAGAAGTTTTGTAATACGGTATTGCACAATGAAGCTTGCGACACCCATAGAGAACTTCGCAGACACAAGGCAAAGGAAGTGACCTTTTCCGACATGACCTTAGACGAAGCGCGGCAGCTTCATACGTTTGATGAATATTTCAAACGTGAAGCCGCCGAAACCGTCTTTGAGAAAGCCGGGAAGAAAATCACGCCAAAGCTGCTTCTTGAAGCAATCCGTACTTTGCCGGAAGAAAAGCGCAAAGCCATATTGCTGTATTACTTCGAGGGAATGAACGATACCGAGATTGCGGAGCTGTTCAACACGTCGAGAAGCACGATACAGTACAGGCGGACAAGCTCTTTTGAGAAATTAAGAAAATATCTGGAGGAAAATGCTGATGAATGGGACGAATGGTAACGAACCCGGCTACCCGGAAAATGCCCTTGTTCCTTATCCTGTCATTGTGGCAGCGACAAAGGGCGACCCGGACGCCATGAAGATTGTCTTGCAGCATTTCAGCGGCTACATAGCCCGCCTCTCCATGCGGAAGCTGTACGACGAGCGCGGGAACGTCTATTTTGGCGTAGACCACGACATTCGGGAACGGCTGCAAGCAAAACTGATGATGGCTGTCCTCACCTTTAAGGCAGAGGAATAAACCGCAGCGGCGGCGGGACGCTTTCTCTCTCCCCCTTTTCCGTTCCGCTGCTGACGCGGCAGCAAAGCCATTCTGAACCTTGACAAAGAAAGCGGCGCAAGATAACGGCGGCGCAGCATAGGGCAAATCGGATACGTTCCTTTTGCGCCGAGCCATACGGCGGGTGCGCCATGACGCTATCCGGGTGAGGTTATCCCCGCCCGGACAGCCGAGCGACCAACACCGCGCCGGAAAGCAAGTGTAGCGGCTTGCGGGCGACGACACGCAGAATATACAATGATACTTCCTTACAGCCACAGTCCGAGCGTTAAGAGCGTCGCAGGCAATGGGTAGGGCGGCATGAGAACCATGCCGGGGTGAAATTCCCATGAGGTTATGCTAATAACCGTCCGATTAAAGCCTTTGTTTTATTGAATAGTGGACTTGCTGCTATTCATAGACTGTATTATATGTTTGCGAAAGAAAGGGGGATTTTCTTTGACGCAAAACCAAACGCCCGTTACCACAACGGAGCATAAAATAGGAAAAGTTACTTACCTTGTATGTTCGTCCGCAAGTGAACGCGCAACGGACACACTGGATAAAAAGATAAAAAAACTCATTCGCAAAGACATGGAACTGAACCCCGCAAACGCCCGGAAATAGGGCGTTTCTTCACATTTTATACATGACACAGGCAGCGGTATGTGGTATAATATAGACAGTACAAATACCATGCTTGTCTGTCGTCGGAAAGGAGGACAAAATGTTACAGACAGACAAGATTACCGCTTTATATTGCAGATTGAGCCAGGAAGATATGCAAGCCGGGGAAAGCGAGAGCATACAGAACCAAAAACTGATTTTACAAAAGTATGCTGACGAACACCACTTTTTCAACACGCGCTTTTTCGTAGACGACGGATTTTCCGGCGTGAGCTTTGAGCGTGAGGGGCTTCAAGCCATGCTGCATGAGGTTGAAGCCGGGAACGTGGCGACCGTCATAACAAAAGACCTTTCCCGTCTGGGACGTAATTATCTGAAAACCGGGGAGCTGATAGAGATTGTCTTTCCCGAATATGAAGTGCGCTACATTGCCATTAACGACGGTGTAGACACAGCAAGGGAAGATAACGAGTTTACCCCTCTGCGGAACTGGTTCAACGAGTTTTACGCCCGCGACACCTCAAAGAAAATCCGGGCTGTCAAACAGGCAAAGGCGCAGAAAGGCGAGCGCGTCAACGGCGAAGCTCCTTACGGCTACCTTATCGACCCGGATAACCGCAATCATCTGATACCCGACCCGGAAACGGCGCACGTCGTAAAACAGATTTTTGCAATGTATGTACGGGGCGACCGTATGTGTGAAATCCAGAACTGGCTGCGGGACAATGAAATACTGACCGTCGGGGAACTGCGCTACCGCAGGACAGGGAGCAAACGCCACCCCCGCCCACAGCTCAACGCATGGTACAACTGGCCGGATAAGACGCTGTACGACATTCTGACAAGGAAAGAATATTTAGGGCATACCATAACCGGGAAAACCTACAAGGTATCTTATAAGTCGAAAAAGACGAAAAAGAACCCGGAGGAAAAAAGGTATTTCTTCCCCAACACTCACGAACCTTTGATTGATGAAGAAACCTTTGAACTTGCACAGAAGCGGATTGCCACCCGGCAACGCCCGACAAAGGTTGATGAAATTGACCTGTTTTCCGGGCTGCTCTTTTGCGGGGACTGCGGCTACAAAATGTATGCAGTACGCGGAGCCGGGACGCTTGAACGGAAACACGCCTACACTTGCGGCAACTACCGCAACCGGGCAAGAAATGATATGCTCTGCACTACGCATTATATCCGCAAAAGCGTATTGAAAGAACTTGTCCTTGCAGACTTGCAGCGAGTAACGTCTTATGTGAAAGAGCATGAACAGGAGTTTATCGAAACCGCCAACGAGTGCAGCGCAAAGGCAGTACAAAAGACGCTGACACAGCAGCGGAAAGAGCTTGACAAGGCGCAGAACCGTATTAACGAGCTGAACATCTTATTCCGCAAGCTCTACGAGGACAACGCTTTAGGGAAACTTTCAGATGAACAATTTGCTTTTCTGACTTCCGGCTATGATGAAGAAAAAAAGACGCTGACCCGGAGGATTGCGGAGCTGTCACAGGAAATCGACAACGCCACCGAGCGCAGCGCGGACGTAAAAAGGTTTGTCGCACTGGTACGCAGATACACAGCGATTGAAGAACTGACCTACGAAAACGTCCATGAATTTATTGACCGTATTCTTATTCACGAACTGGATAAGGAAACGAACACCCGCAAAATCGAAATCTTTTATAGCTTTGTCGGCAGAGTTGATACAGGTGACAAGCCTACCGAAAGTATCTCCTATTTCAGACAGATAGGAGCCGACGTAAAGAGTTATGCTATCTAACATACATCAAAAAGAGGTAAGATAACACCCTCTGCAAAAAAGGTATCGTTATCTTACCTCAACAAAGTTGGTTCCCGAATATCCGTCGTCCTCGTCGTAGTGGCGGATGGCTGTATAGCCGTGATCCCGGCAATACTTTTCTAAAATCCGCTTCTGGTATTTGGTAGTACTCAAATATTGATTCTGTACCAAATCGAATAATGGAGTGCAGGCTTCCTTTAATGGGCAATTCTTCTACCGGAGGCTTTGGTGTTCGAAATTCTCTGCCCATGCGTTTGGCGTAATCGGCATCAACACCTGAACCCCAATAAATCGCTTCATATGCATTTTGCGCAAACATTTTATTGAGTTCGTTTACTTGATTTTTGAATTTAATTGTAATATTGAAACCATCCTCACTTTTCTCATCGTACACTTCTGGATCGCAAAGGCAAAAACACACAGTTGGACTTAGAGGAAGAAAAATGATAATACCTCCAGTACCTAAACCATAGTTAATTCTATAATTCCTACGCGCATAGAGAAGGTTATACAACGTGACCGGATTATCAGAAATAATAAAGCCACGACCGGATTCGTTTATGATTGTCAATGGCTTTAGATCGACCAAAATATCAAAACATTCGTTCGCTACAGCGATGGAGATTTTATTGGGAGTATCGTAGTCAGCAAAGAATTCTTCGCGACTAACTGCAAGCTTCCCTCTGGATGCTTCTGTTTCATCGATCATCATTCTAAAATTATCAAGTAATGAACGATAAGCGTCTGCTATTTTTAGCTGTTCTTACTAATGAAATCTGTACAAAGTGAAGGAGGAGCAGGTAGTATTCCAATGGTTCTGTACACTCTGTGTCGTCCTCAACCAATAGATATCTCACCACCTGAGACCATTTTCCTTCACATTTGGACAGCCACTCTTCTATAACGCCATCTCTTCCATACATATAGTCCCGATAGGCTACTTGTTTAATTGACGCATACTCGACTACCCTGAAACCGGATTTTCTGAGCATACCAAGGCTTTTTTTATTTTTGGAGAAGTTCTTTAAATAGAATCTTGGAACATAGTGTTGATCTTTTTTGTTCTGCATAAGATCACTCTTTTCTGTAAAGAGAAGTAGCCGCATGGGAATACTCCCACACGGCTACCTTGGTAGCACAAAGGCCTACCGTTGATTAATTATAGTACATAGCGGAACAAATTACAAGAAAACATCGAATTATCACATTTTTTGCCATAGCGACACTCCTCAAATTCTGCGCCGCAATAGACAATGAATAAGAAAAACCCTCTGAAATCAACCGATTTCAGAGGGCTTTGGTCCGAGTGGGGCGACTCGAACGCCCGGTCTCTTGATCCCAAACCTATGTCTGAACTTTCAGTGAGGGGTCTTGCGTCCTCTTTGGCGCTTTCCGTTGCTCCAACAGTTCCTCTTTGGAACTCTATTGCCCTGTTTATTTCAGACACCGCTTTCGTCTTTTGGGATTTGTGTGGGATTGAATTCTGTATATTAAAAGTGCTTCCGACCGGGTTTACCTCCGGTGGCGGGCATTTTTGTCACAGCGAGCAGCTCGAAAACTGCGCCGCATAAACAAAGAAATAAGCGCGATGACAAAAAGACAGCAGGCTGACTTGGATGATAGCCAGCCTGCTGAGCGAAGATGTTTATTCGATGTTTTGCCTTTCAGCAGCAATGCGTGCTCTTTTGCCTGAGAATGCAATGCCGATTTTTATAATTGACGTAACATTCATTGCTTGCAAATCAACACTGTACGCACGGTCGTTGATCTGTTGCAAGGCAACATTGGCAAGGTCTTCAAGCTGTGTTTCAGAGCGGCCTTTTCCGGCCTTCAATTCAATCAAAATGCCAGGCAGCCGCTTATTCAAAGGAAGCAGCTGGATATCAAATCGTCCATCACCAGCTTCGCGATTGGAGGTAATGCGATAGCTGTTGTCCATCACAGCGCACATACCCAATATCAGACCATGGTAAAATGTTTCGTCGGCAGCATCGTGGAAACTTATTGTTTGGAGCAGGAACTTTTCCAAGGCTTTTTGCAGTGATTCGATATCTGCCTTGTAGATAGCTTCCTGAATAGCAATAGCAACGGAACGAGGAATAATATTCTCGAGCTGAGAGAGAATCTCCTTGCTGTAGACGAAAGAAATCTCTTTGTTGGGCAGGGCCACTTCGCACATATAATCCTCGCCATAAGACTGGTCACAGCTCACGGCTTTCAAGTAACCAGCTACAAGCAGAAAGCTGTAAACAGAGGACGGATCATTCTGGATCTGCGGATAAATGACACCCGTGTCAATGTGCGTGACAAAGGACTCGCCCTTCATCAACAGCTCCAGACGCTCCATAATATCCGGTGTTGCGGAAGTCAGCACCTCACGGATGATATCATTGCTTCCGGTAGACTGCCAGAATGCTTTGGGACGGCAGTTATTGTTGAAGTACCCAATGACAGACCAGGGATTAAAAATCTCGGTATTACCGAAGCGGTACCCATCATACCAATCGCAGAGCTCCTGATATTTATCAGAAGCATGATAGTAGTCTGCCATCTCGTGTACTTCGCTTGAAGTGAAGCCGAAATATTCGCTGTAGCGCTCGTCTAAAATCGAGTTGATCTTCAGGTTGTTCAGGCCGCTGAAGATACTTTCCTTGGCAACACGCAGGATGCCGGTCAGGAAACCATAGCTCAGATGCGGATTGTCCTTCAGACCACCGGAGAACAGGTTTCGCATGAACCCGATGATCGTGTCGTAGAAGCCGCTCGCATGGCCCTGCTGAATGGGAGTGTCATATTCGTCAATGATGACGATAGGTGCGACATCGTGGTGCTTATGGAGGAGCAGCGTCAGTGTCCGCAGGGACATTTGATATTCCACTTCGTCAGCGGCTTCTGTTGCAAGAAGGGAATATTCCTCTTTTTCGTAATCACTAAGCGCAGAACTGGAGGCCAACTCGTTGTGACGGCGGAATTCCTGTGCGATCAGCTTTTGGAGCGTCTGATAGGTTTCTTCCCAAGAGGTGTATTTAACATCCTTGAAGGACAGGAAGATCACAGGATACTTTCTGTGATGGACACGGTAGGATTCTCCGCAGAACCAGATTTTCTTGTCTCTGAAGTAAACGGAAGTGTCCTCGGTCGTCTTTTCGAAGAATGTGCGGAGCATGTCCATGTTCAGCGTCTTGCCAAAACGTCTGGGACGGGTGAACAGGGATACCTTGGGGCGCTCATCCAGAAATTCCTTGATCATCAGGGTCTTGTCCACATAGTAGTAGTTCTTGCAGGCATCCCGGTAATCAGACACACCAATAGGCAAGGGCTTGCGTGCGGATGACACTGCGGGCTTCCCAGCACTTCGGCGGCCACGCTTATCCATCGGCTTTTGAGTACCGTCCGGGATAAACCACCGTCTGCCCTCCTTATACGCGCCGGAAATGCGTCCAGCTTTGCAAAGCTCATTGACCCGTCGTTCGGTAATACCCCAAGCGGAAGCCGCTTCTTTGATCGTCATATTGGAACACCTCCATTGCAGTTCGTCAAGAATATTATAACCGCTGCTCCGAACAAAATCAACTATATTATTCCGAATAATGTCGGCGTTATTCGGAACGGTAGTTTTCCTGCAAATATTCCGCTCTTTTCAGTAGCTATTTCCTGCTTTCTGTGATATTGTTCGTTTGCCAAAAGGAGGCGACGATATGCAGAAAGAAAATACCCTGACAGTCGGGCAATGGTGCGGCCGGTGGTTCACCGCCAATCGGCACAAATGGAACGGCAACACCGAGGGCGGGTACCGCAATCTGATTTACAGCCACATCATCCCCAGCATCGGAAGTGTGGCGCTCTCTGACTTGACAAAGCAGACAATCACCGATTTCTACGACAGCCTGCAGAGCTGGGGGCTCAGTGCCAGAAGTGTCTGGTGCGTCCACCTGCTTCTGCGGCGATGCTTGGACGAAGCGGCTCGGAATCAGCTCATTCCCTACAACCCGGTGCGGCTCTGCCAGGAACCCAAGGCAGAGGAATACAAAACAGCCCCCTTGCGATTGGGACAGCTCCAGCGTTACCTGAACGCGGCAGAACAGCTCGGCATACTCCCCATCATCTATACAGGACTTTCAAGCGGCCTGCGGCAATGTGAACTGATCACCTTGTCGTGGGCCGATTTTCATGTCCGCTACAGGTACATCCTCAAAGGCCAGCGGTTGCTGACGCTCAATGAGAAAGCGGAGCATCTCCTGAAGCGGATACCGGAAACGGCCTCGTCCTATGTGTTTCTCAATCCAAAAACCGAAGCGCCATACCAGCTCCACGAGTTCTACTATCTGCACAAGAAGATTCTGAAACAGGCAAGGCTCCCATGGGTAGCCTTTCGAGACTTACAGCGCCAGTGTATGGAGGTGGGAATATGACGCTCCGGGAATACATCCTCTTCTGGCAGGAAACCTACGACAGGCACCAAAGCAGGCCGACCACCTATGCGGCACACAACTATATATTCAAAAACCACATCATTCCCGGCCTGGGAGCCACACAACTCTCTGAATTGACATCGGAGATGGTCGGAGAATTTCTGGAGGAACGGAAGTGCTTCGGCAATCATCGACCCGGCAGCTCTGGCTTGGGAGAAGAAACCATGCGGCACATCCACCGCCTGCTCCAGCAGTGTCTGGACCAAGCTGTGAGGGACGGCCTGATGGCCGATAACCCCGCCAGGGCGTTCCACTACTCCAAGCCCACGAAGGTCAATGCAAATGTACTGACGCCGCTGGAGATGGAGGACTATCTGGATGCCGCCGAGCAATTGGGCTACCTCCCCATGTTCATGTTGGCGCTGACGACAGGCATTCGCCAAGGCGAGCTCATCGCCCTGAAATGGAGTGACCTTGATATCGAAAGCCGGACGCTGACCGTTGCGGAAAACCGTGCGGTGGAGCGGCGTGAGCTGGTGGAGTACGGTCGCCAGACGGGGTCAATAAGGCTGACCCCGGAGGTGGTCGACCTCCTAATCAGGGAACACAGCAAGCACCCCAGCAGCCCGCTCGTGTTTATGCACCCGGCCACGCTGAAACCCTACTCGCCGCAGATGGTGCGCCGAATGCACAATGAGATCATCAGGGAAGCGGGCATCGACCATATCCGATTCACGGATCTCCGCCATACCTGCGCCATCCTTGCTCTAAAGAACGGCATGGATGCCAAGGAGTTGGCGCAGATGCTTGGACACTACCGCCCCACGATCACCCGGCAGAACTATGAACCCTATCTGCCCCGCACAGCAAAAAAGGATGAGGAAATGCCTGATAAAGCCACCCAGAGCGAACTGCAGCAGGCGGCAAATATTCTGGATAGTCTTCTGAAGTTCTGATAGCTATTCCGCAAAAGGTGAGTTGCCCACAGAACTCAATCATTTTACATCCAAAGAGGAGGAAACAAAATGAAAAAGCGTATCATCATCGCCGCGGCGATTACCGCCTGTCTGGCCCTGTGCGCCGCCATGTGGCCGCAGGCCGAAACGGTCGGGGAAACACCCGCCGTGATCGTCCCAGAAGCGGCCGTTGTGGAACTCAAAACAGAAGCCGAAACGGCACTTCCGTCAGAGAAAGAAAAGACTGCGATTCCACAGCCGGAACAGACCCAGGAGGCCGTCACGGAACCGAAGTCAGCACCTGCGGAAACACCCGCAGTCCAGTCCGCACCGGAGCCAGAACCTGTCCCGGAAGTGTCTTATGGTCTCGCCCCGGAGCAAGCTGCAGAACCGCACGTAGCTAAAACAACCATTGAACCTCCGTCTGGCGACATGGTCTATGTCCCCGGCTTTGGCTGGATACAAAGCGAAGGTCCCAACCATGTCGAGTACGCCGAGGATATGTACGAGAACGGCAATAAAATCGGCATCATGGGTTGACCTCAAAAATTGAGCCGCATAAACAATGAAATAGCCGTGGGAGCGAATCGGAACGCTTCCGTGGCTTTTTCATCGTGACCAGATGATTCGAAATATTCTCTCTGAAATCGAAAACACAGATCTGAAAAATGGATTTTTGATAGACAAAATAGCGCCTCTATGCTAAAATTAACCTGTATTAGTGTATACTCCGGGGATGAGGTGTTACAATGACGATTTGTTATAACAAGCTGTGGAAGCTCCTGATCGATAAAAATATGAAAAAGAAGGATCTGCGTCTGGCTACCGGTATGTCTACGACCGCCCTTGCCAAACTGGGCAAGAACCAGCATGTCAGTACAGAAATCCTGATGAAAATCTGTACCGTGCTGGATTGCGACTTCTGCGATATCATAGAGCTCGTAAAGGAGGAAAACCATGATTGACTTTTCCAAAATCGAGCAATATCGGGAGAATAACCGTATTGAGGCCAAGAAAGCCCTTGGCGGGCTTCCCAAGAGCATTTGGGAAACCTATTCCGCTTTTGCCAATACCCACGGCGGCATTATCCTGTTGGGCGTGGAAGAATGGGCGGATAAATCCTTGCACACGGTAGATCTGCCAGACCCTGACAGACTCATCAAGGAGTTCTGGGACATCGTCAACAATCCCAACAAGACCAGCGTGAATGTGCTGTCCTCCAAGGATGTATTTGTGCAGGAAGTCGACGGCAATCATATCGTGGTCATCAATGTTCCCCGCGCGGAACGCTCCTATAAACCGGTGTATGTGGACGGAAATCCGCTCTGCACATACCGCCGTAACGGTGAGGGCGACTATCGCTGCACCAAGGAGGAATATCAGGCCATGGTGCGGGACGCATCCGTGAAAACGCAAGACATGCTCATTCTGAGCGAAATGGACTTGACGGTGTTCAACAAAGAAAGCATCCGCAGTTATCGCCAGAGAATGCGCCTCTCCCGCCCCGGCCATGTGTGGGAAGCCTTGGAGGATGAAGATTTCCTCCTGAAGCTGGGTGCTGTCGGTATCGGCTCTGATGGGAAAAAGCATCCCACCTCTGCAGGACTTCTCATGTTCGGCAACGAGTATGACATTGTGCGTGAATTCAACACTTACTTTCTGGATTACCAGGAGCAGTATGACGCTGATACCCGTTGGACTGACCGTATCATATCTTCCTCCGGCGACTGGAGCGGCAATGTGTACGACTTCTATTTCCGCGTCTATAACAAGCTGATTCAGGACATTAAGGTGCCGTTTAAAATGGATGGCGGCACCAGAGTGGATGATACCCCTGTGCATCAGGCACTCCGGGAAGCATTGGCAAATTGCCTGGTTCATGCCGATTATTACGGCAGACAAGGCCTGGTCATCATCAAAAAGCGTGATTCCATCACCATGGCGAATCCCGGCGGTTTCCGCATCGAGGTCGACGCAGCGAAAAGCGGCGGCGTATCCGACCCCCGCAACGGGACCATGCTGAAGATGTTCAATCTGATCGATATCGGTGAGCGCTCTGGCAGCGGTATCCCCCTCATTTTTGGCGCCTGGCGTGAGCAGGGGTGGGCAATGCCCTCTGTCACAGAACAGATTGAACCGGAAAGAACGATTTTATCGCTCGTTTTTGAAAAGGCAAGCGATAAAAAGCAAGCGATAAAGGCAAGCAATTCCACAATTTACAGCAGACAAAAACAATCCGTCATCGAATACTTGACCCGCGAGATTCAAGCGGATTGTAAAACGATTGCGGATCTGTTGGAGATCAGCAGTCCTCGTGCCAGAGCAGTGCTTACAAAAATGGTGAAAGAAGAAATCATTATTACCGAAGGCGGCAACCGCAATAGAACATACAAATTGAAATCCTAAGTGTCCACTATAACGGACACCACTTATGGTAGACTTATATAGAGAAAATGCAGCAACCATAGCGTTGCTTTTCGGAGGATCCAGATGGGAAAAGAACTGTTTAAGAATATCCCCAGTAAGGTCGGGGATTTGGTCAAAGATGTACGCAATGGCCGCATCGGTCTGCCTGATCTTCAGCGTCCTTTTGTTTGGAGGGACAATAAAGTTCGTGAGTTGTTTGACTCTATGCTCAAGGGCTATCCCATTGGCTATATCATGCTGTGGGAGTCTCCAGTTGATTATGAGAGCAAAAAGAGCACGATTGGAGATAAGTCAAAAACCTATGAAGAACCTAAAGAACTCGTCATTGACGGTCAGCAGCGTTTGACTGCCCTTGTTGCGGCCATGTTTTCGGTCAAGGTGAAGGACAAGAATTTCGCAGATCGTGAAATAAAAATCTCCTATAATCCGCTGACTCGCGAATTTGCTGTGTGGTCCCAGGCATATGAAAAGGACACCGAGTGGATCAGTCGCATCAGTGATGTGTTCCTGGCAAAAGAGGACAATTCCATCAGTTCTCTGCGGCGGCGTTTTATCAAGGAAGCCAACGAAGGCCGCAGTAAGAAAGAACTCCCCTTGCTGACAGACGAGGAAGAAGATAGAATCGAAGATAACATCAATGCGCTTCTGAATCTTTCCGACTATTCTCTTCCCACACTGGAAATCAGTTACACGGCAGACGAAGAAGATGTCGCAGATATTTTCGTCAGAGTCAATTCTGGCGGACAGAGTCTGACGGAGAACAACTTCATTCAGACTCTTATCTCCGTTTACGAGAATGAAACCAGCGATAAGATCAATGCGTTTGCAGCAGCATCCAGAGTGCCAGCCGCCAATACCTCTTACAACACACTTTTGGCAATTGAACCTTCTCATCTGATTCGCATGGCTGTTGGCGTTGGTTTCAAGCGCGCCCGGTTGAGATACGCTTACAGGCTTTTGAGAGGTAAAAATCTTGAGACCGGAAAGTTCTCTGATGAAGTCCGGCATGAAAATCTCCAGATTTTCAAGGACGCTTTGGACAAGGTCATGAACCTTAACAACTGGCACAGCTTCATTAACATCGTGGCAGAGGCCGGATATATCAGCGACAAGCTGATTGCATCGTCCAACGCTATCGTTTTCAGTTATGTCCTTTACCTGATTGCCAAATACGACTACAAACTGGACGCTGCGCAGCTCAAGAAGTGTATCAGCAAGTGGTTCTTTATGAGCACCATCACATATTTCTACACCGGCTCCACGGAGTCCGAAGTGGAAAAGCAGTTTGCAGATTTGCGTGATGTTCATACGGCGGCAGAGTTTATTGCCTATATTGACCGCATAATCGAAACGTACTTCACAGACGATTATTTCAGTTTGACTCTACCTAACGAGCTGAACAGTGCTGCGGCTATTTCTCCGGCGTGGTATGGATATGTGGCAGCTCAGATCGTGCTGAATACTCCTATGTTGTTCAGCAACACCCCAGTATCCAAGTATTTCATCCTGGGCTCCAGCGGAACAAAAACTGCTATTGACAAGCATCACATTTTCCCGAAGAACTACCTGACCGGCATTGGTTTTACCAGTGACCGTGACCGGAACCAGATCGCAAACTTTACCTATCTCGACTACGCCACCAACATCGAGATTTCAGATAAGGCTCCTCAAGACTATGTCGCACACTACCGCCAGAAGTTGGGTGAGGAAGGCTACCGCAAAGCCTGTGAGGAACACGCTCTACCGGATAATTTTGAAAACATGGAATACATGGAGTTCCTGAGTCAGCGCAGGATTTTGATGGCGAAGACTGTTCGTAAAGCGTACCAGAGGCTGTGTGAGTGATATTTGCAAATAAAGCCTTTCGGGGTGGTTGTGTTGTGTACAGAAACCGCAGGAATTATAGCGATAGTTGGAAAAATGTTCAACTGATTGCTAATATAGACCTTGCAAATGACTGGCGCAGAGGAGAATAACTGATGGATTATAATATTTTGATAACCTTCTTGCAAGAGAAACAATACCTCACCGATTTGGAAAAGGACATTCTGGACACATGGAAAGAATTGCAGAAAAATCCGTTTGACTGTTCTGCGGCGCAAAGGCAGGTACTGCAAAATGATGCGAAGTATCCTGAGATTTTCTTTGCAATCAAGTCAATGCCGACAACAGTGCCTCGTCCTATTGAACGGATGACAGAATTCGACATTCGTTATAATTTAGAGAATCAGCTTGCAGCACTTGCGGCAAAGGAAGGGTGGCAGAAATATGGCCAATAAACTGGAACTGACATGGTACGGCAAGGACGAACCGATTCGGGTAGAGCCGCGCCTGCTGATTGAAAACACGGCACTGTCCAACACCGCAGCCGACCCGGACACGCAGAATATGCTGATTCACGGAGATAATCTGCTGGCGCTGAAGGCGCTGGAGAGCAAATTTGCCGGACAGGTAAAGTGCATCTATATCGATCCGCCATTTAATACAGGTCAGGCATTTGAAAACTATGATGATAACCTCGAAATGTCAATATGGTTGGATTTAATGAGAAGCCGTTTGCAAATTATTCATACTCTTTTGAAAGACGATGGGACATTGTTCGTTCATATTGATGATCAGAACCTTCCGTATTTAACGCTCCTTTTAGATGAAATATTCGGAAAGCAAAACCGTCTTTATTTGATTACATTTAAGCAGGGAGCTGCCACTGGTCATAAGGCAATTAACCCCGGATGCGTTACTACAACAAATTTCATACTAATGTATTCCAAGAGAAAGGAATCGTGGAATCCAAATCGCGTATATACAAAACGCAGTCGTGATGACCGATACACCAAATTTATTACAAACATCCACGCTAACTATTCAGATTGGAACATTATCACACTGATTGAAGCATTTGCACAAGCGAATGAGATTGATGTGCCTACGGCACGGAAGCGTATAAAAGACAATCCCATTTTGTTAGAACAGTTCGTTATTAGCAATGCCGTTTCTGTAATCCGTACCGCTCGACCCGATATGAAGAGCGTAGGCAAGGAAATACAAGAAATGGTCTTGGCATCTAAAAGTAAACCGTCAGAAATACTGTACCTACACCGCGAAGGTTACCCCGATATGTATTTTATCAATGGGGAACGAATTCTATTCTATAAAGACAAACTCAAGAACATTGATGGAGAATTGGTATCTGCAGAACCTCTTACCACATTGTGGGATGATATTCTTTCTAATAATCTTCACAAAGAAGGCAATGTTTCCTTCCCGAAGGGGAAGAAGCCAGAGCATTTAATTAAGCGTGTCTTAGAAATTGCAACAGATGAAGGAGACCTTGTGTTGGACTCTTTCTTGGGGTCTGGTACTACTATTGCAGTTGCTCACAAAATGAATCGCCGATGGATTGGCATTGAAATGGGAGAACAGGCTTATACCCATTGTAAGCCTCGAATTGACGATTTAATTGCTAATGGTGATAAGTCTGGCGTTACGAAAGCTGTTAATTGGCAGGGCGGCGGCGGGTATCGCTTCTATGAGGTCGCACCTACCCTCATCAACAAAGACGCCTTTGACGAATATGTCATCAACGAAGACTACGATGCCAATATGCTGGCGGCTGCCGTTGCCCTGCACGAGGGATTCCATTATCAGCCGGACGGAGAATTATTTTGGAAGCAGTCTGTGGGCAACGAAAACAGCTACCTGTTTGTGACGACCCGTCACCTGAACAGCACCTATCTGGATTCCATCAAGGACACCATGGAGGACGGTGAATATCTCATTATCGCCTGCCGCTCCTTTGACAATGGACTGGACAGAGCTTACGACAACATTGCCGTCAAGAAAATTCCGCAAATGCTGTTGGAACGCTGCGAGTTCGGCAAGACCGACTACAATCTGAACATCGTCCATCCGCCGGTGTATGATGACGAGGAGGAACAGGATGTTTAATGATTTTCCGCTTTATACCACGGACTATATCAGCGGCGTGATGTCTCTGCGCAAGCCGCAGACAAAATCTCTGAAAATCCTGGAAGAAATCACGAATGCAGTGCCCCTGCGCAAGGGCATGAATTTGAAAGCAGCATTGGGTGCAGTTCACGCCATGTATCCGATTTGCACGGATTTCGAGCGGGATTTCATGTCTTTGACCTTTGCGCTGGCCACCGGCGTGGGTAAAACCCGGCTGATGGGCGCTTTCATCGCCTATCTGTATACGCAGCACAACATCCGGAACTTTTTCGTGGTTGCGCCAAACACCACCATCTATGAAAAGCTCAAGAAAGACTTGAGCGATAACGGCAGTCCGAAGTATGTGTTCCGTGGACTGGGCTGTTTTATCGTACAGCCGCAAATCATCACGGATGACGATTACCGGGAAAAGAACCTCTCGTTGTTTGAATCCGATGTACATATCTTCGTATATAACATCGATAAGTTCAACAAAGAGGGCGCAAACATGAAAAAGGTGAACGAGCTCATCGGTGACTCGTTCTATCAGGCGCTCTCCGACCTGCCGGACTTGGTGCTGATTATGGATGAATCTCACCATTACCGGGCAGAGCGTGGTATGCAGGCACTCAACGAACTGCATCCGCTGCTGGGATTGGAGCTAACTGCGACTCCCCTTGTGACGAAGGGTAATAAGCAAGTTCCTTTCAAAAATGTTGTATATGAGTATCCGTTGTCCAAGGCCATCGAGGACGGCTATACTCGTACACCCTTTGCTGTCACACGCTCCGACATTGATTTTTACAACTTTGGGGACGAGCAACTGGATAAAATGATGCTGTTGGACGGCATCACCTGTTATGAGAGCACCAAACGGAAACTCGAGGTTTATGCTGTCAACCATGGAAAGTCGGTCGTGAAGCCGTTTATGTTGGTGGTCTGTAAAGATACCGACCATGCAACATGGGTGGAGCAGTTTGTAAAGTCGGACGAGTTCCGTGGCGGTGCATACCGCAACAAAACCATCGTTGTTCATTCCAAGCAGAAAGGTGCAGAAACCGAAGCCAACACCCGGCTGCTTCTGGATGTGGAGAATCCCGAAAACCCGGTAGAAATCGTAATCCACGTCAATATGCTCAAGGAAGGTTGGGATGTCAACAACCTCTATACCATTGTGCCGCTTCGCACGGCAGCATCCAAGATTCTTCGAGAGCAGATGGTCGGAAGAGGCCTGCGTTTGCCCTATGGTGAGCGCACCGGCGACCGGGATGTGGACGCTGTGATGCTGACTGCCCATGATAAGTTCAACGATATCCTGGCAGAAGCGCAGAAGGGCGATTCTATCTTCAAGGCCGGAAATGTGATCAAAGTTGAGGAAATAAAGCCGGAAGAGGTCGTTTATACCCAACTGACGATTGATGCCGAGCCGGATGCCGAACTGGAAAAGGCATATGCCCATACCAAAATTGAAAAGACGGATGCCACGGATGCACTGCTCAAGAAAGCAACGGAGCTGATTCAGGCGGAGGTCGAGGAACATATTCAGCACACCCCGGCCCACACGGTTACTCCGACGCAGGCACAGCAAATCGTAGAAACGGTCAAGCAGCAGGTATCCGAGGACAAAGACCTTGGTCAAACGTTCAAAGAGAACGAAATGCCGATTGCCGCATGGATGCTTCAGCAGACCGAGGAAACGCACCGGGCTGCTGTGAATAAATTCATCCCGATTCCACGCATTAAGGTTACGGATGCCGGGGTCGAGGAATATGTGTTTGTGGACTTTGATTTGGATATGGCGGAGTTCACCCATGTGCCGATTAGGAATGAGCTGCTTGTGCAGAATCTGGAGGATATGCAGGACAGGCAGCGCATCAAGGGCAACGCTATTGATTTTGAAGGATACAATCCTAAAAAAGTCATTCTGGAACAGTTGCGTGCAAAACCGGAAATCGATTACGAAAAGTGTTCCAAACTGCTGTTCAAGCTGATTACTCAGGTCTGCGACCATTACGAAACCCGATATGGCACAAACGGAATACAAAACATCATTATGATGTACAAGCGGGATATTGGCAATAAAATCTACAAGCAGATGCTCCAGCATTTTTACTGTGAAAACGGATTTTTACAGGAAGAAGTGGTCGGGACAAGAAAGTATAATCTGCAGCAATCCTATCGTTACTCTGAACGTGCGAACCTTTTCTCTGATGAGTATACGGAAAATATCCAGTCTGTGCTGTTTGAGGGGATAAAACGAGGCGTGTTCAGCACCGCTAAATTTGACAGCCGCCCGGAGCTGTTGTTGGCACGAATCCTGGAAACAGAATCGGCTGATGTACAGAATTGGCTTCGTCCTGCGCCGCAGGAGTTCAATATTACCTATAACCACGGTCATAACTATGAGCCGGACTTTGTGGTGGAAACCGAGGACACTATTTATCTCGTAGAAGTCAAGGGTGAGGACAAGCTGAATGACCCGGATGTGATTGCTAAGAAAAAGCGCGGTATCCAATACTGCGAGGTTGCCTCTCGCTGGGGCAAGGCAAACGGCTATAAGCAGTGGCGGTATCTGTTTATCCCGTCCAAGCAAGTTATGCCGAATTCAAGTTTTATGCAGTTGGCGAAACGGTTTGGAGAATACTAAATTAACAAATAGTCTCTGCAAATACAATTTAGCTAAATGTGTAATGTACAAAATCTGTTCTTCATGGAAACGCTAAGTTTTTCGTGAATCTAATGACACTCGATATAGTCAATATTGTTGCATTAAATTTAGCGTCAAAGCTTTGAATACTAATACGGTTGCGAATAATAATTTAGGTGCTTGTAGCTTTGATGTTTCAACAGAAATATCATCAAATAAAAGAATTGGAGGAATAGAAAATGGCAGAGACCTTTAAACTTCCGTGCTCATCGTATGAGGAGCTGATTAAACTGTTCCAAGCGTATGCGAATACGAAAGAAGGAACCGCACTATCATTGGACGAGATAACCCAAGCCACTGGAGTACCTCGTACTATTGTAAGCAAGAACAATGGTTTTATGGTACAAGTGGGTTTGATCACGGAGGGCAATAAAAAAGCAGCAACCGAAACGGGACGCGCTTTAGGACGAGCATATACCTCAAAAATTACAGATGAAGTTGACCGGATTTGGAAAGAGATTATTGCTGAAGTTGATTTTTTAAACCGGATGTTGTCTGCTGTCCGAATTCGTAATGGCATGGATCGTTCGAGTTTCATTAATCACATTATTTATTCTTCAGGACTCAAAGATGCTAAGGAATCTCGCGCAGGAGCTGGAGCACTGATTGAAATTTTTAAGAGTGTTGGGGTATTGTCAGAGGTTGACGGCAAGCTATCTGTCCTGGATGAACCAAGCTCTGCCCGAGTATCTGTTGCATCAAATACCATATCTGCTGAGCAAACGCATTCAGAACCAGTTGCCCAACAAGCGCTTCCCGTTGCAACAATTTCGGCAAAGAACTCTATTGTCATCAACATCAATATCAACTGTACACCAGCAGATATTGATGGACTCGGCGAAAAAATTAGTCAACTGCTTTACGAGTTGTCTGAATGATTAAGCTATTCATAACAGAGAAAGTAGGTGCAGTATGAGTTATAACATAGTGCTTACTACTGCTGAGGATATTGTTGCAGTTGTTGATGCTGTCATCGCAAAAGGCTCTGAAGCGGCAAAGGATTTCATCGCAGAGTTCACGGGAATAGCAACTGACGATCAGGTTCTTAAGGCACTTCAGATGGCATGTGAACTTCAGTTAATTGTGTTTGATAGTTCACGAGGCTGTTATGGGTCTCCATCATTTTTGGCCCGGAAGCTTGTATCTGCATCATCAGACGAGCAGAAGGCTGTGTTTATGCGCTTGATTTTGGAGCAATATGCTCCATATAATACATTCAAGACACGATACGGTTTTACAAAATCCATTGAGCTTGCTTGTCGCCAAACGAAAACCCTACATATGATGACCTCCAACGAGAGAGACGTGAAAAATACGCTTATAAGCATTGCTACCTACGCAAAGGCGCTTAAAAGCGAAGGCGCAAACTTATATAGCTTTGTTGAGGATGTGGATGCTGTAGGTATTATTGAAGCTGCGCTTCGCTCGGCAAACATTACCGAAAACTCGTTGCGTACGTATTGGGGGGGAAATCTGTATACTTTTGTTAATACATCCAATGTGTTTGCCCCTTTGGTTGAGGCATTGCAGAAAACTCATTCTGGGACAATGGATGTTCGTTCTATCGTTGTTTGTGCGGCAAATGCATTTGAATCTTTTTTAGCTGATTTTGCAGTAAGAAAAGGAGTCTCTTTAAGCGGTAGAAATGGGATACTGCAAAAGAGAGATGCATTATCTGCACACATTTCGAAAAAACATCGAGGGATGATTGAATTCGTTGGACAAGTCCGCAATGCGGCAGACCACGGTGCAGATCCCGACGAAAACAACCAAGTTTGGACAATCTCTAATGAAACTGCAAGAATATATCCCTGCATTATAGCAGCGCTAATTAAAGCGATTTTTTCACGAGATGCTACAGGGAGCATTGAAGTATAAATAGGATTTTCTCATATGCTGTGTGGGGGGAGAACCTTTTTATCAGACTGACCCTTATGACCATAATGCAAATTGTCACCACATACTAAGAGGGAGTGAAACACCGAAAATGTTTTACTCCCTCTTTTGTAATTATTCTTTTTTCTGCGACCCATTCAGGCTGGCCCAGTGCTGGCGCAGCAGACTTTCTGCTTCTCTGCGAAAGGAATCTTGGAACATGACAGCCACAACCACTGCGCTAAGAACTGCAGCCACAGGCTCCAGCCAGGGATATGCGGTCCAAAGCTGTTCTCCCCAGCAAACAAGCGGAACACCAACAAGCAGCATAAACAGCAAAATAATGATGGCAACGTCGGGCCTGCCGTAGCCTTCATGTCTTTTGATTTTGGCTCGTATCTGTCGAAGCGCACGGGCGCGGATTTCCCGGATGTTTCTGGACGAGCACTGTTTGTCCTGTGCGACGGATTCGGTGGACTCTCCGTTGATGACGGTGCGAAACAGGATCTCCCGCTGCAACTCGGTCAGCTCATGTAGTCCCTCGTCAATTTCTTTGCGCACATATATGAGCGGGTCTTCATCAGATCCCTCTGGCAGATACTTCGCCCGGTCAAACCAGCGCATATCATCGTAGATCGCGTTGCGCACTTCCTCTGGCAGGAACGCTTCCGGATTGTAAGATCGGGGCTGTTTGATATCCACATCTTCCAGAGTATCCGGCGCAACTCGCTTGTGAAAGTTGGCTTCGCTGTAGTAGAGCATGTGCTCCAGTTCCTTCCACTCCTCCGGATGCTCCTTCACCCACTGGTCTGCGGCAGCGGCAGCTTCCGGGTCCATAGAGTGGATCCAGCGCCAATCCGCCTGAAGCTCTTTATAAGACTGGGTATCCTTGAAGGACATGAGCTCACCGCCCTTTCTACGTTCACAAAAAATTTACAATTTGGGACCTTCCGATTTTGCGATTTCTCTCTAAGTAATAGTAGAAGGACAATTTCACCCGGGTGGAGTTTCCTTCGGTTCGGTACGGCACGGCCTCCGCGCTGACGAACCCACATGGCCTTAGACAGAGCACCCCATGAGAGCATGTGCGCTCTCAGCCATACGGCGATTCGCTCGGAAGGCCATTCCATCTCTGACCGTGCTCCCGGGAGCACGGTCTTTTGCTATGTGTCGTTTCCAACGGCACGGCTATATAAATCATTCTAACACGGAGGAGGCGAAAAAGATAGCTCACAGATGAAAGTAAAAGACTCAGCTGCAAAGCGGTGGAGGGGTGCACACCAGTCCGACCGCAAAACAAAAACCGCCGTGACTGCGGCAACAGTCCGGCGGCTCGGCGCACACGCAGGCACGCACAAATCAACTAATCAAAGTATAGCAAACGGGCAGCGGAAAAGCAATGAAAATTTTCCGCACGCTCCCTGTGTGAGTGCTGCAGAAGTCTACAACAACACAGGAGGTATGAATTGAGTTACAACAAATGGCCCAAGCGCAGCGCAGAGAAAAACTATTTTATGGTGCCCAACGAGATATTCAGCATTGGTCTGGATTACCGGGAGATATCTCTCTACATCTATCTGCTCCGGTGCGAGAATCGTAAGACCTACCAGTGCTACCCCAGTTACAAAACCATCGGTCATGCGATCGGCATGAGTGAAAATACGGTGGCAAAGTACGTGCGGCAGCTGGAGGAGAAAGGTCTCATCTACACGGAGCCGACCATCATGCAGAGCAAAGACGGAAAACCGCTGAACGGGAATCTGCTCTACACCATTCGTCCTATCCCGGGTGTACTCGAAGCGTTCTATGAGCGGCAGTTCCGGCAGGCAGAGGAGGCTGCCGCCCGCTATCGTGCGGCGCAGCTCCTCGAAAAGTCCAACGCCCAGGGCCGTCAGAACGCCTTGTGTGCGCCTTTCCGGGAGAAAGCGAGTCCCAGTCCCAGCCAGAGGATTGAAGCCGGATGTGAGCCGTTTTCGGCAGACTTTTGCAGGACGAAAGAAAAAGCAGGATAAAGGCATGGCGTCGCAAGTGCCGCCGTAGCCGTCACTTCTGCCCGCAGTGCGGGCAGTTTCGGGAGCTTGAAGCTGGCGTCTTTGAGAGGCAAAATAAGCGCCGATGGCGTCAGCTTTCCCGAAAAGCCCCGTGTTACAGGGCTTTTCAAGGATGTCTTACAGCAAAAAGGAGGAATTGAATGAGTAAAGAAACCAGAGAGCGCATTGCATTCCGGATGCAGCCGGAAACCAGAAGAAGGATCGAGCAGTGGTACGCTGCCGACAACTGCCAGAGCAAAAATGAGTTCATCGAGAAAGCCGTGAACTTCTATGTGGACTATCTGGGAATGCAGGACAACACAACGCTGCTGCCCATGGCAATCATGTCTGCCATCGACGGCAGGCTGAGCAGACTGGAGGACTATATCGCCCGCAGAGATTTTACCAGATGCGTGGAGCAGGACATGACCAACGGGATCATCGCGGAAGCGTTCGAGATGGACCGGGAGGACTTGAAGCGTAGGCGCGCACAGAGTGTCCGGAATGTTAGAGAGACCAACGGTACTATCTCTCTGGAGAAATATGCGCGCTCCCGTCAGGAGCCGGACTGGGATGATGACGAATGGCAAGACTGATCCTCAAGAGTCCCTATATCAAAAGCACCGGCGGAGCCTCCGGATACCTTCGCTACATCGCGACCCGGGAGCGGGTGGAGCTTATCCCGGATGACCGTCCGCCCACCCGAAAGCAGGAGCAGCTCATCGCCAAACTGGTCAAAGACTTCCCTGACAGCAAAACGCTCTACGAGTACGAGGACTACCTGACGAAGCCCGCGAAAGTCAACGCCTCTGCGTTCATCACGCTGGCGCTGGAATCCAACTGGGATGCCATCCACGAGTCGGAGCAGTACATGAAGTACATCGCCACCCGCCCCCGCGCTGAGCGCATCGGCGCTCATGGCCTGTTCGGTGATGACGACGCCGTTTCGCTGGAGAAGGCCATGGCGGAGCTGGAGCGCTACACCGGAAATGTGTGGACGCACATCATCTCTCTCAAGCGGGAGGATGCTGCCCGGCTCGGCTTCGATAACGCCGCGGCGTGGCGAAACCTCATCCGCGCCCACCGCAACGACATCGCGGCGGCAATGAAGATCCCGCCCAACGACTTCCGCTGGTACGCTGCCTTCCACGACGAGGGCGAGCACCCGCACATCCACATGATGGCCTGGTCCGCAAAGCCGGGACAGGCCTACCTCTCCAAGGAAGGCATCCGTCAGATCAAGTCCAAGCTGACCAATGATATCTTCCGCAACGAAATGCTCCATCTCTACGAACAGAAGTCTGATTCCAGAGATGAGCTGGTGCGCCAAGCACGGCAGGCGATGTTGGAGCTGGTGCAGACCATGCGGGATGGTGTGTGCAATCATCCGGACGCCGAGCAGCTCATGCTGGAGCTGGCGGCGCAGCTCGAAACGGTCAAGGGCAAGAAATCCTACGGCTATCTTCCCAAGCGATTAAAGAATCTGGTGAATAAAATCGTGGACGAGATGGAGCGGCTCCCCGGCGTGAGCAAGTGCTATGACCAGTGGCTGCTCCTGCAAGGCAAGGTGGATGCCTACTATCACGACAAGCTCCAGAAACGCATCCCGCTCTCACAGCAAAAGGAGTTCCGGCAGATCAAGAACGCGGTCGTTCAGGAGGCGGAGCGCCTGCACATGGGTGAGATCACCTTCGAGGAAAAGGGCCTCAATCAGCAGGACGAGCCGGAGGAATACCGAAACGCCTCCTACGGCTACTGGGCGCTGCGGGACATCATCCGGGACGAGAGCCTGACCATGGAGGAGCGCAGCTATGCTGTCTCTGAAATGGACAAGCTGGCGGAGAGCGGCGACAGGTACGCCCAATACCTGATGGGAAAGCTCTGGCGGGACGGCCCTCTGCTGATACCCAACTCGGCAAACGCCCGGTACTGGTTCGAGCAAGCCGCGGAGCAGGGGCATCTGGCGGCGCAGTACTCCCTGGCCAAGCTGTACCTCTCCGATGATGTGGAGGTACGGGATATCCGTCTGGGAATGAATTGGCTATACACCGCCGCGGTCAACGGCAGCAGCTACGCCATGTATCGACTGGCCAAGGAATGTCTCAAAGGCGAACTCATCGAAAAGGATACTGAGCACGCCATAGAGTGGTTCGCCAAGTCGGCAGAACGGGGAAACCAGTACGCCCAGTACATGCTGGGCAAGCTGTATCTCATCGGGAAGGAAGTTCCCTATGACGAGGAACGAGCAATCCACTGGCTGACCCGATCCGCCGAGCAAGGCAATCAGTATGCACAGTACCTTCTGAACCATTTGGAGGAAAACCGTCTGCCCTCTGCGATGCTGGCGGTGACCCGGCTGCTCCACCACATGAGCCGGGTGTTCCGGGACAGCTCCGTTCCAAAATCCCGCCCCGGAGGTATTCAGATCGACCGGAAGCGGTTGAAGAAGCTGCAGGAGAAGCGCATGGCCTTGGGTCATAAACCGGACGACCATGAGGAGCAGTGGCCCGACATGACCATGTAAGCGGCGCAGAAACTGCGCCGCAAAACAAAGAATAAAACCCTTCCACGCGGAAGGTAGAAAGGAACTGAATGAGAAAATCCAAATACAACTCTTTTGACGAACTCCCTCTGATGCTGACCGTGGAGGATGTGTCCCATGTGCTGGGCATCGGTCTGGCCCACGCCTACGAGGTGGCCCACCGCAGGGATTTCCCTACCATCACCCTGGGCAGCCGCATCATCGTTCCCCGTGATAAATTCATGGAATGGATCGACGAACAGGCCGCGAAAAAATCTGAAATATTTTAGTAGCTATTCCAAAAACTCTGTGGTATGTGTTTGTGTTAAAAAGGAGGAATCATAAATGGCAAAGAAACGAGCCAACGGCGAGGGCAGCATCCGCAAAAAGCCCAGTGGTCGCTGGGAGGGCAGATACACCCAGGGCATCGACCCGGTCACCGGCAAGGCCATCCAGAAAAGCGTGTCCGCCAAGACCCAGGCGGAGTGCAAAGAAAAGCTGGCGAAAGCCATTCGGGAAAACCGGGGCGTGCCGCTCAATCACACGGGCGACTACACCGCAGCGGAGTGGTGCCGCCTGTGGTTTGAAACTTACAGCAAGCCCAACATCCGCTACAACACCGCCAAGGGCTATGAGGGGATCATCGAGCACCACATCATCCCGGCCATCGGTGCGATCAAGCTCAAGCACCTCTCGTCCATCCACATCCAAAGAATGTATAACGACTTAAAGGAGAATGGCCGGATGCAGCGCGGGTCGAAGCAGAACGACAAAGCCCTGTCCAACACCTTCGTGCGGCGTGTCCATGCGGTGCTGCAGGCGGCGCTGAAGCAGGCGATGAAAGAGCGGCTCATCCCGTACAACCCCTGCGAGAACTGCCGCATTCCACCCAAGGACAAGAAAGAGATGACCATCCTCCCGCCGGAGAAGATCGGCAGATATCTTCAGGAAGCGGAGAAGTACGGTGTCCTGCCCATGTTCTATCTGGAGCTGTCCAGCGGTCTGCGCCGGGGAGAACTGCTGGCGCTCCAGTGGGAGGACTTGAATGTAAAAGAGCAAATCCTGACGGTGAACAAGCAGGTCACCCGCATGGAGGGAGAGCTGGATGTGACAGAGCCGAAAACGAAAAACTCCGTCCGCAAGGTGGCGCTGTCGCAGCAGGCGGTCGACCTGCTGGTGCAGGAGCACGAGCAGCACCCGGACAACCCCATCCTGTTCCCGTCGCCCCGGACAGGCGGCTACTGGAGCCCGGATGCTGTGTCGAGGATTAACCGGAAACTGCTGAAAAATGCAGGCATCGAGGAGCATGTACGTTTCCATGACCTCAGACACACATTCGCGACCATGGCGATCTCCAGCGGCGTGGATGTAAAGACCCTGTCCAGTATGCTGGGTCACTATAGTGCAGGGTTCACACTGGACACCTATACGCACATCACCAACGATATGCAGAGAGGTGCGGCAGAGAAGATCGGCGGCTTCATGGAATCCGCCACGGCAATGCCCACCCCGGAACCTCCCGATCCGCCGGAGGAAAGCCGGTGCAAGGTGATACCGTTCGAGAAGGTGGGATAAAACAGACGAAGCCCAAGGGACAAATCACAGTCCCTTGGGCTTCTGTTTGTGTATGCGTGGCGTGTTTACTTTCTTTCAGAATAGAATTGGTTAATATATGCGTTGCTTGTTAGCGCATTGATGTAGACCTCGTCGTGTTGCAGTATGTTATCCCCTTCTTGTTCTGCTTCCTCTTTTGTTTTAAATGCAGAAAAGGAAATATACATAGGTTTGCTATCGGTATCGCCATACAGAATTTTAACTGTTCCATCGTCACATTCTTGAATATCCTTCACAAGTGCATTTACTAATAAGTTGGCGGTGTGAAGGGTGACGGTCTGTTTTAAGAAGTTGAATTCTATGGTGCTCAAGAAAGTCAACGCAATTTTACCACCAATACTAAGAGGGGTATCCGTATGGTTCATAGCTACTGATGTTAAATTAGTGGAAGTCAGCTTGGCATTCAATCGTACAACTCTTTTCTCACATAAGAGCAGATAAAGCTCATCAATATCCTGCTGTTCTTCACGAGGCAAGTCGTTCAACAAACTCGGTGAAATCGAAAGGGCAAGCATACTCTCTATTGCCCTCAAACGCTTAAAGAAAGATTCATAGCAGCGGAAATATTCTTTTACATCCGATAAAGAAACCTTACCTGCTTCAGCAGGGGTATTATCCTCTTGCCTATAAAGATGTGCCAAGAGTGCCGTAGCAAGGCTAAAACTATCAGCAATCTCTTCAATGTTTTTAGCCTTCTCAAATTGCACCTTATAGTTGACGGTGTGCCTATTTTCACCAAGCAAGAACGTAAAATTAAAAGTAATAATAGATTCCGGTTCAGATCTCAAAATTATTTTATCTTTTGTTCGACTGCGCAAAAGAGTTACAGTTCTTTTTTCTCCACCCACATCGAGTGTAATAGGCACAGGCTCAACTGCGGGCCCAACAAAAAATTGGGTTATGTTAGTATATTCTTCTAATGGAAATTTTGCCCCCAGATGGCCAACGGTTGTAGCGACTGAAGTGACACCTTCTACTTGAACAACACGCCCTTCGGCGTATGCGATTTCCATAGCGGCTAAGAAGTTTTTATATGCTTCGTCATCACTAAAGCGCAAAGTACCGTTGATATTAAACATGTCATCAGAAAAAATATCTTTGATTTTATTTGCCATATTACCAATCCTTTCTGATTTCCGCCAATACAAGAATTTTACTAATTAGAATATTTTTCTGCATGGGGATATCATCCTGGTTATCAAAACAGCTATCAGGTAAAGCAGTTATTGTCTTGATAATTTCGATTCGGGCATGGATATCCGGGACAATGATATACCGTATATCATCATACGAAAACTCCAACCAAAGTTTTCTGTATTTCTCATGTTCTAACCCTTTGCTGATTTCGTTGGCAAACGGAATCACATGAGGATTCGCTATGATGCTTTCTGTATTCAAAGAAGCAAGAACATCAGCGGCCGGAACATATCGCCATTCTCGTTCGTCATGGAAATTTTTGCAGATTTCAATCGTAGCAGAACTTGAATCACTACGAGTGAACTTTCTTTGCATGATTCCTCGCAACGGTTTGATATATGCCAAGCGATTAATTACATCCTGCGAATACTCTTCCGGGATGTCATCGTCTCTGAAGATTCGTTCAAATAGAGCGGAAAAGTCCTTGGCGTATTGTGAATCTTTGTTAAGATAATGAACTGGTTGCAGGTTTTTTCGCTCGCCCCAACTCTTAGAAAAAGCAACTGCATATTCCCCATAATAGGCAAAATGAGTGTTATTCTTTTCAAGGTCTGCCTGCTCATCTTTACTTAATGACTCATAGACTTCTCCAACACCGTTTACGGAAAAAGTGTCTGCAAGTTTATGAAAAGGAATATCGCAAAAGCACTTTTGCAAAATAGCAGCTTCGTTAAATGCGCGAGTGCCATTATGAATGTTTAAGTAATCAATGGTCTCAACGCAATACCGTGGAATAATGGCCCTGCGGCGAAGAACAGAGTCTAAGTATTCTGGTTTTGTCATGAAATGAAAGAGCGTGTTGGCGCTCTGAGCGTAATCATCATATGGTAAATAGGAAAACTGACTGTTAGCGAGCATCACATCGTCTCCATCCTGTTTAGAAAATCAGAAAAGCCGCATGGGAATACACCCACACGGCTGCCTTGGTGGCGCAAAGGCTCACCGTAGAATCATTATAGGGGATAATGCTGGAAAATTCAAGTTTCCGTCGTATTTGGGGTGAAAAAACTTGAGCTATGCCAATTAGGGATGGGTTAGGGATTTGGCGGTTTTCGTAGTTTTTCTGCACCGCAGTTATTATCGCCATTTTACCTCTCTGACCATAGTTGAAATGTGGTCGGGCGAAACTAAAAAACAAACTTTTAACGCAGAAAAACCGCCTAAAAAGGCGGTTTTTCAAAGAAAGGTGGTCGGAGTGCAGGGACTCGAACCCTGGGCCTCCTGCTCCCAAACTTATCGGGAAAACTTTTTCCGCTCGTTTATAGCGGTTTTCGGCCATTTTCTATTTGTTTTACTTACTCTTTGACGCTCTTATCTCCGCTGTTTCCGGGTGTTCCAGCGCCGTCTGTGGTAATCTATGTGGTCAAAAACGCTTCCCGTTCGGTTTTCGGTGAAGATTCACCGGTGCCGGACGGGAAGCGTTTCTCGTTGCTGTTGGCTGCATTGTAACTCTGAGGAGGGTGTTATGCAAGTGGTTTCTGCGGGGGTGGCAGCTCAGAAGCTGCGGCGCTATAGACAAAGAATAGGCGGGAAGATAGGCAGAGGTACTTTTCTTGCTCCCTGAGTATAAATCCCTTAATACAGGTATAATAGTAAGGGATTTATAGCACAGCCCATTGACTATTCCCTTATTTTGCGTTATTATTTAAGGGAAAACAAATGGAGGCGAGGGAATGAGAACCTTCAATTACTCTGCAATTAAGGAACAGAAGTGGGACTCGGATGTTCTTGGCCTGATTGCAGCCATATACAAGGAAGCTGGAAAGCAGGAACTGTATTTGAAGCAGCGCCCGGAGGAACTCGAAAAGCTCGTGGAGATTGCCAAGATACAGAGCACCGAGGCATCGAATGCCATTGAGGGCATCGTCACCACAAGTACCCGAATCCGGCAGCTCGTCGAAGAGAAAACTACGCCGAGGAACCGTGACGAGCAGGAAATTGCCGGATACCGCGATGTGCTGAGTATCATTCACGAGAGCTTTGATGCGATTCCAATTACGCAGAACTATATCCTGCAGCTTCATAAAATCCTGTACAGCCACATGAATAACCCGCTTGCGGGCCGCACAAAAAGTGTGCAGAATTATATCACTGCCACCTATCCGGACGGTCATGTGGAAACGCTGTTCACGCCGCTTGCCCCTTATGAAACGCCGGAAGCGTTGGACAGAATCTGCGAGGAATACAACTGTGTGATTGGGAATATGGAACTGGAGCCGTTGATTGCAATCCCGGTTTTCATCCATGATTTTCTGTGCATCCACCCATTCAATGACGGAAACGGAAGAATGAGTCGGCTACTCACGACGCTGCTTTTGTACCGGAGCGGATTTTATGTCGGCAAGTATATCTCACTTGAAGCCAAAATCGCCAAAAACAATGACCTGTACTATGATGCGCTTGCGCAGGCGCAAACCGGCTGGCACGAAGGCACGGAGGATGTAGTACCCTTTATCAAATATCTGCTTGGAACAATCCTTGCGGCCTATAAGGACTTTGAGGATCGTGTGGCGCTTGTGGAAACCAAGCTGCCCGCATTGGAAATGGTTCGCAGAGCGAGTAAGAATAGAATCGGGCGGTTCAATAAGCAGAACATCCGGGAGCTTTGCCCGACGCTCAGTGACAGTTCCATTGAGGGTGCTCTGCGGAAGCTGGTTGCAGTCGGAGAATTGAAAAAAGAAGGACTCGGGAAGAATACCTGCTATTTCAGGCTGAATTAGATTCCGCGCAATACGAGCAACTTTTTAGAGGACCGCACCTGCTCATACGAGCAGGTGCGGTCCTCTTGATCGCTTTACGGAAGTTGGCGTACAGTTCAAGGGTTGAGCCGCTATAGATAAGGAATACACTTGCCTCACCCGAAGAAATACTGCTTCATATCTGAGATACCGCCATCCTTATCGCAGAACCATTCGTAATCAGCGAGACAGTTCTGGCAGTGGGCAATTACATCAAATCCGCCTGGTGAATGTTGGTTGTCGGCAATGCTCATGACCTCCAAGGGCTTCCCACAGGCGGGGCACGATCTGATCTTCCTTGCCTGACGAGTGGCACGCTCTCTCTGCTCTGTCCCAAGTGCACCTAAAAGGCCATGCCAAAGATTCGGATTCGGCTCGTGTTCTGCGTAATCTTCAAGATGCCGCCTAATCTCATCGGTAGCCAGTACGAGAAACTTATCATCCAGAAGCTGAATGTGACGCTTAATATAATCAGCGACTACCATGGGCATACAAGTATTCCTGCCCGTCGCATACCGCATTGCCGACAGCAGGATCAAGCGAAAGTCAGAGTCGCAGATGGGGGCGAGCAGGTCCTGAGGGAACAGCAGAAACTCCTTGCCATTATTCATACATACGCGCAGTGGCCGCTGCTCTTCCGTTACCAGATTCAGTAGACTGTTAGCTTGATCTTTCAGCTCATCAACGGTGATCGATTCGTAGTCCTGAAACGGGTTTACTTCATAATTCATCATTTGACCTCCAATCAGTTTGTCCTCGTTATGAGGTGTTGGCATTGTAGCTCTGACTGTCCGGAGGTTCAAGCGTTTCTTTCGCGGCTTGAAAAGAAATTGAATAGAGTCGGAATTCGTGCGGATTTATCATTTTCTTGCTTTTCCTGCCCAAATGTGCTATCATTATAAGCAACGCTGTCAAGTGTTGGAATAGGCCTTGGCAGTATGGCTGCAATAGACCGAATGCTCTGCCAAGCGGCAGAGCATTTTTTGTATATCGATACGGAGGAGATATTTTATGTCTGTGAGTTATAAAAAACTCTGGAAGCTGCTCATCGATAAGGACATGAAGAAAAAGGACCTGTGTGAAAAGGCAGGTATTAGCCCAGCATCTGTCACCAAGATGGGACGGAATGGTCATGTCACCACGGAGATACTCGTGAAGATTTGCGCGGCGTTGGATTGTGGAATTGAGGATATTATAGAAATTGTGCCGGATGAAAAGCAACCATCAAATAAAGCGGAGCCGGGGGTGATGAGATGACTATCGTAGAATCTATTAAGTGTGTTTTACAACAAAATAATGATGGCTTGACCTCAAAACAAATATATGATGAGATTATTCGTCAGGGATTGTATTCTTTTGGAGCAGAGAATCCTGTTGGTGTTGTCAATGCTCAACTTCGCCGTCGGTGTATCGGTCTGGATTTTCCGACTGCTTACCCGATAAAATTCTTTGAAATTGCGGGTTATGAAGGAAAAAAGATCAAATTCCGTTTGATTTCGACAGAAAATACAGCCACTATTATTACTGCTCCCAAAACTACAGATATTTCTGAACTGTTACCGGAAGAAAAAATCAAAGCTGCGCTGCAGGAGCATTTACAAAATATACGACAACAAGTATTTGATTCTGTCCTAAACAATTCCCCAGAGTTCTTTGAACATCTTGTGGTTGACTTGCTTTTAAAGATGGGGTATGGATATGATAAAAATTCGGGTATTGTTACAGGAAAACCACATGATGGCGGAATTGATGGAATAATTAGTGAAGATAAGCTCGGCTTGGATTTGATATATATCCAGGCTAAACGTTTTGCTAATGGCAATAAGGTTACCCGGCATGATTTACAGGCCTTTATTGGCGCCATGGAACATATTAACAAAGGTGTTTTTATTACAACATCGTCTTTTACGAGATCTGCAATACAATTCATCGAGAAGCAACAGCAAAAAAATATCAAATTAATAGATGGCAATTTACTTGCAGATCTTCTTGTTAAGTATGAGGTTGGCGTGGCAGCGGCACAAACTTTCAAATTATATAAACTCGATACCGAATATTTTAACTTTTAAATCATTCGCCTAATCCGGATATAGAGATAGGAGCTTTATTATGGCGGAAATTGTTGGAACAATTACTAATCTGAGTGATTTTTTGTCGAAAACACAAGTGTGCTTATCCGTAAAGCCTAATGATCCTCAACAGCAAAACATTTGCCTCGAGGCAGATAGGAAGTATTCTATCCCTGCTTTTCAGAGAGAGGTTAGATGGGATGACAACAATCTTAAAATGCTTTTGTACGATTTGTCTCGCAGCAGCAAGTTTTTGGGAAATATAATATTAACGATTAAATCTGACCACACTTGTGAAATTATTGATGGTCAACAACGTACAACTGTACTTATGTTGATTGTTTCCTGTATAAAGAAAAAGTTTGGGACCAAGATATCGACGCCAGATCTGTGCCCTCTTCGCAATGAGGGGTTTACAGGCTTCCAGACACTCTTAGAAAAGGCCTTTGATCAGGAAGCAATTACATCCGATGATTGGAACGCTATTCTTAAAAGCGATGATTATCTTCAACTTCCTCGTATTCAAAAACTATGGAACACGATATCTTCTTCCGAGTTGTTAGCTGACCGGCATAAAGCCCAGGGGCTTCTTGATAACTTGTGCAAATCTGAGTTCAATATAATTGCCAGCTATTCTAACGATGTAAATACCAGCATCCAGTATTTTCTGGATGTAAATCTTAAAGGCATTCGTTTGGATACTGAAGATATTTTCAAAGGTTATCTTTTTAGTCAGGATAGCCGCGAACTCACACGTTCTCTTTGGCAAAAGAATAAGCGTGATGTATTACGCTTAAATGGCGTCACGCAGAGCTCGGAAGAGAAAAGATATCCTCTGATGAAGTTGTATGAACACTTTTTCTATTGTGACTTATATCTTCCTCGCGAGGGAGATTGCGAGTATAGTACACTCAAGTTTGGTGAAAACTTTTGTCTCACATCCGGATTTGAAAGTGGAAGTACGAAATATTACGAAGGTAGCCATTTAATTGAAGCCATACGAGATCGGGACTATTTGCAAAATGTACTCTCCAGACTCAATAAATGCGTTGAAATAATGACGGATATTATTGAAAGCGAGGGACCTTCTACTCCGTTTAAAGACAAATTTATTTGCGCTAAAAAGGTAGATTCTATAGATATTCAAAACTGCCATTCGATGCTAAAGAAGATACTTATGGAAAAAGAGGTGATTCCTAAAATTTTAGCGTTAAAGTATATCCTTACATACTTTGACGGAAAGCCTCACGCAAAAGAAGAGTACAAGTCAGTCTATAGCGTCTTTTGTGCAGCGGTCTTGTTTACCGTTTTCGCAAACAAAAAAGAGAGTGATACTTTCTACAACTTTGTAAGACTGGAAGAATGGAAAAGCAAGATAAACAAATGGCTTTATGACTATATTTCTTCTCATGCACTGACCAGAGGTAAAGTTCTCGCTGCATATAAATATAGTGAAAGTGACGATGACCCAATTCAACAAATCCGTTGTAAGTCTTTGGCGGCGATTAGTAATTTCTTCAAAGTAACGAAGAACGGTGATAATTATAACATGGGTATTTCCAACGCAGCTGAACTTTGTAAGTTTTTCGGAGATAAAACAGTTTATAGTTTAGAACACTTTATTGTAGGAGAATGCGGAACTCTTCATGTCAAAACCGCAAAATACGATTTCCCGTATAAATATCCACCAACGATTCAGAAGTACAGAAATTCTCTATTTAATTTTATTTTTATTCCTCAACCGCTTAATAGTTCTCTTTCTAATGAAGGATTGTTTATTAAAGTAGCAGAAATCCATACACATGAAAACGAGATTAAATGCAGCTATAGCAAAGGATACTATGGACTGTTAAACAAATCTCCTCGTATGTACTTTCAACGCTACCCTACCGAAAAGGAGATAGATTCCTTCAGTACTGAAGAGGATGCCAGAGCATACCTAAATGAATATTTTACTAAAACATTTCCGGAAGAGTTTTTACAGTTTTCAACGGCGCTTGTAAAAAAAATCAACTGGGGTTCTTAACACGAAGGCGTTCTCGGATATTTCCGAGAGCGCTTTCTCATTAAATGCGCAGCATGGTAACGACATATCTTGCGGAAACTATTATTGTCCATTTTATTGTACTTGCTTTATAATATCATGATCTTTAAAGAAAGTCACTTTCTCCATAAAACCTGGTGTGTGCAGCATTTTATTACCGGTACTGTGTTGACTGTTGGTGAATTTTAATATATACTTAAGTATATACTTACGTATAAATAGAGGTGCTATATGCTGAAATATCAATTTCCCGCTGTAAAGGGCTGTCAGGCCGGAAAAGATTACTATATATGCATGGTTCCCCTTGGGTTAATGAGTAAGATTTTTGCGACCGATAGCAGCGATGTCCCTGCCGAGTATCGCGCCCAAAGAAAGCTCAACGAAGCTCGTATTCCTGAAATCTGTGGATACATCTTGTCTAATCGAGATTCGTATGTCTTTTCAGCTCTGGCTGCATCTGTGGACGGTGATATGAAGTTTGTCCCTGCTGACAGCAATGAGAATGCAGGCCTTCTGGAAATCGATATGACCGCTTCCTTCCTGATCAACGATGGCCAGCATCGAAAGGCGGCCATTGAGGCAGCGATTGCCGAAGACGAGAGCCTGAAAGAAGAAACGATTTCGATTGTCCTTTATAAAGACCAGGGACTTCAACGGAGCCAGCAGATGTTTACTGACCTCAACAAGCATGCTGTTACCACATCGAAATCCTTAAATACACTATACGAGTCGAAAGATCCTGTGGCACTAATCACGAAGAATGTCGTCAACTCAATCAGCTTCCTACGTAAGTATACTGACAAGGAGAAAGACAACCTTAGCAAATATTCCTCTAACATCTTTACACTTAACACCTTCTATACAGCTAACAAGCGCATCTGTAAGGTGATCCATGATCAGGACAATGCTGAAAAACTCGTTTATACATTTTGGAATCACGTGGTTGTTAATATGCGTGAGTGGAACGAGATGGACAGTGGTGAATTAAGTAAAAAAAGTTTGCGAGAGGATTATATCACAACGCAAGGTCTGATTATCTTGGCACTGGGACGCTTGGGAGAATTCTATTGCGTGAATCCTCAGATTAACATGGCAAAATCGTTGAAGGGATTAAAGAAAATCGACTGGCTTCGAAATAATGAAGCGTGTTGGATGAACCGTGCAATTAAACCTAATGGAAAAATCAACAGAAATGAACAGGGTATCTTTTTGACATACATTCAAATTAAGCGACTTCTTTCTCTGCCAATCAGTGATGAGGAGGCAAAAAAAGAAAGAATCATGATGGGATAATCCTGGAGAACTCAAATGGAACAGAATACATTTAATTCAAATAACATCGATGCTGGAAGCAAAATTGCCAGTTTTCGAGTAAAACAAAGTATGCCATATGAATTCAAAGTGAATTATGCGCGCATAAGAGCATGGGAATTCTACAATGAATGTGGAAAAAGGGACTTGGATTGCTATGTTTCAGTAGGGGGACTTGACAGTATTACACTGTTCTTCTTCTTGAAATCAATAGGAATAGATGTGCCAGCGGTATCAGTCTCTTCGCTCGAAGATGTTAGTATCCAAAAAATCCACAAACAGATTGGAGTTATCTCACTACCACCAGCAGTTAGAGCTGATGGTACGCGATGGAATAAGCAAAAACTAATCCAAGAATTTGGTTTCCCTGTACTCTCCAAGGAAATCGCCCGTAAAATTGAATTGCTTCAAAACCCAACTCCCAATAACAAAACCATAAGGCATGCAATTGTTACAGGCGAAACTGGTGAATATGGTGGATTTCAAAAGCATTCAAAAATGAAACTTGCGCAGAAGTGGCTCGAAAAATTCGGCGGATTAGAAAATGAAGAAGAAGGCGTGAATTATCAAATTGCACCGTTTAAAGTCTCCTCGAAGTGTTGCTATTACCTCAAAGAAAAACCGTGCTCTGATTGGGCTAAAGAGCACAATTGTGTACCTTATTTAGGGTTGATGGCATCCGAAGGCGGAAGACGTGAGAAGTCTTTAATGCTGAATGGCTGTAACTACTTTGGAAAAGGTACCATTCGTTCGGCTCCATTTGCAATTTTTAATAGACAGGATTTATTACAGTTGGCACTTGATTTAAAGGTCCCTGTCCCTGAGATTTATGGAAGCATACTGAAGGATGAAGATGGTCGTTTGTATACTTCTGGAGAGCAGCGAACTGGATGCTCGATGTGTGGATTTGGAATTCAGCTCGAAAAACGGCCTCACCGATTCGATCGGCTACGGGAGCGGAACTACAAAGAGTGGGATTTTTGGATGAATAGGTGTTGCCTTGATGAAAACGGAACACCGTATGGCTGGGGAAAAGTTTTAGATTATCTCGGAATTGGCTGGCGAGATATTCCGGATCCTCATAACAGAAAAAAGTAAGGATGGGAATTCACAATGCCATATACAGGTAAGTTTCAAGTATTTGAAGATATTATCAAAGAAATTATGATCGTCTACAAGCACGACAGCCGTCCGTGGCTTATTGGCTACAGCGGTGGCAAAGATTCTACTTTGCTGGTCAGTCTTGTATATGAAGCCATGAAGCGGTTAAAGGATGCTGGCGCTAAGCTTGACAAAACCGTTCATGTCATTACATCCGACACGATGGTTGAAAATCCCATCGTAAAGAATTACATGCACTCATCCTCGGATAACATCAACCGAGCAGCGGGAAAAGATCGTCTCAACATCAAAGCCAGTGTGATCTACCCGGAGCCGGAACAGACATTCTGGAGCCGGGTCATTGGCCTGGGCTATCCCACCCCAGAGCCTCCCGGATTCAGATGGTGTACAGACAGGCTGAAAATCATGCCGATGAATAAGTTTGTCAACGAGCGAATCAAGGAGAGCGGCGAAATCATCATTCTTCTCGGCGTCCGCAAGGGCGAAAGCCTAACTCGAATGAAGACCATTACCGCACGGGAAATCGAAGGCAAACTGCTGAATATGCATAATGACATTCCCAATGCTTATGTCTACAATCCTATCACTGAAATCCCTAACGATTTGGTCTGGGAATTCCTCTTAAAAGGCGATTGCAGAAGTCCTTGGGGAAGTGACATGAAGTATTTGTTCAGCCTTTACCAGGGCGAAAACCTTGGTGAAGAAAAGAGTGTTTTGGGTGAGGTCGACCGCGAGAAAATTCCGGTAACCGGCAACTCCAGATTTGGTTGCTGGTGCTGCACCATGGTGAAAGAGGATAAGTCGCTACAGAACTTCATCAACAAAGGTGCTACGGAACTAATTCCGCTTAGAGAATTCAGAAACGAATTGCTCAGAATGCGGGAGAATAGTCAATATCGAGATTCTAAGCGCCGCAACGGTTCTGTCTATAAGAAGTCAGACGGAAGCTTTGGAATGGGACCGTTTACGCTTGAAGCGCGATGCCTCATTCTCGAAAAACTCCTCGACCTCGAAAACAGGACAGGCATGGAGCTGATTACAGAAGCTGAACTGAAAGCAATTGACAAGATGTGGGACGAGGAAGGCGACCTTACATGTCGAGCACTCGTTGAAACCTACCATAAGGTCAAAGGCAAAAAGCTTCCATGGGATGATTATAAAACTCCACGATTTGATGATGAAGCAATCCAGGCGATCAGGGGTGTTGCAGATAAGTATGATATCCCGGTTGAATTGATAACGAAGCTGATTGTTTCTGTAGATACCAATAAGCACATTACGAAGAACAACAAAATGCAAAAGGCATTTGACAGCATTATTGGACAAGGCTGGTTGCACTATAATTCTGTCGAGGGAGCATTGAACCATGAAGATTAAGCGCATACAAGTAAAAAACATAGGTCCATATGTCAACGAAAATGCCTTCGATTTTGATGTATCAGACATTACTAAAAGAATGGTACTGATCGGCGGCAAAAATGGTGCAGGTAAAACGACACTGTTTAACGCTATCAAAATATGTCTCTACGGCTGCGTTGCATATGGCTTTGAATCAAACAACGCAAAGTACTTTGCCGAGATAGAGAAAATTATCAATGCCAATGAAAAACTGCAAAAAATTGGTGAGGCAGAAGTTGTCATTGACTTGCTGATGGATGACGGAAAGTACGATCACACATACACGTTTGTCAGATCATGGAGGGTAGCAGGCAAGAAAATAGCAGAAACCTTTACTGTGTACAAAGACGGCGAGACACTCTCTGAGACAGAAAAGAGTGATTTTGAGAGCTATCTTTTACAGACACTGCCCCCCAATCTCTTCCGCTTCTACTTCTTTGACGGCGAAAAAATCAGTGATTTCGTGTTCAACAGCAGCAAAAACTCCGACTTCAAGGATGCGTTCTTAAAGCTCTGCAGCCTTGATACGATGGAGATTATTCGGGAAAACTTCCGTAGAATTTCTCGTAGCAAGGCAAAAGGGACCATGACGCTTTCAGCGGAATACGATAGATGCCTTGAAGCAGACAATCTGATTGCACAGAGAGTAGAATGCGCTGAGGATGAATATCGAGAGATCTCTAATGAGATTTTGATTATTGACCAGAGGCTTGCGTCTCTTGAAAAGGCATATGCCAAGGGTGGCGGTATTTCTAAAAAGGAATGGCGTTCTATGCAAGATCAGATTGCAAAAGAGGATGCTCGCCGCGAGGGACACCATAAATGGCTCAAAGAAATGGCCAATAATGTGCTCCCATTTATTATCCTTAGAACTCAACTGGAAGAACTAAAGGCCCAAATTGCACTGGAACACAAGGCACAGGTCGATGCAAATGTAAAAAGCACAATTGATACCCCGGAAATCAAGTCGATCATCTCCGGCGTGTTGAGCCGGGCAAATATAGAATTAGCCGACGATATTTCTGAAAAGGTTATCTACGAGATTGCCAGCTATGCCAGCCACACTTCACAGATAACGCCCATTCTCAATTTGTCTGACTTTGACAGATTTGAACTAACTGCAAAAATCAACAGTCTCCTGGCTTACGACACCAACCGTGTCAAAGAAGCGACTGATGATATTAAGGCTTCTCTAAAATGCGTAAAACGCATCCGAAAGAAAATGGAGCGGAGCAGTATCGAAAACTATGATGGATACTTGCAGATGAAAAGCGATTTGAATGAGCAGAAGTCCAAATGCACGCAACAGCTTCTGGAAGTAGATAAAGAATTGCAAGAACTACGCGCCCAGAAAGCGATATCTGCATCTAAACTTTCTAAGGCTAAAAGTGATTATGAGGCGCTCTTGAAAAAGCAGTCCATTAACGATATTTCGGCGCGTGCACTACTGGCATTTGATGAACTCCAAAAGACGCTTTACGATAAGAGTATTCGTTTAGTCGAGACGGGATTTAGCCAATTCTTCGCAAGTCTGATCAATAAATCTGATTTGATTGATGGAATCCATATCGATGATAGTCTAAATGTTCTTCCCTATAAAAACAAACACTTTAAAGCTGATGAAATACGTAAAATCATTGGTAAGAACGGTGTTGAGTATCTTATTGCTCAAATCGGCCTGTATGCTTACGAAGTCCTGCAGCAAAAGCTTATTGCCGGTGAACCCGAGTTTGAACTGCCGGTTGAGGTAAAGCAACAGCTTTCTGCAGGAGAAAAGCAAATCTTCATTATGGCACTATATCAAGCACTTTCGCAGCTCAACAAAATCAATGTGCCTTACATCGTAGACACACCGTTTGCGAGAATCGATAAGGAACATCGAGGAAAGATCCTGAGTCAGTTCTTCAAAAAACTCAATGGTCAGATTATCATCTTGTCTACCGATGAGGAGATTGTTGGTGAGTATCGCGAGAGCATATCGGACATCATTTCCAATACATTTGTCTTGAACCACACAGCAAACGGAAATACTGAAATCCTGGCAAACACTTATTTCGGAGGCAAGCACAATGACTAATAAGCTTCATACGTCACAAAAGACCCAGGAGATATTCAACTCGTTAGGTCAGTCATTGAGATTGCAGCCATTTATCCTATCTAAACTGGCAATCGCACTGTCGGTCAGAAAGGGACAACTTCAAGCCAATGACTTCAAGACTGATAATAATGGCTTGGAACTGAGCCGGCAGGTCATTTTCGGTGATCACGATTTGCTGTTTAAATCTCTCATTATTAACAACGAGGGCAAAGTGATTCGCGAGGATGACTATTTCCCCGGTTTGGTAAAGGCTCATTTGGATCGAGGAGCAAAGCTTCTCGAAGACGAAAAACGGTACAGCAAAGATTTCTATAATCATCTGTGCCATCTGGATGACAACATCTAAAGGAGGTTTATATGGATTATCCAAAGGTCAAAGTCTGTTTAGATACCTCAGAAGATAACCTGATAGATGAATTGTACACGCCGTGTCTAAAGTGGGCTGAACGCTTTGACCGAGGCGTCGGCTACTTCACAACAGGGTGGCTCACATACAACGTCGCAGGATTATCCGACTTCGCCTCTCGCGGAGGAAAAATGCGCTTAATTACAAGTCCCATTCTTTCCACGGAGGACACGGACGCAATTATTGGAGCTGAGAACCAAGATGGTAGCGCATTCTTGCGCCTCGAAGCAGCTCTCCTCGAAAATGTTGAGATACTCAAACAAGAAATGGAAGCAGATATTATAAATACATTTTCCTGGATGCTGTATGATGGAATTATTGATATGCGTTTTGCAATTCCTTGTGAAAAGTTGGAGGAAGGAGACTTTCACGATAAATTTGGCATTTTTTATAAGGGCAACGATGCGCTATCCTTCTCTGGCTCTATCAACGACAGCAAGCATGGATTCCAGAATTATGAAAGCATAAAAGTCTTCAAAACGTGGGCTGGTACACAGGAGTATGTCGATGCGGATACCGCTCGTTTCGAGAAAATCTGGAATCGAAAAGACCGCAATCTCAAAATGTTTACCATTCCACAAGCAGTTAAAAACAAAATATTTGAATTGCGTTCCCCGGATAGGCCGTATTCTTTGCCGGCAGGTTCGAGTAAATGGGTTCATCAGGACATAGCAGTAAAGACCTTTCTGGAAAAAGAGCATGGCATTCTGGCAATGGCTACCGGAACCGGAAAGACTGTTACTGCAATGAAAATCATCAACAAGCTGTTTGATAGCGGGGAAATTCGTCGCGTTGTTATTACTATGTACGGCAACGATTTGCTGGATCAGTGGGCAATTCAAATTCGAGAAAACTACAAGAACAAGCAAATCAACTATCATTATGCATCCCAGAAGATGATGAAAGATTTCGTCATGCACCCAGATGATTCCATCTTAATTCTTTCTCGTGACGCCAGAAATCTCTCCAAATTGCTGGACTTGTTTGATCGTCTACCTGGCGATTATCGCAATGATACGCTGTTTGTTTTTGACGAAGTACATGGAGCTGGTTCTAATACTTTTGTCGAAAATCTTTCGGGCAGGCTCTCTCCGTATCGATATCGCCTCGGGTTGAGCGCTACGCCAGAGCGTGAGTACGATGAGGCTGGAAATGATTTCTTGCTGAATGAAATTGGAGAAGTAATTTTTGAGTTTACGCTGCAGGATGCCATTCAAAAAGGAATCCTGTGCGAATTCAATTATATTCCTCTGCCCTATGTTCTCTCTGACGAAGAAAAGCTCAAAAAGCGCAAGATTATCGCAGCGTTCAATGCAAAAAAGGAGAGCGGAGAACCTGTTGATGAAAAGGATATGTTTACTCAATTGGCGCTTGTCAATAAAACAGCGGTCAACAAGCTGGAGGAGTTTGAAAGTCTGATTTCTCAGCGACCGGAGCTGTTGCAGAAGTGTATCATTTTTGTTCAGACCATGGAATATGGCGCAAAGCTCCAGGAGATTCTTGTCAGGTACAGCGACAAATATCATACCTACTATGCCGATGATGAAAAAATCAATTTGGAGAACTTTGCGGCAGGAAAAATTGACTGCCTGCTGACCTGTAAAAAAGTTTCCGAGGGAATTGATATCAGCAGCGTCACGAACATTATCCTGTTTTCTTCTGACCGTTCCAGGCTCGTGACAACGCAGAGAATCGGGCGCGCATTACGCCTGGATAAAAACAACCCAGAAAAGAAAGCAACTGTTGTGGACTTCGTGATTGAGGATTCCGAGGAAAATGACAATAACGCCGATGCCGATCGTGCAGAGTGGCTTACAGAGCTTTCACAGACAAGGAGATGCGAACATGAGAAATAAAATCATCGAAAATGCGATTGATTCCGTTGTCAACGCATCGAACACCTCGTCCGACTTCAAACTGGCATTCAGACAATATGTCAAAAACAAGTTTGATGATAACGCCAAAGAGAGCGATTTAAAACGGATACTTACACTGATTGAGGATGATGAGGAGGATATTCAGGTATGAAGATGGCGATCCTCGAGCTCGAATATAAAAATATCCGAAAAATCACTGCCTTGAAGCTCCCCTTTACCAAAGCCGATGGCTCCGTAATCAGCAACAATTTTATTATGATGGCCAACGGTACCGGTAAGACAACCACAATGGAACTCATCAAAGGATTATTTGATGGAACAGCCGCTGGATGGACTGCGTCCAAAGTGCGTTCTTTCGCGCCTACATTAACGGAAGCAGATACAGGTGAATTCAGCATCACTGTCAAATTTGATGATAGACAGTATAAGTACTTCCTCTCTATGAATTACAAAGATGGAACGGTGCAGGTGGAAACCTCTGCTCCTCCCAAGGGTCGAGAAGCTGGACTTCGTTTACCTGAGTCTATTCGCGGTATTTTTACGCCTGAATTTGTTAGGCGCTTTGTGTTTGACGGTGAGCAGGCGGCGAAGTCTATGGACAGCTCATCCAATGAAGCTGATGAAACGATTCGCTACCTATATCGCCTCGATGAATTGGATGAGATTTTGGCCGCAAACCAGAGAATCCTTACCGAAATCCAAAACGCCGAAGGAAAGCGTGGAACATCCAGTTCACTTAGCAATTTGCGTACCCGGCAAAGTGACATTGACGCAATTCGGGCCAAGCTGAGAGCACGGTGTGAGAAGCTTCGCGAAGAGATTGCTGCGTTTGAAGCTGAAAAAGTAGAGAAGGAGAAACAGCGCCAGGAACTCGACAAGAGCTATGAAAAGCTGAATCAAGAGAAAAATGATATTCTCAAGGAACAGCAGAAGAATCGCGGCGAAATCGACGTTAAGATCACTTCTATTCTGGGGATAATTAAGTCTCCCTATCTACTGAGCGAAAGCCTCTGTGCGAGAATGTTCGAGTTAGGCAATAGCATGAAAAAACTCAAGTTGCCTAAAACCATTGCCAAAGACTTCTTCACCGAATTGGCTTCTGCAGACCGGTGTGTCTGCGATAGATGCATTGGCGAACGGGAGAGAACGGCTATCCTGAAGCGGGCTGACCAGTATCTGGGAAGTGACCAACAGTCGGTTCTTAACACGGTTAAGAGTAGTCTGATGGACAGCGTGTATGACGAACGCTTAAAAAAGGCCTTCGAAGAACTCAAGGAACTGAGAGCTCAAGCTAATCGCCTCGATACGAGATTTAAAACTAATGAGGAAAAACTCATTAAAGCCGGAGGCGAAAAGGCTCGTGAACTGCAGGAGCGAATTGAGGAACTGATCAGACTTATCAGCATTGCTCGTGATGAACTTGAGCGCATTGAATCCAAGGATGAAAACGACGCTTCTCTGACAGAAGAAAACAACCTTCACAAGGCGGATCAAAAATTTAAGTACTATGAGCAGGAAATAGCGAAGGCAACAAGAACAAATACTGCATTGCGCAAAAAAGAGTTGGTTGATTCCTTGGTGAATGAGATCAAACTACAGGCTACCACAGCGCTGAAGCAAGAAATCGTCAGAAAGACCAACGAGAAACTTCGCCGTGTTATCGTTGACGATTATGTAGAAATCGAAAGCATCGATAGGTACATAAAACTAAAGGGTAGGGACGGTGCCAGCGAAGGTCAAACTCTTAGCATTGCCTACTGTTTCCTGGGCACTCTTTTCGAAGATTCTGAGTTGGAATTTCCGTTCATTATCGACTCGCCTACCGGCAAGATGGATTTCGAAAAACGGCAGGCTGTTGCAGATATCATTCCTTTGGTATTCAATCAGATGATTGCCTTTGTTCAGTCAGCAGAAGTGGAGCGTTTTGCGGACAGATTCTATGCAAATCCCGATTCGCAGTATCTTACGGTTGTGGCATCTCCCCAGGATCAGGCCGTAGTTGTTTATGAAGGAATTGACTTCTTCGATTCGTATCAAAGAGAGCACAAAGGAGATGAAAAATAATGCATTTTAAGATAGCGAAAAGTGCCCAAAGCTACTTTAACAACATTATGAATCTCGAAGGCTCCCACGCTGCGGAGGATAAGAATAAGTTTATCCAATTTGATGTGTACTACTGCTGTGCATTGATTGGCATGGCGGCAGGCCAAATCGACGAGGATACTTCTGAGTTGAAGGATCTTGTTGAAAGGTACCCAGTTCAATATCGTGACTGTAAAGCACAAATTGCTGGGTTACTGGTGGCATCTGAGGCCAGAAGACTCGGTATTGATACGCAGAGCTCTAAGCTGGAGCAGATTATGCTACAGTATCTTAGCAACAATGATACTCTGCTGTCTGAGGATGGAATTAAAACCCTTAACGCCTATGCGTTGAAAGGATACCGCCTGATTACTGATTATCCGTTGTTTGACAAACCTACTTCCAGAGAAGAATTTCTGGATGCATTCAATGTAGCCATGCAGTTTTACGAAAAGAAAGATAGCTAATCTGTGTAGGTGCTTAGTTAACCTGCGAGAGCGCACCACGAGTACCCCGCATCGCAAATAGCGGCTGAAACACAATGTTCCAGCCGCTATTTTTCTGAAAAAGTTTCAGTAGCTATTTCCGTCGAACTGTGGTATATGTTTGTGCTGCAAGGAGGCGAGCGCATGAAATACAAGCTGCTGAAAGACCTATACGATTGCTTTTGTACCCCGCCTGAACTCCAGGCTCAGAAACAGGAAATTGATGAATGCCATCAAGCACTTAGCAAGGTACTGGGCAAACTGGAGCGTCGGCTGGTGCTCCAGATCATCGACGCAAAAGACCGTATTGCGGAGGAGACCTCCATCGACAGCTTTATCGCTGGATTTGAACTGGCGTGGAAACTCTCCGTAGAATTGAATCACTACGAAAACGAGCGCTCAGTCTCCTGCCAAACGGCAATGGGATCAGGCGTTCGTTTCGCATCTAAGGAGGAAGAGAAATGAAGAAACTCATCATAGTGACAATGATTGCCGCATGTGTCGCCCTGTGCGCCGCTGTGTGGCCACATGGCAACGCGGTCGAGGAAACACCCGTCCCAGCCGCAGAAACCGCTGTGAGCGCCAAGGAAGCGACCGTTGCGGAAATTCAGGAACCAGCAACACTGGCAGAGAAGGAAAAAAGAACGATTCCGCAACAAGAAGCGCCCCAAGAAGAGCAACCTGAACCGAAGATAGGGCCTATTGAAACACCCGTAGCTTCCGAACTCCAGCCTTCTACTGGGCAGACACCTACTAAGAATTCAGTGCCGGAACAGACTCCACCTCAACCGCCTAAAGAACTGCAGCCCGGTGACAAAGTCTATGTGGCGGGCTTCGGATGGGTAGAGTACGAGGGACCTAATCACAGCAAAGATGGCACGGACATTTACGAAAACGGCAACAAAATTGGGATCATAGGGTGAAATATGCGGAAAACATTCAAAATAGGGTCAAGCCGCTATTGACAATCAAACTTTCTATGCTATTCTATAATGATTTAACCTTGAGGTTGAATGGATGGCATGGGCGAGAAGGAGAGTATGTATGGCGTATGAGTTTGTTTGCGAATCCGAAGCAAAGCGCTATCGTTCGGATTGCTCGAATGTCCTGAAGGAAACCTGCGAGCTGCTGAAGGAGAAGGGTATTTCTGCACAGTTTTCGCTTGTTGGAAGCGGAGCAAGGAATATGATCACGAGAAATGGAGATGGCCCGTATGACTTGGACTACAACCTTTTGGTCATGAAGGCAGATAACGAGTATCGCGACCCGCGATTGCTGAAAGACACAATTAGAAATGCCCTTAACAAAGCGGTGGGCGGAAAGTTCTTTTCGGATGCACAAGATTCAACTTCTTGCTTAACTGCACTGCTGCATTTTAAGGATACTCCAAATGTTGAATTCAGCTTTGATGTTGCTATTACCACGAAAAATAAAAACGGGAATTACATGCGCTTGATACATAACAAAAATGTGTACGCACTGGGCTTGGATCAATACACATGGAACGAAGTGCCGAACTCTCATCAAGTAAAAGATAGAGCGGATAAACTGAAGAGAGCGGGATTATGGCAGAAGGTTCGGGACAGGTATCTTGAGAAGAAAAATATGTATCTGTTTCGACAAGATCATAATCATCCATCCTTTGTGGTGTATGTGGAAGCGGTGAATGAGGTTTATAGCAGATATTTCAATAGAGGAGGTGGGTACAGTGTGCAATCGATTTTTTGACTACGATGACGGCGACTTCGCCATGAGCATTTCGGATAATATGGCGATGGACTCCGATGGGGATCTCATGATGCGCATGGGAGATCACATGGCGATGGATATGGACACCGGCGATATTCACATGATCTCATCATGGCCAGATGATGACGAATAAATCATAGGCAGCAGCGCAGCGGCTGCACCGCCATAAACAAGGAAAATACTTTCAAAATCCAGGCAGAAAAACCAGCGGGACAGGCCATGAAGGCTTGTCCCGCTGTCTGTATCGTAATAGTCAACAGTTTTGGGGAGGGCAAATGCAAACAAACAGTTTAGTCAGGGGGAGTGAGATGTTTTCTCTTGACTGATTATCGGCGTACCGATATAATAAAAGCGGTGATGTATATGACGATCCAACAGATACTGCGGGAAAAGAACCTTTCCCGCTACCAGCTCTCCAAGAAAAGCGGTGTGCCTTGGGCAACGCTGGCGGACATCTGCTCCGGCAAGACAACGCTCTCCCGATGCAGTGCCGGTACACTCATGAAGCTATCCTCCACACTGGATATCCCGATGGAACAGCTCATTACGCTGACCGTGGAGAAACCACAAATGCATGGCGGCAAGCCGACTGACCGAACCTATCTGGAAAAGAATCTGCCCGCCAGTTTGGATAAAGCGCTCCGTGAGTACATTCAGGGCGAAAAAGGCAAAGTGTCTTATATGGACTGCCTGTGGGGAGAATTGTATAGTGCGATTAACTCCAATCTGTGGAGCAACGCCATTACACAGGAGCAGGCAGATTATCTTCGCACAAAGTATTTATAAGGGGGTGAGAACCCGTGATTGATTTTACCAACTGCCCAGTCAACCGCTTCCGCGCCTATGGCGGAGCCAATGGTAATAAAATCAATATCACCTATCAAGGACACAGTTATATGCTCAAGTTCCCGCCAAAGCCCAGCAGGAATCGGGATATGAGCTACAGCAACGGCTGTATCAGCGAATATGTCGCCTGTCATATTTTTGAAATGTTGGGATTTCGGACACAGGAAACTCTCCTCGGAAACTATACGGACAGCCGCGGCAAAACAAAGCTGGTAGTTGCCTGTCGGGATTTTACAGAGGGCGGAAAACGGCTCATCGAGTTTGCCCATCTGAAAAACACCTGCATCGACAGTGAGCAGAATGGTTACGGAAAAGAACTGTCCTCCATTCTGGAGGCCATCGAGGAGCAGAGTATTTATCCAGCCGGTGAGCTGCGGCAATTTTTCTGGGATATGTTTATTGCGGATGCGTTCCTTGGAAACTTCGACCGGCACAACGGCAACTGGGGGTTCCTCGTGGATGAGGAGAAGCAGCAGGCAGAGCTGGCACCGGTCTATGATTGCGGTTCCTGCCTATACCCGCAGCTTGATTTGGAACGGATGAAAAACGTGCTGCAAGACGAAGCGGAAATTGACCAACGCATCTATACCTTCCCAACTTCCTCTATCGAAGAAGGCGGGAAAAAGATATCGTATTTCGATTACATCTCCTCACTGAAGAATCCCGATTGCAATGAGGCGCTCAAGCGTGTCTGTTCAAGAATCGACCTCGATGCGATCCATAACTTTCTCGAGGGTGTCCCAGAACTGCTGCCGATCCAGCGTGAATTCTATCTGACCATGCTGACCGAGCGCAAGGAGAAAATTTTGGATTACAGCTTGGAACTTCTGATGGAGCAGGAACATCATACCTCACCGACGCTGGGAATGTAAAACCAAATATTCTATTTAGAGGGCCGCGCCAATTGGCGCGGCCCTCTTTTTGTGTCTATGGTATATGCGGAATTCGAGGAAACGGAGCGGTTTATATGTTGGGATATCCGGCATGAACATGGAATGATTTCCGGATAGCAGCAAAAATGCTTGAAAAATCGCCAAAAACGGCGATGAGCAGAGTGACAAAGTCTTAAAAGCGGCGATAAGCAGAGGAACGTTAACATTGTCCCTCGTGAAGCTGTTGGATGATATGGAACTTCTACTTGCCGACTTAAAAGATACGCCGCAATAGACAAAGAAAAAATTTTCTAAAAACAGGGTGTGCAAAACATGTTTTCTTCCGCGATAAGTGAAGGGACTTTTTTAAGGCACTTGGCAGGGATCAACTCTCTGCATTCAAATCGAACCGAAAGGAGTGATGCCTATGGGCTGCGTTATGGCTTCCGTCAACAGACATCAAAAATTATAAAGGAGGAATCCAATGCAAGAATCTACATTCACCAACTATGACCAGCTGCCGTTGTTTCTCAATGCGAACGCGGTGGCGCAGACCTTGGGCGTGTCCATCTCCAGCGCCTACGAGCTGATGCACGAGACGGGCTTCCCGGCACTGCGGATCGGCAGCCGCATCGTGGTACCCAAAGAAAAGTTCCGCCAATGGGTAGACGCACAGACAGGAGGTGATGCCTGATGTACCAGCGCTGGCCCAAGCGGGATCCGAACAAGCACTACTACCTCGTGCCCAACGAGGTGTTCAACCTCGGTCTCAGTTCCCACGAGATCGCCGTCTACAATTACCTTCTGCGCTGCGAGGATCGTAGGACCTACCAGTGCCACCCCAGCTACCGCACCATCGGAAAGGCAGTGCAGCTGAGCGAAAACACCGTGCGGAAGTATGTGGCCGGTCTGGAGGAGAAGGGGCTCATCCATACCGAGCCCAGCACCATCACCACGAAGGATGGCCGCGTGCGCAACGGAAGTCTCATCTACACCATCCGTCCCTTTCAGGAAGCGATGGAGCTGAACTATCAGCGGCAGTTCCTGCAGGCGGAGCGTGACATGGAGCGGGCAAAGGCAGAGAAACGATTGGCCGAGTTGAATCGGCAGAACGAGAAGAAGGAGGAAGAGAGCGCATGATGCAGCAGATCGCAAACTTTATCGTAGACCATGACCCGATGATGGTTATCCGACGCACGCACGACACGGTGCGCTACATCCGGTGGGCGTGGAACAAGGAACATGCCCACCCCATCGACGAAGAAGAGCTTCGCCTGTTCCTCTGCGATGAACACTACGGTGATCTGACCGATGAGCAAAGAGACTTCGCTCGTCAGGGCCGGGACAAGATGCGGAGTGTCTATGCGGAGCTGTGCGTGCGCTTGCTGCAAAGTGAGATCATGCTGGAACAGGGCATGGTGCCGGACATCAGTACCTACCGCAGCGTGTTCTGCCCGGAAGGGGGTGATGCGCCGTGGATACTTGACCGGGCGGGATAACCAAAAATCAGACCGATTTGCAGCCGACGAAAGAAAAGCAGGAGAAAGCCCCGACGCCTATTCGCGCCGGGGCACCCCCACAAATGCCCGCAGTGCGGGCATTTTCAAGGGTTTGTGACCGGGGACAATGCGACGCTCTTTCCGGGCTAATGGACCCACTCTGACGCTGAAAATCCGAAAAAGTCAGTGTTTGCAAGGGTTTCTACCGACGTCATACCGGCCCCAATCCCCATTTTACCCCGATTTCAGGCCAATTTGCGGTTAAAGCTGATAGAAGAATACAGTAGCTATTTCCACAAAAGTGTGGTAGTTGTTTGTGTTGCAAAAAGAAATTGAATCCAAAGGAAGTGAAATACATGGCAAAACGAAGACCGGCCGGTGACGGCATGGTGCGAAAGCGGGAGGACGGACGCTGGGAGGGCCGCATCGTCATCGGCCACAAGGAAAACGGCGAACCACTGTTCCGTCACGTCTACGCCAAGACGCAAAAGGCGCTGCTGGACAAACTCCACCAGAACATCGAGTGCTATCGTGATGTGGAGCTGACCGAGGACAGCCTCATGACGCTGGGCGAGTGGCTGGACCGCTGGCTCACGGAGTACAAGGCGGGTATGGTACGCCCCGGCACGCTCAAAAACTATCGCTGCTACATCGAATACTACATTAAGCCGCAGCTGGGCGACAAGCAAATTTCCCTCGTCTCTCAGCAGGACATCCAGCGGATGTACCGCCGCCTGAAAACGGAGGGGCGTATCCACGAGCATCCCGAGATGGATCATCAGCTCTCGGACTCTATGGTTCGCCACATCCACTCCACGCTCCACGCTGCGCTGAAAGATGCGGTGCATGCGCACGTTATTCCCAGGAATCCCACCGAGGGTACGACTGCGCCCAAGCCTAACTACAAGCCCAAGCGCATCCTCACCCGTTCGGAGCTGGATGCCTTCCTCGCAGTGGTGGAACAGGACGAGGTGTGGCGGGACTTCTTCCAAACGGAGCTGATGACCGGCCTGCGCCGCGGTGAGATCTGCGGTCTGCAATGGAACGACTTCGATGGGGGTGCCGGGACGCTGAAAGTGTGCCGCACCCTCCACAGCCAGAGGAAGGGCGAGTACACCGTCGGTGAGACGAAGACCAATCAAGGCATGCGCACCATCATCCTGCCGCACAGCGTGACTGACATCCTGCGGCGGCGAAAAGCGGATACTATCAGCCAATGGATATTCCCGGACCCGGTGAAGCCGGAAGACCCTGTTGACCCCAATGCGGCCTATCGCCACATGAAGACGCTGCTCCAGCGGGCGGGTCTGCCCAGTATCCGCTTCCACGATCTGCGTCACACCTTCGCCACCCACGCTCTCACCAGCGGCGTAGATGCCAAAACGCTGTCCGGCATCCTGGGTCACACCAATGCGTCGTTCACGCTGGACACCTACACCCATGTCACATCAGATATGCAAAAGCAGGCTTGCGGCATCGTAGGCGGCTTCATGGAAGATATCTTCGGAAAGGAGTTGAAACCGTGGCAAGAAAGCGAAAAGCCGGAGACGGAACGGTAAGGCAGCGCAAGGACGGACGGTGGGAAGGTCGCATCGTCATCGGCTACGATGACAACGGTTATCCCAAGACGAAAAATGTCCTTGCCAAAACCAAGAAGGAGTGCGTCGAAAAACTTCAAAAGCTCAAAGAAGCGTGCGGCGGGCTGAAACCGGAGAAGGTGCGGCCCGAGATGCCCTTCGGGGATTGGCTGACATACTGGTATGAGAATCACTCCAAGCCAAAGATCCGCCCCACCACGCAAGAAACCTACGAGAGCCGCATCCGCTTGCACATTATCCCAGAGATTGGGGACATTCCACTGAACAAGCTGACGCAGAATGACCTGCAGCAGTTCTATGGTCGGCTCAAGAAAAGCGGCCGGAAGCGATTCACCGACAAGTACGGCGAAGGGCTGTCCGACCGAATGGTGCGCATGTGTCACGCCACCTGTCGCTCCGCGCTGGAGAAAGCGGTGCAGGATGGACTGATCCGTGTGAACCCGGCCATCGGCTGCAAGCTGCCGCCGAAGAAGGCACGGGAGATGCAGGTGCTGACGCGGGAGGAGCTTCAGCGGTTTCTCATTCAGGCAAAGTTCGAGGGCTACTACGAAGTGTTCCTTCTGGACTTGGCGACAGGTTTGCGCCGGGGCGAACTCATGGCACTGCAATGGGATGACCTAAACTTCAAAACCGGTGTGTTGAATGTGAATAAGCAGGTCTACGATGTGCGTGGCCAGCTTCAAATCAGCACGCCCAAGACAAAGAACTCTGTCCGCAAGATCGTCCTGCCGCCTGCGGTGGTGGCGGTGCTGCGGGAGTACAAAAAGACGGTGGATTCCCGCTGGATGTTCCCCTCTCCGGTGAAGGAGGACTGTCCCATCACACCCGGCGTGGTACGCCGCAGACTGCAGCTCATCTTAGAACACGCAGGCTGTAAGCATGTGAGGTTCCACGACCTTCGCCATACTTTCGCAACGCTGGCGCTGGAAAACGGTATGGATGTGAAAACGCTCTCTGCCATGCTGGGCCATGTGTCGGCGGCCACCACGCTGGATATCTACACCCACATCACCGACGATATGCGGCTCACAGCTGCCGCCAACATCGACCGCTGTATCGGCAAGGCAGCACCGCAGGATGACACTTCAGAGCCGGGCAGGAAAACTGCCCCGGCCACAACGGAAAAGCCGAGAATGACCGACTTCAAGCCCTATGTAGGCCGCAAGCGCAAGTCCGGCACCGGCTGCGTCACCGAGATCAACGACCATCTCTTCGAGGGCCGCTATTCTCCCAAATGGCCCGACGGCAAAAAGCACGCCCGCAATGTCTACGCACACACCCGCGAGGAGTGCGAGGAAAAACTCAAGGTGATGATTGAGGAGACGAAAGCCGAGCTGGCAGAACTGAAACGGCAGAAAGCGGGGGGACGGCACCGAGGGAACACTACCGCCGCAGGAGCCGGAGAAGGGTAAGAAGAAAGGCGGGAAGAAAACTAAGAAAACAAAAAAGAGTAAGTAAAAAATACCCTCGATGTATGCAGTTGATGCACACATTGAGAGTATTTTAGACGCACGAAAGTAATTGAGTCATAAATCAATTCTAATAGTGCATAATATAGAGTGGAATATGGTATCATCAGCGTGGCCAGATGACATGCTTAAATGTGGATTAAGTTAGGTCGTCATCTTAATCTCACAAAACGACCAACCGGGGCAGGACCGGTATGATATCATATTCCTCTTTCCTTTTGGGACTTTTGACGATCCATAAGAATCTTTGTCTGCGCGCGAGGAGAAAAGTACTTGCTTGATATTCTTCGCCTCTCTCGATCTATGATTTTGTCTGAGTGAACTAACATATGTCTGAGGATAGCCAAAGCCATATTTTTGACCATACCATCATCATGAGTTTCACAAAGATCCTCAGCTTCTTTAATTACAGCTTGATAATCATCAACTTTTTCCCAGAACATCAACCTTTCTATTCTGTAATTTAAAGAAGAGGTAATGTAGTCTTGTTGCGCCAAATAATCAACGGTATTATCGTTTGCACCATGTGAAGATGCCACGTTATACAGGTTTAGCAACATATTAAAAGAAACTTCCTGGAAGAAACGCAAAATATCTTCTCGAGAGAGCTTTTTCCCTTCGAAACCTGGAGATTCTTGCCAAGCGATAATCTCTTCTACTAAATGGTCAATGCTATTATCTATAGACTCAGACCATTGATGAAAGATTTTGTTAGGAAGCTGATACATTGCAGATACATAGTCTTTTTTTGCAGGGCCAGGAAGAATGCTTATAAATGCAGAAAAATTTCTTGCAATAATCTTCAGCTGTAGAAAAGCTCTGATTAATTGGTTGTTTAACTCATCAATTTGAGTTTCGTCATAATCATATATGTCTAACGTTTCAATAAGCGTATCATTTTCTTCTTCCTCAATCGACTGGTTATGGATTTCACGCTCTTTTTCGTCATCTTTGGGAGGAGTAAGGCTTTTCGTAGGCATAGCTTGCAAATATTTTATGCCAATGTCTGATAGATCAAACTCCGTCCATTCAGAAACATAAGAAACTGCTTGTTCGAGGAGAAGACGGGGAATATTAACATTATCAGAAATATAGGTCATGAATAACAAAATATCGCCATTGATACTAAAGCAAGAGCGTCTAACGATAGATTCCAAGTCTGTTGTGTCTCCTGTATCGTGAAACTTTCTGTTAAGTGCTTTTGCCACAAAATATGCAAGATGATTTTTGCTTGCAAAACGATATTCATATCCATTTGATGTTCTTAATAGAAGCCCGCTATTTACTGTAATTTCGACAAATCTTTCTGCTGTTAGGTAGCGATTATCATAGTATTTGCAATATGCCGCAATGACCGCACCGATGTGCACTGCGCTAATTGGGTACTCTTTGTTGAAATGTATATAGTGGGCAACTTCACTTAAGGCAACGATAATATCGTTGGAGTTCTCTCTCCGCCCTATAAGATTAGGTGTAATTGCTCGTTCTATAGATGCCTCGAAAACCTTGCTGAAAACCGTTGCATCAGATTTATCTAATTCACCAAGGTGTAGGCAGTAGTAGTCTACAAATTGGACAACAAAGTCGATATCTGCGCGGAACGCTAATTTATATGAATTTAAACATTGCTCAAGGGTTCTGGCAATACCAGTGGCTTTCAATTCATCGTTGTCCGTTTTAATTAAAACGATTTTTTCGATTAGTTCCAACCGCTTCTCTGCATACAAGCGAGAAATAGATGCTTTTTTAAATTCCTTGCTTCCTTTGATATTATCTTTTACCATCTGTACGATATCAAACTGAGATGTTTCTTCAGAAGCAACGATTATTGTGCCGAAAATATCTTCTATTCCCCGCAGAAATTTATTGAGGTGCCTGGGAGAAATCCTGTGCAGGTCATCGATAATTATGACTTTCTTCTCTGCCGGAATAGCTTGGAATAGTGAATAAGCGTCTGCACCGTAAGTGTCTGTAACAAGTTCTTTTAGAATATTATCTTGACTTCTTCCGGTAATGTCATCAGTTCCACAATACAAAACAACATATTGCATTTGCAGTTCTTTAAAAACCATTTTTAGCAAGGTTGTTTTTCCTGAATTGCTTCCTCCCATAACAGCAACATATCTATTTTCTTGGATGAAAGAAATAAAATCTTTCATCTTACTAACCGTTTTTCCTCTGGAGTATTCTTTCGATGCATTGAACCGAAGCGTTGGAAAAACAAAATAATCGCTAATACTTGATGAAATTGTATTTTTTGTGTCAGCCATTATGGCTGACACATAATTTTCTTTGTAACTCAAGCCGGTGCCACTTAAAGATTTTCTCATCAGAATGTGCTCTTGTTTCATCGAAGCAATAAAAGTAGAACGGTCTGTATTCCAGCTAAATTTACTCAAAGTATATTTTCTGCTTTCAGTATCAAATAGTGCAGCGTAGTATTCAGAAACAGTGGGAACCGAGCTTTGCCACCATGCTCCACCAGCTTGTTTTACAATGCGATTTCCGTTATCATAGAGAATATTTTGTGTACCCGGAAAATGTTCGTGACCGAAAAAGGCAAGAGAGCATCTCTTTGCAAGAATACCCTCTAATTCTTTTTTCTGAGAAAACTCAAACCAATCCGGAGAATGATGCATTACAACAAGGGAAAAATCTGCTTTAGACTCTGCATTCAAGGAATGTATTGCGTCTTCCGGTAGATAATGAAGCCCATCATCAGAACTACAGGAAAATGGTGCGGTATTGAGTAGGTTTGCTTCAATGCGATAACCGTTATCAAAATGCAAAATTTTTCTGGTAACTAACTGTCCAAATGGAATATTCATCCAGCAAGGAAAGAAGCAACCGTTTCTGTCTGAAAAGGAGAAAAAGCTTTTCATACACTTTAACTCCTGCTGAAAATGTAAATCTCTTTCGTCCTCGTTGAAAGAACGGATTTTTGAAGAATCCAGCCGTGATTTTCCTCCCCAATCAATATCGTGATTGCCGGGGACCATCAATATCTTAATGTTCTTCTGGTTGAGGGAGTATTTTATCTTCAATTGAGGAACTAACCGTTTTAAAAGTGTGGCAGCAATTTTATATTGGTTTGTTTGGCCCGTAGCTGCAATGTCACCAGAAAGGACGATGACAATCCCTTCAAAAGGAGCATACACACCAAGCGAATCCACTATAGCTTGAATTTTGGCTGGATGAATACCTTTGCTATCATTCAAATGGAAATCACTCAAATGTAAAAAAGAAATTCTCATGTCTTTCCCTCACATTGAAAAATAATAAAACCGCATAAGAATTCTCTTACACGGCTGCCTTAGTGGCTCAAAGGCTCACCGTCAATTAATTATACTGCAATTCGGCAAAAATTACAATATTAAGTCTGCGTTTGTCGAAAAGATATGTTGAGAATGACAACCTCGGTATTTGCGCCGCAATAAACAAAGAATAAGAAAATCCCTCTGAAATCGTTGATTTCAGAGGGATTTTGGTCCGAGTAGAGCGATTCGAACGCTCGGCCTCTTGAACCCAAATCAAGCGCGCTACCAACTGCGCTATACCCGGATATTCAGTTTCTGCCATTATACCACGGCAGGGAGGAAAATCAAAGATTTTTCTGTCTGTGGTCATTCCTGTGGTCAAAAACGCTTTTATGCCGTTTTCGGCAATCGGGTGAAATCCCGCAAACGCAGGCGTCGCAAGGCTTTGCGGCGTTTCGCCTCACCCTATCCCGGATACCGCCACGGCACTCCCAAAGCAGGCGCGCTACCAACTGCGCTACACCCGGTTATATATTGTCGGCTTGAGCGGCCGCCCCCATAGTATACCCTACAGCGCGCCCGTTTTCAAGAGCTTTCTGCACAGGCGGCCGCAAAAAGAGACCCCGCCCGGGGCTGCCGGAAAAAGGCAGGCAGCGGGCGGGGATATGAGGGAAGGGGAATGGCTTGCAGAATCAGACTCTGCGCCGCGAACGGGGAAGGCCGCTCAGCTGCTCCGTCAGCTCTCGCACCCGGCGCTTGCCGTCGGCAATGTGCCGGTCGATGGCGGCCTGCTCCTGGCAGGCCCATTCCTCATGGGTGGGCACCTGGGCCAGCAGCTTTGCCGCCGCCGCAGCCAGCCAGACGGCGCCGGAACCCTCCCCGGGGCGGGTAAGCTCCGGCTCCAGCTCAACGTTTTCATATTTCCGGGCACTCTCCCGGATGCAGCGGACGGCTTCCTGCAGCTCCTGGGCCGCACAGACGGCCAGGTCCGCCAGGTCATGGCTTCCGATGTTTTTCAGCAGCTGCCGCAGCTGCTCCAGCAGGCAGAGGGCTTCCTGCATCCGCCGGACGTCCTCACCGGCGGTCTCGGGGTCAATGGACAGAATGGTCAGCTTGCTTGTCATGGATGTTCTCTCCTTCTTCTTGGTGGCGTGATCCTCCCGTGCCGTGGCGATACCACGCTTTTATGTCATTATAACCCAGGATTTCTCCCATTTCATGGAATTTGCATAATTCGCTGCAAAATGCGCAGAACTCGACATTATTTGCCATAAATTTCCAATTCTTGCAATTATATGCGGCATATGCTACAATGTATACCCGTTGAATAAGGGGGATTTGTTTGTGAGCACGACGGCTTCCATGATTTATAACATCTGCCTGCTGGCGGTCTGGACGGCGTTTCTGTGGAAAAATCTGACGCCCCGATTCAGCTTCCGGGTGACCATGCTGATCTGTGCGGTGGTGGTCCCGGCGGTGGTGCTGGGGGTCAACTATGGGCTGAACCGGCTGTCGGTGCTGCGGCTGATCTCCGTTCCGCTGTTGTTTCTGATCCTGGGGCTGACGCTGTACCGCAGCCCGATTCCCCTGACGGCCTTTGTGGCCCTGCTGCCGGAGGCAACGCTCCTGATGATGGAGATGATGCTGTCGGTGGTTTTCCCGATGCTGTTTGGCCTGAACGGAGAGGTCGACTATTGGCACACCGCGGCGGCGGAGCCTCTGGCCCTGCTGACAGTGTCGCTGTATGCCAGAACTCTGGCCCTGGCCACCCGGGCTCTCTCCCGGAACGGCCGACCGCTGAGCCTGACCCAATGGCTGATTTTCGCGGTTTTCCCCTTGCAGCAGAGTGCCTGCCTGATCACCATGTTCCGGCTGTATGCTCAGTTTCCGGAGGCCGTCAACTGGCCGAGAATGTCTGTTCTGATTCTGCTGTTTGCCGTGTCCGATGTGGCGCTGTTCTGCCTGATCGGGCAGACCGCCCGGAAGGCGGAGCTGGAGACCGCCAACCGCCTGCTGAATGACCAGCTGGATAACCAGCTGAAGCACTATTCCGCCCTGGTGGATCAGTACGAGGACAACCGTCGCATCCGCCACGACATCGCCCACCATATGCACACCATCCAGCTGCTGCTGGAGAGCGGCCGCCGCCAGGAGGCCACAGCCTATGCCGGGGAGCTGATGCGCCAGCAGGAGCACAGCTCCCAGCTGGACCAGTGCGAAAATCCCCTGGTGGACGCCTTCCTGTTCAGCCGCATCCGGGAGGCCCGGCAGGCCGGGATCCCGGTGGAGGCATCAGTGGTGCTGCCCCGGAGGCTGCCCATTGCCAACGTGGACCTGGTGATCCTGTTCGGCAACCTGATGGACAACGCCGTGGAGGCCTGCGGCCAGGTGGCCTCGCCGTTCATCCGGCTGGAGGCCGGGCTGCGGAAGGACTATCTGGTGGTGACGGAGAGCAACCCCGCCCCGGCGGATGACACCCGGAAGGAGCGCCGCATTCCCCAGCTGGAGCGGGGCATCGGCCTGCACATTCTGACGGACCTGGCCGGGCGGTACCACGGCTCCTGCACCCAGGAGGTCCGGGACGGACAGTTCACCGTGTCCATTGCCCTGCAGCTGCCGGAAAATCAAGGAGAAACGGAGGAAGCCTGATGTTCCGTCTTGCTATCTGCGACGACGACACCCTGCATATGCAGAATACCCTGCGCTGCGCCCGGGAGACGCCGGAGGCTGCCGACTGCGACATCCGCACGTTTTCCGCCCCCGGGAAGCTGATGGACGCCGTTACCGGCGGGGGCTACCGGCCCCACATCGCCCTGCTGGATATCTGTATGCCCGACAGCAGCGGCATCGAGCTGGCCCAGCGCCTGCACGAGAAGCTGCCCCGCTGCCAGGTGATTTTCGTCAGCAGCTTTCTGGACTATGCCACGTCGGTATACGACGTGGAGCACGTGTATTTTATCCTGAAATCCCAGATGGCCCAGCGGCTGGGTCCCGCCCTGCGGCGGGCTATGGACGCCCTGGGCGCCGTCCGCGCCGACCTGCTGCTGGAGCGGGACGGCGCATCGTACCGGGTGCCGGTGTCAGAGGTGCTGTATGCCGAGCGGGTGCTGCGGAAAACCCGGGTGGTCACCACCCGGGGAGACTTCATGACCCAGCGGACCCCCGCCCAGCTGCTGGAGGAGAGCCGGGGCTTCATCCGCTGCCACCAGAGCTATTGGGTGAACCTGTCCCGGATCCGGTGCATCAGGGACGGAGCCTTTGTCATGGAAAGCGGCGGCTGCGTCCCCATCAGCCGCACCTATCAGCATCCCGCCCGGGAGGCGTTTTTCCGCTCCCTGGTGGACGGCGAGTCTCAAAAAGGGCAAGGCCCTTTTTGATAAGCATAAAAAATCAGGGCCCTGAAAAGGCCCTGATTTTTTATGCTTACGTTCCGGGTTCTGCCGGGTCCGGGGCGGGATCGGGTGTGGGTTCAGGCTCCGGGTCCGGGGTGGGTTCAGGCTCTGGGGTGGGTGTGGGATCGGGCTTGGGCTCCGGCTGGGGCTCCTGCTTGCCCACCTCCACGATCTTGTCCCGGCTGTCATAATTGCTCTCCGCCTCGAAACTGCTGGAGATCAGATTTCCGTTGCCGTCGTACACATTCCGCCAGGTCTGCACGGTGAACCCAGTGATGGGATACTGGGTCACCCGCTCCACGCCGGGGGCCAGGCTGTCCACCTCTTTATAGATGGTCTTCCAGGGGGTGGTGGACACGGTTTTGCTGGTGATCTTCACGAAACTGCTGTCGGTTTTGGTGCCGAAGATCTTCACCGTGACGTTGTTGTTGTACCAATAGGTGACGATCTTGATGGGATAGTCCGTGTTGTTCTGCAGAACAAAGTCCAGATACGGCCAGAACACCGTGGCGTCGCACCCGGAGGGGACATAATCCTGGGCGTACATATGGCAGGCCCGGGACACGATCTTCAGGTTGGCCAGCAGGGCCGAATAGTACAGGGTGGACGACACCTGGCACACGCCGCCGCCATAGGAGGGCACGGCCTTGCCGCCCACATAGGCGGTGCCGATCTTGAACCCGGCCTCCTTGGTGGTGGGGCCCACGGCATTGTTATAGCTGAAGTTCTCGCCGCTGTTGACCACGGAGCCGCTGATGTTCCCGGCGGCCTTGCGGACGTTGAAAATCCGGTCGCTGGTACCGGAGACATAGGAGGTGTACTGTCCCAGCACATCCCGGAACAGCACCTTCTCCAGCTCCGCCTTGGTGACGGTGGGATAGGTGATCTGGGCGGGGATGACGATCTCCTGGCCGGGCTGGGCGTCCTCCACCAGCTTTTCGGCCCCGGCCACGTCGAAGGTGACGCCTATGCGCCCCTCCACCACCTGGCCGGTGGACCGGTCATAGGAGGCGTTCTTTCCCTGGCCGCCGATCTCCTGCTCCAGGGCCGCCAGGTCCAGGGGCTTGCCCTGGGTGGTGGTGCTGACGCAGGGGATGGGGTCCATGCACCGGGTGGTCACTGCCTGGTGCAGGGCCCGGGCCAGCTTGTCCCCGTCGATGGTGCGGCCGTCGGCGGCCTTGATGACGTAGAAACCGTCGCCCTTGCCCTCCTCCATGCGGTACGCACCGTCCACCGGGTCAAGGCTCAGCTCCCGGCTGAGGCTTTCTGCCCGCTGGGACAGCTGCCCGGCGTCCAGGTCCCACTGGACCTGCGCCTGGGTGTCCCCGAACCAGCTGCGGATCAGGTGATAGCCGTTGACGAAGAAATTGCCGCCGTGGGCCGCGTTCCAGGCGGCCTGGGCCGCCTCCTGGGGCGTCACGGACACCCCCAGCTCCGTCAGGTTCACCGTGCCGATGACCTGGTCCTCCAGGGTCAGGTCGATGGTTTCCTTGCGGCAGGCGGCGTCGCCCTCCCGCTGCCACTTGTCCCGGACCTGCTGCGCCGTAAGGCCGCCTACGTCCACCCCCAGCACCCGGGTGCCCCGCAGGGTGGTCCCTCCGGCGGCGGCCACCGCGCAGACGGCTATGTACGCCGCCGCCAGCACGCCCACGGCGATGCCGGCAATCAGGCCCGCGGTGCGGCCCAGGGACCGGGGCTTCTTTTCCTTCTGTAAGGGCTTCTGGTTGGTCTGTTCCATGGATGCCCCTCCTTGTTTCTGTATAACCGCGCCAATGCGCACCCTTACAGTATACTACAACCCCGGCGGAAAAAAGTTACAATCCGGTAACAATCAGCAACTTTCGGACACACTGTCGATTTTTCCCGATGCGCGCTTGGGGATGCGGATGGTCAGCAGGATCTCCCGGTCCGTATCCTGGCGATTCCATCCGGCGTCCACCCCGGCCTGCCGCATCAGGTGCAGCCCCCGGTCCACGCTGTTGAGAAACAGCCGCACGTCCTTGATGATGTAGGTGCTCCGGCCCCGGGGCGGGGTGACCTGGGCCGATTGCAGGAGCTTTTCCACATAGGCCTCCGCCTGGGCCACGTTCATCCCCCGGCGCACCATATCCCCGGCGGCCCGGCGCTGGACCTCCGGGTCCTGGAGCCGCAGCAGCGCCCGGGCGTGGCGCTCCGTCAGGCCGTTTTCCCGCAGCAGGGCCCGCACGTCCTCCGGCAGACGCAGCAGGCGCAGCTTGTTGGCCACGGTGGGCTGGGCCCGGCCCAGCCGCCGGGCGGCCTCCTCCTGGCTCAGGCCATAGCGGGAGATCAGCCGCGCAATGGCCGCCGCCTCCTCCCAGCAGTCCAGGTCCCGCCGCTGAAGATTTTCCATCAGAGCCAGCAGGGCGGAGTCCTCCTCGCCCACCTGGGCCACCAGACACGGCACCTCCCGCAGTCCGGCGATCCGGGCCGCCCGCAGCCGCCGCTCCCCGGCCACCAGCTCATACCCGTCTCCGGCCCGGCGAACCGTCAGCGGCTGTAAAATGCCGCAGGAGCGGATGCTGGCGGCCAGCTCCGCCAGTCCCACCTCGTCAAAGCCCTGCCGGGGCTGCTGGGGATTGGGCCGGATGCGGCCCAGGGGGATGTACTGGACCCGTGTGGACAGAAATTCACCCTTTCGCTGCAATTTCATGGCGCTCGCCCTCCTTTTCCCCCATTTTATCCGTCCCGGGCGGCAAAAAAGGCCGCACTCTGTCGGGAAATCAAAATTTCCCCGCTTGCACCCCGGACTGCAATGTCTGCGCCGTGTATGTGGAGCCGTCTCACCGCTCCGTTGAAAACAGGAACATATCATAATTGTGTTGACGGCAGTCCGTGAGATGGGATACAATGAGAAAAAAGGAGGGGAAACTCTATGAAGAAGCGTCTGGAAGCCCTATGGTGCGCACTGTTCCGCGTGAACAAAAACGCTACCGGCTACACCTGGCCCATTTGCCGGATACTGCTGTGTCTATTGTCCTACTGGCTTTTGACAGTGGTCAACGGAAGTCGGCCCATGAGTACGCCCCGGGCGGTGGTGTTCGTGCTGCTGATCGTGCTGACCTGGGGACTCTTTTACGGCGTTATATGCGCACTGGTGGAGATCAGCATCGTCCGGAAGCACCGCAGATCCCCCAAGACCAGGCAGCCGGTATCGGGCCGGGAGAAGGCTGCCGGAAAGCCCTTTTCCCTGGAGCAGCTGGCGGCGCTGGCGGAGGAGAATGACATTGTGGAGCTTCGCCTGCTTCACGGCAGCCGGACTGTCACCGCCGGGTCCAGCTCCGACTACACGCCCCAGAAGGGTTTTTTCGATAAGCGCTACTATGTGGGCAGCAAGGAAATGGAAACTATCGACGATTTCCGGCGGGCATTGGAGCCATACGCCCCCGGCGGCACCGTCACGGTGCTGACCATTGACGGCGTAAAGCCCCAATAAACATTTGCAGCACGGAAGAGAGCCGTATGATGCACCGCATATCCCCGCGGAAGCCACCCTCAGCAGCGGAAAAAATGCTTGCCATCCGGGGCCCCGGGGGGTACAATAGCACCAATCAGAAAACAGGAGGCGCATTCCTATGGAGTTTAACCCGCAGAAGCAGCTGGCAGGCCTGCTGGAGTGGATGGATCAGCAAATGGCCCTGTGCCATGGCAAGACCGCCGTCATCGGCATTTCCGGCGGCAAGGACAGCAGCACCGTGGCGGCGCTGGCAGTGGCCGCCTACGGCCGCGAGAACGTGTACGGCGTCCTGATGCCCAACGGCGTCCAGCCGGATATCGACTATTCCCAGGCCCTGGTGGAGCACCTGAACATTCCCCACTGCACCATCAATATCCACGACGCCGTCCAGGGCGTCCTTCACGAGATGGAGCAGGCGGGCCTGGAGCCCAGCCGCCAGACCCGGGTGAACCTGCCCTCCCGCATCCGCATGGCCACTCTGTACGCCGTGGCCCAGACCGTGCCCGACGGCATCGTCATCAACACCAGCAACCTCTCCGAGGACTGGGTAGGCTACTGCACCATTTACGGCGACTCCGCCGGGGCCTTCTCCCCCCTGGGCATGTACACCACCGAGGAGGTCATTGCCCTGGGCCGGGTCCTGGGCCTGCCGGAGAAGTTCCTGGTAAAGGCCCCCTCCGACGGCCTCACCGGCCTCACCGACGAGGACAACCTGGGCTTTACCTATCACGCCGTCAACGAATACGTTCGCCGGGGCGTCTGCGACCCCGCCATCCGGGCCCAGATCGACCAGAAGCACCGCGTCAGCCGCTTCAAGTTCCAGACCCTGCCAGTGTATCACAACGGCCTGCCTATGGCCCTCACCGACGAAACGGATTACTACAAGTAAGAAAAAATCCTGCGGCCCTGCCGCAGGATTTTTTTGCTTATTCGTTGGGGCCGAAGGGGTCGATGGGCCGGAAGGGATCGTCATCGCCGCCGTCGGGGCCGGACTGGAAGCCGATGCCTTTCACCCGCTTGATCTCCTGGAAATAGCCCACGTTGGCCTGCTCCCGGTAGGGGGCCAGCCAGATGTCCAAAATGCCCAGGGTCAGGCCGGACAGCAGAATCCACCCGATGAAGGACAGGTCCAGCACAAACAGCGTCCACTTGAAGCCCGCCGTCTGGGCCTTGCTCATGCTGATGGCCTCCATGATGCCGATGTCGGGATTTTCGCACAGGTTATACACCGCGAAGCGGTACCGGTACTGGGCGATGAGGCCGGGGATATAGAACAGCAGGGACCACAGGAACACGAAGATGCTCATAACGATGTTCAGCAGGATCAGCTTCCCCAGGAAGCTGAACCCGTCCAGCAGGCAGGAGAAGGGCATTTCCTTGCCCCGGCGCACGCCCAGGTGATAGATGGACCAGCCGGCGCTGAGAATTGCCTGGGCCAGCCAGTTCACCGCCGCCACAAAGGCCACCAGCAGCACCGGGAACTCCGGAAAGCTGGGCAGCATCGCCGCCAGGTCGGGGTCATAGCCTGCCATCTGGTCCACGGTCTGGGACGCCCCCACATAGGAGTCCAGCCCGCCCAGCAGGCCCAGAACCCCCACAACGATCAGTGACACCAGGTAGGGGTTCACCCGGGCGCCCCGCAGCACCTGCTTGGCTTCTTCTTTAATCTGAATGCGATCAGGCATGAAAGCACTTCCTTTCTTGTGACACGCCGCCCCGCAGGCGGCCATATGTCCGCTTTTCTGCGCATAGTATACCATATGCCGCCCCCAAACACAAGAGCGGGAAATTTCGGGTATTTTTGGATAAAGATTCCGCCGAATTCCCTCCGAAAAGCTAAGAATAAGACAAAAATCTATAATTTTTGCAGAAAACCGGAATACAGGGGGTGGACAAGAAGCCAAATCTGGTGTAGAATTTAGGGCAGTATGTGGTGGCATAGGGCCACCCAGTAGTAAGATGAGGTGAAGACAATGGCACAAGCTTTCTTTGGCGGCGTTCATCCCAATGATATGAAGGCCGCAACCAATGAAAAGGCCATCGAACAGCTGGCAGCCCCGGCTGAGGTGGTCATTCCCATGTCTATGCACATCGGTGCACCCTGCAAGCCCATCGTTGCGGTGGGCGACAAGGTGACCATCGGTCAGAAGATCGGTGAACCCGGCGGTTTCGTGTCCGCTCCCATCCATGCCAGCGTGTCCGGCACGGTGAAGGCAGTGGAGCCCCGTCCCTTCTCCATGGGCGGGACCATGATGTCCGTGGTCATCGAGAACGACTTCCAGAACACCGTGTGTCCGGACATTCATCCCGTGGACGACCCCGACAGCCTGACTCCCGAGCAGCTGGTGGAGATCGTCAAGAACGCCGGTATCGTGGGCCAGGGCGGCGCAACCTTCCCCACCCACGTGAAGATCAGCTCCGGCCTCGGCAAGGTGGACTATGTCATCATCAACGCCGCCGAGTGCGAGCCCTACATCACCGGCGACCACCGCACCATGCTGGAGCGGCCCGAGCAGGTCATCAAGGGCGCCACCCTGCTGGCCAAGTGCTTCGGTGTGGAGCATGTGTACATCGGCGTGGAGGCCAACAAGCAGAACGCGGCCGACGTGCTGAACCAGACCATCGCCGAGCTGAAGGCCCCCGTGGTGGTGGAGGTGCTGCACACCCGTTACCCCCAGGGCGCTGAAAAGCAGCTGTGCCAGGCCATCTCCGGCCGTCAGGTTCCCTCCGGCAAGCTGCCTGCCGATGCAGGCTGCTGCATCTTCAATCTGAACACCACCTGCGCCATCTATAAGGCTGTTTACACCGGTATGCCCGTTGTCAGCAAGGTGGTCACCGTGTCCGGCTCCGGCGTCATCGAGCCCAAGAACCTCGAGTGCCCCATCGGCACCCCCATCACCGCCCTGTTCGATGCCTGCGGCGGCCTGAAGGACGAGACCTATAAGCTGATCATGGGCGGCCCCATGATGGGTCTTGCCCAGTATAACCTGGACGTCACCGTGGGCAAGGGCACCGGCGCTATGCTGGCCTTCGCCGGTGATGAGGAGCAGTACGAGGAGAATCCCCAGTGCATCCGCTGCGGCAAGTGCGTGGGCGTGTGTCCCATGCGGCTGGAGCCCGTGTTCATGTATAAGTACCTGATGAAGGGCGACGTGGACACCTGGCAGAACACCCTCCACGGCATGGACTGCATCGAGTGCGGCGCCTGCGCCTATACCTGCCCCGCCCGTCTGCCCCTGACCCACGCCTTCCGCATGGGCAAGCAGAAAGTCAACAATGCAAGAATGGCCGCCAAGGCCAAGGCAGAGGCCGAGAAGGCCGCCGCCGAAAAGAAGGAGGCGTAAACCATGACCGATTACAAGAATTTGAAGCTGATCGCGTCCTCCTCCCCCCACATCCGGTCCAACGAGAGCACCCGGACCATCATGATGGACGTGATCATTGCCATGATCCCCGCTCTGATCATGAGCGTGTTCGTCTTTGGCTTCCGGGCCCTGGCCCTGACCCTGGTGTCCGTGGCCGCCTGCGTGTTCTGGGAGTGGGGCTATCGCAAGCTCCTGAAGAAGCCCCAGTCCATCGGCGACCTGTCCGCCGTGGTCACCGGTATGCTGCTGGCCTTTGTGTGCCCCCCCACGCTGCCCTATTGGATGATCATCATCGGCGCGTTCTTCGCCATCGTGGTGGTCAAGCAGCTGTTCGGCGGCATCGGCTGCAACTTCATGAACCCCGCTCTGGTGGGCCGTGCCGTTCTGCTGGCCAGCTATGCCACCGCCATGACCACCTGGGCCGTGCCCATGAGCAAGCTGTCCATTTTCGGCTCCAACGCTGACGCCGTTACCTCCTCCACCCCCCTGGCCATCATGAAGGGCGGCGACCTGGCCTCCCTGACCAGCAACTACTCCGTGGTGGATATGTTCCTGGGCCGCATCGGCGGCTCCCTGGGCGAGGTTTCCGCGCTGATGCTGCTGCTGGGCGGCGTGTACCTGGTGATCCGCAAGGTCATCTCCTGGCACACCCCCGTGGCCTTCATCGCCACCGTGGCCGTCCTGTGCCTGATCTCCGCTCCCGCCGGTATCTCCGCCGTGGACTACATGCTCTATAACGTCTTCGGCGGCGGCCTGATGCTGGGCGCCATCTTCATGGCCACCGACTATGCCACCTCTCCCGTTACCAAGCCCGGCCAGATCATCTTCGGCATCGGCTGCGGCCTGCTGACCTGCTTCATCCGCCGCTTCGGCTCCTATCCCGAGGGCGTCTGCTATTCCATCCTGATCATGAACTGCACCACCTGGCTGCTGGATAAGTACATCCGTCCCACCATCTACGGTGCTCCCAAGAAAGAAAAGAAGGAGGCGGCTGCAAAATGAAGATCTCCGGTAAGTTTATTCTGAAGGTCGCCGGCACCCTGACCGTTATTTCCCTGATTACGGCCTTCCTGCTGGGCCTGGTCAACGGCGTCACCAAGGACAAGATCGCCGCCATCGAGGCCGAAAAGACCCGGGTGGCCATGAGCGCCGTTGTCCCAGAGGGCAGCGAGTTTACCGACGCCCTGGAAATTCCCCAGGCTGCGATTGACGCCGCCAAGGCACAGGGCGGCACCGTCAGCGAGCTGTACGGCGTCACCAACGGCGGCGCAGAGGCCGGCTATGTGGCCAAGGTTGCCGCTTCCGGCTCCCAGGGCACCATCACCATGATGGTGGGCATCGACGCCAACGGCGCCATCACCGGCATCTCCGTGGTCAGCCACTCCGAGACCTCCGGCATCGGCACCAAGGTGGTCGAGAACAAGCCCAATGCCGCCGGGACTCCCGTGCTGGATCAGTTCATCGGCATGTCCGGCGCCGGCACCCTGGCGGTGGGCAGCAACATCACTGCCATCTCCGGCGCCACCGTTTCCACCAAGGGCATCACCATGGGCGCTAACGCCGCCCTGGCTGCCGTGGAAGCTCTGGGCTAAGAAAGGAGGAGCTGCAATATGAACTTTGGCAAGCAATTCAAGGAGGGCCTGATCACCCAGAACCCCGTGCTGGTGCAGCTGCTGGGTATGTGCTCCACCATGGCCATCACCACGTCGTTCTTCAACGGCCTGGGCATGGGCATTTCCGTTCTGATCATCCTGACCCTTTCCAACATCTTCATCGCGCTGCTGCGCAAGATCATCCCCAATGAGGTCCGTATCGCCTGCTTCATCGTGGTCATCGCCGGCTTCGTCACCTGCGTGGACCTGCTGCTGAAGGCCTTCGTCCCCGCCCTGTCCAACTCCCTGGGCGTGTTCATCCCCCTGATCGTGGTGAACTGCATCATCCTGGGCCGTGCCGAGGGCTTCGCCTCCAAGAACGGCATCGGCGCTTCCGCCGTGGACGGCATCTGCCAGGGCGTCGGCTATACGCTGGTCCTGATCGTCATGTGCGTGGTCCGTGAGCTGCTGGGCTCCGGCAAGTTCGGCGGCGGCCTGCTGGGCGGCGGCGGACTGGGCAGCGCGCCCGGCATCGTCATCTTCCCTGAGGAATTCGGCATCAAGCTGCTGACCCTGCCGGTGGGCGGCTTCCTGACCCTGGGCGCTCTCATCGCTGCGATGCAGTGGGCCCTGGCCAAGAGCGAAAAGAAAAAGGAGGCCAAGTAAGCTATGTCTGTTACGACTCTGCTCGCCATCTCCCTTGGCGCTATTCTGACCAATAACTTTATTTTCTCCCAATTCCTGGGCATCTGCCCCTTCCTGGGCGTGTCCAAGAAGATCGACACCGCAGTGGGCATGGGCGCCGCCGTGACCTTCGTTATGGGTCTGGCCTCCGCTTTCTGCTATCTGGTGAACCTGATTCTGGTGCCGCTGCACCTGGAGTTCATGCAGACCGTGGCCTTCATCCTGGTCATCGCCGGTCTGGTGCAGTTTGTGGAGATGTTCCTGAAGAAGAACATCCCCACCCTGTACACCGCCCTGGGCGTGTACCTGCCCCTGATCACCACCAACTGCGCCGTGCTGGGCGTGGCCCTGCTGAACGTGCAGAACGACTACAATTTCATCAGCTCCGTGGTTTACGGCATCACCGGCGGTCTGGGCTTCCTGCTGGCCATCTTCCTGTTTGCCGCCGTCCGCGAGCAGCTGGAGGTCTCCAGTGACATCCCCAAGTCCTTTGAGGGCTTCCCCATCGCGCTGGTCACCGCCGGTCTGATGGCTCTGGCTTTCATGGGCTTCAGCGGCCTGAAGGTCTGGTAAGGAGGAAAAATTATGGATTTTACTACTGTCATTTGGGCCGTTGTGGTCCTTGGCGCCCTTGCCATTGTGTTCGGCCTGATCCTGGCGGTGGCCGCCAAGGTCTTTGAGGTGGAGGTGGACCCCCGCCTGCCCGAGATCCAGGCCTGTCTGGCCGGCGCCAACTGCGGCGGCTGCGGCTATCCCGGCTGCGGCGGCTGCGCCGAGGCCATCCTGGCCGGTAAGGCTCCCATCAACGCCTGCGCCCCTGCCGGGGCCGAGGGTGCTGCCAAGATCGCTGCCATCATGGGCATGGAGGCTCCCACCGGCGAAAAGATGGTGGCCCACGTGCTGTGCAACGGCGGCACCAACGCCGTGAAGAACTTCGAGTATCGCGGTGTCAATGACTGTCTGGCCGCCACTAAGGTCCTGGCCGGCGACGCTCTGGCCTGCAAGTACGGCTGCCTGGGCTTCGGCTCCTGCGTGGCCGCCTGTAAGTTCGACGCCATCCATGTGGGCGAGAACGGCGCGGCTGTGGTGGACAAGGAAAAGTGCACCAACTGCGGCGCCTGCCGCGAGGCCTGCCCCCGGAAGCTGATCGTGGAGGTCCCCTACTCCAAGAAGGTGTTCGTCAACTGCTCCAACAAGGACAAGGGCCCCGCCGTCACCAAGGTCTGCGCCAACTCCTGCATCGGCTGCGGCCTGTGCCAGCGCACCTGTAAGTTCGACGCCATCCACGTGGTCAACAACGTGGCCGTCATCGACTATGCCAAGTGCAAGGGCTGCACCATGTGCGCCAAGGCCTGCCCCCGCAACGCCATTGAGCCCATCCCCACTCCCGAGGAGAAGGAGAAGTTCAAGGCCGCTCAGAAGGCTGCCGCCGAGAAGAAGGCCGCTGCCGTCAAGGCTGCTGCCGAGAAAGCTGCCGCCGAGAAGGCTGAGTAATTATCCCCGTAGCTGTCACAAGCGCCCCATGCGGCAAAGCCGCATGGGGCGCTTCAGCTTGTTCCAAAAGGGTATTTGCCGCCCGCTGGCGGCAAGTGGGCTTTGGGGGACAAGAAAACCGCCCCGCAGAAGCCTGCGGGGCGGAGAAGAGGCGGTGATTCAGTTGACGATGACAAAGCAGCTGACGCTCTGGTCGCCTACGGTGGCCTTCAGGATGGTCTTGCCCTTGGCAACGGCCGTGACCAGGCCGTTGGCGTCCACGGTGGCGATCTTGGTGTCCTCAATGGTCCAGGTGACGGTCTGCTCCGTGCCGTCCACGCGCATCTGGACGGTGGAGCCGACCTTGGCGGAGAACTCGTTGATGGTCTCGCCCTTGTCCTGATAGATAGAGCGCAGGCCCAGCTTCTCCTTAGGCGGCTCCGGCAGGGGAGTGGCCACGTTGACGGTGCAGGCGGCGGACTGGGAGCCGTCGGCGGTGGTGACGGTGATGGTGGCGGTGCCGGGGATTCCGGCGGTGACCAGGCCGGTGTCGTCCACGGTGGCCACGTTGGTGTCGCTGCTGGTCCAGAGGACGTCCTCCGCGCCGGTGACGGTGAGGGCGGCGGTTTCCGCCTGGTTCAGGTTCAGGGTGGTCTGGTCCAGGGTCAGGGGCGTTGCAGGGGCGGGATCCGGCTCCACCACGGCGGGATCATCGGGCTTTTCGGCATTGCCCTTGCCGCCGAACAGCAGCACGCCCACCAGCACCGCGGCCAGCACCACCACCAGCACCATGGCCGGGCCCAGAATGCTGGGAGCACGGCGGCGGCGGGTGACCTTGCGGCGGGGCGCGGCGGCCCGGCCCTTCAGGGCCTCGTCCTCCTGGCAGAAGGGGCAGGTTCTATAGCTGTCGGAGTACATTTCTCCGCATTTGGGGCACTTGATGAGCTTCATGATCTATATCCTCCGTTGGAAAACGCCGAAAGTGGGCGAAAATTATACCCTATTATCATACTCATTTTTCCGGGCCGCGTCAACTGAAATCCCTGGAAGTTCATGCTTTTTTTACAAGTTCCCTTGCAATATGACGGGAAGTTTTTTATAATGTATGCAGAATATACGCTTATGCGGGAGGCAGAGATATGAACACCATCTTCATCGGCATCGCCGGGGGCACCGGCAGCGGCAAAACCACCCTCACGGAGCACCTGGTGTCCCGGTTCGGCGACGATATCGCCGTGGTGCACCACGACAACTACTATAAGCGGCAGGACTGCTCCTTCGAGGAGCGCTGCAAGCAGAATTACGACCACCCGGACGCCTTCGACACGGACCTGATGATCCAGGACCTGAAAAAGCTGAAGGCGGGCCAGACCATCTACTGCCCCGTGTATGACTACGCGCTGCACAACCGCACCGACCAGACCGTGGAGATCAGGCCCGCCAAGGTGATCATCGTGGAGGGCATCCTGATCTTCCAGAATAAAGAGCTGCGGGACCTGCTGGATATCAAGATCTTCGTGGAGACCGACGCCGACGTGCGCATCCTCCGCCGGGCCCTGCGGGACGTGGAGGAGCGGGGCCGCTCCATGCAGTCGGTGGTGACCCAGTATCTGACCACGGTGAAGCCCATGCACGAGCAGTTCGTGGAGCCCACCCGGAAGTATGCCGACATCGTGGTGCTGGAGGGGGGCCACAACCTGGTGGCCCTGGACCTGATCATGCAGCGCATCGCCAACCACATCGCGGAGAACTGACATGAAGGCGGTCCGTTACGCCGGGGCGGCTGTGTGCCTGGCTCTGGCGGCATATTTCATGGCCCCGCTGGTCATGGGTATCCTGCACATCGGCATGGTGTATCCGGCGGCGCTGCTGGCCCTGGCGGCGGCTATGCTCCTGCGGCCCCGGTGGTTCCGGCGGCTTCCCCGGTGGCTGCGGCGCACCGGCGGGGCCTTGCTGGGGGCGGGACTGGCCCTGCTGGCGGCGGTGCTGGTGATGATGGCCGTCCAGGCCGGGAACCGGCCCGGGCAGGAGGACTGCACCGTGGTGGTGCTGGGGTGCCAGGTGTCCGCCAACGGCGAGCCCACGGTGATGCTCCGGGACCGCATCGACGCGGCGTATGACTACCTGACCGCCCATCCGGAAAGCCGGTGCGTGGCCTCCGGCGGGCAGAACGACAACGAGCCCATCTCCGAGGCGGCCTGCATCCGCAACACCCTGGCGGCCCGGGGCATTGACCCGGACCGCATCCTGCTGGAGGACCGGTCCCGGTCCACGGAGGAGAATCTGCGCTTCACGGCGGAGATCATCCGGCAGCAGGGGCTTAACCCCCGGGTGGCCATCGCATCGGATAATTTTCACCAGCTGCGGGCCTCGGTATGGGCCAGGCGCTGCGGCCTGGAGGCGGAGTCCCTGGGCTGCGCCAGCTGGTGGCCCCTGGGTCCGGGCTATTGGGCCCGGGAGGCCGTGGCCGTGGTGGTGCTGGAGGTTGGGAGTCTGCTGCAGGGAGGATAAGATTCAGGCGGGGAACGGCGGAAACGCCGTTCCCCCGTTGACCCCTGGCTCCCCCTTTGGGGGAGCTGTCGGCGCAGCCGACTGAGAGGGAAAATCGGAAGCCCCTACAGGCCCTCTCAGTCACCTTCGGTGACAGCTCTCCCAGAGGGAGAGCCAAGTGGGGCCCGTTGCCCTCAGCGGGGGAATCGCCGAAGCGCCGCCGGTGGCGGATGAAGCGAGGCGATTTCGAGGAAGTGCCCCGGCTGGCGGGCATAACAATGCCAGCCAGCCGGCTGGCACGACGGTGGGCAGGAATCGCCGAAGCGCCGCCAGCGGCGGATGAAGCGAGGCGATTTCGAGGAAGTGCCCCGGCTGGCGGGCATGACAATGCCAGCCAGTCGGCTGGCACAACGGTGGGCAGGAATCGCCGAAGCGCCGCCGGTGGCGGATGAAGCGAGGCGATTTCGAGGAAGTGCCCCGGTCGGCGGGCACGACGGTGGGCAGACATGGGCCCCGCCCTACGATTAGGTGACAAGAATATGGCCGGTCAACGGCGGGGCGGACGACGCTGTCCGCCTCTATTTTTTGGCAATTTTACGGCAACAAGGCATCTGTCATGACATAAAATCGAGAACTACCAGCCATAAGCCGAACGAAATACCGAAAACGTTACCAAAGATTATCGTTATCGAAACAGCGTTTTTTCGACTTGATTTTTTCGGGCTTTTATGCTATATTAGCACGTAAGAAAGTAAGGGCGGAGAAGAACGGATTCCGCCTTTGGGAGGGGGCGCCGGCGTGGGCTTGTACATCGGAAAAATGGACCGCAAATGGCTGTCGCGGGTGCTTATCATCATGCTGGCGGATATTCTGGGGATTCTGGGGTCGTATCTGCTGGCCCTGTGGGCCCGGTTCGACCTCCACTTCATGGATATTCCGCCGGAGTTTCTGCAGGGATATCTGAGCACCATCTGGTGGTGGGTACTGATCTGCCTGGCGGTGTTCTGGTTATGCAACCTCTATAACAGCATCTGGCGGTTTGTCAGCGTGGACGCGCTGATGCGGATCATCCTGGCCTATGTCATCCTGGGCGGGCCAGGCCGGGCGGCAGCTGATCCGGGAATACGCCGTCAGCAGTCATCTCAACAGCCGGGTGGCCTGTCTCATCGACGACAACCCCGCCAAGCGCGGCCGGATTCTGGAGGGCGTGCGCATTGTGGGCGGCCGCCGGGACATTCCCCAGGCCGTGAAACGGTACGACATCCGCAAGATCATCTTCGCCATCCCGTCCCTGCAGGGGGCCGGGCGGCAGGAAATTCTGAACATATGCAGCAAAACCGGGTGCCAGATCCAGGTGGTGCCGGGCATCTATCAGTTGGTCAAGGGCGAGGTCACCATCAGCAAGCTCCGCCGGGTGGAGCTGCAGGACTGCTGGGCCGGGACCCCATCCGGGTGAACCTGGGGGAGATCTGCGGCTATATCAACGACAAAACGGTGCTGATCACCGGCGGCGGCGGGTCCATCGGCAGCGAGCTGTGCCGCCAGATCGCCCGGCACAAGCCCCGGCGGCTGGTGATCTTCGACATCTACGAAAACAACGCCTACGACATCCAGATGGAACTGCGCCGGGAGCACCCGGAGCTGACGCTGGACGTGTGCATCGGTTCCGTCCGGGACCGGGGACGGGTGGACGATCTGCTGGACACCTATCAGCCGGACCTGATCTTCCACGCGGCGGCCCACAAGCATGTGCCGCTGATGGAGGACAGCCCCAACGAGGCCATCAAGAACAACGTATTCGGTACATACAACATGGCCCAGTCCGCCGCGGCCCACGGGGTGAAGCGCTTCGTGCTGATCTCCACGGACAAGGCCGTGAACCCCACCAACATCATGGGGGCCTCCAAGCGCCTGTGCGAGATGGTGGTGCAGATGATGGACCGGCGCAGCGACACGGAGTTCGTGGCGGTGCGGTTCGGCAACGTCCTGGGCAGCAACGGCAGCGTGGTGCCGCTGTTCGAGCGGCAGATCGCCTGCGGCGGGCCGGTGACCGTGACCCATCCGGAGATCACCCGCTTCTTCATGACCATCCCCGAGGCGGTGTCCCTGGTGCTGCAGGCGGGATACTATGCCAGGGGCGGGGAGATTTTCGTGCTGGATATGGGCCAGCCGGTGAAGATCGACGACATGGCCCGGCAGCTGATCCGCTTGTCCGGCTTCGAGCCGGACGTGGACATCCCCATTATCTACACCGGTCTGCGGCCGGGGGAGAAGCTGTATGAGGAGCTGCTGATGGACGAGGAGGGCCTGCAGGATACCGCCAACCGGCTCATCCATGTGGGGCGGCCCATCGACATGGACGACGAGGCCTTCTGCCGCCAGCTGGAGGTCCTGGAGCGGGCCTGCCGGCACAACAGCCCGGACATCCGCCGCTGCGTGGCGGACATGGTGCCCACCTATCACCCCAAGAAAGACTGACAGGCTATAGAAGCCTCGCAGAGTTTGCCGCCCGCAGGCGGCAAATCAAGTGGGATCATTTTCGCCCGGGGCGTGTACCTGGGCGAAAATTCTTCTCAGTCTGCAAGTGTGGAATTTGTTCGCCCCTGGCGAACAAATTATGCGCGCGGCAGACTGCAAGCCTTTTATCAAAAAAGGGCTATGCCCTTTTTTAATAAACTCAGGGACCCCGCCATTTGGCGGGGTCCCTGAGTTTTTCACTGGTGCGTTTATTCCTCAAAATCGAAAATGGCCTTCTTTTCCAGCAGGGGGCCGAAGCGGTCCTTCCACCGGTGGTGCATGGGGGACACATCATAGGCCGCCAGGGCCGCCGGGTCCATGTCCAGCCGGATCAGCACATGGTACCGGTTCTCCCGGTCCACGCAGTTATGGAATACCTCCGCGCCCCGGACGCCGGGAATGTCCCCGGCTGCGGAGAAAATCTCCCGGATCTCCGGCAGATATGCCCGCCAGTCCCCGGCGTCAGCCCGGAACCGGGCCAGAATGCAGTGCTTCATGCCGCAGCCCCCTTACAGGCCGACATACGGCAGGATCAGGCCCAGGATCATGACAATGGCCATCAAAAGGGCCACGCCCATGGCCACATACCGGGTCCAGTTTTGCTTTTTCATGGGGGTTCCTCCTTTGGAATCACACGCTTGATGCTTTTTTCCACCTTGCGCCGGGGGGCCAGCACCTCGTGGCCGCAGCCGGTGCACCGCAGGCGGATGTCCATCCCCACCCGCAGCACCTCCCACCGGCGGCTGCCGCAGGGGTGGTCCTTTTTCAGTTCAACGATATCATGGAGCTTCAGGTCCATTGGCTGCCCGCCCTTCCGGTCAATTTTTCTTGATATCCTCCCAGTACCGCCGGGCGGCCTGTTCGGTCTTGTTGTCGCCGTATTGGTAATAGGTCACGTCCCCCAGGGCCTCCGGCAGATACCGCTGGGCCACATAGTGGTGGGGGTAGTCGTGGGGGTATTTGTAGGCCGGGGCCTTGCCGCTGCCGGTGCTGTCGGCGTGGACGTTCTGCAGGTGCCGGGGCACCTGACCCACCCTGCCCCGGCGGATGTCGTCCATGGCGGCGATGATGGCGTTGTGGGCGGAGTTGGACTTGGGAGCCGTGGCCAGCAGAATGGCCGCCTCCGCCAGAGGCAGTCTGGCCTCCGGCAGGCCCAGCTCCCGGGCGGCGTCCACGCAGGCCTTGGTAACGGCCATGGCCTGGGGATAGGCCAGCCCCACGTCCTCGGCGGCGATGACCAGCAGCCGCCGGCAGGGGGACAGCAGGTCCCCGGCCTCCAGCAGCCGCCCCAGGTAATACACCGCCGCGTCCGGGTCGGAGCCCCGGATGGACTTCTGCAGGGCGGACAGCAGGTCGTAATGCTCGTCCCCCTCCCGGTCATAGCGCATGGCGCTGCGCTGGGAGGCCTGGGCGGCGTCCGCCGCCGTGATGCGCAGACCTCCGTCCACCGGCCGGGCGGCCCGGTCCAGCAGCTCCACGGCGTTGACGGCCTTGCGCACGTCGCCGCCGCACCCAGCGGCGATAAGCCCCGGCACCTCCTCCTCCCAGGTCAGGGGCAGGGGACTGCGGCTGCGGACAATGTCCAGGGCCCGCAGCACGGCGGGCAGCGTCTCCTCCGCCGTCAGGGCCTTGAACTCAAACACCGTGCTGCGGGACAGCAGGGCGTTGTACACATAGAAATAGGGATTCTCCGTGGTGGAGGCGATGAGGGTGATCTTGCCGTTTTCCATGAACTCCAGCAGGCTCTGCTGCTGCTTCTTGTTGAAATACTGGATCTCGTCCAGGTACAGCAGCACCCCGTTGGGGGCCAGCATGGTGTCCACGTCCGCGATGATGGCCTTCACGTCCTGCAGGGACGCCGTGGTGGCGTTCAGGTGATACAGGGCCTTCTCCGTGCGCTTGGCGATGATGGAGGCGATGGTGGTCTTGCCGGTGCCGGAGGGGCCGTAGAAGATCATGTTGGCGGAGGTCCCGCCCTCGATGAGCCGCCGCAGCAGGGCGCCGGGGCCCAACAGGTGCTTCTGCCCCGCCACCTGATCCAGGGCCTGGGGCCGTATTTCGTCTGCCAATGGCCGCATGGCGGCAGCCTCCTTTCGTGTGGCCCGGGGCGCAAGGCCCCTGCCGGGGAAATCCTCAGGTATTATACCACACTCCGGCGGCTTTTGCACCCCCGATTTGCATTTTTTCCGGGGGTCTGGTACAATAGGGGCGAGGTGATCTGTTATGAAGTCTCCCCAGGAGGTGGCCGCCATCATCCGGCGGCTGAAGGAGCTGTATCCCGACGCGGCGTGCTCCCTGGATTACGATAAGGACTATGAGCTGCTGTTTTCCGTACGCCTGGCGGCCCAGTGCACCGACGCCCGGGTGAACCAGGTGACCCCGGCGCTGTTTGCCCGGTTTCCCACCCTGGAGGCCTTTGCCGCCGCCAGCCCGGAGGAGGTGGGGGAATACGTCCGCTCCTGCGGCTTCTGGCGGGCCAAGGCCCGGGATATCGTGGCCTCGGCGCAGATGCTGCTGTCGGATTTCGGCGGCCGGGTGCCGGACAATATGGAGGACCTGCTGCGGCTGCCCGGCGTGGGCCGCAAAACCGCCAACCTGATCCTGGGGGACGTGTACGGCCAGGCGGGCTACGTCTGCGACACCCACTGCATCCGGATCACCGGCCTGCTGGGGCTGACGGACGGGTCCAAGGACCCCCTGAAGGTGGAGCAGCAGCTGCGGGCCTGCATCCCGCCGGAGGAGTCCAGCAATTTCTGCCACCGGATGGTGCTCCATGGCCGGGCGGTGTGCGTGGCCCGGCGACCCGACTGCGCCGGCTGCACCCTGCGGGACCTGTGCGACTATGGGAAAACCGTCCGGGAGCCGTAAGCGGAAGTAAGAGCGTTTATAACGCAATTTTGCTATGCAAAAGCATAGCAAAAATAGAATATGCCATTCCCTCGCCCCTTCGGGGCAACCGGGAATGATGCACAAAACTTCATGCACAGAAGATTTTGCCTGTTTTCGCGGTGCGCCGCACAGTGCATGAAGTTTTATGCCCCGGCGATTGACAGCCGCAGGGGAAAGGGGTATAGTATCGCCGGGAGCCGTCTTTCCCGGAAAATGGCGGCTGTTCGCTTATCCCAGGAGGTGTGTTTGTTGAAGGAGTTGCTTTCTCTGTTTCTGACCTTCGCCAAGGTGGGGGTCATGACCTTCGGCGGCGGCTATGCCATGCTGCCGATCCTGCAGCGGGAGGTGGTGGAGAACAAGGGCTGGGCCACCGATGAGGAGCTGACCGATTACTTTGCCATCGGCCAGTGTACCCCCGGCGTCATCGCCGTGAACACCGCCACGTTTATCGGCCAGAAGCGCCGGGGCATCATCGGCGGCATCGTGGCCACCCTGGGCGTGGTGTTCCCGTCTCTTATCATCATTGCGGCCCTGGCCGGGGTCATCGACGCGTTTTCCCATCTGGCCTGGGTGCAGCACGCCTTTGCCGGGATCCGGGTGTGCGTGTGCGTGCTGATTTTCAACGCCGTGCTGAAGCTGTGGAAGGGCGCGGTGAAGGACGTGTGGGGCCTGGTGATCTTCCTGGTGATCCTGGCACTGTCGGTGTTCACCAAGCTCTCGCCCATTATCTATGTGTTGGCGGCAGCCGTGGCGGGGCTGCTGATCAAGAATCTGGGGGCGAAGCGGTCATGATCTATCTGCAGCTGTTTTACGAATTTTTCAAAACCGGCCTGTTCGCCGTAGGCGGCGGCCTGGCCACTCTGCCGTTTCTGTACGATATGGCGGACCGCACCGGCTGGTTCACCCGGCTCCAGCTGGCGGATATGCTGGCGGTCAGCGAGTCCACCCCGGGCCCCATCGGCGTGAACATGGCCACCTATGTGGGCTTCATCACCTGCGGCATCCCCGGGGCCATTATTTCCACCCTGGGCTTGGTGACGCCGTCCGTCATCGTGATTCTGATCATCGCGGCCTTTCTGAAGGCCTTCCGCCACAACCGCTATGTGGAGGCGGCGTTTTACGGTCTGCGCCCGGCGTCCACGGCTATGGTGGCGGCGGCGGGCCTGTCGGTGGTGGCCATCACCTTGCTGAACACCGGGGCAGCGGGCCTGGCCATCGTCAACTGGAAGGCCCTGGCCCTGGCGGCGGTGATCCTGGTGCTGACCCGGTGGGTCAAGCCCACCAAGGGCCTGCACCCCATCGTGTTCATCCTGGCCTCCGCCGTGGTGGGCGTGGTGTTCAACTTCTGAAGCCTGACCCTTGCGGGCAGGGAGCGCTGTGCGCTTCCTGCCCGCTTTTTGTATGCTTATGCGCTTTTGGCGGGACCGCGCCTCTGGGCGCGGCGTGACTGTCGAAATGAGGACATAAACGAAATTTGGTTTATATTTCGGGCCGGAGAAGGGAGCCGTTCCTCGCAAAAACGGGATTTTTACCGCTAAGAACGCGTTAAGAAACTTTGAAAAATTAACACATTTTTTATATAGTTCTTATAAAAAACGGCGCTTTTTGCATAAAGAAAGTGAGAAGCACTGGAATATTTGACGGAACGAACAAATTGCAAGTTCATAATTTGTTCAAATTCCCATTCAGAATCCCGTTGCTGAAATCTTGACAATCCGGCCCAAAAACGGTAACATAAAAGAACCAAATCTGAGGAGGTAAATCACTCTAATGGAAAAGAAAGGTACCAAAATAGCGTATTTTATTGCGCTGGCGATCGTTGTGATCGCTCTGGTCATCGCGAAGGTCACCAACGATGGCAGCGGCTTCATCGCTACCGGATGGGCCCTGTTCCCCCCGGTCGTGGCCATTGCCCTGGCCCTGATCAGTAAGGAAGTGTATTCTTCCCTGTTCCTGGGCTGCCTGGCCGGCGCTCTGCTGCTGGCGAATTTCCAGCCCTGGCAGATGGTGGTGAATTTTGTCGGCGCCGGCGAGGGCGTGGGCATGATCAATGCCATCGACATCTCCATCCTGATCTTCCTGGTGATGCTGGGCATCATGGTGGACCTGATGAACAAGGCCGGCGGTTCCGCCGCCTTCGGCCGCTGGGCCACCAAGGCCGTGAAGACCCGCTGCGGCGCGCAGCTGATGACCATGCTGCTGGGCGTGCTGATCTTCATCGACGACTATTTCAACTGCCTGACCGTGGGCGCCGTCATGCGTCCCGTCACCGAGAGCCACAAGATCTCCCGGGCAAAGCTGGCCTACATCATCGACGCCACCGCCGCTCCCGTGTGCATGCTGGCCCCCGTGTCCTCCTGGGCCGCCGCCGTTGCCTCCTATGTGCCCGACGGCTTCCCCGGCTCCCGCATCAGCATGTTCCTGAGCCAGATTCCCTGGAACTATTACTGCATCCTGACCCTGATCATGGTCATTGTCATTTCCGTCCTGAACATTGACTACGGCCCCATGCTGACCCATGAGTACAACGCCCAGGTGAAGAACGACCTGTTCACCACCCCCGAGCGTCCCTTTGAAGGCGCCGACGACTACGAGGAAGGCACCAAGCACTCCTCCGTGCTGGACCTGCTTCTGCCTGTTATCGTCCTGATCGCCCTGTGCATCATCGGCCTGATCTGGACCGGCGGTGTGTTCGACACCGAGAGCGACAACTATCAGAACTTCGTCATGGCCTTCTCCGACGCTTCTGCCGGTCCCGGCCTGTGCCTGGGCTCCATCGTGGCCCTGGTGTTCACCTTCGTGTACTACTGGCTGCGGGGCCTGATCAAGTTTGAGAAGTCCATGGAGTCCATCCCCAACGGCTTCATCCAGATGATCTCCCCCATCCTGATCCTCTGCTTCGCCTGGACCCTGTGCGGCCTGTGCCGTGACGATGGTCTGCAGGTCGGCGAGTTCGTTCGCGGCGTCATGGCCAACACCGGCTCCCTGGCCAAGTTCCTGCCCGCCGTCATCTTCATCGTGGCCTGCTTCATTGGCTTCGCCACCGGTACCTCCTGGGGCACCATCGGCATCATGGTCCCCCTGGTCTGCGCCGTGTTCGACTGGTATGATCAGTCCACCCTGCTGTCCATCGGTCTGGCCGCTTCCTGCGCCGGCGGCGTGTGCGGCGACCACCTGTCCCCCATCTCCGACACCACCATCATGGCTTCCGCCGGTGCACACTGCTTCCATCTGAACCATGTGTCCACCCAGATCCCCTACGGCGTCACCGTGGCTGCCGTGTCCTTCGTCAGCTTCATCATCGCCGGTCTGGTGCAGAACGTTGTGGTCTGCATGATCATCGCCGTGGCTCTGATGATCGGCACCCTGCTGGTGATCCGCGCCATCGTGGCCAAGAAGCACACCGGTATCTTCCAGGAAATGGCCAACGCCGGCAAGGCTATGGCCAAGTAAGCAAGTCCCTGCTTATTCAAAAACAGGTCCGCTGCGGCGGACCTGTTTTTTTCTTTGCCGCAAGCCCTTGCGGCTGCGCCGTGCCGGGGATGCATTCGCAGGCGGTCATACCGGGTCGCATTAGAAAAAATCATGTGAATTTTGTCAAAAATTCCTTGCTTTTTTGGTGAAAAAGGTATAAAATATTCGGGAAGATTTTCTGGGAGGACTGGATCAATATATGAGCAACCCCTATAAGACCCGCGAGGGCGGGGCCACCGTCACGGTGTTCGTGCCCTACGACTGCAACAACCACTGCCCCTTCTGCATCAACAAAAAGGAATACGCCGACTGCACCGGCTTCAGCCTGGACGCCATTCTGGACAGCATCCGCACCATGGACGCCATCACCCCCCGGTGCGACTTTGTGTTCACCGGCGGCGAGCCTCTGGCCAATCTGGAGGCCCTGCAGAAAATGCTGGACGCCATCCCCACCACCCACAAGGTGTATATCAACACCACCTTCCCGGTGCAGACCGGCTTCTACACGGCGGAGGAGATGCTGGACTTTACCCGCCGCAACCGGGACAAGATCACCTGCATGAACATCTCCCGCCACCTGGTGAAATATGTGGAGGAGAGTCCCGACCAGGTGCTGGGGCAGATCGCCTGTCCCACCCGCATCAACTGCGTGCTGTATAAGAAGTACCCGGCGGAGAAGCTCCCGCAGTATGTGGAGCGGTTCCTGCCCTACGGCATCCCCATCCAGTTCCGGTACGACTATACCGAGACCACGCCGGAGAACCTGTATGACCAGGACCATGACCCCATTCTGCAGGACCTGAAGCGGCTGTTCACCTATCGGGGGCTGGACGGCTGCCGCATGCGCAACGGCTTCCACTTCGAGTATAAGGGCCTGCACATGACCTATCACAAGACCCTGCCCTATTCCACCATTGAGGAAACCGGGGACGACGGCGTGACCTATGACATTCTGTACGACATCCTCATCAAGCAGAACGGCGAGATCCACTCCGACTGGACCGGCGTGAAGATGGACGTGGAGAAATACCGCCGCGTCACCTTTGAGCCCTATGACCTGCGGGTGCTGGAGGGCGTCGTGGACTTCTGAGAAAAAAACGTCCGGCTGAGCCGGACGTTTTTTGAGACTGTCCAAAAAGGGCAGCGCCCTTTTTGGACAAAAGGCTTGCAGTCTGCCGCGCGCATAATTTGTTCGCTGAAAGCGAACAAATTCCACACTTGCAGACTGAGAAGTATTTTTTGCCAGGTACACGCCCCGGCAAAAAATGGATTGCACTTGATTTGCCGCCTGCGGGCGGCAAACTCTGCGAGACTTTCTTGACAAGCTGTAAAAAACGTCCGGCTCAGCCGGACGTTTTTTATGCTCAGGGCCGATCTCTGAAAAAGGCGTGAATTTCGTCCGCGGTGCAGGCGGCGCTGCCCTGGGCGAAGCCGTCCCGGCCGCCGCCCCGGCTATGGAGGGCCTGGTTCATGTCCCGGATCAGGGGACGCAGGTCCTGCCCCGGGTGGATCACGGCCCAGCGATAGCTGCCGTCGCTGCCGGCGAAAACGGCGCACCGGCCGCCGCAGGTACCGCTGACGGCGTCGCACAGCCGCCGGACGCTGTCCGGCTCCAGGTCCGGCTGCACCAGCAGCACGTTCCCGGCGTTCTGATAGCGCTCCGCCAGCTGCCGGAACGACTGCTCCTCCAGGGCGGCGCAGCGCTCCCGGCTCTCCCGCAGCTGCCCCCCCAGCCGCTGCACCGCCGGGAAGGCTGCCAGCGGCTTCACCGACAGGGCCTGGCCGATCAGGCGGCTCTGATCCCAGGCCCGGGACAGGTAGCCCATGGCCCGGCCGCCGCACAGCAGCTCCAGCCGCACGCCCTCCCGGAGCTTCTGGCAGGACAGGAACTTCACCAGTCCCACCTGGCCGCTGGCGGCTACATGGGTACCGCAGCAGGCGCAGCAGTCGGCCCCGGGGAACTCCGTGATCCGCACCGGCCCCTCCAGGGCCTTTTTGCTGCGGTAGGGGATGGCGGCCAGCTCCTCCGGAGCGGGATAATAGGCCCGGAAGGGGTGATTTTCCCAGATGTAGCGGTTGGCCCGGGCCTCCACCTCCAGCACCTGCTCCCAGGTCATGGGGGCGTTATAGTCGATGGTGACCACGTCCGCTCCCATGTGAAAGCCCACGTTGTCGCAGGAAAAGGCGGCGCACAGCATACCGCTGACGATGTGCTCGCCGGAGTGCTGCTGCATATGGTCAAAGCGGCGGGACCAGTCGATGGCGCCGTGGACGGAGGCCCCCGCGGACAGGGGCCGGTCGCAGGTGTGGAGCACCAGGCCGTCCCGCTCCTGGACGTCCAGCACCGCCGCGCCGCCCAGATCGCCGCGGTCTGCCGGTTGGCCGCCGCCCTCCGGGTAAAAGGCCGTGCGGTCCAGGGTTACAAGATATGTGTCCCCCTTGCCGGGCCGGCAGTCGGTGACGACGGCGTCGAACTCCTTCAAAAATGCGTCCCGGTCATACAGCTTCTCGGTGTCCATGGGGCATCCTCCTCTGATGGTTTTCTCCTATCATGCCACATCCCGCCGGGATTTGCAAGGTTTGTAGGTTTGTAGGTTTGTAGGTTTGTAGGTTTCCCTTGCCGGTGGGTGGGAAATGTGGTATAATACCCCCGGTTATGCGCCCGTGGCGAAATTGGTATACGCGATGGATTTCGGTGATGTCACCTCAGTGAGGGGTTTTTGTTGTGTGTTGACGCGGGATTTGTGTACCGCCGTTGACAAGCACTTGGAGGGAGGCTCTTATGGCGCAAGCGGCATCAAAAGGAAACTGCTATCTTTGCGGGGGAACGATTTCCAAAACAGCGTTTAAGAAGCATCTGCTGGAAAAGCACAATGATGCTGCCGACGATGCGCAGACGTGCAAGCTGCTGAAGGTGGAGGGCACAGACGAAAAGGCGTATTGGCTGTATCTGGATATGCCGATGAGCGCCACGCTAAAAACGCTCGATCGGTTCCTGCGGGATATCTGGCTGGAATGCTGTGGGCACGAAAGCGCGTTTTTTGTGGGGAACTATGAGCAACTCTCGAAAAACACCATGGTCGGGATGCTGCGCGATGGGAGCAAGCTCCATTATGAGTATGATTTCGGCTCTACAACGGAGCTGACGATCACGGTAGTGGGAACACTGCTGCGCCCGAAGCAGCGCAAATCTGTTCGTCTGCTCGGGAGAAACGAGCCGATCCGCTTCCTGTGCGGAAAATGCGGAAAGGAAGCCGATTGGATCTGCTGTGAATGCGAATGGGAGGATCAGTATCCGTATTTCTGCGAAGACTGCATGGAAAGCCATCCGCACGATTCTGCGCTTCCAATCGTAAATTCTCCGCGTATGGGCGTGTGCGGCTATTGCGGAGAGGACGACGTCTATACCTTTGACCCGGCTCCGTTTTTGAAGTAAAAATCAGGCGACCGGCGGACGCTTACGCCGCAGCTCGCCTGTATATGCGCCCGTGGTGGAATTGGCAGACACGATGGATTTAGGTTCCATTCCGCAAGGGTAGGGGTTCGAGTCCCCTCGGGCGTACCATGCTGAGAACTCCAAGAAAAATCTTGGAGTTCTCTTTTTATCTCTGAAAGCCCTTGTGCCACAACGGCTCTGCGGATTTACGCCCACAAATCCGATTTCTAATTTTTACAAAAATCCTATACTTCTGGAAAAGAGAATGTCAGAAAATAGAGAAAAATATGACATAAATTCTGACGCCGCCAACTGCCTCCGGGCCTTCTGGGGACAGTCCCGGTAATTTCCCCCAAAGCATAAAAAATCCGAGGGCGGTCCGCCTTCGGATTTTTTGCATTTTTTGAGGGCCTGCGTATAAATCCGCCGCCGCCCGGCCATACTGAGGGCAGAAACGTTCCACAGGATTTCGGCCCGCCGCAGGCCGGTATATGCGGCTCCGGCCCCAGGCCGGACGGGAAAGGCACCTATGAGCAGATTCGACGGAAAAAAGGTCAAGGCCGTGTTCGGCGGCAAGGGCTTCTACATAGCCCTTGCCCTCTGCCTGCTGGCAGCCGGTATTGTCGGCTATTACACCCTGCTGCGGCCCCAGGCCCCGGCAGAGCCCGCATCCAACCCCGCCTCCAACGTCCCCGACGACCGGGACAACGCCTGGGTGGCCCCGGCGGTGCAGCCGGAGGAGAATGTCCCCGCCGCCCCTCCGGCGGAGGAGACGCCCATCTCCGACCCCCAGGACCTGCTGCCCCAGGTCATGTCCCCGCTGGACGGCACCACGGTAACGGTGTTCAGCGTCACGGAGCTGATGTATGACGAGACCATGGCCGACTGGCGCACCCACAACGGCATCGACATCCAGGCCTCGGAGGGGGACTCCGTCCGCACTGCCGCCGGCGGCACGGTGCTGTCGGTGAAGGACGACGAGCTGATGGGCACCACCGTGGTGATCCAGCACGGCGGCGGCTATACCACCCAGTACAGCTGCCTGCAGAAGGACCCGCCGGTGCAGGAGGGGGATCAGGTGGCCGCCGGTGACGTCATCGGCCTGGTGGGGAGCACCGCCTCCGCCGAGGGCAGCATGGGCCCGCACCTGCACTTCTCCGTGTCCAAGGACGGCCAGGTCATCGACCCGGCGGACTATGTGAATTGACCCAAGCGGCCCGGCAGGGAGTTTTCTCCCCGCCGGGCCGCCTTTCATATCCCGGCTTGAAAAATTCCGCCGGAGCCGCTATACTATAGAAAATACCTTAAAGGCAGGTGCCCCTTTATGTACGATCCCGCGCATCCCTTCGGACGCAAGCGCTATAGCCGCGCCGTTATCGACCCCGTCAGCTGCACCGGCTGCGGCTACTGCACCATGTTCTGCGTCATGGACTGCATCGTGCTGCGGCCCGACGGCCTGTATACCGTGGACCTGGAGCGGTGCATCGGCTGCCGGTCCTGCAAGGTCAACTGTCCGTTTGACGCGGTGACCATCCTGCCGCCCAAGGAGAACTGATATGAAAAAGCCTGTGATCGACCGCAACCGCCCCCTGGGCCTGTATCTGCACATTCCCTTCTGCAAGGCCAAGTGCGCCTATTGCGATTTTTACTCCCTGCCCCATAGCGAGGAGAAGATGGACGCCTATGCCGCGGCCCTGGCCCGGCACATCACCGAGGTGGCCCCCCAGATGCAGAACCACCGGGTGGACACCGTCTATTTCGGCGGCGGCACCCCCAGCTATCTGGGCCACAAGCGGCTTATTGCCCTGCTGAAAACCGTGAAGAAGCAGTGCCGGGTCTGGGACCGGGCGGAGATCACCCTGGAGGCCAACCCCGACAGCGCCGGGGACTGGCGGGCTCTGCGGGCCCTGCGCCGGGCGGGCTTCAACCGCATCTCCCTGGGGGTGCAGTCCTCGGACGACGAGACCCTGCGGCGGCTGGGCCGGGTCCACACCTGGCAGCAGGTGAAGGACGCCGTGGCCGCCTGCCGGAAGGCGGGGCTGGACAACATCAGCCTGGACCTGATCTACGGTCTGCCGGACCAGACTATGGAGCAGTGGGAAAACACCCTGGCCGACGCCCTGGTGCTGGCTCCCCGGCACATCTCCTGCTACGGGCTGAAGCTGGAGGAGGGGACGCCTCTGTATGACCGGCAGGAGAGCCTGAACCTGCCGGACGGGGACCTGCAGGCGGATATGTACCTCTACGCCGTGGAGCTGCTGACCCAGAACGGCTATCAGCAGTACGAGATTTCCAACTTCGCCCAGCCGGGCTATGAGTCCCGGCACAATCTGAAATACTGGATGCTGGAGGAGTACGCGGGCTTCGGCCCCGGGGCTTACTCCGACTTCGGAGGCGTGCGGTATGGGTACACCCGGGACCTGGACGGGTACATAGCCGGCCGGCTGGACCTGGCGGAAAGCGAGCACATCTCCCCCCAGGAGCGGGAGATGGAGTATATCATGCTGCGGCTGCGGACCGCCCGGGGCATCGACATCCGGGAGTTCGAAAATCGGTTCCGCCAGCGCTTCACCCCTCTGGCGGCCATTCTGGAGAGCTGCGCCGCCCACGGCCTGGCCCGGCAGACGGAAACCGGCTGGTGCCTGACGCCCCGGGGCTTCCTGGTGTCCAACCGCATCATCGGGGACCTGCAGGAGGAGCTGAACCGGGAGAAGGTCCAGCGCCTGGCCCGTGCCGCCCAGGGGGATTACCGGGTAGTGGAATAAGAGAGACTGCTCAAAAAGGGCTTCGCCCTTTTTGGACAAGCCAAAGGCCCCGGGGCTTTCCCCGGGGCCTTGGTGCGTTATCAGTCTATGTTGATCTCACCGATATCCTCCGCCGGGATGCCCAGGTCCAGCAGGGCCTGGGTCAGCTCCTTGTAAGAGGACTTGGTGCTGCTGATGGTGCGGCTGTCGCCGTCGCGGAACAGGGTGATCTCGACTCCCAGCCAGGCGTAGTCGCCATCCACCGGAAGAACGTTCTCCGCCCGGATATCCCGCCAGGCGGCGTCATACAGGGCCTGGGCCTCCTCCGCCGTCAGCTCCCGGGTTTCGATGGTGGTCTTCAGCCACAGGTCGCCGCCGGTGGGCTGCCAGCCGGACGGGGGAACGTTGCCGTTGAACATAACATAGGTCTGGACCTCCTCCAGCCGGGCCACCTGCTCCAGAGCCGCCTTGACCGGCTCCGTCATCGCCAGCCGGTAGCGCCGGGCCATGGAGGTGCCGTCCTTCAGAACATAGTGCACCTCAAAGGTCATCCGGTAGTTCGCATCTGCGGCGTGATTCTCCGCCAGCTCCGCCTGGGCCTTTACCAGGGTCTCCAGGGACTGGGGGTCCTCCAGGGTGAAGCTGGTGTCCAGGCAATATACCCGGGCCCGGGCCACATCCTCCGCCTGGGGCGTCCGGTCGGCGTAGCCGAACACGTCCGCCCGCAGCACCACGCACAGCAGCACCAGCACCAGCGCCGTCACCGCCGCGCCGGGCAGGCGCTTGGGCAGCACCCGCAGGGTCTTGCCCACCAGCATGGCCGCCGCCAGATAGCACACGATGCCCATCACGGCCATGCACACGCACAGACGGGCGGGGCTGAAGTCGCCGCTGCGGCCCACGGACACCAGGACATACAGCAGCATACCCAGGGGCAGACCGCCTACCAGCCCCACGCCCAGCCGGAACACCGGCCGCATCCAGGAAAAGGCCGCCGCATCGCCGGACAGCTCGCTTTTCCGCCGGCCGTACAGCAGCCGGGACAGGACCGTCAGCACCAGGGCCACGGCGGTGAAGATCAGCAGGGTCCGCCAGCCCTGGGGGGCCAGGCCGCTGACGCAGTCGGCGTTCTGTATGTAGTTCTCGGGCAGCTTGCCGGTGAGAAACAGCGAATAGCTGGGACCGCTCTGGCCCAGGTCGCAGATCAGCTGATACACCGGCGTCAGCCACCGGGTAATGACGGGCTGGGCGTCCGGCATGGTGAAGCCGTCCAGCAGAAGCTCCGCCAGCTGCTGGCCCAGCCAGGTCAGCGCTACCGCCAGGCAGTTGACGGCGGCGTACAGCACCGGCACCGCCAGCAGCCACCCGGTGACCATGGCGCACAGGGTCCCCAGGGCCAGGAAGATCAGGTCCAGCAGGGTGGCCACCACGAACCACGTCAGCAGGGCCGGTGTCAAAGCCAGGCCGCCCAGCAGGGCCGCCAGGGCCGTCACCGCCAGCACCAGCAGGTTCCCCGCCGCCAGCATGGCCCAGCCGGTGAGAAAGTGGGTCCAGAACAGGGTTCCCCGCCGCTGGGGCAGGGCGTGCATGGCCCCCACGGACCGGGTCTGCATCAGATAGGAGAACACCGCCGTGGCCATGATGCCGCCGAAGATCAGCGCCAGCACCACGGCGGTGGCGTAGGTATCGGCGCACAGCTCGGTCAGGTTCACCAGGGCGGGATTCCGCTCCGCGGCCCGGTTCCACACCGGGATGGGCAGGAAAAGCAGCCACAGCCCCACATACAGGAACAGCACCGGCCAGTAGCGCCGCAGGTCGCTGCGGGCGATGGCCCCGTTAAAGAATGATTTCGCGGACCGCATAGTCAGCACCTCCCAGCTCATAGATGAAAATTTCCTCCAGGGTCAGGGGAATGGCCTCCAGCAGCAGGGGCGACAGGGCCTGCATCCGGTGCAGGATGTCCTCCCGCTTGCCCCGGATGATGTAGGTATACACCCTTCCCACGGCGGACCGGTGCAGCACCTCCAGCTCCGGGGGCAGGGCCGGTTCCTCCGCCGCGGCATAGGCCGCCTGGATTTTCACGGTGTTGTCCTGCAAGTCGGACAGACTCCGCTCCAGCAGCACCTTTCCCTTGTTCAGAATCCCCACATGGTCGCACACATCCTCCAGCTCCCGGAGGTTGTGGCTGGACACCAGCACCGTGGTGCCCCGGTCGGCCACGTCCCCCAGCAGCAGGGACCACACCTGCCGCCGCATCACCGGGTCCAGGCCGTCCACCGGCTCATCCAGCACCAGCACCTCCGGCATGCAGCTCATGGTCAGCCAGAAGGCCGCCTGCTTCTGCATGCCCTTGCTCATCCGCCGCAGGGGCTGCTTTTCCGACAGGGGGAACACCTCCCGCAGCTTGTGATACCGGTCCCAGCTGAAGAAGGGGTGGGTCCCGGCATACAGCCGGGCCATCTCCCGGATGCTCGCCTGGGGGAAGAAGTACCAGTCGTCGGGGATCGCCGCCATGCGGCCCTTCACCGCGGGATTTTCGTATACCGGCTGGCCGTCCAGGGTGATTTCGCCGCTGTCGGGCCGGTATATGCCGGTGAAGTGCCGGATGATGGTGGATTTTCCCGCGCCGTTGGGGCCCACCAGGCCGTATACCGCCCCCTGGGGCACGGTCATGCTGACGCCGTCCAGAGCCCGGAAGCCGTCAAAGGTTTTCACCACGTTTTTTGCCTCAAGCATCGCTGTCCCCTCCTTTCCAAAGGTCCGTCCATTCCTCCCGGGTCATGCCCAGGTCCCGCAGCTCCTCCATCAGGGGCCGCACCCGGGCGGTGACCTCCGCCCGCCGCTGCCGGTTCTGTTCCCGGACCTCGCAGACGAAGGTGCCCCGGCCTGACACGGTGTATACATACCCCTCCGTCTCCAGCTGGGAATAGGCCCGCTGGATGGTGTTGGGGTTGATGGCCAGCTCCGTGGCCAGGCTCCGCACCGACGGCAGCTTTTCCCCCGCCGCCAGGACCCCTGTCACCATCAGACTGCGCAGGCCGTCCCGCACCTGCTCATAAATGGGTCGGGCGTCCCGGTAATCCAAGCGTATCACCTGCTATGCCTCCTTTCATGTGTATTAGCTGTATTCATACGCTTATTATAGCGATATGTCCCGCCTGTGTCAAGCAAAATCCCGCCTGTGTCCTGCAAAAATTGCAGTAGATATTTTGGCCGGACCGGTGTACAATATGGGCAGGAACCTGAACCGGCGGCCGAATCCTGACGAAAACTTTACAGAAATTTTCAAATTGTTCATATACTTTTCTGCCGCCGTGCTACAATAGGTTGCAGTTTGTAACCGAATCTTAAACTTTGCCGGGAGGGTGCTGCAATGAAGCACATCTTTATCATCAACCCCACCGCGGGGAAATATGACAGCCGCCAGCGGATCTATGAAATGGCCGATCACCTGCGGACGGCTCATGGTCTGGACGTGCAGTGCATCCTCACCAAAAAACAGGGCCACGCCACCGAGATCGCCCGGAAGCTCTGTCAGACCGGGGAGCCCCTGCGGTTTTACGCCTGCGGCGGCGACGGCACCGTCAACGAGGTGGCAAACGGCATCATCGGCTATGACAACGCCGCCATGAGCGTGATCCCCGTGGGCACCGGCAACGACTTCCTGAAAAACTTCGGCGGCGATATGGACAAGTTCCGGGATGCCGAGAACCTGTGGGACGGTCCCCAGTTCCCCATGGACGCCATCGACGTCAATGGCCGGGTGGCCCTGACCATCGCCTGCTCCGGCATCGACGCCCGGGTGGCCCGGGACGTACATAAATACAGCGAAAGCCCCATTCTGGACGGCAAAAGCAGCTATATCGCCTCTCTGCTGGTGAACTTCCTGTTCAAGGGCATCGGCTCCCACTGGACCGTGGAGCTGGACGGCGAGACCATCGAGGACGACTTCTCCCTGGTGTCCGTGTGCAACGGGCGGTATTACGGCGGTGGGTTCATGCCGGTGGCCGAGGCCCGGATGGACGACGGCGTGCTGAACACCCTGGTGGTGAAAAAGGTCAGCCGGGGCACCTTCATCAAGTTCGTTGGCCCCTATTCCAAGGGGCAGTACCATAAATTCCCCCATGTGGCCCGGTGTGTTGCCCCCAAGGTTGTCCGCATCCGGTCTGAAAAGCCGGATATCGTCACCTGTCTCGACGGCGAGTGCATCACCTCCGACGATGTGACCATCCGCCTCAGTGACAAGCGGCTGAACTTCTTCGGCCCCGTCGGCTGCGACTGCAACCGCACGGCCCGGGACATCTGATCCCTTTCCGCAAAAAAAACAATTTGGAGCCGTATCCGCCGTTTTGGAGTGGATACGGCTCCTGCTTCTGCATATAATAAGACCATACAAGGCGTCCCGGCGACGCTGTTTTTACAATACGACGGTTAAAGAACCTTAACCATAGAAAGGAGACCGCTATGAGCGTTGTGATATTGGGAGGAAACGAGTGCATGGAGCGCCGGTACAAGGAGCTCTGTCAGACGTACCGGTGCCAGGCCAAGGTGTTCACCAAGCCTGCCGGGGGCCTGCGGAACAAGCTGGGCAATCCCGACCTGATGATCTTTTTCACCGGCACCATGTCCCACAAAATGGTGCAGGGGGCCCTGAGCCAGCTGAAGGGCCAGGACACCATCATCGAGCGCTGCCACACCAGCTCCCTGTCCGCTCTGCGGGGGATCCTGGAAAAGCACGCCGGATGAGGCCCGCGGAGGAGACGGTGGTGCGCCAGTGCGCGCCCACCCTGGCCGGGATCAAAACCGGTAGCCTGTTTCCCTGCCCGTACCAGTCCCGCCAGCAGCTGCTGGCGGACATCCGGCGGATGAACCGGGTGCTGGTGCCCCGGGGGCTGTGTCTGCTGCCCATGCGGATGGACGACGGCCGGGCGCTGCTGTATCTGTACCGGCCCCAGGCCCTGTGCCGGGACCTGGGGGACGATCTGGCCTGCCGTCTGCTGCGGCAGGCGGGGTATCCCTGCGGCAGCTGCGGCCGGTGCGTGGCCCGGCTGGTGCAGCGCCTGCGGACGGAGGAGGACTTTCCCCATGAGGTGGGGCTGTTCCTCAGCTACCCGCCGGAGGACGTGCAGGGGTTCATCGACCACCGGGCCATGGACTTCAAGTGCGCGGGCCTGTGGAAGGTGTATGGCGACCAGCAGCGGGCCCAGGCCCTGTTTGACCGGTTCCGCCGCTGCACCCAGCGCTACTGCGCCCTGTGGCAGACCGGCCTGCGGCTGGAGCAGCTGGCAGTGGCGGTCTGACGAAATATTCTGTTGTTATATCAAGAAAGGAAGTACAACTATGAAAAAAACTCTCGTGATCTATTGGAGCGGCACCGGCAACACCGAGGCCATGGCGGGCGCGGTGCTGGAGGGCATGAAGGCCGCCGGAGCCGACGCCGCCCTGCTGACCCCGGACCAGGTGACTCCCGCCAGCCTTTCCGGCGTGTCCTCCGTGGCCATGGGCTGCCCCGCCATGGGCAGCGAGGTGCTGGAGGAGATGGAGTTCCAGCCCATGTTCGACAGCATCAAGAACCAGATGGGCGGCAAGGCCGTGGGCCTGTTCGGCTCCTTCGGCTGGGGCGATGGCGAGTGGATGCGCAGCTGGGAGAAGGACTGCGACGACGCGGGCATCAACCGGGTGTGCGACAGCATCACCTGCTGCGAGGCCCCGGACGACGATGTGCTGGCAGCCTGCCAGGCCATGGGCCGCAAGCTGGCGGAGTAAAAGCCCCATGAAGCTCCGGCGGATGCTGCGCAGGAAGCTCCTGTTCTGGGCCGCCGTGGCCGCCCTGACCCTACTGGCCGCCGTTTATCAGGAATATATTTGACTGCAATCAGCCCCCGGCTTTCGCCGGGGGCTGTTCTGCTTGCCGAAAGCGCGGTTGATGCTTTTCCCTCTCAGTCGGCTGCGCCGACAGCTCTCCCAAAGGGAGAGCCAGGACTGACGAAAAATGCAGAAATCCCCCGCCCCGGCCCGCTGAGGGCAGCGGACCCTACGAAATGTCTGCCGATGATGGCAGCACCGTCGTGCCTGTTCGGCTGGCGGCTTTTCTGAAAAGCAAAAAAACTCCCCTCCGGTGTGAGCCGGAGGGGAGCATTTTGCTTACAGATGGTTCACATAGCTGTCGTTGACGCTGACGGTGCGGCCGATCTCGGAGGATTTGATGCTGCCGAAGATGGCCCGCATGGTGGACAGGGCCTCCTTGCCGGAGACCTCCGGCTCCCGGTCATGCTCCAGGGCGTCCACAAACTCGTCGATGACGCCGGAATTGGTCTCCGGCGGGATGTTGTAGGTGGTGCTGGTGCCGTCCAGGTTCCGGACCTCGATGGGGGCGGCGGGATTGTTGTTGTTATAGATCAGCATGATGCCCTTGGTGCCGTACAGGCAGGTGGACTGGCACTCGTGGCCGTACACCGTCCAGCTGGCGGCCAGGGTGCCCACTGCGCCGCCGCTCATGCGCAGGATACACAGGGCATTGTCGTCCACGGTGATGGGCGCGCCGGTGGCGGTGTGCTTGTTCAGGGTCATGACCTTGGCGGTGGTCTCGATGACCTTCTGACCGGTGAGGTATTGCAGCAGGTCCACCTTGTGGATGCCCAGGTCCGACAGAGCGCCCATGGCGGCCTTCTGCTTGTCGAAGAACCAGGTGCTCCCGGCCTCCATGGACCAGTTCTCCGGGCCGGCGTTGCCCATGGTGGCCCGGAAGGTGATGATGTCGCCGATGATGCCGCCGTCCAGCAGCTCCTTGGCCTTGCGGTGGACGGGGTCGAAGCGCATGTTGTGGCCGATCATCAGGTGCTTGCCGTTGCGCTCGGCGGCGGCCACCATGGACTCGCACTCCGCCAGGGTCACGGCCATGGGCTTTTCGCACAGGACGTGCTTCCCGGCGTACAGGGCGTAGGTGGTGATCTCCGCATGGCTGCGGTTCTCCACGCAGATGGACACGGCGTCGATGCTGGGGTCGTTGAGCAGGTCAAAATAGGAATCGTAGACCTTGCCGCCGTATTGGGCGGCCATCTCCTGGGCACGCTGGGTGTTCAAATCGTAGTAGCCCGCCAGCTCCACATGGGGGTTGGCGGCATATTCCGGCAGATGGCGCACCTGCGCGATCTTGCCGCAGCCGATGATACCGATTCTGATCATAATGATTCCTCCTATCCGTAATAAGCCGGCTTTCCCTCACCGGCGGGCGTTCAAGGACATTATAGCAAATTTTTTCACAATATGGAACACTTTTTTTATCCCGCTGCCGGGATTTTTTCCGAAATTCCCGGGCGGCGGCGGCAAACGGGTTGCAATCGGCGGCAAAAGGCGGTAAACTGTTAGGTGCTCCGAAAGAAAGGAGGAGACAGATATGGTATCTATTGTTGAGGTGACCACCAAGGCGCAGCTGCGCCGGTTTGTGGAATATCCCATGGAATTATACAAGGACGTGCCCCAGTACATCCCGGGCACCTATGACGACGACCTGGAGGACTGGGACAGGAAAAAGAACCCCGCCTTCGAATATTGCCAGGCCCGGTGCTGGCTGGCCATGCGGGACGGGGAGATCGTGGGCCGCATCGGCGCCATCCTCAGCCGCAAGGCCAACGAGAAGTGGCACACCAACCGCCTGCGCTTTACCCAGGTGGACTTCATCGACGACTACCAGGTGTCCCGGGCGCTGTTTGCCACGGTGGAGGACTGGGCCCGGCAGCTGGGCTGCACCCAGATCCACGGGCCCCTGGGCTTCACGGACCTAGACCGGGAGGGCCTGCTGGTGGAGGGCTTTGACCGCCGCAGCTGTTTCTTTACTTACTATAACCACCCCTATTACAAGGATCATCTGGAGGCCCTGGGCTATGCCAAGGACGTGGACTGGATCGAGGAGCTGATCACCGCCCCCACCGACGAGGCGGTGCTGCAGCGGTGGGAAAAGCTCAGCAATTATGTGCTCAAGCGGCAGAAGCTCCATGTGAAGAAGGCCCGGACCCGGCTGGACTATCCCGGCCTGGTGCGGCAGGTGTTCCAGCTGGTGAACACGGCCTATTCCCCGCTGTATGGCACGGTGGATCTGTCCGAGGCACAGATCAAGCGCTATGCCGGGAAGTTTGCCCCACTGATCAACCCACAGCTCACCTGCTTCGTTATGAACGAGGAAAACGAGATGGTGGCCTTCGGCGTGGCGGCTCCCAGCATCGCCGAGGCCCTGCGCAAGCACAAGGGCAGGCTCTTCCCCACCGGATGGGTGGATCTGCTGAAGGCCTTCCGGAAGAACGACACCGTGGACCTGCTGCTGATCGCCGTGCGGCCGGACCTGCAGAGCAAGGGCGTTAACGCCGTGGTCATCAGCCAGGTGATGCGGGGTGCCTTTGACATGGGCATCCGCTGGGCCGAGACCGGCCCCATGCTGGAGATGAACCAGAAGGTCCAAACCCAGTGGCAGGGCTTCCCCCTGGAGCAGCACAAGCGCCGCCGGTGCTTCATCAAGGACCTGGCCCCGGCGGCCCAGCAGGCCGCCCCCAAGGAAATGGCCGGGGTATAACACATTACCTGGGATGGGAGGAACATCATATGATTCGCATTGGAATTGATCTGGGCGGCACCAACATCGCCGTGGGCACGGTGGACGACGGCCACGCCATCGTCTCCCGGGTCAGCGTGCCCACCCTGGCCCGCCGTCCGGCGGCGGAGGTGGTGGGGGATATGGGCGACGCCGTGGAGGCGGCTTTGGCCAAGGCCGGGCTGTCCATCGGCGACTGCTGCAGCATCGGCATCGGCTCGCCGGGTACCTGCAACTCCGCTGCGGGGGTAGTGGAGCGGGCCTATAACCTGGGCTGGGACCACGTTCCCGTGTGCCGGATGCTGGAGGAGCGGTTCCATGTGCCCTGCCGCCTCAGCAACGACGCCAACTGCGCGGCTCTTGCCGAGCAGGTGGCCGGGGCGGCGGTGGGCCACGACAACGTGGTGCTCATCACCCTGGGCACCGGCGTAGGCGGCGGCATCATCATCGGCGGGAAAATTTATGACGGTATGCGGGGGGCCGGGGCCGAGCTGGGCCACACCCTGCTGGTGCTGGACGGCGAGCCCTGCACCTGCGGCCGCCGGGGCTGCTGGGAGGCGTATTCCTCCGCTACGGCCCTGATCCGTCAGGCCCGGCAGGCGGCAGCGGAGCATCCGGAGTCCCTGCTGGCGGGGGCGGAGGAGATCACCGGAAAGACCGTGTTTGACGCGGCGGACCGGGGAGACGAGACCGCCAACGCCGTGGTGGACCGCTTCTGCGACTATCTGGGGGCGGGAGTGACCAACATCGTCAACGCCCTGGCTCCGGAGGTGATCCTCATCGGCGGCGGCATCAGCCGACAGGGGGAGCGCCTGCTGGCCCCGGTGCGCCGGTATGTGGAGAAAAACTGCTTCGGCGGTAAGGATGGGGCCATCCCCATCATCGCCGCGGCCCGGCTGGGCAACGACGCCGGTATCATCGGCGCTGCCGCCCTGTAAAGTATGAAAAAAGACAGACAGCGAGGCTGTGAGGCCCGCTGCCTGTCTTTTTTATCGGATTTTTTCCAGGCGCTGCTGGCGGTCCATGTCCCGCAGGACCCCCAGCACCAGGGGCACCGTCAGGGCGAAGGCGCACACGTCCGACACCGGCTGGGCCAGCTGCACCCCCAGCTCCCCCCAGATATGGGGCAGGGCCAGCACCGCCGGGATGAAGAACAGCCCCTGCCGGGCTACCGCCAGCACCGAGGCCTGCCAAACCTTGTTGATGGTCTGGGTCAGCATGCTGGAGATGACGATGACGCCGCACAGCGGGAAGGCCAGGCACTGCAGGCGCAGGGCCCGGGCTCCGAAGGCGATGACCTCCGGGTCGTTGCGGAACACGGCGATGATCTGGGGAGCCAGGACCAGGCCCAGCACCGAAACCGCCGTCAGGAACACCGTGGACCACTTGACGCAGAAGCGGAAGCCCTCCTTCACCCGGTGATACAGCCCCGCGCCATAGTTGAAGCCGCACACCGGCTGGAATCCCTGGCCGAAGCCGATCAGGGCGGACTGGGCCAGCATCATGGCCCGGCTTACCACGCTCATGGCGGCAATGGCCGCGTCGCCATACAGCCCGGCGCTGCGGTTGAGGCAGATGGTGGCGATGCTGGCCAGCCCCTGGCGGCACAGGGAGGGCAGACCGCCCTTGCCGATCTCCAGGAACAGGTCCCGGCGGAAGCACACGTTTTTCAGCCGGATCCGCAGGTTGCCGCCCCGGGCGCAGCCCAGAAGCAGCATGCAGAAGGAGGCCAGTTGGCTGAGGATGGTGGCCAGAGCCGCTCCGGCCACCCCCATGTTCAGCCCGAAGATCAAGAGCGGGTCCAGCCCCACGTTCAGCACCGCCCCGGCGGCGATGCCCACCATGCCGTAGGCGGCGCTGCCCTGAAAGCGCAGCTGGTTGTTCAGCACGAAGGACGCCGTCATATACGGGGCCCCCAGCAGGATGATCCGCAGATAGCTGCGGGCGTAGGGGAGGATGGTGTCCGTGGAGCCCAGCAGCCGGGCCAGAGGCGTCAGGAAGATCTGGCCCAGCACCAGGATGACGCACCCGGCCAGAAAGGCCAGGGTCACGCCGGTGGCGGCCATTTTTTCGGCGTCGGCGGTTTCATGGCGGCCCAGCTGGCGGGAGATATAGTTGCCGGAGCCGTGACCGAAGAAGAAGCCCACCGCCTGGATCACCGCCATCAGGGAGAACACCACGCCCACCGCGCCGGTGGCGCTGTTGCTGTGGAGCTGGCCCACGAAATAGGTGTCCACCATGTTATAGCAGGCGGTGACCATCATGCTGATGATGGTGGGGACCGCCATTTTGCACACCAGATGGCCTACCGGCCGGCCGGTAAGCTCCTGGAATTTTGCTTCCTGTTTGTCGTTCACGTTTTACCTCCGCAGGCGGATGCCGCATCCGCCCGAAAATTTCAGCCGGGGCGGGGCACAGCGGCCCCGCCCCGTTGGTCAGATCAAATGGGCGATTATTCCACCACGGGCAGCGCCTTCACCACGGCGGCGCACCGGGGGCACAGGGTGTCGTGCCCGGCCACGGTGCCCACGCTGGTGAGCACCTTCCAGCAGCGGGCGCACTTGACGCCCTGGGCGGGGGCCACGGTGACGGACAGGGCGTCGCCCACGGTGACCCGTACCTGGGACACGATCAGCAGGTCCGCCAGGGTATCGGCGTTCAGCTCCGCCAGGAAAGCGTCCTCGGCGGGAACGGTGACGTCCACCTCAGCCTCCAGGCTCTTGCCGATGGTCTTGTCGGCCCGGGCCTGCTCCAGAGCGCCGTTGACGGCGCTGCGGACGGTGGCGATGCGGGCCCAGCGGTCCATGGCGTCCTCCGGCAGGGCATAGCCCTCATAGGGCTGCACCATGCAGTTGAACAGGACGCTGCGGCTGTCGTCGGCACTGCGGTGGGGCATAGCCAGCCAGATCTCCTCGCAGGTGAAGGCCAGGATGGGGGCGAACATCCGGGTCATGGCGTCCAGGATCAGGAACAGGGCGGTCTGGGCGCTGCGGCGGCTGGCGCTGTGCTCACCGTCGCAGTACAGGCGGTCCTTGATGATGTCGAAATAGAAGGAGCTCAGGTCCACCACGCAGAAGTCGTTGATGGCGTGGGACACGGCGTGGAACTCGTAGGCGTCGTAGCTGTCGAACACCCGGCGGATCAGGCTGTTGAGCCGGGTGACGGCCCAGCGGTCCAGCTCCTGCATATCGGCGGCGGCCACCAGCTGCTCCGGATCGAAGCCCGTCAGGTTGTCCAGGCAGAACTTGGCGGTGTTGCGGAACTTCAGATAATTCTGGCTCAGCTGCTTGAAGATGTCGTCGGAGCAGCGGACGTCCACATGATAGTCGGAGGAGCCGGCCCACAGGCGCAGCAGGTCCGCGCCGTACTTGTTGAAGATCTCGGCGGGGTCCATGCCGTTGCCCAGGGACTTGTGCATGGCGCGGCCCTGGCCGTCCACGGTCCAGCCGTGGGTCAGGCACTCCTTGAAGGGCGCGCCCCGGCCCAGGGCGCCCACGGCCACCAGCAGGGAGCTCTGGAACCAGCCGCGATACTGGTCCAGACCCTCGATATACATGGTGGCAGGCCAGAAGCCCTGGTCCCGCTCCATGGCGGCGTAGTGGGTGGAGCCGGAGTCGAACCAGCCGTCCAGGGTGTCGCTCTCCTTCTCGAAGCCGGCGTTCTTGCCGCAGTGGGGGCAGGTGAAGCCCTCAGGCAGCATGTCCTCCGTCTCCATCTCGAACCAGGCGTTGGAGCCCTTCTTTTCAAAGATATTGGCGATGGCGTCGATGGTCTCGTCGGTGCAGATGGGCTTGCCGCAGTCCTTGCAGTAGAACACCGGGATGGGCAGGCCCCAGCGGCGCTGGCGGCTGATGCACCAGTCGGTGCGCTCCAGGACCATGGACCGCAGACGGTCCTTGCCCCAGGAGGGAACCCAGCGCACGTCCTCGCAGGCGGCGATGGCATCGTCCTTGAAGGACTCCACGGAGCAGAACCACTGGGGAGTGGCACGGAAGATGATGGGCTTCTTGCAGCGCCAGCAGTGGGGATAGCTGTGGACGATCTCCTGGCTGGCAAACAGGGAACCGGCCTCCTTCATATCCTGAAGGATCACGGGGTTGGATTCCTCGGTCTTCATACCGGCGTACTTGCCGGCGTAGTCCGTGTGGCGGCCCTGGTCGTCCACGGGCACCACCATGTCCATGCCGTAGCGCAGGCAGGTCTGATAGTCGTCGGCACCGAAGCCGGGGGCGGTGTGGACGCAGCCGGTACCGGAGTCCATGGTGACATAGTCCGCCAGCACCAGGCGGCTGGTCTTGGGCAGGAAGGGATGGCTGGCCAGCATATTCTCATAGAAGGAGCCGGGGTGGGTCTCCACGATCTCATAGCTGTCGAAGCCGCCGATGCCCATGACCTTCTCCGTCAGGGCCTCGGCCATGATATACAGCTCGCCGTTGGGGGCCTTCACCACGGCGTAGCTCTCGTCGGGGTGCAGGGCGATGGCCAGGTTGCCGGGCAGGGTCCAGATGGTGGTGGTCCAGATGACGAAGCTCAGCTTGCTCTTGTCCAGGTGGGAGAGCTTGCCCAGGTCGTCGTTCATGGGGAACTTCACATACACCGTGGTGCAGGGGTCGTCCTGATACTCGATCTCGGCCTCGGCCAGGGCGGTCTCGTCGTGGGGGCACCAGTACACGGGCTTGAGGCCCTTGTAGATGTGACCGTTTTTATACATCTGACCGAACACACGGACCTCCCGGGCCTCAAAGCCCGGGTCCATGGTCTTGTAGGGGTGCTCCCAGTCGGCCACCACGCCCATGCGCTTGAAGCCCTCCCGCTGGACGTCGATATAGTGGTCGGCGAACTGGTGGCAGGCGGTGCGGAAATCCGCCACGCTCATGGCCTTGTGGTTGAGCTTGTTCTGCTTGATGATGGCGGACTCAATGGGCATGCCGTGGTTATCCCAGCCGGGGATATAGGGGGTGTAATAGCCCCGCATGGCATAGCTGCGGTTGATGAAGTCCTTCAGGGCCTTGTTCAGGGCGTGGCCCATGTGCAGGGCACCGTTGGAGAAGGGAGGGCCGTCGTGGAGGGAGAACAGAGGCTTGCCCTCGTTCTTCTTCAGCAGCTCGTTGTAAAGGTCCAGCTCCTGCCAGTAGCGCAGCATCTCCGGCTCCCGCTTGGGCAGGCCCGCCCGCATGGGAAAGCCGGATTTCGGCATATTCAGCGTCTTTTTGTACTCCATGTGTTACCTCCATTATAAACATGACATTTTACATTGCAAAAAATAAAAGGCCCTTGTCTCCCATAAGAGACAAAGGCCGGAAAACCTCTGCGGTACCACTCTTGTTGCCGCGCCGGGGCGCAGCCGCTCTGCCCCACCATCCGTGGGCGAGGGATGATAACGGCCCTCCGCCGTCCGCACCTAATCCGAAAGTCGTTTCAGCCGGATGCTCCGGGGTGATATTCGCGGCTTCCCCCGTGGCCGCCTTGCACCAAACGGCGGCTCTCTTGGCATCGGGAGGGAGCGCTACTGGTCCCCATCACTGCATTTGCACTCGATATGACATAATATAGCCACTTTTCCCGGTTTTGTCAACGGGAAAATAAGGGAAATTTTACTTCTTGCGCAGGCCCCGGAAAAAATCCCGCAGGACCCGGGCGCATTCCTCCTCCAGCACGCCGCCCACCAGGGCGGGGGGATGGGGGAAGTCCTCCATGAACAGGTTCATCACCCCGCCGCAGGCCCCCATCTCCCGGTCCCGGGCCCCGAAATACACCCGGCTGACCCGGGCGTTGAGAATGGCCCCGGCACACATGGGGCAGGGCTCCAGGGTCACATACAGGGTGCAGCCGTCCAGCCGCCAGGTGCCCAGGGCGCGGTTGGCCTGGGCCATGGCCTCCATCTCCGCGTGGGACCAGGCGGCCTGGCGCTCCTCCCGGCGGTTGCGGCCCCGGCCGATGACCCGGCCGTCCTTGACGATGACGCAGCCCACCGGCACCTCACCGCAGGCGGCGGCCTGCCGGGCCAGGTCCAGGGCCTGGCGCATATATTCCTCGTGCATTCTCCGCACCTCCCGGAAATTTTTGCTTGTCCCCCGGGTTAAAGCCTGTCATATCTGTCCAAAATAACCGTACAAATAGGTTACAGGCATGTGCCAGGAGGGATCACCATGGAAAAGAAGAAAAATCAGGCCGTTTCCCCCACGCTGGAGGAGCTGCGCCAGGAGCTGCACCAGACCAACCAGGCTCTGCGCAACGCCTATGACAAGTTCAACTTTGTCACGGCCCCGGAGCTGGTGGAGGCCAGCATCTATGAGATCAACGCCCTGAAGGCCCGCAGCGACTATCTGCTGCGGTGCATCAAGGCCCAGCTGGGTCAGGAGCCCTGTGCGGCGGCAGCCGCCATGAAGGGAGGCACCGCGTGTCCGTCTTAGAAAAGCTCGCCCTGGGCGTGGGGGGACTGTTTATGCTGCTGGGGGTGCTGCGCCTGGCCAGAAGCCCCCTGAAGCTGGTCTTCCGGGTGGCGGGCAACGCGGCCCTGGGCTTCGGGGCCCTGTGGCTGCTGGGCCGCCTGGCCCCGGGGCTTCAGCTGGGGCTCAACTTGTTCAACGGACTGCTGATCGGCGTGCTGGGCCTGCCGGGCTTCGGCCTGCTGCTGCTTTTGCAGTGGGTGCTTTGAGTTTTGTTCAAAAAGTGGTGGAACCACTTTTTGAACAAAGGGGTTGCAGTCTGCCGCGGGCGGCAAGCTCTGCGAGGCTTTTGCTACATAGGGGGGCGCGATTTTCGGCAATATATTGCGCTAAAAGCGCAGTTTACTGTTGATTTTCCGCATGCGGGCGGGGTCCATTTTGCACAGGCGGCGGTCGTAGGTCACCAGGCCGTTGACCTCGTCCTCCACGTCGGACAGTTGGGTATACACCGCCGCCGACAGGCCCTGGCTTTCGATCAGGGGCAGGACCTCCGTTTCATACAGGCGCTCCACCGCGTCCATCCAGGCTGCCGCATGGTCATACATGCGGTAGCCGAATTTTTTGTCCGAGGCCAGGTGTCCCGGGCATTGCAGGCTGTAGCCCCCGAATTCCGTCAGGGCCAGCACCCGCCGTCCGTCCCCCCGCAGGCGCACGGGGCGGTAGTACACATGGCGGCTTTTCAGGTCGCCGCCGCCCTGGTCGTGCCAGCCGGAGGCGTGGTCGATGGGCCGGGTGGGGTCCAGGGCCCGCAGCCGGTCCGTGACGGCCAGGGCATCGAACTGGCCCCAGCCCTCGTTGAAGGGCACCCACAGGCCCAGGCACACGCAGTTATACAGCAGGTCCACCGTGTCGGCCATGTCCCGCAGGAACTGCCGGCGTCCGGCCTCTCCGGCCCGGCCCAGCCGCCCGGAGGGGCAGTCCTTCAGGTGGAGGCCCAGAAAGGGCAGCACCTGCATGGTCAGGGTCTGCCAGCGTTCGAAGCAGGACACCAGGTCCTGCCACACGATGATCCCCAGCCGGTCGCAGTGATAGTACCACCGCAGCGGCTCGATCTTGATGTGCTTGCTCAGCATGTTGAAGCCCATGTCCCGGGCGGTCTGAATGTCCCAGACCATGGCCTCATCCGCCGGAGGGGTGTACAGCCCGTCGGACCAGTAGCCCTGGTCCAGCAGGCCCGACTGGAAGCAGGGTTGGTCGTTCAGGGCCAGCACCCGGCGGCCCCGGTGCTCCATAACGGAGAATTTCCGCATACCGAAGTAGCTTTCCACCCGGTCGCCGGAGGGCAGCGTCACCTCCAGATCGTACAGATACGGGTCCTCCGGGCTCCAGGGGCGGAAGTGCTCCGCCGGAATGGGGCACACGCCCAGGCCCTTTTCATCGGCCCAGCTGCGGGCGATGACCTGACCGCCGCACAGCACCGTGATCCGGGCTCCGGCGGGGTCATCGGCCCGGACGGCATAGCGCAGGCATTTCCCGTCAAAGTCCGGGGTCAGGCGCAGGGAGCGGACGTAGTTGTCCGCTGTACTCTCCAGCCATACCGTCTGCCAGATGCCGCTCTGGGCGGTGTACCAGATGCCGCCCCGGTTCCGGCGCTGCTTGCCGAAGGCGTGGACACCGCCCTCCAGGTCGTCGGTGACGGCCACAGTCAGCCGGTTTTCTCCGGGAACCAGAGCGCCGGTGACGTCCAGGGTGAAGGGCAGATAGCCCCCCTGATGGCCCCCCACGGGGCGGTCGTTTACCAGCACCCGGCAGCACTGATCCACCGCGCCGAAGTGCAGCAGCACCCGGTCCCGGCGGAAGCCCTCCGGCAGGGTAAAGGTCCGCTCATACCACAGGGTCTCGCCGCTTTCCAGCCGGAAATCACAGCCGGACAGCAGGCTCTCCGGCGAGAAGGGCACCAATATCTTTCCGCTGCGGCGGCGGGAATACTCGTCGCCGTCCTCCACGGTGTAGTCCCACAGGCCGTTGAGGCAGAGATAGCTGTCCCGCCGCAGCTGGGGCCGGGGGTACTCCGGCAGCGGGCAGGTTTTGTCCGGATGCTCCCCCCAGGGGGTGTAAAGCGCCGTCATTTTACCGTCTCCTTCCGCTTCAGAAAGGCCGCCGGAATGGCCAGCAGCACCAGGGCGGCGGCCGCCGCCAGGAAAATTTCCGCCGTGGGCACCTGCTTCACGGCACCCAGGTCCTCATAGGTCATGCCGGTGCCCCGGATCACCGCCGCGCCGATATACGGCCCCGTGACCATGGGCAGCAGCACCTGGAACACGATGCGGATGCCCTGGAACAGGCCGGCCTTTCCCGCCGGGGTATAGTCCCGGATCAGGCCGCTGCAGCAGGCGGAGACCACCATGCCGCTGCCCAGCATCACGATGCCCGCCGCCAGGACGAACCACTGGCCCCGGGCAAAGTACATGAGCACAAGGCCCGCAAAGCCCAGGATCCCCGCCGGGACCAGGCAGCGGAGCTTCCCGAAGCGGTCGATGGGCCGCCCGGCCAGCACCGACAGCACGGAGCTGACGATCAGCACCCCCGCCAGCAGGAGGGTATAGTCCGTGATGCCCAGGAACCGCTGGATATAGATAATGAGGTAGGGCATATACACCTGCTGGCTCATGCAGTATACGCCCAGAGCCGCCAGGGACAGGTACAGCTGCGGGTTGTCCCGGACAACGGCGGGACGGAAGCCGTACAGAATGTTGGCAAAATAGCTGCCCTGGCCCCGGGGCAGGTCCGGCTCCCGGATGAAGAAGCAGCCCAGCACGCCGCCCAGGCAGGTGATGCCGCCCACGATCAGGAAAAACAGCCGCCAGTTCCCGGCCTGGGTCAGGCTGTCCAGAGCCCCGAACACCACCAGCATGGCCACCAGCGGCATAATGGCCAGCACCGTCTCCACCCGGCCCCGGTTTTCCGGCACGGTGACGTCCGTGACCCAGGCGTTGAAGGCGGCGTCGTTGGCGGTGGAGCCGAAGAAGGTCATAACGCAGTCCATCACCACCACCAGCACCGCGGCTCCGTGGGCCGCACCGGCCAGGGGGCTTCTTTTGATGAAGGCGAAGGCCCCGATGCTGACGCCCCACAGCAGATAGCCGATGACGATCAGGGCCTTCCGCCGCCCCAGCCGGTCGCTGAGGGCCCCCATCACCAGGGTGGTGACGGTGGCGGTGACGGCGCTCCAGGCCACCATGGCGGCGATCATGGACGTGTCCCCGGAGATGGTGTTGTACAGGAACACGTTGAAATACATATTCTCGATGACCCAGGCGATCTGTCCGAACAGGCCAAAGGTCAGCAGGGCCGCCCAGGTGCGGCCGCCCAGTCTGGTTTTCATGTTACCGCTCCTCCTCGTGAAGATTCCAGCCGTACAGGGGGTAGCGCTGGAGGCTGCCGAACAGCTTCTGCTTGATATCCGGATACCGGCCCTCCAGCCCGGCGATGAGCTCCTTCACCTCCTGGCGGCGGCTGCGTCCGTTGGCGGGACAGGGGTTCTCCACCACCGGCAGCTCCAGCCGCCGGGCCACCCGGCGGATCTCCTCCTCCCGGCAGTACAGCAGGGGGCGGATCTGGGTGATGCCGGTGCGGTCCAGGTACGTCACCGGCTGGAAGCAGCCGATGCGCCCCTCGAACAGCAGGTTCATCAGCAGGGTCTCGATGGCGTCGTCATAGTGGTGGCCCAGGGCGATCTTCCGGATGCCCAGGTCCGTAAGGGCCGTGTTCAGGCTGCCCCGCCGCAGCTTGGCGCACAGGGAGCAGGGGTTTTTCTCCTTCCGCTGGTTGAACACGATGTCGTATACCGGCACCTGGATGCGGGTATAGGGCACCTCCAGCTGCCGGCACAGGTCCGCCACGGCGTCGAAGCTCATGCCGGGGGCGCCGGTCTCTAAAGTGATGGCGCGGACGGTGAAGGGGATGGGATAAAAGGCCCGCAGCCGGGCCAGAGCGGTCAGCGTCACCAGGCTGTCCTTGCCGCCGGACACGCCCACGGCCACCACGTCTCCGGCGTCGATCATGTGATAATCCTCCACGCAGCGGCGCACCTGTCCCAAAATCTTCTGCATATACAAAGCCCTCCAAGGAAAAATGAAATTGCCATTTGAGAAAATGGGAGATATCGGGAGAAAACGAGAGGAAATGCCAGATGTTGCTATCGTAAATTAAAATGGTGTTGACAATTTTCCCGGGATATGCTATAAATATCCTTGCGCGTTCGGCGCATTTCTCCCTCCCAATCATAGCAAGGGAGCCCGGAAAAGTAAAGCAATACATTCTATAAATTGGAGGAAAACACCATGTCCACTTATATGGCAAACAAGGCCACCATTGAGCGCAAGTGGTACGTCGTTGATGCCGCCGGCAAGCCCCTGGGCAAGACCGCCGTCATCGTGGCCGACCTGCTGCGCGGCAAGGGTAAAGTCACCTACACCCCCCACGCCGACTGCGGCGACAACGTCATCGTCATCAACGCCGGCAAGGCCACCCTGTCCGGCAACAAGATGGAGCAGAAGTACTACCGCACCCACTCCGGCTGGATCGGCGGTCTGAAGGAGACCAAGTATCGCCTGCTGATGCAGGAGAAGCCCGAGCTGGCCATGCGCGTGGCCGTCCGCGGTATGATGCCCCGCAACACCGTTACCAAGGATTCCCTGAAGCGCCTGCACATCTATGCCGGTGAGCAGCACATCCACGAGGCCCAGAAGCCCGAGCTGGTCAAGTAAGGAGGAAAAGAAACATGTATCAGTCCAAGAATCCCTATCTGTACGGCACCGGCCGCAGAAAGTCCTCCGTGGCCCGGGTGCACCTGTTCCCCAACGGCACCGGCTCCATCACCATCAACGGCCGCGACATCGACGATTACTTCGGCCTGGAGACCCTGAAGATGGTGGTCCGCCAGCCCCTGAACGCCACCGATACCCTGGGTAAGGTAGACATCGTTGCCACCGTGGAAGGCGGCGGCGTTTCCGGCCAGGCCGGCGCCCTGCGTCACGGCATCAGCCGCGCCCTGCTGCTGGTGAACCCCGAGTTCCGTCCCGTCCTGAAGAAGGCCGGTTTCCTGACCCGCGATCCTCGTATGAAGGAGCGTAAGAAGTACGGTCTCAAAGCAGCCCGTCGCGCTCCGCAGTTCAGCAAGCGATAATCGACTGCTCAGACTATATCAAAATGGTTCAAAAAGCCCGGAAAATCAAGGTTTTCCGGGCTTTTGCTATATCTAAACGGGCTGATATGGTTTGACCAAATTTGGCAAAACGAGAGCCGATTTCATCCAATTTTTAGTGGTCCGCAAGTGGTTAACTGGCCAAAAAGAGGGCGAAAAGAGGGGGAAGTGGTTCCCAAAGTGGTTAACCGAGAGCCGATTTTTGGGGTGCTTTTCAGCCCTCCTTTCCCTCGTTTTTTGGCTGTGGCAGTTTGGCATAGTTTGAGCTAATTTGAATAATTGAATATGAATTTGATGTAGCACACAGTATAAATGCTGGGTGCTTTTTTCATTTCAGGAACTCGTATTCCGGCGATAGAAAGAGCCGTCACTTCACTGTTAATTTTGAAGTGGCGGCTTTTTCTATTTCCAGAAGCAACAGCAATAATTAGAAATGAGGTGAAGTCAATGAACACGCAAATCATCGCCATTGCCAACCAGAAAGGCGGCGTTGGCAAGACAACGACCTGTGCCAACTTGGGAATCGGGCTGGCGCAGGCCGGAAAGAAAGTCCTTCTGATCGATGGGGACCCGCAAGGGAGCCTGACAATCAGCCTGGGAAATCCGCAACCGGACAAGTTGCCATTTACATTGTCCGATGCAATGGGCAAAATTCTGATGGATCAGCCTATACGACCTGGAGAAGGTATTCTGCATCATGCGGAAGGCGTTGACCTGATGCCTGCGGACATCCAGTTATCCGGTATGGAAGTATCCCTGGTAAATGCCATGAGCCGTGAGACTATCTTGCGGCAATATCTGGACACGCTGAAGGGGCAATATTCCCATATCCTCATCGACTGCCAGCCCTCCCTTGGGATGCTCACAGTCAATGCGCTGGCCGCTGCAAACAGGATTATCATTCCCGTTCAGGCGGAGTATCTGCCCGCCAAAGGGTTGGAACAGCTGCTCTCCACGGTAAACAAGGTAAAGCGGCAGATCAACCCCAAGCTCCAGATCGACGGTATCCTGCTGACGATGGTGGACAGCCGGACCAACTTTGCAAAAGAGATTTCCACTCTCCTGCGGGAGACCTATGGAAGTAAAATCAAAGTCTTTGGAACGGAAATTCCCCATTCTGTCCGGGCAAAGGAAATCAGTGCAGAGGGAAAAAGCATTTTCGCCCATGACCCTGGCGGCAAAGTGGCAGAGGGGTATCGAAATCTGACGAAGGAGGTGTTGAAACTTGAAAAGCAGCGCGAAAAAAATAGAGCTGGCCTCGGTAGATGATCTGTTCTCCACCGAAGAAGGCCGTCAGGATGCAAAGCTGGAAAAGATTCAGGAGATTCCGCTGTCTGAACTGCATCCCTTTAAGAACCACCCATTCAAAGTCAAGGATGACGAAGCCATGATGGAGACCGCTGACAGTATCAAGCAGTATGGCGTTCTGGTTCCGGCGATTGCTCGACCGGACCCAGAGGGCGGTTATGAGCTGGTAGCCGGACACAGGCGGCACAGAGCCAGTGAGCTGGCAGGCAAGGAGACCATGCCGGTCATTGTTCGGGATTTGGATGATGATGCCGCCACGATCATTATGGTTGACAGCAACTTGCAGCGAGAAAGCTTGCTCCCAAGTGAAAGAGCCTTTGCCTACAAGATGAAGCTGGATGCCATGAAAAGACAGGCTGGCAGACCGAGTAAAGAAAATGTGTCCCAAGTTGGGACACAAAAGCGATCAGACCAGATGCTTGCTGAACAGGTGGGGCAAAGTCGAAATCAAATTCAGCGCTATATCCGTCTGACAGAGTTAATTCCTGAATTGATGGATATGGTGGATGAAAAGAAGATTGCCCTGAACCCTGCCTATGAGCTGTCCTTTCTCAAAAAGGAGGAACAGGTAGACCTGTTGGACGCGATGGACAGCGAACAGGCTACCCCTTCTCTTTCTCAAGCCCAGCGGCTCAAGAAATACAGTCAGGAGGGGCATCTGACCCTCGATATGATGCGTGTCATCATGGGTGAGGAAAAGAAAAGCGATCTGGACCGAGTGACATTTACCTCTGACACCTTGCGGAAGTATTTCCCTAAAAGCTATACGCCCCAGCGGATGCAGGAAACTATTATCAAGCTGCTGGAACAGTGGCAGAAAAAACGCCAGAGAGATCAGGAACGATGAAAGGAGCCGCCTATGAGGGATATTTCAGCCCGCGAGCTGAAAGGACACAACATTCTTGCCGTGGAGCGTTTTCAGGATAACACCCGCTGGATGATTGAGTTTTCCGTCCTGCGTCCCAGCACAGCTTACGGTAGCCCCGGAGAGGAAATGCGGCTGTTTTTGACTGAGGACGGGTATCAGGCCGCCCTGCAAAGCCAGCAGCGTCGGGAGATCAAGATCAAGCGTTACGCTCGTGTGATTGAGGGACATATCCTCGATTTCAAACCGGGAAAACACCGCCGCCACTCATAAACAAATCATTACTGCGAAAGGAAAGGATTGAAATGTGTACTGTAAAGGAAATCCGGGAAGCAATCCGGGAGGATTGCCATTCCCAGCATGGTATGGAATTTATAGAGATTGACCGTGTTCTGCAAACTCTGCCATTCTCTCAGGGAAATGACCTGTTGGACAGACCGCCCATTCCCAAGCGCCCCTACCGGCGCAGAAAAAGTGAACAAAACAGCTAACTGCCACAATTCTTTTTACAGGATTGTGGCTTTTTTCATACCCTGAGAAATTTGGAAGGAGTGAGGTCAATGGCCGTATTTCGCATTGAACGAACCAGAGATTATACCGTGATGAGCAATCACCATTTACGCAACGGGAAACTGTCCCTGAAAGCCAAGGGGCTGCTTTCCATGATGCTGTCCTTACCGGAGGACTGGAACTATACCACCAGAGGGCTTGCCGCCATCTGCAAAGAGGGCGTGGACGCTATCGGCGGCGCGCTGCGGGAGCTGGAAACTGCCGGGTACATTGTCCGCCATCAGCTGCGAGACCGGCAGGGTCGGATCAGCGATACCGAGTATGTTATCTACGAGCAACCACAGCCGAAGAACCCGGATACGCCCCAGCCGGATACGGCTTCACCAGATACGGAAAACCCGGATATGGTAAAACCGGATACGGAAAAGCCCGCAGAATTAAATATAGAGAAATCAAATACAGAAAAAACAATTACTTATGGATCAAGAACCGATTCTATTCCCTTCCGGGAGCCAGCGGCAGCACAGCTGCCGGAACGGAAAGGAAGGGATGCGATGTCTGTCTCAGAGATGGAAAGTTATCGGGATTTGATTTTGGAGAACATCGAGTATGACCACCTGTGCCGGGAGTTTACCACCTATCGGGAGGACCTGGACGAGATTGTGGAGCTGATGGTGGAGACCGTCTGCGCCAAGCGGAAAACCACCCGGATTGCTGGCAGCGACTTCCCCCATGAGGTGGTCCGCTCCCGTTTTTTGAAGCTGGATTGCTCCCACATCGAGTTTGTCATGGAATGCCTGCGGAACAATACCACCGAAATCCGCAACATGAAGCAGTATCTGCTTGCGGTGCTGTTTAATGCGCCGACCACGATCAGCAACCACTACACCGCACAAGTCAACCACGATATGTACGCAGGCGGCTGGTAAACAGCCGCTTTTCTGCTACCCGAAAACACCGGGAGAAAGGATTTTGCCATGAAACGACCTCTTGCCTACATTACGGCTCCCTGGAGCAACAGCCAGTATGAGAACGCCGAGAACGCTGCGGCCTACTGTCGTCAGGTGTACGACGCCGGGTATTCGCCCATCTGCCCGGTGCTGTTCCTGCCTACCTTCCTCAAGGACGAGATTCCCCAGGAACACAAGGACGGACTGGATATGGCGCGGGACTACCTGCGCCGATCCCATGTGCTGGTGGTCTGCGGCCACGGCATCGACGAGACCGTGAAGAATGACATTGCCACCGCCGAGCGCCTGCGGATCACCGCCACCACCCTGGACGGTATCCTGACCGTGAAGGGCCAGGGACGCGGGAAAGGAGGCGCACGCCATGCCTGAGCGTAAGACCGTGGGCCAGCTGATGGAGGAAATGCGCCTCAAAGCCGGGGCGCAGAACTACCACGGCCATGAGTACATGGATTTGGAGCGGTTTGCCGAGGACACCCGGCACATGATTATCTTCGATGTGCTGACCGACGATTCCCCGGTGGGCTGGAAAGGTGAACGGACCCGCCTGTTTCTGACGGAGGCCGGATACCAGAAAAGCCTGGAGAACCAGGAAAAGGGCCATATCAAGATTCTCAGCCATGCCAAAGTGCACCAGGGACATCTGTACTATGACCGCTCCGACCAGCTGCGCTGAAAGGAGCCTGCCATGCTGAAATACCTTCTGCGGCGGCTGGTGGTCCCGCCTTAGTTTTTGAACCATCCCTGCAAAATTCGTGGAAAGGAGGCGTTATCCCATGCAGGAAGAAGTGGAAAACAGGACTTTGACGCTGGTAGTCAACGGCACAAAGTTCACCGGGCGGCTGTTTAAGGCCGCCATTTGTAAATACCTTGCCCATCGCAAGGAAAAGAAGCTGAATAAGCAGAGAAGCCGGGATGCGCCTGTGAAGCCCCAGGGTAAGCAGACGGTCAAGCAGCTCATTGGTCAGAACCAGGGCGTTTCCAATATCGAGATCACCGATCCCTCCATCAAGGAGTTTGAGAAGATCGCCCGGAAATACGGTGTGGATTATGCAGTGAAGAAAGACCGCAGCAGCTCCCCACCCAAGTACCTGATCTTTTTCAAAGGTCGTGATGCGGATGCGCTGACAGCAGCCTTTACCGAGTACACCGGCAAAAAGGTCAAAAAAGCAGAGAAAACAGAGCGTCCGTCTGTGCTGGCAAAGCTGAACCAGTTCAAAGAGCTGGTCAAAAATGCCGTGGTGGACCGCACCAAGCGAAAGGAGCTGGAACGATGAAAAAGCAGCTTGACATCAAAAAGCTCCTGATTTTGAACCTGCCGTATCTCCTGATGGGCTTGTTTGCCACCAACTTCGGGGAGGCATGGCGCATGGCACAGGGCGCGGACGCTTCAGCAAAAATGCTCTCCTTCTTCTCCACGCTGCCGGTGGCGCTGGCAAGCTGGTGGCCCAGCCTGCACCCGCTGGATTTACTGGTGGGCCTGTGCTGTGGCGCTGGTCTGCGGCTGGCGGTGTATCTGAAAAGCAAAAATGCAAAGAAATACCGCCACGGCATGGAGTATGGTTCTGCCCGATGTGGTGCATAATCTTAACTGTAAGGAAAACTATGTGGACGCAGGAGGTATGCAC
>ERZ809074.162-NODE-162-length-113820-cov-15.550890_pt1 | contig 113820 bp, 92 predicted proteins | sample MGYA00520795_ERZ809074 | MGnify/ENA primary metagenome ERZ809074 (study PRJEB31570, sample SAMEA3212989) | Homo sapiens | biome: human-gut; feature: human gut; material: fecal | place: Sweden | collected 2011 ... | reverse complement strand
CCGGGCCCCGGGGAGGTTCGCGCACGCCTGCCCGCAAAGCCAATGAACTCGGTTTCCGAGCGCGAACCCTGTGCCGAAAGAAAGTGAAAAAGCGGCCCGGGCCCCGGTTCGGTTCGCGCACGCCTGCCCGCAAAGCCAATGAACTCGGTTTCCGAGCGCGAACTCTGTGCCGCAAAAATGAAAAAGGAAAATGCCAACCGTTCCGTGGCATTTTCCTTCTCTTTTTCATATTCCCCCGGAGGGTCGGCACTATTCCCCGGAAGGTCTGCACTAATCCCCGGGACTATTCCACCTCAATCTGGCAGACCTTCATGGCATTCAGTGCATTCCGGTGCTGCTCTGGGGTGACGCCGGCACAGCATTTTTCCAGGACACGGATTGGGGTTTCCGGGAAGGCTGCTTTGAGAATCATGGCGTTGGAAATCACACAGATATCCGTGCACAGACCTACTAGGGTGATGGAAGAAATCGGATCCTCATCGTCCTCCAGGAGTTGGATGCATTTTGGCAGTTCTAGAGAACCGAAAGATGGTTTGTTCAGCTCCATCACGGTGTCCGGCACGTCGGCAGCTTCCGCGATGACCGGGTTCAGCTCCCAGCCCTCTGTGCCCTCCACGCAGTGAATTACCGGCAGATGCTCCCCTTCCTGGGTATGAAGGTAGAACTTCTGGTGCGTGTCCCGGGTGCAGATGACCGGTCCGTTCCAGTTTCGAATGGTTTCCGCCACCGCCGGCACGATGGCTTCCGCCTCCTTGGTGCCCAGCACGCCGTCCACAAAATCATTTTGCATATCTACAACAATCAGAAAATCCATGATATATTCCTCTCTCCATTGAATTGATACCGTTTGCAGCGAGGCCGTCGAACAATTCACAGCGCCTCGTTTCCTCTAAATTATATCGAGGGTAAAAAGAAATAACAACCCCCAATCGATTCCGGCATTCTGCAGGGACTTTTCTCCTCAAAAGTTTGACAGCATGCCCCTGCAAGTGGTAAAATCAGCCCGTCGCGGGACTTCACGAAAAAGAATCCCGCCGGAAATCGAGAGGAACTTATATTTATGACAAAAAGTAATTTTTTGCTGATTAATCGGAAGCCGCAGGTGCTGGAGGAAGTGATTCCGGGGGAGAAGGGTCTGATTTTTCTGGGAAAGGACCGGCACATCCTGGATCACGGGGTTTTGGTCATGGATTCGGGCGTTCGGGCTTGCCTGTATTGCGATGACGTGCGCAACCTGACATTCCTGGTGGACCGGCCGGGCGCTTACGGCATTGAGACACTTATTTTTGCCGCAAAAGAAAAATACGAGAAGGTGCGGGATACCATCAAGAAGGATTATCCGAAACTGGAGATGAGCCCTCAGAACAAGAAGCTGAACCGGTATGCGGAACGGCTGATGGAAAAGCTGAAGGACGGTCAGGAAGTGCGAATTGTGGATGCCGTTCGGGCGGAGGATGTGATTATCTGTCCGGAGTGCGGGGTGCAGTGCGCACCGGGGAGCCAATATTGCATGGAGTGCGGTGCGGAACTACCGCAGAAGTGACGAAGAGCGAGGAGAGTTGAGAATGAGAAGATTGTATAGAGAAGATAAGCCGAAGTTTTTCACTATCGTGATGGTGTTCTGGGTGGCCCTGGGCACATTTGGGATTTTCCGGGGATGGAGCATCTTGAGCCTGGTGATGTGCGCCAGCATGGCGGCGTCAGCCTTCCTGTTCATCGGAACGTCTAAGAAGGATGCGGAATGGATTGCGGAGCACGGCGATCCGGATGAGTATGAAAAGAAGATGAAGCAGCTGGAAAAAGAAGCGGCGCTCCGTGCGGCGCAGGAGGCGGAAGCGGCAGAGGCTGCGCCGGAGTTTGCGGAGATGCCGGAACATCCTTTTGTGGACGCCGAGGGCGAGATTGAGGAAGCCGTGGATGCGGATTTTGAGGTAGAGAAGTAGAGAAATAGGAGAGACGCTGTGGACGAGAGGTTCATAGCGTTTTTTTATAAAAAAACGGATAATCGCAGCTCTGCTGCGATTATCCGCCCTCTTAACTTGCATCAAAGAAATTACTAAATTACTTTCCGATGTATCTGCTCTCGATGTAGTATCTCTTCTCGTTGGCTTCGCCCATGGAGAAGGTCTTTCTTGGCAGCGCGCCGTCTGCGGCAACTGCCGGGAAGAGCATGAATTTATCCATTGCCGGGAGGTAGAAACCTGCGTTGCCCGCTTCCTTGGACAGGGACTCTACGGCTTTGGAACCGTGGATGTAGTCGATGTCTGCATCCTCTCTTTCCTTAACGATAACGTCCAGTGCGTTCTGGAGTGCACCTACTTCCAGCTTGTTGGCTGGATCGGTTACAACGATGGTTCCGCGCTGCTCGCCGGTAACGTAAGGAATTGCGAACTCACCTTCTTTTGCCTGATATCCGTCTTCTGCCAGGTGCGCACCGCCGTTCTCCTGCTGCAGCAGTTCAACGGTCTCGTTTACCAGATCCATGCCGGACTGGCCCTTCTTTGCGAAGATTACACGGTGAATCGGCTCGAATACGATGCCCTCATCGTGGATATTTTCAATTTCGCACAGCGCATAGCGAGCCGGATGATTCTCCGCTTCTTCCGGAGTCAGGGTCTTCTTCAGGTTCTCCCACATGGTCTTTGCGGTTGCCAGGGAGTGGTTTCCGTCGCCCATTGCCTGGAAAATCACGTTGCCTTCGCCATACTTCTCAACGGCTTTGTCGAAGAGTACGGACAGGGCATCCTTTGCGCCTTCCAAATCCTTCTCTGCGATGAAGGAACCGGTGATGTGTCCGCCCTCCATCATCAGGTCGGTATCATATACCGGAGTCTGAGGTGCGTTCACCAGCGGCTCGATAACGCTCTTGTCCGGGTCGTCAATCAGGATCAGGATGTGCGGCATCTCGATTGGAGCACCTTCACGGATGCGCAGACGAGGTGGGATTCTTTCGATTACGGTGCCTTCGGTTGCGCGGGTCAGGGAAGTGGATCCCTTGCTGAAGTCATATGCTTCCAGATCCGTAGCGATTACCAGACCGGTACGGGTACGTCCCTCAGCGGTTCTCTTGATGAGCATACAGCCCGGCTCCAGAGTGCGGAGAGTACCGTCTGCCAGATACTGATCCATGGTCTTGCGGATGTCTGCGGACTTCTCTGCTTCCGCTTCTTTTCCCAGGAAAATTTCCGGAAGCATCAGGCGAAGAGTGGATGGTGCATCTCCAACGATTTCTTCTACCTGTTTCCAATATTCCGGTTCCGAAGTGTACTGGTCACAAGCAACTACTGCCCACTTGCTGTAGTCGGTGCCTTCCTTTGGAAGCATGATTTCCGGAATATGGAATCCGAACGTTCCCCAATCATATTTAGCCATAATTAAGTCCTCCTGTTAGTTATGAAATCACAATGAGCGTCAAATTGCTCACACACAATATATTATGTATTAAATCGCATAGAATTTCAACTGAAAAAACTCAGTAAAAATAAGGATTTTACGAGAATTTTGTCGCTACCGGCACGGTTTTGTGTTATCATCTACAGTATGCCTAAAGAATACTTATTTCAGGAGGATATATAAATATGAAGATTATTGTTGCCGGTACCGGTAAGGTGGGAAACCTTCTGGCGGATCAGCTCACGAGAGACGGGCACGATCTGGTGGTAATCGATAAGGATTTTGCCGCTTTGGAAGCGGCTTTGGAGCAGTATGATGTGATGTCCATCGAGGGCAACAGTGCATCGATGAGCGTTCTTCGCGCCGCCAACATCGAGCAGACGGATCTGTTGATTGCGGCCACCGGTGAAGATGAAACCAATCTGCTCACCTGTCTTACGGCAAAAGGGTTGAATCCGGACATCACAACCATCGCCCGGGTTCGCTCCCCGGAATACATGGAAAGTACGGATATGTTGGAGGAACAGCTGGGGCTGTCCCTTACCGTCAATCCGGAATTCCAGACCGCTCACGAAATCATCAGTCTCCTTCGGTACCCGGGATTCCTGAGCCGGGAAGAATTCGTCAACGGACTGGTAGACCTGGTGGAACTGCACGTTACCGCCGGCAGCCCGATTTGCGACAAGCCGCTGTACAAGATTGCGGATATCGTGAAATGCCAGATTCTGGTATGCGTTGTGGCTCGCCGGGACGAGGTCATCATTCCTTCCGGTGAATTTGTTTTACAGGAGGGAGATCACGTGTACGTCACCGCTTCCGCCAGCAACCTCACCACACTGCTGCACAACTTGAACATCGTCACCAAGCGCATTCGGAACGTCACCATTACCGGCGGCGGACGGATTACCTACTACCTGGCCAAACGGCTGGAGGACGACCGCATCGGCGTGAAGATTATCGAGCAGCGGAGAGACCGTTGTGAGTACCTGGCAGACCGTCTCCACGACGCCACCATCATTCAGGGGGATGCCTCCAAAGAGTCGGTGCTGGACCGGGAACACATTGAGAAAGCAGATGCTTTTATCTCCATGACCGGAATGGACGAACTGAACGTCATTACGTCTCTGTACGCCAACGAGCTGAAGGTGCCGAAGGTGGTCACCAAGCTGGGCCGGGGAGAGAATCTTTCCCTGATTGCCAACATGCCGGTGGGCAGCGTCATCACGCCGAAGATTCTTTGCGGCAATACTATTCTTCGATACGTGCGGGCCATGCAGAACGGATCCGATGCAGCGGAGACCTTGCACTCCATCGCCGGCGGAAGAGCGCAGGCGTACGAGTTCAAGGTGAACGAGGACACCTTGCATTGCAATGAACCGCTGAAGGATATTGAATTTAAAAAGAACATTCTTCTGGCCACCATCACGAGGGACCGGAAGATCGAGTTCCCGGGCGGAAACAGCTACTTCCAGCCGGGAGACCGTGTAATCGTGGTATCCAACGGATCCATGCCGAATATACAGCTGAACGATATTTTTGAGGAGGATAAAGAGGAAAAGGATGAATTATAAGATAATGATGCGGGTGTGCGCCTGGATTCTCGTCATCGAGATCGGGTGCATGACACCGGCCCTGGGAGTTGCCATCTACACGGGGGATCAGATGGCCGTTATCGGATTCATCGGCGCCATGGCGACGGCCGGCGCCATGTCCTTGTTGATGTATGCCGGCTCCGTGCGGCGCCGGATGAATTTCTACGCCAAAGAGGGAATGCTGGTAACCGCTTTTGCCTGGATTCTTTTGAGTATCGTCGGGGCACTGCCTTTCTATCTGTCCGGACGAATTCCGGGATTTGTGGATGCCCTGTTCGAGATTATTTCCGGTTTCACCACCACGGGAGCGTCGGTGGTGTCGGATGTGGAGGGCCTGGGCAAGGGATTGCTTTTCTGGCGGTCCTTCAGCCACTGGATTGGCGGAATGGGCGTGCTGGTGTTCTTCCTGGCCATTATTCCTTCGGCTCACAAAGGCGAGGGATATTCCCTTCACCTTCTGCGGGCGGAATCGCCGGGACCTTCTGTGAACAAAATGGTCCCGAGAATGCGGGATACGGCCACGGCCCTGTATCGAATCTACGTGGTTCTCACCGTGATCAACATCGTGCTGCTTCTTCTTTCGGGAATGAAGCCTTTCGACTCCTTCTGCATCGCATTCGGAACCGCCGGAACCGGAGGTTTTGCGGTACTGAATTCCGGATGTGCGGAATACACACCGATGGCCCAGTGGATTACCACGGTGTTCATGCTGCTGTTCGGCATCAACTTCAGCGTGTACTACATGATGGCCCACAAGCGGTTCAAAGAGGCAATTAAAGGAGAAGAACTGAGGGTGTACCTGTTCATCGTGTTCGCCAGCATCGCCGGTATCGCGGCCAACCTGATGCGTTCCGGAAGCACGCATCCGCTGGGCAAGAACGTGCGGGATGCGGCCTTCCAGGTGGCATCCATCATCACCACCACGGGTTTTTCCACCGCGGACTTCAACCTGTGGCCGGATTTCTCCCAGGCCATCCTGATCTGCCTGATGTTCGTGGGCGCCTGCGCCGGCAGTACCGGCGGCGGCATCAAGGTTTCTCGAATTTTGATTTTATTCAAATCCGCCAGACGAAACCTCCACAACGTATTCCATCCGGAGGAAATTCGGACCGTGCGGATTGACGGAGAGCGGGTCAGCGAGAAGACCATTCAGCACGTTCAGGCTTACCTGGCACTGTACGTGTTCATCATTATCGTCAGTTTCCTGCTGGTGTCCCTGGACCCGAAGGAATTCTCCATGACCACCAATTTCTCGGCGGTAATGGCCACCTTTAACAACATCGGACCGGGCTTCGATGCGGTGGGACCGATGTCCAACTTCTCGGCGTACGGCGATTTCTCGAAAATCGTCATGTGCATCGATATGCTGCTGGGCCGTCTGGAGATCTACCCGATCCTCACCATGCTGGCCTACAGCACCTACAAGAAAGCGTAGAATACGGCAAAAACAACGAGCGGCGACTCCATACGGGGCGCTGCTCTTTTTTGTTGCGCCGATTCGAGGGAGCACGTATAATGATGAAAAGAAGCATCGACGAAAGACGGAGGATGACGTTATGTACGAGAATGGAAGAATATATATGGGCCTGGCGGGGGACAAGCGGGTGGAAATGGTGCTGAAAATGTGCAACCGCCACGGGCTGATTTCCGGCGCCAGCGGTACCGGCAAGACGGTCACCATGAAGGTGATGGCGGAATCCTTTTCCGATGCGGGCGTGCCGGTGTTCATGTGCGATGTAAAAGGAGATGTGGCGGGCATCTGTGCACCGGGGCAGAGCACGGAGGATATGGAGAAGCGCATCGACCGTTTCGGCCTTCGGGAGACTTTTATTTACCGGGAATATCCTACCACCTTCTGGGATATCTATCAGGAGGGCGGTCACCCCATCCGGGTCACCGTCAGCGAGATGGGGCCGGAGCTTCTCAGCCGGATTCTGGGTCTGACAGATGTGCAGGAAGGCATCCTTCACATCGTGTTCCGCATCGCCGATGACAAGGGCCTTCTGCTGACCGACCTGAAGGATCTGCGAGTCATGCTGAACTACGTGAGCGAGCACCGCTCGGAATACATGATGACCTACGGAAACATTACGCCTCAGTCGGTGGCGGCCATCTTGCGGGCATTGCTGCCTCTGGAGCAGCAGGGCGGCGACCTGTTCTTTGGAGAGCCGGCCCTGGATATTCAGGATTGGATCCGCACTGATGCCGAGGGCCGGGGCATGATTAACGTGCTGGACTCGGTGAAACTGGTGCAGAATCCGACGCTGTACGCCACTTTCCTTCTGTGGCTGCTGTCGGAGCTGTTCGAAAGTCTGCCGGAATCCGGCGACCTGGACAAGCCGCGCCTGGTATTTTTCTTCGATGAGGCGCACACGCTGTTCCGAGATGTGCCGAAGGTGCTGCTGCAGAAAATCGAACAGACGGTGAAGCTGATTCGCTCCCGGGGTGTGGGGGTGTATTTCGTGACCCAGAGCCCGAGTGATATTCCGGATACTGTGCTGGCTCAGCTTTCCAACCGGGTGCAGCATGCCCTGCGCGCCTACACTCCGGCGGAACTGAAGGCGGTGCGTACCGCCGCTCAGACTTTCCGTGCCAATCCGGAATTCCAGACGGAGGATGCCATCCTGGAGCTGGGCGTGGGGGAAGCGCTGACCTCCTTCCTGGATGAAGAGGGCGTGCCGACGATTGTGGAGCGTACGAAAATCATCTGTCCCCAGAGCTCCATGGCGCCGCCGGATCCCATGTTCCGTTCCAAAGCCATGTTGCACGACGGCATGGAGAAATACGATGACTACGTGGACAACGAGTCCGCCTACGAGGTGTTGACTGCAGAGGCGGTAAAAGCAGAGGCCGCCGCGGAGGAGGAGGCCGACCGTAAAATCCGAGAAAAAGAGGAAGCGGCGGCAGAGAAGCAGCGCCTGAAGGAGGAAGAGGCGGCGAAAAAACGCCTTCAGAAATTAGAAGATGAGGAGCGGCGCCGCCAACAGAAGCTGGAGGATCAGGCCCTTCGCAAGAAGGAGCGCCAACAGGAAAAAGCGGAAGCCGATGCCCGCCGCAGGGCGGATCGGATTGAAGCCGAGCTGCTGGCCGTGGGGGCCAGTGTCCTGACCCGGGGCCTGCTGGGGGTACTGCAGAATCAGTCGAAGAAATAGAAGTTATAGGTGCAAAAACATAGGTGCAAAAAGTCAGATTCCCACACGAAAGGTGTGGGAATCTGACTTTTTGGTGTATTGGTTAGACGGCTTTGCAGACGGTGAGAGGTCATGTTGGCGCCTTGCTGCCCGCAAAGCCTTGATTCTTCGTCGAGTCACGCCAACATGAGGAAACAGACCTTTCTTGAGCACATTACCGGCGCTGTGATATAATGACCCTGTATAACCGTAAAAAATATTCGAACAGAGGAGCAGCGTAATATATGCAAAAGAATGAGAATCGAAATTCAAATATAGAAGAGCTGCGCAAAGGCTTTCGCACTGCTTTTATCGATGGAGAATACAATTCGAATCTGGCATATCGGCCGGAATTCTTGTCGAACAATGCGGCAGAGGGGAAGAAAGTGCTGTCCGCGATTGAGAGCGAACTTCTGCGGTGCGATGAATTCGCCATCAGCGTGGCGTTCATTACCAACAGCGGAATTGAGCCTTTTATGCAAACGTTCAAGGAATTAGAACACCGAAATATTCCGGGAAAGATTCTAACCACAAATTATCTCAATTTCAGCGATCCGAAAGCCCTTCGCCGTCTGTCAAAGCTGCAGAATCTGGAAATTAGAATGTATGTCACGGACGATGAATCGGAAGGTTTTCATACCAAGGGTTATCTTTTCCGGAAAGATGAAATGTACCGGGTGATTGTGGGCAGCTCCAACATGACTTTAGGGGCGCTGACACGGAACCGGGAGTGGAATACCAAAATGGTATCCACCGAGCAAGGCGAGTTCCTTACCGAAATCCGTCAGGAATTCCAGCAGCTGTGGACCTCGGAGCGGACGCGGAGTTTCGAAGATTTTATTGATAAATATGAACTGCTGTACAGGGAGATTCAGAAGCAGAAGAAGGTGGCGACTCAGGGGAAGGCCATCGATTTGTTGGGATATCAGCTAAAACCAAATTCGATGCAGTTGAACTTCATCCAGAATCTGCAGAAGCTTCGGGAAGAAGGAGAGAATCGAGCACTGCTGATCTCTGCCACGGGTACCGGAAAAACCTACGCCTCCGCATTCGCGATGCGAGATGCGGCGCCGGGGAAAGCCCTCTTTGTGGTGCACCGGGAACAGATTGCGAAACAGGCGCTGAAGAGTTATCAGCGAGTATTGGGAAAATACAAGCCGGACGGAAGTCCAATTCGGTATGGCTTATTGTCCGGAAATGAAAAGGATTACGATGCGGACTATCTCTTTTCCACCATGCAGATGATGTCCAAAGAGGACGTGTTGGAGAAGTTCAGACCGGAGGAATTTGATTTTATCTGTATCGACGAGACCCATCGCGCCGGTGCGGAAAGCTACCAGCGGATTTTGGAGTACTTTAAACCTCAGTTCCTGCTGGGTATGACTGCGAGTCCGGAGCGAACGGACAATTTCGATATCTTTGATTTGTATGACTACAATATTGCGTATGAAATTCGACTGCAGCAGGCACTGGAAGAGAATTTGCTGTGCCCGTTTCACTATTTCGGCATTACGGATTTGGAAATCGATGGAGAAACATTTGACGATGAATCCGGCCTTCGGAATTTTGTCAAGCTGGTGAGCGATGAGCGCGTAGATTATATTCTGAAACAGGTGGAATATTTTGGCTACAGCGGGGACCGGGTGAAAGGCTTGGTGTTCTGCAGTCGGAAGGATGAGGGCGAAGAACTGGCTCGGAAATTCTGTCAGCATGGTTATCGCGCCCGGATGCTGTCGGGAGATGATTCTCAGGCGGTGCGAGAAGAAGTGATCGATCGGCTGGTGAGCGATACTCGAGAGGATTACCTGGACTACGTGTTTACGGTGGATATCTTCAACGAAGGCGTGGATATCCCGGAGGTGAACCAGGTGGTGATGCTGCGCCCGACCCAATCACCAATCGTATTCGTGCAGCAGCTGGGCAGAGGTCTGCGAAAGTCGGATGATAAGGAGTTCGTGGTGATATTGGACTTCATTGGAAATTATAAAAACAATTTCATGATTCCGATTGCGTTGTCGGGCGACCGGTCCTACAACAAGGATACGATGCGTCGGTATGTCAGCGAAGGGGCCAGGGTGATTCCGGGAAGTTCCACCATTCACTTTGATGAGATTTCGAAAAAAAGAATCTATCAGGCAATCGATTCCGCGTCAACCAATGATCTGAAAACATTGAAGGAAGCGTACAGCAACTTAAAACAGAAGCTGGGGCGGATTCCAAAGCTGAAGGATTTCTATGATTACGGAACCATTGATGTAACGAAATTCTTCGATAAGCTGGGATCCTATCACGAATTTCTCAAGAAGTACGAGGCGGATTACACGACGGAGATGAGTGCGGAAGAAGAGGAGATTCTGCAGTTCATTTCCCGGAAACTGGCAAAGGGAAAGCGGATTGATGAATTGGTTGTCTTAAAGGGGTTGCTGGAAAATGAACCGCGAATTCAGCAGTACTACAAGAAATTTATGAAAATCCGGTACAAAACAGACGTGCAAGACGAGGTAACCCATTCCGTGCTGAGAAATTTAACAAATGAATTCGCAAGAAATGAAGATCAAAAGAAATTTACAGCCTGTGTTTTCTTAAAGGAGGACAAAGAAAACTATGAAATTGCGTCGGAATTCCAGCAATTGCTTTCTCACCCGGAATTCCGCTCCGCAGTTACCGAACTGGTGGATTTTGGTATCGAGCGCAGTTACCGCGAATACGGAAACCGATACAAGGATACGGCGTTTCAGCTATACGCAAAATATACCTACGAAGATGTATGCCGTCTTCTGAACTGGGAGCAAAACCTGACTGCGCAGAATATCGGTGGCTATTTTTATGATAAGCGAACGAAAACCCTTCCGGTATTCATCAATTACGATAAAGCGGAAGATGCGATTGCATACGAAGACCGATTTGTTACGCCGGATCATTTGATCGCATTGTCGAAGCGCCCGCGAAAGGTAAATTCCAGCGATGCCGATCATATTTATAAACGAACCGCGGAAGATCAAGACAATCGTATTTTTCTTTTTATTCGGAAAGACAAAAATGATAACGAGGCGAAGGAGTTCTACTTCTTGGGCGAGATCTATGCAGAGGGCGATCCGCAGCCGATTCAGATGGCGCAGTCCAAACGCGATGCGTTTGAAATCAACTATCGGTTGGATCGGCCGGTGCGGGACGATATCTATGAGTACATCGTAGAGGAAACGGTGTAAAGGAGGAATCATGAATAAAAAAACAATATCCGTTGTGGCAGCGGTAATCCGGGACGGCGAGCGGGTGTTCGCGACTCAGCGGGGATATGGAGAATTTAAGGATGGCTGGGAATTCCCCGGCGGAAAAATCGAGCCGGGCGAAACAGCGGAAGAGGCTTTGGTACGGGAAATTCGGGAAGAGCTGGATACCGAAATTTCTGTGGGAAAACTGATTGATCGGATCGAATACGATTATCCGACGTTCCATCTGAGCATGGACTGTTTCTGGTGCGAAATCCTGTCGGGAGACCTGGTGCTGAAAGAAGCGGAGGATGCAAAATGGCTGACCAAGGAGACGCTGGACAGCGTGGACTGGCTGCCGGCGGATATCACCCTGATTGAACAGATTCGGGAAGAATTGGCGCGCCAAGCTGCGAATAACCGAATGAGAAGATAGCCATTGAGCCGCCGGCCGGAATCCTGTATAATGAAACGAGTACGGAAACGGTACGAAAGCGGATGATATGATGAATTTTATTTTTAGGAAAAGGAAGGTAATGGTACATGAAAATTGCAGTAACATACGATAAGGATAACGGAACCGTATTCCAGCATTTTGGACATTCCGAAGCGTTCAAGGTGTATCAGGTGGAAGACGGCGAAGTGGGTGCCGGTGAAGTGATGGGTACCGACGGTGCCGGACACGAGGCGCTGGCAGGCGTGCTGAAGAATCACGACATTGACGTGCTGCTTTGCGGCGGCATGGGAAGCGGTGCGCAGGCGGCGCTGGCAGAGGCCGGAATCGAAGTGTGCTCCGGTGTAACCGGCGATGCGGATCAGGCAGTGGCAGATTATCTGGCAGGAAAGCTGGAGTCTGCGGGCGTGAACTGCGACCACCACGATCACGAGCACGGCCACGATGAAGAGGGCGGCTGCGGACACTGCGGCGGTGGCTGCGGAAGTTCTTGCGGTGGCTGCGGAAGCCAGGAGCTGCAGATTCTTTTCCCGGGAAAGAACGCCGGCAAGAAGGTAAAAACACATTACGACGGAACCCTGAACGACGGCACGAAGTTCGATTCCTCCTATGACAGAGGGGAACCTCTGGAATTCGTGTGCGGCGTGGGCATGATGATTCCGGGCTTCGATAAAGCGGTTGTGGAAATGAATCCGGGAGACGTGGTGAATGTTCACCTGACGCCGGAAGAAGCATACGGCGAGAGAACGGAACAGGCGATTTTCACCGTGGAGCAGAGCCAGATGCCGGGCTGCGAGCAGTTCAACACCGGCGACAAGGTGTTCCTGCAGAATGCGTTCGGACAGCCGTTCCCGGCAGTAATCGCAGCGAAGGACGAGACGACCATCACCTTCGATGCCAACCACGAGCTGGCCGGCCAGGAGCTGAACTTCAAGATTGAGCTGGTGGAAGTAGCGGAATAGGGATAATTGAAAGTGAAGAGAGAAAAGCACCGAGCAGCGATTGCGCTGCCCGGTGCTTTTTTCGATGTGGGCGGGGAGGAGCCGCCGCATGTCTGGGGACGTGCCGCCGCATGTTGGGTTGCACGCCGGCGGCGGCTCCGCCAAGCGGTAAGGAATGCGACCGGGGGTTCGCATTCCTACCACGTTGAGGCCGGGGGGCAAAGAGAGGGGGTCGTCGGGTGCGTGGGGAGCAAAGAGCGAAAGCCGCCGAGCGCGCGAAAGGGCAAAATTCGACGGCTGGAATGTGAAGATTTTGCTCCCCGGAACGAAGCCACAAGGGTTAGCGGGGAGCAGGGAGCAAAGAGCGGCCGCCGAGCGCTCGGAGGGGCGAAAACCGGCGACGGAAATGTGAAGATTTTGCTCCCCGGAACGGAGGCACAAGGGCTAGCGGGGAGCGGGGAGCAAACCGGAAAGACTTTCGGGCCCCCGACGTGAGGTGTTGAAGTCAATATAACTATGATAATTTAATAACAATAAAAAGTGGCGATTATTTTTCTTAATGGGAAATAATCGCCACTTTTTGTGCGCTATATTTATAAAACTACCGTTTTGGTCGGCATATTTAGAATTCTAAAATAAATTAAAAAACAATTTTAATACAATTCGGGACTTGAAAGTTAACGGTGTAACAATGTATACTCACCTTACATTAAACTACGTGTTAACAACGTAAAGGAGGGCATCATGAGGAAACGACTCGTAAATGCTTTTCTGGCAATGTGTTTGGGATTGAGCATGTGCGTAACTCCACTGATGAGTACGATTGCATATGCGACAGAACCAGCTTCCCCGAGTGAACCGGGAGCCGTTGCGGAAGAGCAGAAAAAACCTGAAGCTATTTCCCCGGACGCTGTTTCTGAAGATCAGCAGAAAGCGATTGATTCAGAGGAACAGAAAGAACCTGAAGCAAAAGCGGAAAAGAAAGCGGCGAAAGCACCTGCAAAGGCGGCTTCCGAGAACTCTGTTCCGGACGAGAAGCCGATGCTGGTCTATGGCGATGAGAAACTCGCCGATAAGGACGCTTTCGTGTTGCTGATGTGCGGCGATGGATTTACGGCAGAAGAACAGGATAAGTTCTACTCGGAATCCAAGAAGGTGGCAGAATATGTGATGAAGACATCCCCGTGGGATGAATGCAAGGATATTATCAAGATTTATGCCAAGGGCGTTATTTCGAAGGAATCCGGTGCCAGAGCGGACAAGGCAAAAAATCAGGAAGAAGCCGACGCAGACACCAGAGATACCTATTTCAAGACTTCTTTCTGGACCGGCGGAATGCAGAGACTGTTGGCCGTTGGCTCGGAAGGCAGCGCAAGAGTTAAAGAAATTAAGAAGCAGTTCCTCCCGGAATCCGACTTTGAAGTTATCGTTGTAAACTCGGATACATACGGCGGCAGCGGCGGCTCCATCTGCATCGCTTCGCTGAACAACGAGTCCCTGGAAATGATGCTTCATGAGCTGGGACACACTGTAGCGAACCTGGCAGACGAATATTTTGCCGGTGCAAGCTATGCCCGTGAATATGCGAACATGACCGCAGAATCCAATCCGGAGAACGTAAAGTGGAAGCGTTTCATCGGCAAGAACGGCGTTGGCGTATATGAATACGACAACGGTGGTGACGGTTGGTACAGACCGCACGAAAACTGCAAGATGAGATTCCTGGGAAAGCAGTATGCATTCTGTGAAGTATGCAAAGAAGAGCTGAGACGTGCATTCTGCAAGGGATCCACGAAGACAAAGATCTTCTTCCAGACCTATGCGGACACTTTCTACGCAGGTCCGGAAGGAAAGGATATGAGCGAATACTTCATCCTGCGTCGCGGCAATGAAGAAACTAACGGTTCGAAATTGGGCGATAAGTTCCACCTGGTTTACAAAGACGCGAAGGGCAACGTGCTGGAAAAGGCACCGTCCAAGCAGGGAATCTACAAGGTAGAAGCGACGTTTGACGGCAACGACACCTATGAAGCGTGCTCGATGACGGCAGAATACGAAGTGGAACCGGAAGATCTGATCACACTGGATGTGAAGGACAAGGTATATGACGGAAAGCCGGCAGCACTGGATCTGAAGGTCGACTATGACAAAGAATACGTTCTGAAGTATCACTACACCGGAACCGTTCCGTACGCAGCAGAGATTACCTACGACTATGACAGCGACGAAGCGCCGATTAAACCGGGACGTTATACGGTAAAGGTAACCGCATACGATAAGGCAACTAATGAGTTAATCAGCAGAAAGTCCAAGGATTACAGCATTTCCTTCAAGGCGACTGCAATTTCCAACAACAACAATAACGACTATCCGGGCGCACAGTCCTACTACAACAACAAGGACGTCGTAATCACCGGCGAGGGATTCACGGCAGCAGAGCAGGATAAGTTCGAGAAAATCGCAGCGGAGTACGTAAAATACTTCAGAAGCATGGAACCGTACAAGGAAGCGGATACTTACTTCAACTACAGCACCGTTGAGGCCGTATCCAACGAATCCGGAATCGGAACCACCCCGAAGGATACCTACTTCAAGCTGAAGCACGACAAAAACGGCCAGATTGTATTGGATCAGGATGGCGGAGATGCTGTACAGGGTGCGATGTACATTGGAAACAATGTCATCACTTCCTACTACAAGGCAACCATCGTAATCGTGAACGACAAGAACGTGAAGAAGGGCAAAACCTTCACCAACAAGCGCTTCACCATCTTCGCATCGGCAGATGAGAACGGCATGGAGTTCTCTGCGAACGAACTGCTGAATTACTTCGCCGGCAAGGAAGAGGGCTACAGAGCGGTAACGAAGGAACAGAAGGCTGAACAGAGAACTCAGTTCCTGAAGGCGCTGTACTACACCTGGTACGGAACGGATTACGCGCCGGTTCTGTCCCGCGCATACGACGAGCTGTTCATCGAAAACGGTTCACCGGTAGATCTGACACCGTACATCCACACCTACATCCTTGGAAAAGAGGCGAAGGTCAACTATAACATCACCTACTACAAGGACGATAACGGCAAAGTCGGCGAGAAACTGAGCGGCGCGCCGAGCACGGCGGGCAAGTACCACGCAAAGGCCGAGCTAAAAACAAGTTCGACTCAGTGGGGATCGCCGGTTGAGAAGGTAGAGCTGGATGGCACAGAGTACACATTGCCGCTGGCAAGAACGTGGGTTGAATTCTCCATCTTGACCAAGGACGATGTGAAGGATCTTCTGGAGCAGACCAAGGAAGAGCTGAAGAAGGCACAGGAAGAGCTGGAAGCAGCAAAGAAGAAGAGCGAAGAAGACAGAATCGCTGCAGAGAAGGCATTGCAGGAAGCAAAGGCCGCTAAGCTGCAGGCCGAGAAGGCAAACTTTAAGCTCAGAAAGCCGAGCCTGAAATCCGTGAAAAAGCAGAAGAAAGCGATGAAGGTAACCTGGAAATCCATGAAGGGTGTAAAGGGCTACGAAGTTCAGTACGCAAAAAAGAGCAATTTCAAGGGCGCAAAGGTGAAGGTCGTTAAGGGCGCATCGAAGAAGAATGTAACCATCAAGAAGCTGAAATCCAAGAAGAGATACTATGTTCGCGTTCGAGCATACAAGACCATTGGCGGCAAGAAGGCAGTTACATCTTGGAGCGTAAAGAAATCCGTAAGGGTAAAATAACCTTTTCGCGAGAATACCACATCTGACCGATATCACCGGTCCTTTCAGCAAATAGGGGGCTGCTTGGCAGCCTCCTATTTGCGTGCGCGAATTCAATTTTTATGCTGGGTTCACGTGAACCATGCAGTGTTTTACATTTGGGAAATCCTGTTCGATATCGTCGTGTACCTGCTGAGCGATATCGTGGGCTTCATACAGGGTCAGGGAACCTTCCGCCCGGATTTCCACATCCACGTAGATCATGGAACCGAAATCCCGGGTTTTGAGGGAATCGATGCCTTCCACACCGGGAACGGCGAGGATGGTTTTCCGGAGGGCGTTGACCACCGGATCGCTGCAGGCGTGATCGGTCATCTTGGAGATTGCATCCAGGAAGATATCGAAAGCTGCTTTTAGGATAAAGAAGCTGATGATGACGCTGGCCAGAGGGTCCATGATTGGGAAACCCAAGCGGGCGCCCAGGATACCCACAAAACTTCCCAACGAGGACAGGGCGTCGGAGCGGTGGTGCCAGGCATCGGCCATGAGGGCCGAGGAGCGGATTTTCTTGGCGTTGATTCGGGTGTACCAGAACATGCCTTCTTTGGTGACGATGGAGATGACGGCCGCAGCCAGGGCCAGTTTGCCGGGAACGGTGAGGTGCAGGTAGCTGCTGCCCACGATGTTCCGAAGACCCTCAATGCCAATCGCGGCGCCGGTGAGTCCCAGCATGACGGACAGCACGATGGAGGCCACGCATTCGAAGCGGTCATGCCCGTATGGATGATTCCGGTCCGGGGCTTTGCCCGCCATCTTGACGCCAATCATGACGATGATGGTGCTGATGACGTCCGACGCGGAATGGATGGCATCGGAAATCATGGCGCCGGAGTGGGCGACGATTCCCGCAACCAGTTTGAATGCGGTCAGAACGATATTCAGTGCCATGCTGCGGGCGGACACCCGCATGGCGATGGTTTCGTTTTCTTTCAGTTGAGCCTGATTTCGGCTTTCTTTTTTCATTTAAAACACTTCCTTTTTCGAGCGTATATATAATTATAATTCTTGTATTCTATACCTCGGACACCCTGTTAGACAAGAAAAACCCGAAATTGTTTTTAGAATAGAACGAAATAGAACGAAGAGAAAGGATGCTGCCGAAGCAGCATCCTTTCTCGAAAGGTATGTGTGTTATAGGTAGGTATTTACTTAGTTGTTCTTGGATGGGGATGGGGTCGGTTCGCATACTGCGGTGTAGTGTGCTTTACGAGCCTTGAACTCCGGATCCTTGTATAGGTTCATCAGACGCCCCTCGTTCTCAAAGATATCGTCGCCGTGGGCTTTTTTGCCGGAGATGGTATCGTGAGCGTGCCATTCGGTAGCCGGGTCGAACTCCAGCTTGAACGCGCCATCCTTGATTTTCAGCGTACCCTGCAGGCCGCACAGCTCGCACTCTGCGGTTGTGGTACCCGGATAGATGTAGAACGCATTGCCCTGGCAGTGCGGACATGCACCTTCCTTACCTTTCCAGTAGGACTTTTCGGTCAGCTCTGCGATTGGGAATTCGTGGCAGTTTGCATTGTCTTCAATAATCTGCTGTGCTGCCTCCACCAGGTTGCGGCCGATTTCTTTCATGCGCTCTACCTTGTCGTCCTGCATGATTACGTCCTTGGACCAGGAGAAGAAGTCGTTGTCGATAACCTTCCAGCCCGGGCTCATCGCCAGCATTGCGTGGTCGGTCTCAACACGAACGGCCCAGTCGGATCCGCCGATGCCTACGAAAGAGCATGCCTTCTGCTGGAAAAGTCTGTCCGGAAGACCTTCTTTGCCGGCTTCTTTCATCTGCATATTTGCGCCGAAGAGCAGACCGGTATCGTGTCCCGGACCCATACGGTCGGTGATGATGTGGAAGAGACCGGATGCGCCGGATTCGTAGATCGGGTCTACGAACAGGAGACCGTCTGCCTCAACCATCTTCTCATACAGTGCTGCAAAATCATCCTTGCGGGTGCATATCATGCCCTTGCCGGTTACCAGACCTCTGGAACATGCAACGCAGCCGGAGCAAGTCTGGATGTCCCAGTCAAACAGGTGGATAAATTCAATTTCCGCACCCATCTTCTGAGCTTCTTCCAGAGCCACGCGGCACATGGTGTCGTTATTTCCGTTTTTGGTTCCCAAGGATACGCCTAAGATTTTCATATTAATTCCTCCATAGCTCGAATACTGTGTTAAAATATTTACATTTTGTAATATGAATATACATTAAAAAATGTCTGCAAACAAGCGGAAACCCTTGAAATTGCTATACATCATAGGTTATGGAATGCATGATTGAAGGGTTATAGTACAAAACGAGCCGGAAAAGCCGCAGAATTCCGGGAAAATTTAATCAAAAAAATAACGAAATCTATTGACCGGGCGGGCACGCGGTGCTACAATCGAGGAAACTGGGAAACCAAAAACGGTTTCCGGGTTTCCGTCAAATATTGCAGGTTTCCGGATTTTGCAGTATTGCGGAGTGGGAGAGATATAGAGGAGGAAACATGACGGCAGAACTTAAGGAACGGATTGTGGATGTGGCTATCGAAGAATTTACGTTGATGGGCTTGAAATTCACGATGAACGACATCGCCAGACAACTCGGAATCAGCAAGAAGACAATCTACACTATTTTTGACAGCAAGAAAGATGTGCTGGAGGGGATTGCCGACCGGTATTCAGCGGATTTTCGCCGCATGCAGGAGGACATCGAGGCGGACCGAAGCCTGAACAACAAGCAGAAATTCGAACGAATTCTGCTGGCCCTTCCGGCGAAGTATTACAACATCGGTCTGAACCGAATCTACGAGCTGTCCGACAAGTATCCGAAGCAGTATAAATATCTCATGGCCGCGGTGAACATGGGATGGCAGATTGCGGAGAAATACCTTCGGGACGGCATCCGGTGCGGGGAGTTCAAAGAGGTGTCAGTTCCGGTGTTCATGTCCATGGTAAGGGGTACCGTTGAGCGCTTCATGCAGAGCAGCGTGCTGTATGACAATGGGATGACCTACGAACAGGGGAAGCAGGAAATGGTGAGAATCTTAATGAAAGGAATTGAAGCAAATGAGTGAGGTTCGAATTATTGAAATCAAGGAAAGCGTTTTCGCCGACAACGACCGGCAGGCGGATGCGCTGCGGCGGGAGCTGAAGTCCGACAAAGTCTTCCTGATGAATCTGATGTCTTCTCCGGGCTCGGGTAAAACCACGGTGCTGGGACGCACCATCGACGGTCTGAAGGACCGGCTGCGAATCGGGGTGATGGAGGCGGATATCGATTCCGATGTGGATGCCCGGACCATTGCGGAAACCGGAGTGAAGGCCATCCAGCTGCACACCGGCGGCATGTGCCACCTGGATGCGGAGATGACCCGGCAGGGACTGGAAGCGCTGGACGTTCGCGGCCTGGATCTGGCGATTCTGGAGAACGTGGGAAACCTGGTGTGCCCGGCGGAGTTCGACACCGGCGCCTCCGCCAACGTGATGATCCTCTCCGTGCCGGAAGGACACGACAAGCCTCTGAAATATCCCCTGATGTTCCGGGTGTGCGATGCGGTGCTCATCAACAAAATCGACGTGCTGCCGTATTTCGATTTCGATATGGAGCGGGTGGAGGAATACATCCACATGAGAAATCCGGACGCGAAGATTTTCCCGGTGAGCGCCAAAACCGGCGAGGGAATGGCGGCCTGGACGGATTGGCTGGAAGCCAGAGTTCGGGACTGGAACGAAGTGTAATACAGGGAGGTGCGAATCATGAGCAAAGAATTGGATAAAGAGCTGTATCCGGACTACGAATATCCCGAATATACCCCGAATCCGGAGGAACCCTTCCGCGAACCCATCGCCAAGCTGGGAAAGCTGATTACAGACCGGGTGCCTCAGAAGCTGGGTCTCAAGAAAATCACCCGGGAGGATCCGGAGTACTGGGGTCTGGCCGCCGTGCTCTCCGACGAGGAAGCGGAGCTGGCCCTCAAGCTGGGGGTTCGTCAGCCGAAAACCCTGCCGGAAATCATCAAACTCAGCAATCTGGAGCCGTCGAAGTGCGAAGCGATGCTGGAGGGGATGGCCCGCAAAGGACTTCTGGAGTACAACTATGAGAACGCGGCCCGGGTAAAACAATACGTTCTGCCGATGTACGTTCCCGGCTGTGCGGAGTTCTTCAATATGAACGCGGAGCTGCTGGAGGAATCTCCGGAAGTCGGCATCTTCTTCGAACGGATGTCCCGGCTGCCTCTGGAGAAAATCACTCCTTTTGTCCCGGAAGGCGGTGCGGGAATCGGAATGCACGTCATCCCGGTGGAGAAGGCCATCGAGATGGAGAACGAGTCGGTAGACCTGGAACACATCTCCTACTGGCTGGATAAATACGAGGGCAAGTACGCAGCCAGTCCGTGTTCCTGCCGGCGTTCCCGGATGAAGTACGACGAGGGCTGTGCCGACGACCCGGAAGGTTGGTGCATCGCCGTGGGGGACATGGCGGACTACGTGGTGGAGACCCAGAAGGGCGGCGAATACATCACCAAGGAACAGGCGCTGGACATTTTGAGACAGGCCGAAGAGAACGGGTTCGTCCATCAGATCACCAATATCGACGGCAAAAATAAGATTTTTGCCATCTGCAACTGCAACGTGAACGTGTGCTATGCGCTGCGCACGTCTCAGCTCTTCAATACGCCGAACATGTCCCGTTCCGCCTACATCGCAAAGGTGGACAAAACCAAATGCGTGGCTTGCGGCAAGTGCGTGGAAAGCTGCCCGGCAGGTGCGGTGAAGCTGGGGCAGAAGCTGTGCGACAAGGACGGCTGTGAAATCACCTACCCGAGAAAACCCCTTCCGAGCGATATGCCGTGGGGCGAGCACATGTGGACGCATAACTACCGGGACGTGAATCGAATCAACTGCTACGATACCGGTACGGCTCCTTGCAAAACCGCCTGTCCGGCTCACATTGCCGTTCAGGGCTACTTGCAGCTGGCAAAGGAGGGCCGCTACGACGAAGCCCTCGCGTTAATCAAGAAGGACAATCCGCTGCCGGCGGTGTGCGGTCACGTGTGCAACCGGCGATGCGAGGATGCCTGCACTCGAGGAACTATTGACGAAGCGGTGGCCATCGACGAGGTCAAAAGATTCGTGGCGGAGCGGGATCTGAACGCCGAAACTCGCTACATCCCGAAACCGGTGGTGCCGTCCCTGCGCGGCGGTTTCGACGAAAAAATCGGCATCATCGGTGCCGGTCCGGCGGGACTGAGCTGTGCCTATTACCTGGCGCTGTCCGGTTATAAACCAACCGTTTTCGAGAAAAATGCGGAGCCGGGCGGAATGCTGCGGTACGGAATTCCATCCTATAAGCTGGAGAAGAATCTCCTGGCAGCGGAAATTGACGTAATCCGGGAGCTGGGCGTGGAGATTCGATGCGGTGTGGAAATCGGCAAGGATATCACCTTGGATCAGCTGCGGGCAGAGGGCTACAAAGGGTTCTACGTGGCCATCGGCTGCCAGAAAGGCCGGATGCCGGGAGTTTCGGGACAGGATGCCGCAGGGGCTTCCACGGCGGTGGATTTCCTGAGAGAAGCCGGCGCTCGAGAGGATTTTGATTTCGAGGGCGACGTGGTCGTCGTGGGCGGCGGCAATGTGGCCATCGACGTGGCCAGAATCAGCAGTCGATGCACGGATCATCAAGTGTCACTGTTCTGTCTGGAGCAGCGAGAGGAGATGCCGGCCAGCGAGGAAGAGATTTCCGAAGCGCTGGGAGAAGGTATTCAATTGAATCCGGGCTGGGGCATGAAGGAAATTCTGGAAGAAGAAGGCCGTGTATGCGGCGTGGTATTTAAAAAATGCGTTCGCGTGTTCAACGATGAGGGCCGATTCGCGCCGGAATACGATGAGGACGACACGGTCACCGTGGACTGTCGCCACGTGATTTTCTCCGTGGGACAGACGGCCGACTGGGGCGATATCCTAGACAATACGAACGTAAAACTCCGCCCGAACGGAAGCGCCATGGCCAACAAGCTGACCTATCAGACCGGCGAACCGGATATTTTTGTGGGCGGCGACATCTACACCGGACCGCGATTCGCCATCGATGCGATTGCCGCGGGACGGGAGGGCGCCATTTCCCTTCACCGGTACGTGCACGAGCACTGCACCCTCACCATCGGACGAAACCGGCGGGATTTCGTTGAGCTGGATAAGGAGAACATCAAGGTGGAGGCCTACGATGAATCTCGGCGTCAGATTCCGCCAAAAGGAGATGCGGCGATGCAGGCGGAAACGTTCCGGGATCTTTCCCACAGTTTCACGGAGGAACAGGTTCATGCGGAGACTTCTCGGTGCCTGTCCTGCGGTGCATCGGTGGTAGATCCGAACAAGTGCATCGGCTGCGGCGTGTGCACCACCCGGTGTGTGTTCGATGCCATCCACTTGAATCGGGCTCTCCCGGGCGCGTCGGTGATGCGCACTTCCGAGGAGAAATTGAAGTACATCCTTCCGAACATGGTTAAACAGTCCGTAAAGGTGAAGTTCAAGAAGAAGCCGAAAAAGGAATAAAGGAGAAATCACATGCATGAATTGGGCGTAACCTTTCATATCATGGATCACGTAGAACGGGTGGCAGAGGAGAACGATGTGACCCGGGTGAACAAAGTGGCCCTGGAATTGGGGGAGGTGTCCACGGTGATCGAGTCCTACCTTCACAGCTGCTGGAAGTGGGCGGCGGCCAAAAGACCACTCTTCACGGATTGCGAGCTGGAGGTGGAGACGATTCCGGCGGTGACATTCTGTGAGGATTGCGGAAAGACCTACGGGACGGTGGCCCACGGAAAAACCTGTCCCTACTGCGGAGGAGGGAATACCTTCCTGATTCAGGGCAATGAATTTAACATTAAGGAAATCGAAGTAGAATAGGAGGAACGGATATGTTTTTTCAGCTATATGGAGAGACGGCCGGCTGGCAGCTGCTGGGTTGGCTGATGGTGTTTGCAGGTCTGGTTGTGATGAACGAGGTGGCACGGCGCTCTAAGGCGGGCGGAATCGCGTGCTTCATCGCACTCCCGGCGGCGCTGACAATTTATTTTATTGCAATCTACATTGGCGCGGCCAACGGTGCGGAGTGGGCGCTGAACAACGACACCTACGTGCACATGAACAGCTGGTTCCATTATGCGAAGCTGTACGCAGCAACGGCGGGCTGTATCGGTTTCATGATCCTCAAATTCCATTGGGGCAAACTGGGAAAATCCCAGGCGTTTAAGGCGTTTCCTTTCGTCATCGTGGCTATCAACATTTTGATTGCGGTGGCGTCGGACTTTGAGTCTGCCATCCGTGCCGGCTCCCTGGCCGGCGGCTGGTGGCTTTCCTCCGAGGGCGTGTGGCTGTACGGTGGCTGGTGGAATGTGCTGAACGGAATTGCGGGTCTGTTCAATATTTTCTGCATGACCGGCTGGTGGGGAATTTACTCCTCGAAGAACAAGCAGGACATGCTGTGGCCGGATATGATCTGGGTCTATGTCCTGGCCTACGACGTATGGAACTTCGAGTACACCTACCTGAACCTGCCGACCCACTCCTGGTACTGCGGCCTGGCCCTTCTGCTGGCACCGACTTTTGCGGCGGCGCTGTGGAACAAGGGCGGCTGGATTCAGAACCGGGCTAACACCCTGGCGCTTTGGTGCATGTTCGCACAGGTATTCCCGCTGTTCCAGGATGCCAGCCGTTTCACCACCGTCACCTCGGTATACGGTAAGGGCGGTATTTCCGCGGCCATGGGCAGCACCATGCCGACCACCGCAAATCCGATGGCACAGGGCTTTATCGCCGTTCTGGCAATTGCAGTGAACGTGTTCGTCTTCGCTTACATCCTAAAGAGAGCGAAGGAACAGAAGAAGAATCCGTGGAAGCAGGAAATCTTCACGGATACAAAGGATTACATCGAGGCAATGAATCGGGCCTAAAGGGACACAATCGCCGATTTATTGCGGTTCGACTTGCGGCGTTGGAAATGAAGAATTGAGAAACGAGTGGCTGCGCCGCATCCGGGAGACCGGATGCGGCGCGGGCCACTCGTTTTCTGTTTCTGTGGGCCGCTAGGCGGAGCGGGGCCGTTTGAGAAGACGAAAAGCGGCGGCGGAAATGTGAAGATTTTGCTCCTCGAAACAAAACCACAGGTGTTCATTTGGCAATTAGATTTTTCCAAGTAGATATAATTAAATATGCCTAGAGTTTCAGAGCGACTTCACGCTAATTCTATAATTTTGGTGAATTGAAAAAGTAAGTTCCAGTTCAGCAAAAAAACTTTCAGCTTTGCAAAAGTAAATTCTGGTATGGGGGGTAAAATTAGAGTAAATAGTGAAAATACCGTACAAATATGGCGAATACGGAAGGATAGTTTGTAAATGGCGCACGCAAAGCAAGCGGGAGAAAATCGTATATCTAATTTGCAAGATTAACTTCCGCATAGAAATTATACTAAACTGATCTATCAAAAGGAATACCTTGAGCTGTGGGTTTATGGATAACCGGCGCAGGGCCGTGGATAAGCGTGTGGACAGACATAGCTGATCACACGCTTATCCACAGCCCTGACAGGAAGCCGGTTACCCACAAGCTCCACAGCTACTACGACTACTATCCGCTTCCTTATAAAATGAAAGTAATTCAAAAATGAAAAAAAGCAGCGCAGCCGTTTTGCAAAAGTAACTTCTTGTCTGGATTTGCAAATTTAAAATCCAGTGACGCCAGAACAAAAGCAGAACTTACTTTTTCAATTCAGGATTCTATAATTTTAGCTGATTAGCGTGAAGTCTTTTTTTGTTATACACGGTTTCGCCGTGGAATTTCCTGTGTGCAAGTCGCACTTTTGAGAACAGTTCACGCTCATTGGAGGAAATCCTCGTTTTGGCGTGAACCGCCGGTGGTAATCCGTCGTTTCAAAATTAGAATTTTGCAAAAGCGGCGAATTGAGTTCACGCTGAATCTGCGTTTTCTGTCAAAAAGCGTGAACTGCCTTTGAAAATCTAGGCATATGAGATTGTATATACAAGCTTAGATAATATAATTAGAACTGCGCGCTTTAACCGGGACTTGTATTAAAGCGGAGATTTTATTGATCGGCTTTTATTGATTTTCATAAGCGTCTATGAATTCTTCATATGTAAGTAATTCAGATGGATCCATAATTTCAATTTGAGCGGCTCCATTGTATTCATATGGTGAACCAAATACGACCACTTCTTTACCAAGCAATGAATCAACGATATCCTCTGTGGTGTCATCTCTGTTTTCGCCCCAAATGACAACGGTTAGCCGGGACTTGTCCGGGTAGTCTGCTCCAATATTTATGAACAATGGATCCCCGTTAACACCGGGACTGCTCCAGCTGACAACATAACCGCCGTATGGGCTGTCCGAACCTATATGATTGATGGCATCATCATATGGAATATATGATGCCTCTTCTCTTTCAATATCCTCATCTTCATATTCGTCTTCATATGCACTTTCGTCATCATAGTCGTCCGAGTTTGAACTGCATCCGGTAAAAGTGAAAGACGTTAATACTAAGCAGATGATTAACCCCAGAATGCTGAATTTCTTTTTCATACTATACCCCCATGTATTTTTAAAGAGTCATCAACAATGTAACATATTCAACTAGAAATATAAAGGCATAAAAGCATTTGCGTTATCAATGCAGCCGCCGCTTTACGTGCATCATCATAGTTTTCTACATCGGTATGATCTGCCACAAAAGAATCTCCTCCACCGGCGGTTATTTGATACTGTTCGTTGTATTCAATGCTATATATATACTTTTCGCCATCAAGCAACGCAAATTAACACCGGCATTTCATTTGATATCAGTTTACAATTAAACTTACAAAAAAACAAAAAGAGGAAAACTCGTTTTCAAGTTCTCCTCTTTATAAACTGTAAGTTTATTGCCTATCCAAAACTAAGCGTTTACCTTGTCCTTCAGAGCCTTTCCTGCCTTGAAAGTAGGAGCTACAGAAGCCGGAATCTGAACAGTCTCTCCGGTCTGAGGGTTTCTGCCTTCTCTAGCGGCTCTGTTCTTTGCTTCGAAAGTTCCGAATCCAACCAGGGAAACCTTTTCCTTGGAAGCAAGAGTTTCACCAACGGTTTCAGTAAATGCGTTCAGCGCCTTCTCAGCATCTGCCTTGGAAAGTCCAGCCTTAGCTGCCATCTGTGCAATCAGTTCTGCCTTGTTCATATCAATTCTCCTTAGTAATCTTAATATTTTGGAGGTTCCGAAGTGAACCATCTCAATAGCTTTATCAATAATACCCTAAAATCAATATGGTTTCAAGTGCCTATACTGTGAAATTCGGGCAAAAAAGTATTTTGAGTCAATTTTTCTGCATAGATTTTCCGACAATACGAATTAAGGGTTAATCTCCCGGTCCATAAGTGGTACAATAAAAGTCAAACTGGGTATTAAGGAATAAAAGGAGATTACAAAGGGCAAAATGGTTACAACATTATTACTGAAACAATTGACGATTTTCTTTATCTATATGGCGGCCGGCTTTATGATGGTAAAACTGGGAATCCTGAAAGGGGAGGACAGCAAGGTGCTGTCTCTGCTGTGCATTTACGTGCTGCTTCCCTGCGCCATTCTAAAATCCTATCAGGCGGAGTACACGCCGGAACTGCGGGACGGATTCATGCTGGCCATGGGGGCGGCCGTCACCGCGCAGCTGGTTCTCATGGCGGTGACTTACGGTATCAGCGGAATTTGCCACTTGGATGCCACGGAAAAAGCATCGATTATGTACCCGAACAGCGCGAACCTGATTCTTCCGCTGGTGGCCGGCGTTCTGGGGGATCACTACATGATTTACGCCAGCGCCTATTCCTGCGTACAGGGTATTTTTATCTGGACCCACTGTACGTCCATGATGAAGGGCAGCCGGGACATGAACTGGAAGAAAGTTTTTCTGAACATCAACCTCATCACCGTGGTGGTGGGTATCATCATGTTTTTCGGGCAAATTCATCTGCCAAAGATGGCGCTGGACACCCTGGGAGGATTCTCGGCCGCTTTGGGACCGATCAGTATGATTGTAATCGGAATGCTTTTATATAATGTAGACTGGAAAAACATTTTCCAAAACGTCCGGGTGCACCTGGTGGTGGCTCTGAAAATGGTGATTCTGCCGTTGGGCGCGGCGGTGATATTCAAATGCACGCCGATTCGGACGCTGGCGGAAGACGGAGAGATGATTTTATTGGTGACCCTGTTCGCCATCATGGCGCCTTCGGCAACGCTGATTACACAGCTGGCGCAGATTAACGACCGGGACGAGCGATATGCGGCGGCGATTAACGCCATGACGACGGTGGTGTGCATCGTAAGCATGCCGCTTTTGACAATGTGGTACATGAAGTAAGGAGAGACGATGAATCGGAAACAACAGGCGTACCGAAATGCGGGAATTTATATGGGAGCATTCTTTTTGCTTCTGCTGCTTCTGAGGTTGGATGTGCGGGCCATCGGGGCCGACGGGACGAACGTGGGGCTGTCCCACCTGAACGGGGCGGTGCATTTTATCACCCGGTCCCATCCGTGGATCTATGCGTTTACGCAGCTGCTGGGCTGGGTGGCGCTGGTGGTGGCGGCGTCCTTTATTTTATTGGCGGTGGGCGTGCTCATCAAAAAAAGAACCTTGCGGTCGCTGCGGGGGATCGCGTGCTTGTTTCCGGTGTACGCGCTGATGATTCCGTTTGCTTTTTTCTTTAATGTGTTCACGGTGAACTGCGGGCCGGCGTTCTTCCGCGGGGAGACCCATCCGTCCAATTCCTTTCCATCTATGACGACGGTGTTTTGTCTCGTGGTGTTCGGCACGGCGATGATGGAATGGCACCGGCTGTTCCGGGAGTACAAGGAGCTCCTGGCAAAACTGGAGACGGCCGGGTTGGTGTTGATTGGCCTGAGCCTGGTGGTGCGCGTTCTTGCGGGGATGAACTGGTTCACGGATATTTTGGCGGCGGTGCTGCTGAGCCTGTCGCTGATCAACCTGTACAAGGGCCTTTGCATTCGCGTGGTGAGAGTGTCATCGAAAGGTGAAGAGTAAAGGAAAATTAGTAATCCTGTTCGGATTATGTAGTACCGGCGAACGGGTTATGGTATACTTAGGGCAAAGAAAATGCAAACTATTATGACGAGTTAGGAGATAAAAAAATGGGTTTTTTGGATTCAATCAAGAAGGGTTTTGCAATGGAGGACGAGGATCGTCCGATTCCGAATACGCTGGATGAGCTGGTTCGAACCAGCGGTTCTTCGGAAGCCGGCAGAGGACGGGTTATCGTGGTGGAGCCGATGCGCATGGAAGAATGTAATGCGCTGGTGGAATGCATCCGTCACGGTCTGGTGGTAATCATCAACACCGAGAAGCTGGAGGAGGAATTCTCCCGCCGCATCGTGGACTTCCTCACCGGTGCGACTCGCGCTATTGACGGTCGCTCTCTGAAAATTAACCGCACCACTTATATTTTTGCGCCGTCGGATATCGACGTGGCAATTCGCCGCAAGGACAAAAAGCCGGTGGAGAAGGTGGAGAAGCCGGAAATTCAGATCCGCAAGGAAACTCCGATGCACCGCGTCGTTCCGGACGAAACCGCCAACATCCAGGAGGATGAGCCGGAAGCGGCAAAGCCGGAGATCGTAAAACCGGAAGTGGTTTCCCATGCAGCACCAAGTGTTGCGCCGAAGGAAGAGGACGCGAAGCGCGTTACCAGCGATACCATCCTCTACGACGGAAGCCGCAACGAATAGGAAGAAAGATAACAAATAACGAAAAAGCCGCAGAGGCCGTCCGGATTTCCGGGCATCCTCTGCGGCTTTCCGTTTGCTTTTGATTATCCTTCAACACTTGAATTATCATATCTTATTTGAAGAAGCGGTGCTCATCATCCTGAAAAACAAAATCCGTGGAGCCGCCGCAATCGTTGCAGAACGCGCCATTGTACTGAAACCCCGGTGCGTAGCCGCCAAATCCCTCTTCCAAATTCTCGGATCCGCAGAATGCGCAGACTTTCGGCGCATTCCCATCGCGGTTATCCACCTTCCGGTGCTTCTTGTAATTCGGAAGCTTCTCGTGATCTCGTCCCCGGAAGCCGGTGGCCGTGTTGTTCAATTCTTTTTCCGTCATGCTCCATCTGCCGTCTGCCATGTATATATATATCCTCCTGAATCTCTTAGGGTTCCTGAATTACGGTTCCTGAATTATGGTTTTTGAATTATGGTCCCTGAACCGTTTGAGTTCTGCCGATGCAATTATATCACATTTTGGGATTGGAGAATGTTTTTTCGGTTTTCGTGCGCGAACCCGAGGACGGAAATTATGGAAAAGGCGGCCCGGGTGCCGGCACGGTTCGCGCTCGGCTGCCCGCAAAGCCAAAGAATTCGGTTTTCGTGCGCGAACCCAAGGCCGGAAATTATGGAAAAGGCGGCCCGGGTGCCGGCACGGTTCGCGCTCGGTTTCCCGCAAAGCCAAAGAATTCGGTTTTCGTGCGCGAACCCGAGGACGGAAATTATGGAAAAGGCGGCCCGGATGCCGGCACAGTTCGCGCTCGGTTCCCCGCAAAGCCAATGAATTCGGTTTTCATGCGCGAACCCGAGGGCGGCGGCTGCCCGGCCGGCCACACTCCGGGCCTTGCTCAGGAATATGTACAAGAAAAAACTTGCATTTTTATACACAATCATGTATTATCATACCAACGCCATTAAAAAACACCTAGAAGAAGTGGATTCACAGCAATTTCTATCCGTGAAATTGCTGTGAATCCATATTATCACCGTGCGGAAGCGCCCATGCGGGTGTGACCGGTCGGTATTTGTTTTTAGGAGCCGGGAATTCCCGGAGGGACGGCAAGGAATCCCGGAGGGACCATAACGGAATCCCGGAGGGACAGCAGGAATTCCCGGAGGGACGGCAAGGAATCCCGGAGGGCTCATAACGGAATCCCGGAGGGACGGCAAGGAATCCCGGAGGGTTACATCACAAAACACAACCGCACGCAGTTAATCGCGGAGCGGCTTAGTTAAAGGGGTATTTAGAGATTAAAGGAGGATTGGAAATGAACGAAATCAAGGTTATCGAGGGCGGCGTTACAGCGGCGAAGGGTTTTAAGGCTGCAGGGGCCTATGCCGGAATCGGAAAGAATGCGGAGAAAGGTGATTTGGCACTGGTATACAGTGAAGTGCCGGGAAACGCCGCCGCTGTGTATACCAAGAATAAAGTAAAGGCGGCGCACATCGCCGTGACGAAGGACCACCTGCAGGACGGTGTGGCACAGGCGATTATCTGCAACAGCGGAAACGCCAACACCTGCACACCGAACGGCGTGGAAATCGCGCAGAAGGAAACCGAGCTGGTGGCGGAAGCTTTGGGCATCAAAGCAGCGGATGTTTTGCCGGCAGCCACAGGGGTAATCGGAGTGCCGCTGGAAATCGCACCGTTCGAGAACACCATTCCGGAACTGGCCGAGAAGCTTAGCCCGGAGGGCTCTGCCCAGGCCGCCGATGCCATCCGCACCACCGACACCTACATTAAAGAATGCGCCGTCACCTTTGAGCTGAACGGCAAAACCTGCACCATCGGCGGCATCGCCAAGGGAAGCGGAATGATTCACGTGAACATGGGAACCATGCTGAGTTTTATCGGAACGGACGTGAAGATTTCCAAAGAACTGGTGCAGAAGGCACTGTCCGATGAGATTTTGGACAGCTACAACCAGGTAAGCGTGGATGGAGATACTTCCACCAACGACACCGTGGTGGTTATTGCCAACGGTCTGGCCGGCAACGAGGAGATTACCGAGCCGGGAGACGATTACAAGAAATTCTGCGACGCACTGCACATCGTAGCTGTGGACCTGTCCCAGAAAATCGCCGGCGACGGCGAAGGCTGCGAGAAGTTGCTGGAAGCCCACGTGACCGGAGCGCCGGACAAGGACGGTGCGAGAAAGGTTGCCAAGAGCGTCATCTGCTCCTCCCTGTTCAAAGCGGCGGTATTCGCATCGGATGCCAACTGGGGAAGAATTCTCTGTGCCATCGGATATGCGGATTGTGATTTTGACGCATCCAATATCGATGTCAGCGTATGCTCCGCAGCAGGAACGGTGGAGGTGTGCAAGGGATCCGCTTCCGTGCCGTTCGATGATGATTTTGCCACGAAAGTTATGTCGGAAAAGAAGGTGACCGTGGAAATCGACCTTCACGACGGCGAAGAAGAAGCCTATGCCTGGGGCTGCGACTTAACTTACAAATATGTTGAAATCAACGGTTCTTATCGTTCATAATAGAAAGGCGCAGGAATGGATCTGAACAAATATTTGGAGAAAGCGGAAGTGCTGGTGGAGGCGCTTCCGTATATACAGCGTTTCAACCGCAAAATCATTGTGGTAAAATACGGCGGCAGCGCCATGCTGGACGAATCGCTGATGAATCACGTGATCGAGGATGTGGTTCTCCTGAAGCTTTGCGGCTTCAAACCGGTGATAGTGCACGGCGGCGGAAAAGAAATCAGCCGCTGGATGAAGAAGGCCGGCGTGGAGCCGAAGTTTTACAACGGTTTGCGAATTACCGACGCGGACACCTTGGAGATTGCGGAAATGGTTTTGGGAAAAGTGAACAGCGACCTGGTGACTTTGGCACAGAATTTGGGCGTCCGGGCGGTGGGCATCAGCGGCAAGGACGGCCGGCTGATGGCGGCGGAACAGGCCAAACCCGACGGCAAGGACATCGGATACGTGGGCATCGTGAAGCACGTGGACACGAAAATCATTTACGACCTGTTGGATGATGATTTTCTCCCAATCATCTATCCGATTGGAATCGGTGAAGACGGTCAGAGCTTCAACATCAACGGGGACTATGCGGCAGAGGCCATTGCGGAAGCCCTCAAAGCGGACAAGCTGGCGTTCCTCACGGACACCTCCGGCGTGTACGAGGACATCAACGATGAGGATTCTTTTGTGTCGGAGCTGTATACCGATGAGGCCAAAGAGATGATTGAAGAGGGCATTATCACCGGCGGCATGATTCCGAAGGTGCAGAACTGCCTCAAAGCCATCGAAGGCGGCGTCAACCGGGTGCACATTTTGGACGGCCGGATTCCTCACTGCCTGCTGCTGGAGATTTTCACCGACCGAGGCTGCGGCACGGCGATTATGAATCCGGAAGAAACGAGATACTACAACCAATAGAAAAGGATGTTTTTATGGAAAAAGGAATCGCGTACGGCGTGGGCGTGGGCCCGGGCGACCCAGAATTGATGACGTTGAAAGCGGTGCGAATCATTCGGGAAAATGAGATCATCGCATTTCCGGGGACCGTGCCGGAAGAGTCGGCGGCGTATCGAATTGCGGCGCAGGCGGTTCCGGAGCTCCCGAACAAAATACTTTTGGGGCTGAATCTCCCCATGACACGCGACCCGGAGGTCTTGACCGATGCCCGCCAAAAAGCGGCGGAGACCATCGCGGCCCATCTGGACCGGGGGCGGAACGTGGTGTTCCTGACTTTGGGAGATTCCACGATTTACAGCACTTTCACCTACCTTCAGACGCTGCTGCAGGACATGGGGCACCGGACGGAGCTTGTGAACGGGATTCCTTCCTTCTGTGCCGCCGCCGCGCGACTGAACGTGCCGCTGACGGAGGATCGGGAGACGCTTCGGGTGATTCCCGCCTGGAACGAGGAGTCGGTGAATCTGGAGGCACCGGGCACTTACGTGCTCATGAAATCCGGAAAACATCTGTCACGGGTAAAAAAAGAATCTGCCGCGGCGGGCCTGTCCGTACAGGGCGTGGAAAACTGCGGGATGCCGGGGGAAAGGGTGTATGAAAAAATGGAAGAAATCCCGGAAAATGCCGGATATTTTACCCTGCTAATCGGCAAAAAATAATTCACAAAACAATAGTTGACACCGGATGTGGAGTGTGGTACTATTGCGCCACAAATGAATCGAACCAACTCCGTGAGGGAGTAGCAGGCGCTTCGGCGCAGCAAGTCGTCACCTCGGCTTTCCAGAGAAAGGACCCGGCTTGTTTTAAATTGCAAGACTCATGGCGACAGATGCGCTGTCGTTATGGGCCTTTTTTGATTATTCAGGGAGATTCATTGGAAGCATTTCTCATGTTGATATAGGGAGGAAAAAATGATGATTATTGCTTTAGTTGTGATTATTTTAGTGCTGGTACTGCCGAACGTGCGAATCGTGCCGCAGCAGGCCGTGTATGTCATCGAGCGTCTGGGTAAATACCAGGCATCCTGGGAGGCCGGAATTCACGTAAAGATTCCGATTCTGGACCGGATTGTAAAGAAAATCAGCTTAAAGGAGCAGGTGCTGGATTTTCCGCCGCAGCCGGTAATCACAAAGGATAACGTTACCATGCGCATCGATTCCGTGGTTTTCGCCAAGGTATTCGATCCGAAGCTGTACACCTACGGCGTAGAGGATCCGATTTTCGGTCTGCAGAACCTGTCTGCAACCTCCTTGAGAAACATCATCGGTGACATGGAGCTGGACCAGACCCTGACTTCCAGAGATGAAATCAACGGAAGACTTCAGACCATTCTGGATGAAGCGACGGATGCGTGGGGTTTGAAGGTTACCCGCGTGGAGCTGAAGAACATCACTCCGCCGAAGGAAATCGAAGACGTCATGACCACTCAGATGAGAGCAGAGCGGGAAAGAAGACAGACGGTGCTGGAAGCCCAGGCGCACCAGGAATCCGTGGTATCCCGTGCGGAAGGTGACAAGAAGGCGAAGATTCTGGCAGCGGAAGCGGAGAAGGAAGCGCAGATTGCTCTGGCGGAAGGCCGGGCAAAATCCATCGAGCTGGTGTACCAGGCAGAGGCGGAAGGTCTCAAGATGCTGAATGAGGCCAGCCCGAACGGAAACGTATTGAAGCTAAAAGGAATTGAGGCATTGAAGGAGATTTCCGACGGCCAGGCCACTAAGATCTACATGCCGACGGATATCATGGATTCCGTGGCATCTCTGGGCGTGGCCGGAGAGGCGCTGGGCATTGGGGATAAAACCCCGATTAAGCCGTACCAGCCAAAGGCGGAGGAGAAGCTGGATGACCCGTGCCTGCGGGAAGAATCCAGCGAACAGACCAAGCAGGCGGCGGAAAGCAATTTCCAAATGCAGAAGAGCTTGGAGAATAGGGAGTAAAAAATGATTACGCGGCGAACCTGTTTTTAGGGTATTAAAAAAGGTTGACCGATGCATAGAAAGTTGTTATAGATGATAAAAACAAATAATAAATTTGGATAAGGTCATAAAAAAGCCTATCATAAACCCGCTCGGTGTGGTACAATCAATGTAGTTTTGTATCATAGCTACATTTCGTTGTGCGAAATGCTGAGCGGGTTTTAGCGATAGGAGAGGAAATGAAAGAGAAAATTTATCTGACCGATAACATGGTAATTCTGAATTTTGATTTGGCTTATCCGGAGTCGCGTTCGGATTTGCTGAAGTCCAAGGAATTCAAGGCTTTCGTGGCCCATTATCTGGAATACCTGCGGGAGCGGGATCACAGATTGTACGACTGGGCGGTTCGGGACATGTCGGAAAAGAATGCGGTGCAGGCGCTGTGCAAGTTCGCCCGGGAACTGATTGTTTTCGATGCGGATGAGGTGGATATGCCGTATATTGAAGATCGGGAGACGGCACTGGCCTTCGTGGAAGGTATTTACGATTTCTGGAAGAGCCATGCCCGGTACTCCATCACCACAGATCGCCGGAGAGATGTGGAGTCCACGGTGTTCGTTGCCAGCGATTCCCAGCACAACCAGCTGCTGCTGTCCACGTTCCGTCGCCTGGAACAGACTTTGATGGGAAGAGCGAACAAAGTGTATCGTCAGCAGCCGGCGGGCACCAACGCCAGCCTGGCACTGTATCGAAATGATGCTTTTATGTTCGACTCCACCTACGATGCCCTTCGTAAAATGATGTTCATCGATTCCGTCATGCTGCGGACGCCGATGATTCTGTACACCAAGTCCAACAAGCGGGAGTGGCCGTACGAGAAGCTGGATACCAATCCGATGGAGAATTTTGCGGGCAATCGGGAGGAATTCTTCTGCTTCCCGGCAAAAGTGGGCGATTTGACGATTTTCATTTACTTCCACCGGGACTTCATGGCCAGCGGCGTGGCTTGCGCCAACCTGTTTGAGCTGGCAACCAAAAAGGAAGCTTCCAAGAAACCGGACTGCATCCTGATTTTCGGCAATCAGGACGGAAAGGATCAATGCGGATTCTATTATGACGAGGACAACGCCCTGTGGGTGGGCAGCGTTTCCTACAGCGAAAAAATCACGTATTTCGGCTACATGAAGAAGAGCGTGCTGACCCTTCACAACGTGGCGATGATGCAGCGGGGCTGGCTTCCGATTCACGGCGCCTTCGTCAACATCACGCTGAAGAACGGCAAAAAGAAGGGAATCTGTTTGATGGGGGATTCCGGCGCCGGCAAATCGGAAACCATTGAGGCGCTGAAATCTCTGGGCGACGACAAAATCGCCAACATCGAGGTGGTCTTCGATGACATGGGTACTTTCCACATTCATGACGGACAGGTGTACGCGCAGGGTTCGGAAATCGGGGCCTTCGTGCGGCTGGACGACCTGGATCCGGCAACGCCGTACCGGGATATGAACCGTTCCGTTTTCTTCAACCCGGATAAAGCCAACGCCCGCGTTATCACGCCGGCAGCGCCGTATGCGGTAATTACGGAAAGCCATCCGGTGGATCTGTTCGCCTACGCCAACAACTACGGGGACGGAATCGGTCTGCGGAAGGTGGAGGACCTGGAAGAGGCAAAGAGTATCTTCATCGAGGGTAAAAGAATGGCCAAAGGGACGACCCAGGAGACCGGCATTTCCACCACGTATTTTGCCAATCCGTTCGGTCCGATGCAGGAACAGGAAATGTGCCGGGGTATCATCGATCGGGTATTTGATTGCCTGCAGAAAAACGATGTGTTCATCGGTGAAGTGTTCACCCATCTGGGATGCGCACCGGAAGACCGGGGAGGCATCGTAAAGGGAGCCGAAGGCCTGCTTCAGTTTATTGAGGAAAATTAGAAAAGGATTCGTGAGCTTCTCACTTACAAGGAGATGATTGAAAACGTACAAAGTATTGTGTATAGCGCTTTTCGCTGTGTTGTTATCCGTACTGTATTTCATAGAATTAAAATATGGTGAAATGAGCTTGTTCAATGGTACGCCGCCATTTGAGTTCGGAGATACGGGGAGACGATTCGTAGATGTACTGGAAATACCGATTCTGTTTGCGTGGTTCGGAGTGCTGTTTGAGGTATTTCAAATGGCTGTGAAGAAATGGCGGCGGACGGATCGAGAAAACTTGGTATTAGAGGTAGTATGGTCGGTGGCGATTCTGGCTTGGATCGTTTTTCACGGCATAGGGATGGACAAATCTCTCTACACTATAAGCGATTCTGGGGTAGCGGTCGCTGCAGGTAACTATTGGCAGGTAATGATTCCATTGGGGATTTTATTGATTCAATTTATCAAATATATTTTCTGGGGCATCACAGTACATAAAGCTAGCAGAACTACGATATAGATATCGACTGGATCGATATACTGCATAAGAATAACAGTTCGTGAGCTTCCGGCGTCCCGCCGGAAGCTTTCGATTGAGGGAAAGAGGAAAAGGAGAATGGCCGCGGCCATTCTCCTTTTCTGCTTTCAAGGCGCCGGCCGGAAACTTTCCACCGAGTGCCGGCCGGTAGTCGGCAGCCGGACGAGTTGGCGCCCCATTGCCGGCCGAGCGCCGAAAAGGTCCGGAGACTTGGTGCAAAGGGGACGAAAGAACAAGGCCTTGCGGGGGTCTGTGCACCAAGTCCGCGCCGGCCGAGCGCCGAAAAGGTCCGGAGACTTGGTGCAAAGGGAACGAAAGAACAAGGTTTTGCGGGGATTTGTGCACCAAGTCCGCGCCGGCCGAGCGCCGAAAAGGCCCGGAGATTTGGTGCAAAGGGGACGAAAGAACAAGGTTTTGCGGGGATTTGTGCACCAAGTCCGTGCCGGCCGAGCGCTGAAAAGGTCCGGAGACTTGGTGCAAAGGGAACGAAAGAACAAGGGTCTGCGGGGATTCGTGCACCAACCCCGGGCCGAAAAAACAGGAAAAGGCGGCCCGGGCACCGCCCGAGTTGGCGCTCCATTGCCGGCAAAGCCTTGTGCCTCCGTTGCGGGGCGCCAACATTTCGCTCTGAGGCGCCTCTGTCCGTCGGCAAAGTTGGCGCCCCATTGCCGGCAAAGCCATGTATCTCCGTTACGAGACGCCAACATTTCGCCCTGAGGCGCCTCTGCCGGTCGCCCGAGTTGGCGCCCCATTGCCGGCAAAGCCATGTATATCCGTTACGAGGCGCCAACATTTCGCCCTGAGGCGCCTCTGCCCATCGCCCAAGTTGGCGCCCCATTGCCGGCAAAGCCATGTATATCCGTTACGAGGAGCCAACATTTCGCCCTGAGGCGCCTCTGCCCGTCGGCCAAGTTGGCGCCCCATTGCCGGCAAAGCCTTGTGCCTCCGTTGCGAGGCGCCAACATTTTGCCCTGGAGCGCTGCCGGTTACCGGCCAAGTTGGCGCCCCATTGCCGGCAAAGCCTTGTGCCTCCGTTGCGAGGCGCCAACATTTTGCCCTGGAGTGCGGCCCGGCCGCCGGCCGAGTTGGCGCCCCATTGCCGGCAAAGCCTTATGCCTCCGTTACGGGGCGCCAACATTTTGCCCTGGAGCGCAGCCGTTCACCGTCCGAGTTGGCGCCTCGGTGCCGGCAAAGCCTTATGCCTCCGTTACGGGGCGCCAACATTTTACCCTGAGAATCGGCCGGGCATCGCCCATGTTGGCGCCCGTTTGCCGGCAAAACCTTATGCCTCCGTTACGGGGCGCCAACATTTTACCCTGAGGATCGGCCGGGCATCGCCCATGTTGGCGCTCTTTTGCCCGCAAAGCCTTGTGCCTCCGTTACGGGGCGCCAACATTTTACCCTGAGGCTCGGCCGGCAGCCGGCAAAGTTCGCGCTCGGCTGCCCGCAAAGCCAATAAATTCGGTTTTTGTGCGCGAACCCCGGTGCTGAGAAGAGCAGAAAGCCGGCCCGCCGGCCGGCACCTGCAGCTCATCCGCCGGCCGTCAAAAAACAATAAAAAAACGAGCAACCTCAGTTGCTCGTCCATGGTGCGCGATCAGGGGTTCGAACCCTGGACACCCTGATTAAGAGTCAGGTGCTCTGCCAGCTGAGCTAATCGCGCATATTCATTTTTTCAACCGCTTCATGCGACTCATTCAGTATAACTCAGAAGTCTCAAGAAGTCAAGCGCTTTTTTTAAAAAAGTTTTTTCAGTCGCTTCATGCGACTCATTTAGTATAGCCGGAAACGGGGGCAGAGTCAAGTGCTTTTTTTATTTTTTTCAAAAAAGTTTTCAAATCTTGCACGGAAAGTTTGCAAAAGCTTTACATGCATATTGCAAACACAATAAAATCAAGCCTTTCAACCACAAATCCTGTAGAAAGCATTGAATTTTCCAAAATGCTGTTGTATAATTTTCAATGAATATTTGTAAGAGCTTATTAATTAGAGTGGATAATACATTTGGGAGGTACAATAGTGTTCTGTAGTAATTGTGGCAACAAAATTGCTGATGGTGCTAAATTCTGCAGCGTCTGTGGAGCTAAAGTGGCATCCACCGGACTGGAATCAGCAACAGAGCATCCCGTAAAAAATAGAAATCAACAGGCTGCCGGCGAAACGAAGACGGCAAAGTCAGCGGATCATGGTTTTAGCATGAATCTGGATTGGGATGACAGCGACACACACGCGCCAAAAAGAAAATCAGAAGTGGCATTCGACTGGAGCTCGGTGGTAGATGACCGAAATTCCAGAAGACGCCCGCGCAAGGAAGTCCGTTCTCCGTGGGAAGATTATTCCGACGAATTTGAAAGCGTGCCAAATCGGTCGGCTTCGTCCGGCACCTCTTCTTATCGTGCGCCGGAAAAGAAGACTTCCTTAGAAGAAGAACTTTTCGGAAAGGAAGAACCGTCCAGAGACCGTAGCCGCACCATGAATTTCATCGATGTCCTGAAGCAGGAAAAAGATGAACAGGAGCGGACGGAATACGAGAACCTGAGAAAGAATGTCCCTGCAGATTCCTTTGAAGACACCGCATATCCGGAACGGAGAGAGTCCGTTCTTCCGGAATATCAGAGAGAGCACACCCAGGGATACACGGATCTGAAGGACGACATCATCGCGGAGATGGACAAGCGGGATGGCGCGGCGACTTTCGAGGAACAGCTGGCAAAAATTCGTGCGGAGAGAGAAGAAGCTCGGAAGCAGGAAGTGGCTCCGGAAAAGCCGCAGAACTTTGTCGAGGACTCCGAGCAGGAGTTTGACCGTATTCTCAGCGGCATGAAGTCCGAGAAGAAGCGCGCACCGAAGCAGGATAATTTGGAATCCATCTTCAGCGGCGGATCCAATATCTTCGAAGACGAAGCGCCGAAGGCCCCGGAAAAAGCAGATCGGAACGCCGTTTTCCACGACTACGAAGATTCTTTTACCAGCGTGGATACACCGTCGGTGGAAGATGAATATGACAACATCCGGCTGAACCACCTGGCAGATGAAGATGAGCAGGAGCCGGAACAGGAAGCGGCAGTGAAGCCGGCGGAAAAAGGTTCCTACGATGATTTCTTCTTCGGGGAGGATGACGTGGAGCTGAATCCGGCCGAACTGGACGATGAATCCGAGGAAGAGAATGTCGCAGCGGGAATCGATCTGTTCGGCGACGCCTTGACTCCGGAAGAACCGGCAAAAGAAGAGTCCGACGTGGAAGATGCCTATGCCGGATTTGACGAATATTTGGATTACGTTCCAAAGAGAAGAGCTTCTCGCGCGGCAAGAGTCGAGGAACCGGATGATTTGGATGACGATGATGAGGATTTCTCGCTTGACGACGCTGCGGAAGAGAAGACCCCGGTAAAAGAAACCCCAGCGACCGCTGAGGCGACCGAGGCTCCGGCAGCACCAAGCACCGACGAGAAGGAAGCGGTGGATGATGAAATCGCAGCGCTTCAGAAGAAGCTGGAGATGCTGCTGAAGCAGAAGAGCGGCGAAGCGGCGGAAGAAGCACCGAAGGAACCGACAGTAGAAGTAGAAGCAACTCCGGTAGAGACCGCACCGGAGGAAGTACCGGCAGCAGAGGTTTTGGCCGAGGAAACGGCGGAAGTTAAAGCGGAAACACCGACAGATGACGCCGGCGTGGATGAATACAACGACGGAGCCATGGACTTCGACTTGGAAGCCGAGCTGGATAACCTGAGCGCGCCGAAGGAACTGGAAGCGCCGCAGGTAGAAGAGAGCTACAGCGATTCCTACATGGATGGAATCGCGGATCAGAATACCGGAGTGCAAAATGATGGCGTAACGCCGGTACTGAACATTCAGGATGCAGTGAACAACGATGCGGCGGCGGATTCTGCTTTTGCGGAAAACGAACAGCTGGATTTGGATAAAGAACTGGCACAGCTGGGTTTTGACCTGGGTGTGGATACCACACCGGAAGAACCGAAGGAAGAAGAAATCTTCTTCAATGCGGAAACCATCGATACCGGTGACAACAAGGGAAGCGATACCGTGGTACTGCCTTCCGAGGATATTCTGAATCAGGCGGCAGCGGCGAAAGATCAGAACTCCATGTCCCTGGAGGATTTGGAGAACGACATCTTTGGCGGCGCACCGGATGCAGACGATTTGGAAGCTACCCGCAAAATCGACAAGTTCTACACCCTGTATCGTAAGAACGAGGAATTCCAGAAACTTCTAGATGCGGAATACAGCAAGCTGCAGGGCGAGGATATCGACGACGATGTGACCGATGCCATGAACAGCATTCTGGGAACTCAGCCGGAAGCACCGGTACAGGAAGCACCGCAGGCTCCGCAGATGCAGTCTCAGATGCAGGAGGCGGCTCCGCAGGAGAATCCGTCTTCCATGAGCCTCAGCGCTGCGGTAAACGCGGCGGCACCGTCGGCACCGGCGGAAGCCGTACAAGAGACCGGAAAGAAGGCAAAGAAGAAAGCCAAGAAGGTGAAGGAAGAAGCAGATTACGATGAGAAGGGCGGAAGCGTGCTCACCGTTATCGCAATTGTTGTTGCGGTTCTGCTGGTGGTTCTCCTGGGAATCATTCTGATCCTCAACTTCGCTCCGGAGAGCGGCATTGCCCAGACGCTGAACGAGGTGATTGGAAACTACACCAACTTCTTCGCAGACGGCGGCGGTTTCGGCGGATTGATGTAATAAAAGCATTTTGCGGCGGTTCACAGAAACTCGCCCCAAAGACAGAGAAAATTTAATAGAATTACATGCAGCGGTGGCGCGCCTATGACGGACGCTGTCGCTGCTTGTTCGTTTTTTTAAAGCGTCCAACGCAGCAATGGAGTGACGATATGAAGAAAAGAGATAAGAAGCCAAAGGGAATGGACCGAATTCATCGGCCGAAGAAAGGGCTCAGTTTCGTCGTGATGGTAATCGTGGTGATTCTGGTGCTGCTCATCGGCTGCGCCGGTTTTCTCACCAACTGGATGTGGTTTGACAGCCTGGGATTCGAAAAGGTGTTCTGGACGAAGTTCCTGAGCCAACTGGAAATTGGGGTGCCGGTGTTCCTGGCAGCCATGCTTCTGGTGCGCATTTACCTGAAGAGCTTGAAAAAGCATTATTTCATTGAAGTCGAGTCCCACGAGATTCCGGATGAAAAGCGCCTCAATAAGATCTCCTGGGGGATGTCGGTGGTATTCGGCCTCCTGGTGGGACTCTCCGCCGGCGCCAGCACCTGGATGGATTTTCGGCAGTTTGCCAACGCCACATCTTTCGGCCTGAAGGACCCGCTCTTCCATCTGGACATTTCCTTCTACGTGTTTAAATTGGCATTCCTGACCAAAGCCAACAACATCGTGCTGGGAATCGTGGTGGGCATAGTGATCATCACACTGCTGTACTACGGAATCCTGATGACGGTGCGTACCCCGGATGTGTTCGAACGGGAGCCGGAAGAACCGGAGGGCTCGGAAACGCCGGAAGAGAACGCAATTCCTTTTACCCGTAAATACCGGAGTAAGCGCAGCAGCATGCGCACGCTGGATTTGAACAACAGCAATATGAGCCAGCTGCTTCACATCGCGTCGGGGAAACTGACACTGCTGGGAATTATTTTCTACTTGATGGTGGCGATGGATTTCCTGATGCGGCAATTCGATCTGCTGCACGTCCACACGGGTGCGGTGTACGGCGCGGGTTTTACGGATGTAAATGTGAAGCTGTGGGTGTACCGGCTGATTATGGTGCTTTCGATTGTCGGCGCGGTAACACTTTGTCACCACATGCACCGGAAGGAGCCGAAGAAGCTGGTGCGGATTCCGATTGCAATCGTTGTGGTGGGCCTGCTGGGCGGTGTGGTGAGTTTTGCGGTGCAGAATCTGCTGGTGAGCCCGGACGAAATCAATAAAGAAAGCAAATATCTGGAACGGAATATTTCTTATACCCGTCACGCCTATGGGTTGGACAACATCAAGGTGGAGGAATTTCCGGCAGAGCAGAATCTGAATCGGCAGGCGATTCGGAATAACTCTCAGACCATCACCAATATTCGAATCAACGATTATGAGCCGGTGCAGGATTTCTACAATCAGACTCAGAGCATCCGGCAGTATTACGATTTCAACGATGTGGATATCGACCGGTACAACATCGACGGGGAACAGACCCAGACGTATCTGGCAGCCCGGGAAATCAACGAAAGCAAAATCAGTTCCACCTGGATTAACCGCCATCTGAAGTATACCCACGGTTACGGTGCGGCGGTGTCCCGAGTGGATGCGGTTACGTCCAACGGTCAGCCGGATATTATTGTAAAGAATATTCCGCCGGAATCGGAGGCGAAGGATACCGATATTACCCGTCCGGAAATCTATTTCGGCGAATTAACCAACGATTACGTAATCGTGAATACCGATGAGCAGGAATTCGATTATCCGAACGGAAACGAGAACAGCTACAGCACGTACAAGGGGAAAGCGGGAATCAAGCTGAACCTGTTGAATCGGATTCTGTTCTCCGTACGGGAGGGCAGCATGAAACTGCTGGTGTCCTCCAATGTGAACTCCGACTCCCGGATTATCATCAACCGGAACATCAAGGATCGGGTGGAAAAATTGATGCCGTATCTTTCCTACGAGAAGGATCCGTATATGACGGTGGTGAACGGCAAGCTGTACTGGATTGTGGATGCGTACACCACCAGCTCCTATTACCCTTATTCCGAACCGTATTCCGGCGAGGTGGGTTCCACCAACTACATTCGGAATTCCGTAAAGGTTGTGGTAGATGCCTATAACGGAGATACCACCTTCTACGTGGTGGATCAAGACGATCCGGTGGCGCGCACGTATCAGAAAATCTATCCGACTCTGTTCAAGGATGTAAAGGAGATGCCGGAAGGCATCCGGAAGCATATCCGCTATCCGAATTCGCTGCTGAAGATTCAGGCCGGTGTGTACACGAAATACCACATGGATCAGGTGAAGGTATTCTATCAGGATGAAGACCTGTGGGATATCGCACACCAGATCTACGGCACAGAAGAGAAGGAAATGGATCCGAGCTACTTCATCTTTGAACTTCCGGACGAAAAAAAGGCGGAATTCATCAACATGATTCCGTTCACACCGAAGTCCAAACAGAACATGACGGCCATCATGATGGCACGGAACGACGGAAATCGGTACGGCCAGCTGCTGGTATATAAGTTCCCGAAGAACAAGACGGTGTACGGGCCGATGCAGATCGAGGCCCAGATTGACCAGAATACGGAGATTTCCAAGGAATTCTCCCTGTGGAATTCCTCCGGTTCCAAATACCGGAGAGGCGACCTGTTCGTCATTCCAATCAACAACTCCATCATGTACGTGGAACCGGTGTATCTGGAAGCGTCCAACCAGGCGATTCCGGAAATGAAGCGGGTAATCGTAGCCTACGGCGACAAAATCGCGTACGAGTCCACCTTAGAAGATGCGTTGGCGGATCTCTTCGGAGAGGACGAGAACGGCGGACAATCCCAGAGTGCATCCGCGTCTTCCGGTAAAAACAATTCCGAAAAGTCCAACACCAAGGAGTTAATTCAGAAAGCCAACGAAGCCTACGAGAACGCAGTGAACGCCCAGAAAAGCGGAAACTGGAAGAAGTACGGTGATTATCTGGACGAGCTGGAGAAGTATCTGAACCAGTTGGAAGACCGGAATTAATAATATTACGCTATATGTTAAAGAAGGGTTGAGAGGAGAGAAAAATGATAGATTTTGATTTGGACAAAATGCTTTTTACCATCCCGGCAGAGAAACACGATGAGAAGGAGATTGCGGCCATACTGGAGGCCCATCCGGAAGTAAAGTTCGTGTCTCTGACGGGCGTGGATCTGGGAAACCACAACACCGACGAAAAGATTCCGATGAAGGCATTTGTAGAGGACATGGCAAAAATTCTGTGGGACGGCGTTCAGACCGATGGATCCAGCGTAGCGCTTCCGCTGATTGCCGAACTGTCCAATGCCAGAGTGGACATCCTTCCGGACAAGGAAGTGAACTGGTACGTGGAGTACAACTTCATGAACATCGATTATAAAACCGGACTTCCGGTGGGAACACTGAGAATTCCATCCTTCCTGAGACACAACAACGAACGGATGGTAGGTTCCCGAATCTATGCGAGAAGATTGACGAAGAAGTTCCGTCGGGGACTAATGGAACTGATTCAGAACAATCCGTATGTAACGGACTACATCGGCGGATTGGATTCTCCGGAAGATATTGAAGATGTGGTGCTCACCAGCGCCACCGAACTGGAATTCTGGGTAAAGACGCCGGATGACCGGGCGGACCGGGATCAGCTGTACACGTCTCAGGAACTGAAAGAGCAGTATTGGAAGCGCACCATCGGACCGGTGGGAACGGCGATGGAACAGACCCTGGAAATTCTGAACCGCTACGGATTCGAAGTGGAAATGGGACATAAAGAAGTGGGCGGCGTCCGTGCCAAGATGGGCAACAGCGGCGATTTCGACCATATCATGGAACAGCTGGAAATCGACTGGAAGTACTCCAACCCACTCCAGGCAGCGGACAATGAAAGCCAGATTAAACATATCATCCGAGATGTATTCCGGGCCAACAACCTGGAGGTTACCTTCCTGGCAAAACCGATGCAGGGCGTTGCCGGAAACGGGGAACACACCCATCTGGGCGTGATGGCAAAGCTGAAGAACGGCAAGATGATCAACCTGTTTGAACCGATCGACCGGGAAAAGGATTTCATGAGTCCGATCGGATACGGTTCCCTGATGGGAATTCTGCGGAACTATGAAATTCTCAATCCGTTCGTGGCACAGACTCACGATGCCTTCCAGAGACTAAAGCCGGGATACGAAGCGCCGGTATGCGTGGTTACATCCCTGGGAAGAGACTGCGTAACCCCATCCCGGAACAGAACCGTATTGATCGGCGTGGTTCGGGATATGAAAAATCCGATGGCCACCCGTTTCGAACTGCGTTCGCCGAACCCGCATTCCAACACCTATCTGATTATCGGTTCCGCTTACATGCTGATGCTGGATGGAATTCGCTCGGTGCTGGAGAACAAGCGAACACCGCAGGAATTGGAGAAGGCCATCTCCAAAAAGGCGGGGGAAGAGGACATCTATCTGGAAAAGGATCGTCAGTATCGTTCCGAAGAAAACGTATTCACGTATTATACGGAAGAAGAGAGGGAACAGCTTTTCGGCAAGGCACCGGCAACGGTATGGGAGAACTTCAGAGCCTTTGATGAGCACCGAGACGAACTGGTAAAGATTACCGGAGGAGACGACACCATCGCCCTGATCATCCGTTCTTACCGGGATCAGATGACCTTGAAGTGGAGCACGGAATTCCACGATCGGTTGATTCCGAACACCATGAATTTCGTTCGCCAGTGCGTGAAGGCACACACCGAGAACAGTGCAACGGATTACGATATCATGAACTGGAGACAGGTCAACGACCTGAGACACCGTCTGGGAAAGGATTATATCGGAAAGAAATCCATCCTGTCCCAGGCAAAGCTGGCACTGGACGAAGAGAACTTCCAGCTGGCTTCCGACCTGGAATTGGAAATTCAGCATTTGACGGAAGAGCTCCGCGACCTGTATAATGATTACCAGAAGAATCTATTCTAATCACAAATAATTAATTCTGTATCAGAAAGAAGAAGGATAAAAAATGCTAGACGTTAAACGAATCAGACAGAACTTCGATGAAGTGAAAAAAGATGTAGAAAGACGCGGCAAAGGCGATTTCGGCATGGAAGACGTACGGAAGTACGACACCGAGAGAAGAGAATTGCTGGCGGAAGTGGAGCAGCTGAAAAACAGACAGAATACCGCTTCCCGAGAGGTTCCGAAGCTGAAGAAGGCCGGAGAAGATACCACCGCCCTCTTCAAGGAACTGAAGGAGCTTAGCCAGCGCATCAAAGAACTGGACGGTAAGGTCAGCGAGGCGGAGGAAAACCTTCACAATGCCCTTCTGGGCGTGCCGAACACACCGAATAAGGAAGTTCCGGACGGTATCGACGATTCCGACAACGTGGAGATTCGGAAGTGGGGTGAACCAACCGAGTTTTCCTTCGAGCCAAAAGCACACTGGGACATTGGTGAGAACCTGGACATCCTGGACTTCGACCGGGCGTCGAAGCTTTCCGGTGCCAGATTCACGGTCTACAAGGGCCTGGGCGCTCGGCTGGAGCGAGCATTGATCAACTTCATGCTGAACCTGCATACCGAGGAACAGGGATACACCGAAATCCTCCCGCCGTTCATGGTAAATGCTGCGGCAATGACCGGAACCGGTCAGCTGCCAAAGTTCGTGGACGATATGTATCACCTGGAAGGTGTGGATGAATACCTGATTCCGACCGCCGAGGTTCCGGTAACCAATCTGAGAGCCGGCGAAATTCTCAGCGGCGACGAACTGCCGGTATACTACACGGCGTATACCCCATGCTTCCGTAAAGAAGCGGGTTCCGCCGGAAGAGATACCCGCGGCCTGATTCGTCAGCACCAGTTCAACAAGGTGGAAATGGTGAAGCTGGTTGCGCCGGAGACTTCCTACGATGAGCTGGAGAAGCTGACCCTGGATGCGGAAGAAGTGCTGAAGCAGCTGAAGATTCCGTACCACGTGGTACGCCTGTCTGCCGGAGATCTGGGATTCTCCTCTGCGATGACTTACGATATCGAAGTGTGGATGCCAAGCTACGGAAGATATGTTGAGATTTCCAGCTGCAGCAACTTCGAGGATTATCAGGCGCGGAGAGCGGATATCCGGTTCAAGAGGGACCGGGATACCAAGCCGGAATTCGTCCATACGTTGAACGGCTCCGGACTGGCAGTGGGCAGAACCGTTGCGGCCGTCCTGGAGAATTACCAGCAGGAAGACGGCTCGGTCATCGTGCCGGAGGTACTGCGCCCGTACGTGGGAACCGACGTAATTCGATAAAAACAACTGAAGTCACCCCGGATATTCCGACTGGTCGGAGGTCCGGGGCCTTTTGATTTTATTTTTAGGAAAACGAAAGAACGAGGGACGGAAAATGAATAGAAGAACGGTGACGGATTTTCTGGTGGAACACAAGCGCCAAGATCCCATATCCTTCCATATGCCGGGGCACAAGGGGCGAAGCCGGCTGTACAAGGAGCTTGGGTACGGCGATTTTCTGAAGAACATCATGGGCAGCGACATTACGGAGATTCCGGGGGCGGATGCGCTGACCCGGCCGGAGTCGGTGATTCGCCGGGTGATGGAGAATTATGCGGCGCTGTACGGCGTGCGACATACGGAGCTTCTGGTGAACGGGAGCAGTACCGGATTGATTGCATCTGTTTTGGCGACGGTGCCTCGGGGCGGCAAGCTGATTATGGGACGAAATTCTCACAAATCGGTGTTCTCGGCCCTTCGCCTGGGGGGCATTGAGCCGGTGTACGTAAAACCCTTGACGGATGAGAAGACCGGGCTGCAGGGGGCGATTTCCCCGCGGGATGTGGCGGCGGCGCTGCGAGAACATCCGGATGCATCGGCGGTGCTGGTGACCAGCCCCAATTATTACGGGGTGCTTTCGGAAATTGAAGATATCGCTCTGGAAGCTCACGCGGCGGGAAAGGTGCTGATCGTGGATCAGGCCCACGGTGCCCATTTGAAATTCTTTGACGAAGGCGCTCGAAAAAAGCGGGCGGCAGAAAACCTGCGGGCGGATCTGGTGGTGAACAGCACGCACAAAACCCTGATGTCTTTTACGGGGACCGCCATCCTCAACGTGTGCAGTGACCGGGTGGACGTTTCCCGAATTTCGGAGACGGTGCGGATGCTCCAGACCACCAGCCCTTCCTACATTCTGATGGGGAGCTTGGATGTGAACGAGAAAATCCTGCGCTGCGGTCGGGAACTTTTTCAGGCGTGGCAGTCCGACCTGCAGTATTTCTATGAGAATTACCGGTCCGTTACCGGCCTTTCGGTTATCGAGAACCGGGAGTTGGACCGGAGCAAAATCAACCTGAACATGAAGCCCTACGGATTCGGCGGCGAGCGGCTGGCGGCGGAGCTGCAGGAGCAGAACATCTGGGTGGAAATGGTCCACGGGGATTACGCCATGCTGATGACCGGTCTGGGAAACGAGCGCCGGGATTACGAAAAACTGCTGGAGGCCTTGCAGTATATCAGCGGCAAGTACGGGATTACGGAAAACGAGACGGGGCGCAGCGAAGACGTTCTTGCATTTAATCTGGAGCAAGGCCCGATTCCGTCAATAAAAGAACGAATTCCGCTGGCGGAGGCGGCCGGCCGCCGTCTGTACGATTCCCTGATTCCGTATCCGCCGGGGATTCCTCTGGCCTGCCCCGGTGAAATTCTGACAAAAGAAGCGGTTCAATACCTGCAGGAGCGGGTTCGCCGGAACGAAACGGTAATCGGCGTGGATGAAACCGGATATGTGTGCGTCGCACCGGAAGTGTAAGCGGGCGAAAAGCTGCTTTTGGGGGAGAAAAATGAAGAAAAATCTTGAAAAGTGTGACAGAAACTAAACATACAAAAGTGATTTTTCCGTGAAATTTCAAGTGATTTTTGTGAAAGAGTAGTGTATAATAGTTCAGTGAATATTGTTATTACATTTTGTAGGAAAGGAAGGTTGCTTAAGGATGAGCCAAGGTAAACACTTACCTAGCATTCTGGTACCGCACCACAAGAATACCTCGAATCTCGAGACCGTGGTTATGCCGGTTCCGGATGTTGTAAAAATCTGCATGTCGCAGAGCATCGGTGCTCCTTGTAAACCTCTCGTTGCAAAGGGTGACCACGTAAAAGTCGGACAGAGAATCGGTGACACCGATGCTTTTGTCAGCGCACCGGTACACTCCAGTGTTTCCGGAACGGTTACGGATATCGTTCAGTCCCGTGGAGGCATGGGCGGAATGGAAACCCTGATTGTAATCGAGACAGACAAGAAACAGGAAGTGAGCGAGGAAGTTCAGATTCCGCACGTTACGAATCATGCAGAATTCGTTAAAGCAGTAAGAGACAGCGGCGTCGTTGGTCTCGGAGGGGCTTCATTCCCAACACATATCAAACTGAATCCGAAGAACCTGGATGAGTGTGACGTTCTGGTTGTAAACGCAGCAGAATGTGAACCGTACATCACCGGGGATAATCGTATGATGGTTGAACAGGGTCAGGATGTTCTGGACGGAATGAAACTGATCATGAAATACCTGAATTTGAAGAAGGGTATTATCGGAATCGAAGAGAACAAGCCGGAAGCGATTGAAAACATGAACAATCTGATTCAGCAGAACGGATTTGATGACATTGAGGTGCTTGCGCTTCAGTCCAGATATCCGAAGGGTGCTGAGCGTGTTCTGGTGTATGAAGCGACCGGTAAGGTGATGGATGCAGGAGTTCTCCCGGCACAGCTGGGCGTAATTCTGGACAACGTATCCACCGTCGCAATCATTGCCGAGTTCTTCAAGACCGGAATGCCAATCGTTCGCAGAAGAATTACCGTAGACGGGGATGCGGTAGCAGAGCCGAAGAACGTATTCGTTCCAATCGGTACTCAGATTGCGGATGTAATGGAATTCTGCGGCGGATACAAGAAAGAGCCGAAGAAGATCGTAATGGGCGGACCGATGATGGGTCGTGCGACCAACTCGGACGAGAACGTTACCATGAAGAATACCGGATCCCTGCTGGCATTCGGTAAGGAAGCTGCAGAAGTAAAGGTTGAGACCGGCTGCATCAACTGCGGACGTTGTATCAGCGCATGTCCGTTCAAGCTGATGCCGGTTATTTTTGCGGAGGCATATAATAGAAAAGACGTGGAGAGACTTCAGAAGTTCAACGTTATGCAGTGCATGGGCTGCGGAAGCTGCTCCTACATCTGCCCGGCAAGAAGACCTCTCAGCTTCGTGAATACACTGGCAAAGGGTATGGTAAAGGAGGCGACAAGTAAGTAATGGAAAAACAGAAATTTCACTCTAACCTGATCGTGTCCAATGCGCCGCATATCGTTACGGATGCGGATACGACGAAACTGATGGGATCCGTTCTGCTTGCACTGGCACCGGCCTTTGTTGCGGGAGTATATGTGTTCGGAGCAAGAGTAATCCTGCTCTGCGCAGTATGCATCATCGCCAGTGTCGGTTTTGAATGGCTCTACAATTATCTTGCAAAGAAGCCACAGACGGTAGGCGACCTGAGTGCGGCTGTTACCGGTCTTCTGATCGCGTACAACGTACCGGCAAACTTCCCGCTGTGGATGGCTGTAATCGGTTGCTTCGTTGCCATTGTAGTTGTTAAACAGCTCTACGGCGGAATCGGAAAGAACTTCGTAAACCCGGCAATTACAGCAAGAATTTTCCTGTTCATCTCCTTCGCGGCAAACATGTCCACATGGCCGCTGCCAAGAATGGCGGAGACAACAGATGCGACCACCGGTGCGACTCCGCTTGGAATCCTGGCAGAAGGCGGCGCAGGTGCAAAACTGCCGTCCAACATGGATATGTTCCTGGGCTTCATCGGCGGTTCTGTTGGTGAAGTGAGTGCACTGGCACTGCTCATCGGCGGTGCATATCTGATCTGGAAGAAAGTCATTTCTCCAATCATTCCGTGTGCATTCATCGGAACTGTATTCGTCATTGCTCTGATTTACACCAAGTCCTTCCACATGGCTGTATTCCATATTCTGGCCGGTGGTGTTATGCTGGGTGCAATCTTCATGGCAACGGACTATGTTACAACTCCAAAGCTCCCATCCGGACAGATTATGTTCGGTATCGGCTGCGGAATCATCACAATGGCAATCCGTCTTTTCGGAAGCTATCCGGAAGGCGTATCCTTCTCCATCCTGCTGATGAACATCTGCACACCGCTGATCAACAGATGGAGCTTCAAGCGTTATTGTGCAGGAGGTGCGAACAGTGGAAAATAAGACAAACACATTCCAGGAATTCGTTAAACCGATCCTCGTACTGGTATGCATCTGCTTTGTGGTTACACTGGCACTTGCATTTACATATGGTGTAACCAAGCCGGTTATCGATGAAAACACTCTGAAGGCGGCAAACGAAGCCAGAAATGAACTTCTGCCGGCAGCAAAGGGTGAATTCAAGCAGTATAACGGCGACATGTACGTTCTGGAAGAAAAGAAGGTATATGTAACAGAAGTATTTGATGCAACCAACGGATCCGGCATGGTGGTAACCGCTATGTCCAACTCCTACGGCGGCATGCTGACCGCAATGATCGGTATCGACAAAGACGGTGCCATCACCAACGTGAAGGTTACCAACCACTCCGATACCGCCGGTGTAGGTACAAAGGCACAGACGCCGGAGCACCTGGGTCAGTATAAGAGCCTGAAAGCACTTGGAAATGAGAACATCAAGAGCGACAACACGGTAAAATACGTAACCGGTGCGTCCGTATCTTCCGGTGCAATCCACAAGGCTGTATACGCAGCTCTGGAACAGTATAAGAGTATGGGAGGTGTTCAGTAATGGCAAAAAAGAGCAAACTTTCCATATTGACAAATGGAATTATTAAGGAGAACCCGGTACTGGTACTTCTGATCGGTACCTGCCCGACGCTGGCAACATCTTCTTCCCTGTCCAATGGTCTGGGAATGGGTCTCTCCGCAACAGCAGTACTGATCTGCTCGAACATCGTAATTTCCCTTCTTCGGAAGATTATTCCGGATAAGGTAAGAATCCCTTGCTACATCGTAGTTATTGCCGGATTCGTAACATTGGTACAGTTCGTACTTCAGGCATATGTACCGTCCCTGTATCAGTCTCTGGGACTGTTCCTGCCGCTGATCGTAGTTAACTGTATCATCCTGGGAAGAGCGGAAGCATTCGCAAACAAGAACAACATCATCGATTCCGCACTGGACGGTGTTGGAATGGGTCTTGGATTCACTCTGACACTGGGCCTGATGGGTGCCATCAGAGAACTTCTGGGTGCCGGAACTCTCCTGGGCTACACCGTATTCGGTTCCTGGTTCACACCAATCGGATTCTTCAATCTGGCTCCGGGCGGATTCTTCGTATACGGATTCCTGATTGCAATGCTGAACCTGGCTACAAAGGGCAAAGCACTGAAGAAACAGTCCTTCAGCTGTGGCGGATGCCCGATGTACAATTCCTGCAACTTGGCAGAAGTAAAGGACGAAGTCGCAGCAGCGGCACCTGTCCAGAAAGGAGCTGAAGCATAATGGTTAATCTGATTATTATCTTTATGTCGATCGTACTGGTCAACAACTTCCTGTTGTCTCAGTTCCTGGGTATCTGCTCGTTCCTGGGTGTATCCAACAAGATGGATTCCGCTGTAGGTATGAGTGGCGCCGTTATCTTCGTAATGGTTCTTGCTGAACTGGTTACATGGCCGATTCAGCAGGTACTGAACAAGTTCGATATCGGATATCTGCAGACAGTTGTATTCATTCTGGTCATCGCAGCTCTGGTACAGTTCGTAGAGATGTTCATGAAGAAGTTCATGCCGGCACTTCAGAAGGCGCTGGGTATCTTCCTTCCTCTGATCACCACCAACTGTGCGATCCTGGGTGCGACCATCAATGCAATCAACTATGATTATACGTTTATTCAGTCTATCGTATACGCACTGGGTGCAGGCGTTGGTTACGGATTAGCCATGGTTCTGTTCGCAGGTGTACGTGAAGAAAAGCTCTGGGATGAGAGCGGCGTACCGGCTGCTTTCAAGGGTGTGCCGATGGTTCTCGTAAGTGCAACCATCCTGTCCCTGTCCTTCATGGGCTTCTCGGGATTATTCCAGTAAGGGGGCGGCAGAATGAGTAGTGCAATTTTAACACCAGTCGTTATTGTTGTAGTTGCCGGTTTCATCGCAGCACTTCTTCTGACCATTGCATCCAAAGCATTCTACGTAAAAGTAGATGAGCGTGTCACACAGGTAAGAGCGATTCTGCCGGGTGCAAACTGCGGTGGATGCGGATTTGCAGGTTGTGATGACTATGCAAATGCAGTAGTTACAGACGAAAATCAGAGCTGTTCTGCATGTACCGTTGGCGGAGCTGCATGTGCAGAGCAGATTGCAGAACTGCTGGGCAGAAATGCCGGTGCCGGCGAGAAGCAGGTAGCAAGAGTAACTTGTAACGGTTCCTGCGACGCAACCGGAAAGATTGCAGAATATCAGGGCCTGATGTCCTGTAAGGCTGCAAAGACCTATTTCAGCGGAAACGGACAGTGCCAGTTCGGTTGTATCGGACTGGGAGACTGTGCGGCAGTATGTGATTTCAACGCAATCGGCGTAATCGACGGAGTTGCCATTGTGAACAGAGACAACTGCGTTGCCTGCGGCAAGTGCGTAAAGGAATGCCCGCAGCACATCATCCATCTGGTACCGGAAAAACAGCAGGTAAACGTACTCTGCTCCTCCAAGGACAAGGGTGCTCTCACCAGAAAGAACTGCTCCAACGGATGTATCGGATGCGGTAAGTGTGCAAAGGTCTGCAAGTTTGATGCCATCACCGTTGAGGACAATCTGGCAAGCATCGATCCGGAGAAGTGCAAGAACTGCGGTATGTGCATGAGAGTGTGCCCGACCGGCGCAATCAACAGCTTCAGCCTGAAGCATGCAAAAGTAGCAATCAAAATGAACGAAAAGGAAGCAGCGGAGAAGGCAGCAAAGGTTGCTGCTGCAAAAGCTGCAAAGGAAGCAGCGGAAGCTCCGCAGGCATAAGGTCTGAAGTCACGCCCTCCGATTTTTCGGGATTAAGAAACAGAACCCATTAGATGTGCATGACGCGTCTAATGGGTTTTTTCATATGCATCCCCGTTTGAATTTGTTGTCTCTTTAAATATATGGGTAGAGACCTTGAACATTGTCCGGAATTAAGGTATAATTTCGATACTAGGGACCACAAGGAGGTTAGTGATATGGCTATTTTGAATCTTACAAAGGAAAATTTCGCACAGGAGGTGCTTCAGTCAGATAAAACAGTTTTGGTTGATTTCTATGCTGACTGGTGCGGACCGTGCAAGATGCAGGGACCGGTTCTGGAGGAGCTGGCCAATGATCGTGACGATGTAAAGGTGTGCAAGCTCAACATCGATGAACAGCGGGACCTGGCAATCGAGTACGGTGTAATGAGCATCCCGACCCTGATGATTGTAAAGGGCGGAGAAGTGACTTACAAAGAAGTGGGTTTGACTCAGAGAAGAGAACTGGACAAGATTCTTGGATAGAGAGAATCCGAAGATGAAGTAAGTATTTCGCCGGAGTAGAGGCCGGTAAAAAATGAAAAGAAATGAAAAGAAACGAAAAGGGCGCAGGATGAGGAATTCATCCGGCGCCCTTCTCTCTTGGGTGTCCACGAATATTCGTGAAGGCCTCTCTAATATGGTCGGTTTTCGGGAAATCGGAAGAAATTGACGACGGAACGCTCTCCCCCGAGGTTCCGTCGTCAATTTCCTCGCGCCCGCCGGGTGGATTAGAGTGGAATGCTGAGGGGAGAAGGTGGAATGAGGTCTTGAAAGCAGGAAATTCGTGTGAAATGAAGTGATTTTGATATTGGCGTGAAAACGGATTAGAGTAAAAAATATAAGAAAACATTAGATTGACGACAGACTATTGGAAATCGAGGATCTGTCGTCAATTTTTATGATGCAGAATGTATATTAGAGCAGAATACAGAAAGCAATGATTGGAGTTGGCGCCGTACAGGCGGCAAAGGCTTATGTCACCGTTTCGGGGCGCCAACAATTTGAGGCGGAGCCCGAGAGGCGGCCGGCCGAGTTGGCGCCATGCAGGCAGCAAAGGCTTATGACACCGTATAGGGGCGCCAACAATTTGAGGCGGAGCCCGGGAGGCGGCCGGCCGAGTTGGCGCCGTGCAGTCGGCAAAGGTTTATGTCACCGCATAGGGGCGCCAACAATTTGAGGCGGAGCCCGGGAAGCGGCCGGCCGAGTTGGCGCCGTGCAGGCGGCAAAGGCTTATGTCACCGTTTAGGGGCGCCAACAATTTGGTGCGGAGCCCGGGAAGCGGCCGGCCGAGTTGGCGCCGTGTAGTCGGCAAAGGCTTATGTCATCGCTTAGGGGCGCCAACAATTTGAGGCGGAGCCCGGGAGGCGGCCGGCCGAGTTGGCGCCGTGCAGACGGCAAAGGCTTATGTCACCGTTTATGGGCGCCAACAATTTGGTGGGGAGCCCGAGAGTCGGCCGGCCGAGTTGGCGCCGTGCAGGCGGCAAAGGCTTATGTCACCGCTTAGGGGCGCCAACACCGGCTTCGATTCCCGGGTCCGAGGCCGGTTTCGCACTCGTTTTACCTGTTCTTTACGTTTATTTGATAGTGAATATTACATTGCGGGCGTATCCTTTTTATATAAAAGGAGAGAAGTATGTACGGAGTTATAGATATTGGATCAAATACGATTCGGCTGGTGGTGTTCGATTACGACGGAACATCCATTCGCCGGGTGCTGAACAAGAAGATTACCGCCGGGCTGGCCGGATACATCAATAAGGACCATGAAATGCGCAAGAGAGGCGTTCAGGTGGCGGTAGAATCGCTGATGGAATTGAAGACGGTTACCGACCAGTTCAGTTTGGATGAAATCGGCGTGTTTGCCACGGCGCCACTTCGGAACATCATCAACACGGAAGAGGTTCTGGTCGAGATTGAGAAGGAAACCGGTTTCTCGGTGAAAGTGCTGAGCGGACAGCAGGAAGCGAGCTACGGTTTTGCCGGGCTGCGTCAACAGATTTCCATGGACGAAGGCATCATGATTGATGTGGGCGGCGGAAGCAGCGAAGTGGTGGCCTTCCGAAATGACGAAGCGCAGCTCACCACCTCTATCCCGTGGGGATCTCTAAACCTGTATCGGAAATACGTAAAGGAAATCATTCCGGAGCCGAAAGAACTTAAGGAAATCGACCGTCTCATGCGGAAGCATTTCGAGAAAATCCAACTTCCGAAGCGCAGCTACCACCTGCCTCTCTGCGTGGAAGGCGGTGCCGGCCGAGCTTTTGTGAAGGTGCTTCAGCGGAAATATCCGGAAGCTGTGCATGACGGAAAGTATGGCCGAAAGTATTTACAGAAGATGCTGGATTTCTACAAAGAGAATCCGTCCCAGTTCTCGGACCTGATTCTTCGGTCCGCACCGGAGCGGATACACACTTTGCTTCCGGGAATGGCGGCGCTGAATGCGGCAGCCGATGTTTTCGGGGTAAAAGAAATCGTTACTGTGGAATACGGCGTCCGAGAGGGTTTCCTGATGGAAGAAATCCTGAAGAAAAAGGAAAACAAACCAAAATTAGAAGAGGAAACTGCAAAATAGGGGGATAGAGTAAAATGTTAAGTTGTACGCAGGAAGACCATGAAAGCGGAAGATACATGCAGAACCGGGAACTTTCCTGGCTTCAGTTCAACGAGCGATGCATGCGCCAGGCAAAGGATTCGAGCAATCCGTTGCTGGAACGGCTCCGCTTCCTATCGATTTTTACGTCTAATCTGGACGAATTCTTTATGGTCCGGGTGGGCAGCCTAATCGATATGCTGCCGCTGGGAAAGAAATACACCGATGATAAAACCGGAGAGACCGCGGAGGAGCAGCTGACAAAGATCTACGACCGGGTACGGATTCTGTACGCACAGCGAGATGCCATCTATCAGGAACTGGAGAAGGAATTCCGAATCAAAGGCGTTTTCCGTCTGAAGTATGAAGAAATGACCGCCTCCGAACAGGAATACGTGGAGAACTACTTCAGCAATTCCATCTTGCCGATGCTTTCCCCGATGCTGGTGGATCCCCAGCATCCTTTCCCGCACCTCAGCAACAAGGGCGTTGAAATCTGCGTGCGATTGCGGAAAAAGAAGGGCGAAGAATACTTTGCCTTCTTGCCGGTGCCGGTGGACCTGCCGCAGATCCTGTACCTGCCGGGTCCGGGGGTTCGGTACATCGGCATGGAAGACCTGCTTTTAGAACTGGCGGACGTGGTCTTTGACACCTACACGGTGGAAGAAAAGATTCAAATCTGCATCACCCGAAATGCGGATATCCACGCAGAAGATGAGGACTGCGAGAAAAACGAAGATTTCAGAAAAGTCATGCAGAAGCTGCTGAAGGCTCGGCGCCGCTTGGCCCCTCTTCGCCTGGAAATGACCGACCATCCGAGCTCGAAAATGCTGAAGTTCCTGCAGAGCCGACTGCTCCTCAGCGACAGTCAGATTTTCTATACCGGCGGTCCGTTGCAGATGAAGTACGCCTACGGGCTGGAAAACAAGCTGAACCCGGAGCAGAAGAAGGAGATGCTTTTTGAGCCGTACACTCCGAAAACTCCGGGGGAACTTGCCGGAAAAGAATCCATGTTCGATCGGATTCGTAAGCAGGATTGTCTGCTGTCCTATCCGTACGAAAGCATGAAGCCGTTCCTGCGCCTGCTGGAGGAATCGGCATCGGATCCGGATGTCCGTTCCATCCAGATTACCATTTACCGATTGGCGGGTAAAAGCAAGTTGGTCAAATACCTGTGCCGGGCGGCCGAAAACGGCAAGAAGGTCACGGTATTGATCGAACTCCGCGCTCGTTTCGATGAGCAGAACAACATTGACTGGTCCAAGGAATTTGAAAAATCCGGATGCACCATCATGTACGGCATGGCCAATTTCAAGGTACACTCCAAGCTGTGCCTGATTACCCGAAATGAGGGGGGGACCCTTCGTCGGTACACCCAGATCGGAACCGGCAATTATAACGAAACCACCTCCAAGCTGTACACGGACTTTTCCCTGATGACCGCCGACCCGGGAATCGGAGAGGATGCGGCGTTGTTTTTCCGGAACATGGGAATCGGAAACCTGGAGGGAAGGTACGATCACCTGCTGGTGGCACCGTTAGAGCTGCAGGAGAAAGTCATTGCGGGAATCGAGCGGGAGATGCAGAAAGGCCCGGAGGGATACCTGTTCTTCAAGCTGAATTCCCTGACGGATCGCCGCATCATCGAAAAACTGCGGGACGCTTCCTGCGCCGGCGTGAAGATTCACATGATGGTGCGCGGTATCTGCTGCCTGGTTCCGGGCATTCCGGGGGAGACGGAGAACATCGAGGTTCGAAGCATCGTGGGCCGGTATCTGGAGCATTCACGGATTTATGTTTTTGGAAAGGGTTCGACGGAAAAGATGTACATCGCCTCGGCGGACTTTATGACACGAAATACTCGCCGAAGAGTGGAAGTGGGATGTCCGATTCTGGATCCGAACGTTCGGGCAAAAATATGGGAAGTCATCCATCTTCAGTGGTCCGACAATACGAAGGCCATGAAGCTGCTGCCGGAGTGTAAGTACGAGCCGGTGATTGGTGAGGACGGTGTGAACAGCCAGGAGGAGCAGATGAAGCTGGCAGAGGAATCCCGACGCAAGACAGAAGGCGGCGAGGAAAAGAAAGAGCCGCAGAAAAACCTGTGGCAGCGCATAATCCACTGGGGAAAATAATATGGGAACTGCGGGGGTCCCAATTGCACTTTCATTAAAACAATCAAAAATACCGTAAAAGCTTGTAATTAAATACAAAAGGATTATTGACATCCCATCATGGGATGAATATAATATTACCATCGAGTCGTAAAAGGGGATAATATAGAATCGATAGTCGGGAAAGGGGATTCCCACAAGCAGAGAGGTCGTTTGATCTGAAGTCAAAGAGTCGGAGCATGCTCCGGCTCTTTGTTGTATGATGAAAGTTGGGAATCCCTTGTCGAAAAGGTGCTTTTCTTGAACACTACGGAATATCTGTGATATAATGAGCCGGTTAATGCGAGGAGGAAATATGGAACCGATTATCCGGGTGGAGAACCTGACATTTGAATACCGAAAAGTATCCCCGGAAGGACCGGCGACGTCTTTTCGTGCTGTCGACGGGGTGACTTTTGAGGTGCCGTCCGGTGAATTCGTGGCGGTTCTGGGGATGAACGGCTCTGGAAAGTCCACCTTGGCAAAGCATTTGAACGGCCTTCTCCTTCCCACTGAGGGAGATGTATGGATTGAAGGGATGAATACCCGGGAAGACGATCATATCTGGAATATCCGAAGCACGGTTGGAATGGTTTTTCAGAATCCGGACAATCAGATTGTGTCCTCCGTGGTGGAGGACGACGTGGCTTTCGGCCCGGAGAATTTGGGGGTGGACCCTGCGGAGATTCGTCGGCGGGTGGACGAAGCCCTTCAAGCGGTAGGTATGTATGAGCAGCGGCTGAAAGCGCCCCACATGCTGTCCGGAGGACAGAAGCAGCGAATCGCCATTGCGGGAGCCATCGCCATGCGGCCGAAGTGCATTGTGTTCGATGAACCTACTGCCATGCTGGATCCCAAAGGGCGCCATCAGGTGATGGACATCATTCATCGCTTGCACGAAGCGGGAATCACGGTAATCCTCATCACTCATTTTATGGAAGAGGCGATGCAGGCGGACCGGCTGATTGTCATGAAGGACGGCCGGATTACCGACGATATGCCGCCGAGAGATTTTTTTGCAGATTGCGAGAGAATTCAGCGCGCCGGATTGGAAATGCCGGCCATCATTGCGCTGAGAGAAGAATTGATCCGGCTGGGATTGCCGGTGGATGCTTCGGTGCAGACCGAAGAGGAATTGATAGAGGCCATATGTCAATTACAGTAGAGAATCTTACATATACATATTCGAAGGGACTGCCCAACGAGACGCGGGCGCTGGAGGATGTCTCCTTTCAGTTGGAACCGGGGGAGTTTGCGGCGGTGATCGGCCACACCGGTTCCGGAAAATCCACGTTGATGCAGCAGCTGAACGGGTTGCTCCGTCCCGACTCCGGTAAAATCACGGTGGGGGAGGTGTGCATCACCGACCCGTCCACCAAGATGACGGAAGTGCGCCGGAAGGTGGGATTGGTATTTCAGTATCCGGAATACCAGCTGTTCGAGGAAACGGTGGCCAAGGACGTGGCTTTTGGCCCGAAGCAGGTCGGTATGACCGGCGAGAAACTGGACCGGGTGGTGGAGGAATCCATCCGCCTGACGGGACTGGATTACGAAGAAGTGAAAGAACGGTCGCCTTTCGAACTGTCCGGGGGACAGAAGCGGCGAGTGGCCATTGCGGGAGTGCTGGCCATGAAGCCGGAAATCCTGATTCTGGACGAACCCACCGCCGGGTTGGATCCTTCCGCCCATCGGGATGTTCTGGAGTTGATTCGGAGGATACATCGGAAGGAGCGCATGACCATTCTGCTGGTTTCTCATAACATGGGAGATGTTGCGGAGCTGGCGGACCGGGTGCTGGTGATGAATCGGGGGAAGCTGGTGATGAACGGAACGCCGGCGGAGGTGTTTTCTCGAGGAGAACCGCTTTGGGAAATGGGCCTGGGGCTGCCCCCGGCCACGGAATTTATGGAGCGGCTAAAGGATCGGATGCCGGGAATCGATACGGCACAGTTGAGTATTGAAGATGCGGCGAAGGAAATCTGCCGGTATCTGAAAGGCAGGAAGAAATGATTCGGGATATCACGTTAGGACAATATTATCCGGAACAGTCGGTGATTCACCGGCTGGATGCCCGAACGAAGATTCTGGGAACCCTGCTGTATATCATTGAGCTTTTTTTGGTGAATTCCTTTGCGGGGTTTGGCCTGGTGATTCTGGCACTGGGGGTGCTCATCGGAATCTCAAAAGTGCCGGTGCGATTTATTTTCAGGGGATTGAAGGCGGTGGTCTTCATCATTCTGCTGACCTTTTTGCTGAACCTGTTCATGTTCGACGGAACGGTACTGTGGCATTGGAAATTTCTCACCATCACCTATGAAGGGCTGTATCGGTCCTGCTTTATGGCGCTGCGGCTGATCCTTCTGATTATCGGGACCTCCATGCTGACCCTGACCACTAAACCCATGGAGCTTACCGACGGTCTGGAGAAATTACTGAAACCGTTTAACCGGTTCGGGTTGCCCAGCCACGAGATTGCGCTGATGATGAGCATCGCCCTGCGTTTTATTCCGACTCTCTTGGAGGAGACGGATAAAATCATGAAGGCCCAGCAGGCCCGGGGGGCGGACTTCGAATCCGGGAATCTGATTCAGCGGGTGAAGAACATGATACCGATTCTGATTCCCCTGTTCGTGGGATCCTTTCGGATTGCACAGGATTTGGCGCTGGCCATGGAGGCACGGTGCTACCATGGGGGTGTCGGACGCACCCGCATGAAGGAAATTGTTTTTAGCCGAAGAGATGGGGTGGCCGGAGTTTTGCTGGCGGTCTTTCTGGGAATCGTAATCGTATCCCGGTGGATGCCGCTGCCTTAGAGGAATGTTATTGTTTTTATTAAAATTTAAATTATAGAATAGAGAGAGAACGGCGTGAGACAGAGAAAAGTTAAAAATCTGGAAGAGAAATATGCAAAGTATGAGGAGTTTCTGGTGTACCATCCGGAGGCTTGCAAGGGAAATTGGCAGGAACGGGTGCGGAAAGCGGGATGCACCGGGTTGTATCTGGAAGTGGGCTGCGGAAAGGGCAAGTTCATTTCGGAGATGGCGGAGCGGCATCCGGAGAATTTCTACATCGCGGTGGAAGGCAACCGCAGCGTGCTTCTTCGGGCCATGGAGAAGATTCGGGAGAAGGGGCTGACCAACGTGGTGTTCGTGCCGGATTTCATCGTGGATCTCACGGACTGGTTCCGGGACGAAGAAGTGGACGGCATCTATCTGAATTTCAGCGATCCGCTGCCGAAGAATTACAGTGCGAAGAAGCGACTGACCCATCGGTCCAAGCTGGTGCAGTACGAGCGAATTCTGAAGGACGACGGCATCGTGACGTTCAAAACCGACAACACCGGGCTATTCGAGTTCACCATTCAGGAGATTCTGGCCAACGACATGAAGATCCATGAGCTGACCCGGGACCTGCATCACTGCGAATACAACGAAGACAACATCATGACAGAGTATGAAGCCAAATTCAGCACTCTGGGTGAAAATATTAAAAGGGTAAAATTCGGAAGAAGAGAAGGGAGAAAGAAAATGGCAGACACGAGTTTTGCAGCGTATAACGGAAGAACGGTTCCGAAGGAGGACAAGATCTTTGGAATCAGCGGAAGAGCGAAGGCGGCCATCGCCGCAAAGGGAAAGGAGAACGTAATCAACGCCACCATCGGCGCCCTGCTGGACGATGAAGGTAAGCTGATTGTGCTCTCTTCGGTGGACGAAGCGGTAAAATCCCTCACCCCGGCGGAGTATGCGGAGTATGCACCGATTGCCGGAACGCCGGCATTTAAGGAGGCTATCGTAAAAGCAGCTCTGGGTGATTATCAGCCGAAGGGTTATGTGGGCGTTGTGGCATCGCCGGGCGGTACCGGCTCCCTGAGAAATGCCATTGCCAACTATTCCTGCCCGGGCGATAAGTTCCTGACCCACGATTGGCACTGGACTACCTACAAGAACATCGCCATGGAAATGGGCCGGGATGAAGAGACCTTCGATATGTTCGACGCAGAAGGAAACTTCAATCTGGAAGACTTCGAATACAAGGTAAATAAACTTCTGCGGATTCAGGACCGCCTGGTAATCATCATCAACACACCGGCCAACAATCCGACGGGATATTCCCTGTCCGGCGAAGACTGGGACGGCGTGGTTCGCGTGCTGAACAGCACCGACCCGGCCAAGAAGGTGGCGCTGGTTGCGGACGTGGCCTATATCGATTTCGCAGGAGATGAAAAGGAAGTCCGTTCCTTCCTGCCGAAGCTGGAGGAACTGAACAGCAATATCCTGCCGATGCTGGCCTACAGCGCATCCAAGACCTTCACTTTCTACGGATGCCGCTGTGCAGCAACCATCTGCCTGGCAAAAACCGAGGAAGTTCGGGACGAATTCGTTCGGGTCCTGTCCTTCTCCGCACGGGCAAGCTGGTCCAACTGCCCGAGAGGACCGCAGGAAGTTATTGCAAAAATTTACAATAATCCGGAACTCCTGGCCAGAGTGGACGAGGAGAGAGCCGGGTTCCGGAACATGCTTCTCAGCAGAGGCCACGCTTTCGAGGAAGAAGCGGCAAAGGTGGGACTGAAGATGGTTCCGTTCCGCGGCGGATTCTTCTGCTCCGTTCCTTGTGAGGACCCGGATGCGGTAAGCAAGAAGCTGGAAGAGGCGGATGTCTTCGTAGTACCGTTCACCAAGGGCGTTCGGGTATCCATCGCCTCCATTTCCGAAGCGAAGTGCCGCAAGCTACCAAAGCTGATTCTGGAAGCACTGGAAGCGTAAGGAATTAAAGGCACGCTTATCGGTTGAATGGAATGGTGGGACACTCCGTCAGGTTATTCCATCCGGTTGCTCCGTTAGGTGGTTCTGGCAATTAGAGCTATTTTCACAAAATAAATTAAATATGCCTAGATTCTTCGGGCGACTTCACGCTAATTTGACAATTTTCGGTGATTAGCGTGAATGGATTTCCGTCCATGTCCAGTTTCGTTGTAAGATTACTCGTATGCAAAAAAAACTGATGAAAAAAGTTCACGCTTTTTGAAAGGAAAGGCTCTTTCAGCGTGAACGGATGGCGGTAAGTGACGCTGCAAAATTAGAATTCCGCAAAAGCGGCGAATTGCATTCACGCTAAATCGCCGTTTGCTGGCAAAAAGCGTGAATCGCCTTCGAAATTCTAGGCATATGAGATTTTATATGAAAGCTGGACGAATTAATTAGACCTGTGCAGCCGTCAAACCAAAAGGTTTGACGGCTGTTCGTAATTGGAGTATAATAAGCGAGTAAGTTTTGCGGGTGTAGTTTAATGGCAAAACTCGAGCTTCCCAAGCTCGCGTCGAGGGTTCGATTCCCTTCACCCGCTCCATAGGAAAAGGCGGTGCGCGGCACCGCCTTTTTAAATAAGCTGACTGAAGCGACGGCAAGAAAAACAATTTGGAGAAACCCCATGATAAATCTGATTCTGGCGATAATCTGCAGCAGCGGAAATTCGCTGATTATGAAATTCCACGAGAAGCACAGCGATAACCGGGTGGCACTGTTACTGATGAATTATGTGATGGCAGTGATTTTCGGAGGGGCACTTGTGGTGAAAGAAATTGCCCACCTGAATTTTCACCGGATGGGCATGACGCCTCTCCTGGGAATGGTGAACGGATTCTTTTACGTGTCGGCTTTTCTTTTATTGCAGCTGAGCATTCGGAAAAACGGAGCGACGGTGTCCGCGTCACTGAGCCATATGGGCTTGCTGATTCCGGTACTGCTGTCCATCGTGCTTTTTCGGGAGTATCCGGGAAGCACTCAGTGGGGCGGCGTGATTCTGGCGGTGGCTTCCCTGACGGTGGTTTCCATCCCAACCGGCGGATTTTCTGTCGGCAAGGGAAGCCGGGCGATCGGCGCATCGTCCGCAGAGGGCACTTCCTACCGGTGGCTGCTGATTCCCATGCTGGTGTGCAGCGGGATGGCGGATACCATGTCTAAGGTGTTCGAAGCCTTCTGTCCCCATGAGATGGAGGACTTCTTCATTTCCATCACCTTTGCGATGGCGTTGGTTCTGTGCATCCTGGCGTACTTCTTTAGTCACGAGCACATGAATCGGGTGGATCTGGTGTGCGGAATGCTCCTGGGAATCTCCAACTACCTGTCCACCAAATTCCTGATTCGGGCAATCTACGACATCCCGGCATTTATTTCCTACATCGTGTTCGGGCTGGGCGTGGCGCTGTTCATCAACTGCATCAATTGGACAGTGCTGCACGAGAAACTGACTCGCCGGGATTATATCGGAATGGCATTATCCATGGGGGCAATTGTGCTGCTGAATCTGTGACGAGATACTGTTCAGATTAACAATTGAAATTCTCCACCTCATGGAGTATTATACATAGGTGTATTTTGTTAAAGAAAAGGAGACTTATAAATATGTGGCATTACATTATACCGCCGCTGATCGGTGCGGTAATCGGATACTGCACGAATTACATCGCCGTGAAAATGCTTTTCCGGCCGAGAAACGAAATCAAGGTGCTGGGGCACACACTGCCTTTCACCCCGGGTGCCATCCCGAAGAACAAGCCGCGCCTGGCAAAAGCCATCGGTGAAGTGGTGGAAACCACTTTCTTCGGAGAAGAGACCATCTCCGCCCAGTTCCTTTCCGGGGAAGCGGAGGACAACGCGGTGGCGCAGATGGTGCGGGGGATGGACCGCCCTATTTCAGATCTGGGTATCAGTGTTCTGGGTTCCGAAGAGAAATACGAGAAAGGGCTGGATCGGCTGAGTGAAATCCTCTCTCAGCAGCTTCTGCAGAGCCTGCGCAGCGGGGAAACCATTCGAATGGTTTCCGACACCGTCATCGACAAGCTGGTGGACCAGTTCCGGGGCGGCATGCTGGGAATGTTCATCACCGACAGTTTCGTGGAATCGGCGAAACAGATGGTGGAGGCCGGAATCCAAGGTGAAATAGAGGATAAAGGGGAGGAGTTCCTGAATCGGATGGTTCGCAGCCAGATGGATACCTGGAGCCGCGACACACTGTCGGAAATTGCCTTTGAAGCAGGATATTCCGACGAGCGCGTGGAGCGAATTCTGCGGAAGGCCTATCGCGGTGCGGTAAAGTCCGCGGTTCCGGCGCTGATTGACCGCATCAACGTATCGGGAATGATTGAAGAGAAGGTCAACGACATGTCCAACGAACAGCTGGAAGAGTTGGTACTTTCCGTGATGAAACGCGAGCTGAACCTGATTGTCAATCTGGGCGCACTGATCGGATTGATTCTGGGATGCTTGAATCTGCTCTTCTAATAAAAAAAAGAAAAACGACAAGGATAAAGGAGACCGAAAATGACATACGAAGAAATAAGGGATTACTTAAACCATAAGAATCCTTTTCCCAACAAGTTGGGTGTGGTGATTACGGAGATTCGGGAAGGATATGCCACCGCAGAGGTGCCGGTACAGGACTATATGACCAACGGCGCATCCTCGGTGCACGGCGGAATGCTTTTCACCCTGTGCGATACCACCTGCGGTGCGGCCGCCGCTTCTTATCAGTATAAGACGACAACCGTGGATACTTCTTTTTATTACCTGCGGCCGGCGCTGCACTGCAGCAAGCTGCGGGCGGTGGCAAAGGAAGTCAAGCACGGAAAGCGGATTATGGTATTCGATTTGGAAGTGTTCGACGACGAGGACACGCTGCTGTGCAAGGGAACTTTCACCATGATGCAGCTGAAGTTCCCAATCGTGAACGAATAGAAGGTTAAAAACTGTAAGGTAAGGATTGGATTAATGGTGAATTACAATGAACAGAGAAGACATTAAGTATCAGGCCTATGTGCAGATTCTGAAGGAGGAGCTGGTTCCGGCTATGGGATGTACGGAACCGATTGCGCTGGCCTATGCGGCGGCTAAAGCTCGGGAGGTGCTGGGCAAAATGCCGGAGCGGGTGCGCATCGGTGCCAGCGGCAGCATTATCAAGAACGTAAAGAGCGTCATCGTGCCCCACACCAATCATCTGAAGGGAATCCCGGCAGCGGCTTCCGCCGGCATCGTGGCGGGCGACGCCTCCCGGGAACTGGAAGTGATCGCGGATGTGTCGGAAGAGCAGGCGGCGGAAATTGCGGCATACCTGGGACAGACGGAATTTACGGTGGAGCACGTGGACAACGGATGCGTGTTCGACATCATCGTGGATGTTTTTGCGGGAGGAGATTCCGCCAAGGTTCGAATTGCCAACTACCACACCAATATCGTGCGCATCGAAAAAAATGGCGAAATTCTCCACTACGTACCGGTGGAGGCAGACTCGGAAGAGGGCTTGACGGACCGGACACTGCTGGACGTGCAGTCCATTTGGGATTTTGCCACTACCGTGGACGTGGAGGATATCCGGGAGGTCATCGGCCGGCAGATTGAATACAACACGGCGATTGCCAAGGAAGGTCTGGCGGGAAACTACGGCGCCAACATCGGCAGCGTGCTTTTGGCCTGCTACGGAACAGACGTGCGCACCCGAGCGAAAGCCATGGCGGCGGCGGGTTCTGATGCCCGGATGAACGGCTGTGAACTTCCGGTTGTCATCAATGCGGGAAGCGGAAATCAGGGAATGACCTGTTCCCTTCCGGTGCTGGAATATGCCAAGGAACGAAAGGCGACGGAAGAGGAGACCTACCGCGCGCTGGCGCTGTCCAACCTGATTGCCATCCACCAGAAGACCGGAATCGGCCGACTCTCCGCATACTGCGGTGCGGTGAGTGCCGGAGCGGCAGCGGGTGCGGGAATCGCTTACCTTTGCGGTGGCGGTTACAAGGAAGTAATTCACACCGTGGTCAATGCGCTGGCCATCGTGTCCGGTATCATCTGTGACGGTGCTAAGGCTTCCTGCGCGGCCAAAATCGCATCTGCCGTGGATGCGGGAATCCTGGGATATAACATGTACCTGAATGGGCAGGAATTCTATGCGGGAGACGGAATCGTCAACCGAGGAATCGAGGCCACCATTCACAACGTAGGCCGTCTGGGAAGAGACGGCATGCGGGAGACCAATGAAGAAATCATCAAAATGATGATTGACGAATAGTATGAACCCTGAAAAACGAATGGAAGAAGCCGAAAAGGAGGTGGATATGTTCCTGAAAAATTACAACTGGATGAATCTCCGGAAAGATATTCCGGCGGGAATCATTATTGCGCTGGTATCCATCCCGATATCCATGGGCTATTCCCAGATTGCCGGACTGCCGGCCATCTACGGATTGTACGGATCGGTTCTGCCGATTCTCCTTTTCGGATTGTGCTCCTCCTCGCCGCAGTTCGTCTTCGGCGTGGACGCCGCACCGGCCGCACTGGTGGGGGGAATGCTCGCCACCTTCGGAATCGCCGGTGGAACCAAGGAAGCCATGGCCTTCGTGCCGGTGGTCACCCTGATGGTCACCCTGTGGCTCCTGCTGTTCGCACTGCTGCGGGCGGGACGCTTCACCAATTTCATCTCCACTCCGGTTATGGGCGGTTTTATCAGCGGCATCGGCTGCGAAATCATTCTGATGCAAGTCCCAAAACTCTTTGGCGGGACGGCTTCCACCGGAGAGCTGTTCGAGCTGTTGCACCACATCCTCCGGGAAGCGATGCAGCACTTCAACCTGCTGTCCTTCGTTCTGGGGATGTGCGCCATCGCCCTCATCCGTTTTTGCGGAAAGCGCTGGCCCAAAGTCCCGATGCCGGTGATCCTCATGTTTGCCGGAGCGCTGATGTCCTATTTCCTTCCGCTAAAAAAATACGGCGTCACGATGCTGCCGCCGGTGGAGCCGGGGCTTCCGTCCTTCTCCGTTCCGGATTGGGGTGTCCTGATGAGCGTGGACCGGCACATGGTGCTGGCCAGCATGACCATCGCCCTGGTGATTGTGGCGGAAACCCTTCTGGCCACCAATAACTTTGCCATGAAAAACAATTACAAGGTGAACAACGACCGGGAATTATGGGCCTACATGCTGGGCAACTTGGCGGCGGCTTTTACCGGCTGCTGCCCGATGAACGGCAGCGTGTCCCGAACGGGAATCGCCGCCCAATTCGGGGGAAAATCTCAGATGATGTCCTTGGCAGCATCGGGAACCATGGTGCTGATTCTCTTGTTCTGCACCGGGTTTATCGGATACCTTCCGGTGCCGATTCTCTGCGCCATCGTCATCTGTGCCCTGATGGGCATCCTGGAATTCGATCTTGCGGCAAAACTTCGGAAAACCAATCGGGCGGAGTTTATTATTTTTATGGCGGCATTCTTAGGCGTACTGCTTCTGGGCACCATTTACGGGGTTGTGATCGGCGTCATCTTGTCCTTTATCGATGTGTTCGTTCGGGCGGTGGTTCCGCCGAGAGCTTACCTGGGGTGCATTCCGGGAAAGGATGGATTCTACGCCTTGGATCGGAACCGGAATGCCCGGCGAATCCAGCACACGGTCATCTATCGGTTCAGCGGAACCCTGTTCTTCGCTAATGTGGGCACCTTCCAGGAGGATATCGAACGGGCGGTAACGCCGGATATTCGGCAGGTTATCGTGGACGGAAGAGGCATTGGCAGCATCGATATCACGGCGGCGGAACGGCTGCCGGTAATCTACCGAAACCTGGAAAAGAAAGGAGTTCGCTTCTACATGACGGAGCATCCCGGCGTGGTGAATGACCTCCTGTATAAATACGATGACGAAAAACTCCTGGAGGCGGGTATGTGCCGCCGCCACGTGGAGGATGCTTTGGCGGAATGCGGGCTGGTGCGCCCGTACCCGATTGTGGCTCACGAAGGGGATGAGCAACGGATTCAGATTCCGTACATCGACGAGAAGGTGGCGGAATACGAGTGGATCTTCGGAGAAGCCGCCAACGGAAAGCTGATTGAGGCGGCGGAAGAAATTGCGGAAGCGATTGTGGAACTGGGCACTTTTGATGAACACCAAATGCTTCGGGGTCTGAGAAAACAGGCGGCGGGAAACTGGGACGAGGTGAACGACCGGGAAATCCTGCACCATGTGGCAGAGGTGCTGCACCGACTGGCAGAGGAGTCCCGGGAAATGCATCGGGATGCCCACGGCATAGAGGAACTTCAGCACGAGGTAGAGGAAAGCCTGGAAGAACACTTGCGTCATCCAAAAGAATAAAAAAACCTGCATCCGGGAGGCAATCTTGGCTTGCCGACCGCATGCAGGTTTTCTTTTTTTACATTCTTAACAGCAGTTCCTTGGAAACCACCTGCCCGTTCTCGATGAAGAGACGGGGAACCCGCTTGCTCACGCTGCAGGTCAACTCGTACGGGATGGTGCCCGCCATTTCCGCCATGTGCTCCAGGGAATTGTCCGGTCCGAAGATGGTCACCTCGTCGCCCACATCCACACCGGGTGCATCGGAAAGATCGATCATGCACATGTCCATGCAGATTTTGCCCCGTACCGGTGCCGGACCTTCTGCCGTCATCAGAGCGTAGCGGTTGGAAAGGCAGCGCAGGAAGCCGTCCGCATATCCGTAAGGCACCACGCCGATTCGCGTGGAATGGGTAGTCTCGAAAATTCCGCCGTAGCTGATGTGGGTGCCGGCCGGGTAGATTTTGATGGTGCTGACAACGGTCTTCAGGGACATTACCGGACGGAGTCCCAGCTGCTTCGCATAGTCTCCGTATCCGTACAGCAGCAGGCCCGGGCGAACCATGTCCAGATAGGTTTCCGGATATTTTGCCGTGGCTCCGGTATTGGCACAGTGGCGAATCCGGAACTCATGCCCCCATTGTTCTTCCGCGCTCCGAATCACATCGGTGAACAGCTGAAACTGGTGCCGGGTGTATTCCAGCTCATCCGCACCTTCTTCATCCGCCACCGCAAAATGAGTAAAGATGCCTTCCGCATCCAGGCCCGGAAGGTTGCAGGCATGAACGATGCCGTTTACGCCGTGCTGAAAATAATCCCCCTCGCAGAGGTATCCCAGCCGGGACATGCCCGTATCCACCTTGATATGAACCTTCAGGGTGCCACCGTATTTCACCGCCTCCTCGCTGTACTCCAGCGCCTTGGCCTCACAGGTCACCGCCTGGGTGATATTAAAGCAGATCAGCCGATCCACCTGTTCCTTCGGCGTGTGTCCCAGAATCAGAATCGGCATGGTGATGCCGTTGAAGCGAAGCTCCAAAGCCTCGTCGATGCTGCTCACCGCCAGGTAATCCGCCCCCAGCTCCTGCAGCTTTGTGGCCACCTGCAGGGAGCCGTGGCCGTAGGCATCCGCCTTCACCACGCCCAGGAAGCGCACATCCGGCCCAATGTGTTTCCGAATCGTGTGATAATTATATGTGAGGGCGTCCAGATCGATTTCCGCCCACGTCCGTTTCAATGTTGATTTCATATTTTTGCTCCTGTGAATCATATAAAAAAATATTCTTTTCGCCAGGGCACTTCCGATTGTTTCCACAGATCGGGAGCACTCAACAACAAAATATTTTAGCACGGGAATACCGGGGCTTCAAGGGACGTGATGAAAATCCTGCATCCGGTCCGCAACCGCTTGCCGATAGGAAGAAAAACAAAGTTTCATTGGGATAAAAGACACGATTTGACGGAAAATGTGGTATTATAAGGGAAGTGTTTTTAGTGTAAAGTAGGAGGAAGATTGTATGACGATTTGCGATTTAGAAATCGGACAGTCTGCAGTAATATCGGCTGTGGGAGGCGAAGGAGCCCTTCGGCAGCATTTTTTGGATATGGGATTGATTCCCGGAATTGAAGTCACCCTGATTAAATACGCGCCCATGGGCGATCCTATGGAACTGATGGTATCCGGCTATTCCTTGACCCTGCGTCTGGCGGATGCGGCGCAGATTGACATCACCAACGTGCACGAACATCCCGGCGGCCGGGGAGAAGTGCTGGAACCCATTCAATCCAGCAAGGACATTCCTCACCCGGGAATCGGTGAAGAGGGCAGAGGAAGAGAACGAGACCGAGATGTATCGGAAGATCATATCGTTTTCGCATTGGCGGGAAATCAGAATTGCGGCAAAACCACCCTGTTCAACCAACTGACCGGGTCCAATCAGCACGTCGGAAACTTTCCGGGGGTAACAGTGGATCGAAAGAGCGGGATGATCAAAGGATATCCCGGCACGGAAGTAGTGGATTTGCCGGGCATCTACTCCCTTTCCCCGTACACCAGCGAGGAAATCGTCTCCCGGCAGTTTATTCTGGAAGAGAAACCATCGGCGATCATCAACATCATCGATGCGACCAACATTGAGCGAAACCTGTATCTCACCATGCAGCTGCTGGAGCTGAACGTTCCCATCGTCATCGCCCTGAACATGATGGATGAGATGACGGGAAACGGCGGCTCGGTGCTGATCAATGAGATGGAAGAAATCCTTCAGGTGCCGGTCATTCCAACCTCGGCGGCGAAAAACCAAGGGGTGGAGGAGCTGGCCGAGCACGCCGTGCGCATCGCGCGTCTGGGTGAGACTCACGGCCGGGTGGATTTCTGCAATCCGAAGGATCACAACGGTGCCGTGCACCGGGCGATTCACGGAATCATGAGTCTGGTGGGCGATCACGCAGAGGCGGCCGGCATTCCGGTTCGATTTGCGGTCACGAAGCTGATTGAAGGGGACCCGCTGGTAACGAAGGCGCTGGCGCTTACAGAGAACGAAGAGGAAATGGTGGAGAAAATCACTTGCCAGATGGAAGAGGAGTGCGGCATGGACCGCAGCGCCGCCATGGCGGATATGCGATATACCTTTATTCGCCGGCTGTGCCATCAGACGGTGATTAAACCGAAGGAAAGTAAGGAGCGGATTCGAAGCCAGAAACTGGACCGCTTCCTCACCGGCAAGTGGACCGCCATTCCGGCTTTCGTGGCCATCATGGGACTGGTGTTCTGGCTCACCTTTAACGTCATCGGGGCCTTCTTCCAGAACCTGCTGGATGAAGGGATCCAAATAATCACCCACTGGACGGATCAGTGGCTCACCGCCATGGACGTGGCGACGCCGATTCATTCGCTGATCATCGATGGCGTTTTTACCGGCGTAGGTTCGGTGTTGTCCTTTGTGCCGATTGTTGTGGTGTTGTACCTGTTCCTGTCCCTGCTGGAAGACAGCGGGTACATGGCGCGGGTAGCATTCTTTATGGATAAACTCCTGCGCCGGGTGGGACTTTCCGGGCGCAGTATCGTGCCGATGCTGGTGGGCTTCGGCTGCAGCGTTCCCGCAATCATGTCTTCCCGCACCCTGCCGTCGGAGCGGGACCGGAAGATGACGCTGCTGCTGATTCCTTTTATGAGCTGTTCCGCAAAGATGCCAATTTACGCATTCTTTGCCAACACGTTCTTCCCGAAGTACGCGGCGCCGGTGATGATTTCGATGTATTTTATCGGAATTCTCATGGCTATATTAATTGCCCTCATCGGCAAAAACACGGTGTTCAAAGGGGAGGCGGTTCCTTTCGTCATGGAGCTGCCGAACTACCGGATGCCGGGGGCGAAGAGCGTTCTGCAGCTCATGTGGGACAAGGCGAAGGACTTCCTGCAGCGGGCGTTCTCCGTCATCTTTATCGGCACCATCGTGGTGTGGTTCCTGCAGAACTTCAACTTCTCCATGAACATGGTTTCGGACCCGCAGTCCAGCATGCTGGCGGCACTGGCGGGATTTCTGGCACCGCTGTTCATCCCGCTGGGCTTCGGAAACTGGCAGATGGTAACTGCCTTGATTTCCGGTTTCCTGGCGAAGGAAAGCGTGGTATCCATGATGGCGGTGGTATACGGCGGAACCGCAGCCGTTCGTTCGGCCATCACTCCGCTGGCGGCGTTCACTTTCATGGTGTTCTGCCTGCTGTACACCCCGTGCATTGCGGCGGTAGCCACCATTCGGAAGGAGCAGGGCCGAGGAGCCGCCATCCTCATGGTCATCTTCCAGTGCATCGTGGCCTGGCTCGTTGCGTGGGCGGTGCACCTGATTGGAAGCATTCTTCTGTAAAAACACAAAAACACTCACCGGCAGCGTCCGGTGAGTTTTAGATAGTGGGAAAAAACGGAATTTCTTAATAATTATTAAGATTTCTTTAGGATTTGCGGGAATGGTTGAAACAAAAGCGGATTATATATATAATTACATCATTGCGGAAAAGTAATTCTGAAGATATTTGTCATGATAAAAGAGAAACTGAAAAAAATTGCGCCGGAGTACTCCTGGGGATTGCTGACGGCGGTGGTTATTTTAAACTGCATAACGTATTTCGGAACTCGCCTGTTCACCTCCGGGATGAAACACCATTCCATCCAGCTGGCGGTGGATCGGATGATTCCATTCTGCCCGCACTGGATTGTAGTTTACTTTTTGGCGTTCCCCTTCTGGGTCTGTGGATTTATTCTCATTGCCCGGGAGAGCCGGGAGATGTGCCGCATTTATCTGATCGGAGAGATGATTGCGAAAACAATTTGCCTGATCTGTTTCGTGGTGTTTCCCACCACCCTGGTGCGGCCGGTCATCGATGCCGACGGGTCCTTCTGGGAACAGTTGGTGGCGATGCTGTACCGAATCGATTCGCCGGACAATTTGTTTCCGTCCATCCACTGCCTGGAAAGCTGGATTTGCTTTCGCAGTGCACGGAAGATGAAGAAGGCGCCGCCCCGGTATCGGAATGTGGCGGCGGTGGCAACGATAATGATTTTCGCGTCCACCCAGCTGCTGAAACAGCACGTGCTGCTGGACGTGGCGGGCGCAATTGCCGCAGGAGAAATGGGGCTCCTGCTGGCGCATAAATTGTATGTTCAAAGAGAGGGTGCGACTGTATGAACAAAAAGAAAGCAGTGTGGGGTTTCCTTTCTCTGGGAATTGCCATACTGACGATAATGATGATTGCATCGGGAAGCAAGGAGTTTTCCTTGGATACCATGATGGCGTATCTGAGCCGGGCGAACAAGCTGTGGCTGGCGGCCGGCTTGCTGTGCATGTTCGGCTACATCTGGTTTGAAGGATATGCACTGGTGCACATCTGTCGGACGCTGGGATACCAAAGTGCGAAACGGCAGGGGACGGTGTACGGGGCGGCGGACGTCTTTTTTTCCGCCATTACTCCTTCCGCCTCCGGCGGACAGCCGGCCAGCATGTTCTTTATGCTTCGGGATGGAATGAACATCCCGGCATGTACCACCGCATTGCTGATTAATTTGGTAATGTACACCTTGGCGACGCTGACCATCGGCAGCCTGTCCGTGCTGTTTCACTTCAATCTGTTTCGCAGAATGTCCCTGTTCTCCAGAATTTTGATCGTGGTGGGCTGCTTCATCATGACGGGACTGTCCCTGCTGTTCTACATGCTGCTTCGCCGGGGAGAGATCTTGTACCGGCTCTGTGACCGGGTGATGGAGATGCTGGGAAAGCGAAAGCTCCTGAGCAACCTCACGAAGAAGCAGGCGAAGCTGAAAAAGAAAATGGCGGAATACCAACAGTGTTCCGATGAAATCGCCGGACACGGGTGGATGCTGATTCGTATTTTTATCATCAATCTGCTGCAGCGGCTGTCCCAGATCGGCGTGACATTTACGATTTTTATGGCGCTGGGAGAAGGGCTTCGAACTTCCGTGGAAGGATTTGTGGTTCAGGCCTTTACCGCGCTGGGATCCAACAGCATCCCGATTCCGGGCGGAATGGGCGGTGCGGACTACCTGATGCTGGACGGATTCGGAGAGATTCTGGGTCGGGATGCGGCATCCATCGAGATGCTGTGCCGGGGCTGTTCCTTCTACGTATGCATTATTACCAGTGCACTGATCGTGCTGGCAGGGTATTTTATGGGAAGAAAAAGGAGTTTGAGAAAATGATAGGATTTTACAATTACACGGTGTGGCTGACATACCTGTCCCTGATTTCGGCCGGGACGGGAATTATGATTTCTCTGTACAGCCACGCCCATCCCTTCATAGGCGTGTTCTTTCTGCTGGTCAGCGGACTGTGTGATGCCTTCGACGGAAAGGTGGCTCGGAGCAAGAAGAACCGCACGGAGATGGAGAAGAAATTCGGAATTCAGATTGATTCCCTGGCGGATATGGTGAGCTTCGGCGTGCTTCCGGCCTGCATCGGCAGCGCCATGATGCGTGTCGTTCTGCAGAATTATGAAGCGGGGGATCCCACCGGTGCGGACAAACTGCTGAGTCACCCGTACTTCTTCATCTGCTATGCGGTGATGATTCTGTACATTTTGGCTGCCCTGATTCGCTTGGCTTATTTTAACGTGGCCGAAGAAGAACGGCAGAAGACGGAGGGGGGCGTTCGCAAATATTACGAAGGACTTCCGGTCACTTCCGCAGCGCTGATTTTCCCGACGGTACTGCTGTTCCAGCTCGTGCTGCCGAAGGACATCACCTGGATCTATTTTCTGACCATGGCCGTTACGGGATTCCTGTTCATTTCCAAAATCCCGGTGAGAAAGCCGGATACCAAGGGCATTCTGGCAATGGTAGGAATCGGTGCCATCGAATTCATCATCCTGATTGCTACATAGATGTATTACGAGGGGTAGAAAAGAGATATGCTGAAATTCTTATATCAGACGATGCCGGGACGATGCATCCTGAAGCTGCTGACCCGCCCGGGCTTATCCCGCTTCGTGGGCCGCTTCATGGATTCTGCCATTTCCCGTCCCATCATTCCTCGCTTCATCCGCAAAAATAACATCGATATGAACGATTATCTGGACGAGGAGTACGGCTGTTTCAATGACTTTTTCTGTCGCCGGATCCGTCCGGAGCTTCGGCCCATGGATATGGATGAGGCAGTGCTTCCGTCACCTTGCGACGGGCTCCTTAGCGCCTATCCCATTACGGACTCCCTGGTGATTCCCGTAAAAGGAAGCCGGTATTCCATCCGGGATCTGGTTCGGGACGAGGAGTTGGCACAAAAATACGAGAACGGCACCTGTCTGGTCTTCCGGCTGTGCGTGCATCATTACCACCGCTACGCCTATCCGGACAACGGCCGCAAAACGAAAAATACTTTTATCCCGGGCGTGCTGCATACGGTCCGTCCGGTGGCACTTCGGGAACTTCCCGTATTTACGGAAAATGCGCGGGAGTATACGGTCATCCGCAGCGAGAACTTCGGCGATGTGCTTCAGATGGAAGTGGGCGCCATGCTGGTGGGGAAAATTGACAACTACCATCAGGAGGCGGATGTCCGGAGAGGACAGGAGAAGGGGCGTTTCCTTTACGGCGGCTCTACTATCATCCTGCTCCTGGAGCCGGGAACCGTTGCGGTAACGGAGAAATTCTTCAAAGCCACTCGGGCCGGTGAAGAGACGGAAGTGAAGATGGGGGAAGCCATCGGCAGAAGGGAATAGCCGGAAACGGACAATAAAGCGAAAGCGCACGGGAATCCGAAGAGGGTTCTCGTGCGCTATTTTTCTATTTAATAATCAACATGTTGGTGCGTTTCAACTCCTTGATTTCCTCCGGGGTCATCAGCAGTTCGTTGCGAATCTCGTCGGTGACGGTAAGGGGTTCATGGGAGACCAGAATTTTCAAGGTAATCCCCTGGTAGTATAGGGAGATGCAGGACATGATGCCCTTTTGGCGGCGTCCCTTTTGGAAAAGGAGCGGCATGCGGATGAACACCTTGTCAAAGGGCGGCGCTTCGTTGGTGTAGTAGAAGGTAATGCTGGTATCGGAATAGGATACGGTTCCATGGTAGATGAAATCCGATTGATATTCCGAGTTCTCGGCATCCGTCACAAAGTAAATCTTGGATTTCATGGACGGATGGGAGTTTTCAATCATGGCGTTCTTCACCCTCTTCTCCTCTCCGTTGTACCAATAGATGTATAACCGGTCAATCAGATGTTTTTCGTATTTCAGGATATCCGCATTTTTCAGGTCCACGTACGTGGCCGGAAGGAGTTCCGAGATGTCCACATTTAAAGCGGTACAGATTTCCACCAGAGCATCGATGGCGATGTTCACTTCACCGTTTTCGTATTTGGACAGGGACGCGGGGCTGCGATGGACGGCCTCCGCAAGTTCCGTCAATGTAATTCCTTTCATTTTTCGGCTGGCTTTCAGTTTCTGCCCCAGGGTTTTGTAGAATGATTCCTGCATAGATGTCTCCCCTCTTTATTTTAAAAACTGAGACTTTCACTTTTGGAAAGAAAGTCATGAATATTTGTGATACTTTAAAATACTTTTTGGAATATTATACCACAGGACAATATTTTTTTCACACTATGAAAAAAAATACCCGCCAATTTTGAATTTAAAGCGAGTGGGCACATTTGAACCTCCGAAAACATTTTGTTATTCTTTAGACAATCAAGGAAGAGATTATTCATAGGAGGTACATAACTATGGCTAAACAGGAATTTAAACAGAAAAGAGTAATGTCCCGGGAAGAGTTCCCGTATGAGTGGGAAGTCATTGAAAATATCTGGGTACCGATGTCCGACGGATGCAGATGTTCGGCACGTATGTGGAAACCAAAGTCCGACAAACCGCTGCCAACCATCTTCGAAACCCAGCCATACCGTAAGAGAGACGGTATGAGAGGCAGAGACGAACCGATGTACGGATACTTCGCAGGAATGGGATACAACGTTGTCCGCGTGGACATGCGCGGTGCCGGCGAATCCGACGACTGCTTCTACGATGAGTATCTGAAGCAGGAACAGGATGATGCCATCGATGCCATCAACTGGATTGCTGCACAGCCATGGTGCGACGGAAACGTCGGTATGCAGGGCAAGTCCTGGTCCGGATTCAACTCCCTCCAGGTTGCCGCAAGAAGACCGGCGCCGCTGAAGGCCATCATCTGTATCGGCTTCGTAGACGATCGGTACACACAGGATATCCACTACAAGGGCGGATGCCTCCTGAACGACAACTTCTGGTGGGGCAACATCATGCTGGCATATATGTGCCGTCCGATTGATAAAGAAATTAAGCCGGATACATGGTATGAAGAATCCATCAAGAGACTGGAAGAGATGCCGCTGTGGCCGGAAAACTGGCTGAAACATCAGACCAGAGACGACTACTGGAAGCACGGTTCCGTCAGCGTGAACTACGACGACATTCAGGTTCCGGTATTTGCACTGGACGGATATGCCGATTCCTACACCAACAGCGTATGCACTCTGATGGAAGGCCTGTCCGTTCCGAGAAAAGCCATCATCGGACCGTGGGCGCACGTATTCCAGCACGACGGAATGCCGCAGCCGGCAATGGACTACCTGGGCGAAGCAACCAAATGGTGGGATAAGTGGCTGAAGGGCATCGACAACGATACCTTGGATTGCCCACAGATCACCGTATGGATGGAAGACAGCATGAAGCCGGAAACCGTACACCCAATCTCCGACGGACGCTGGGTTGCTGTAGAAAGCTGGCCGTCCGCTGACGTAAACGATAAGACACTGCACATGACCTATGGCCACCTGCAGGATGAGAAGAATGAGAAGGAAGAAATCGTGGACCTCAGCACCGTTCAGAACCACGGACTGTTCGCCAACGAGTGGATGGGCGCCGGCGTTCTGGGTGAAAGTCCAGCAGATATGAGATGCGATGACGGAATGGCAATGACCTTCGATTCCGACGTAATCGAAGAGGACTTCGAGATCTTCGGATATCCGACATTCACCGTAGAGTTCACCGCAGACAAGCCAAACGCATTCCTGTATGCAGAACTGTGCGACATTCATCCGGATGGCGCAGCAACCAGAGTATCTTACGGTCTCATGAACCTGACACACCTGGAAGGACACGAGAAGGTGACATACCTGGAGCCGGGCAAGAAATACAAGGCAACCGTTACACTGGACGTATGCGGACACGTATTCCCGAAGGGACACAGAGTTCGTCTGGCAGTAGCAAACTCCTTCTGGCCGATGATCTGGCCGTCTCCGGAGAAGGTAACTCTGAAGCTGGATCTCTCCACCGCAGAGTTCACACTGCCAATCTTCACCGGTAAGGATACCGAAGGCCCGAACATGGAAGCGAAGTGCGCTCCGCTGACACCGATGACCGTCCTGAAGGAAGGCGTGGTAAACCGTCAGATTACCTACGATCTGCTCACCGACTCCTGGACATCCATCACCGATGGTGTAGGCGGCGTATTCGGCGAAGGAATCTATCGCTTCGATGATATCGGCACCGTAGTAGAGCACAACCTGAAGAGAATCCTGACCGTAAGCAACTCCGATCCGTCGGATGCAAGATACGAAATCATTCAGAAGATGAAGAACGGTCGTCCGGGCTGGGAAATCGACTGCGACATCGATGTGGTACAGACCGCTGACAAAGAGAACTTCTACATTACCGGATTCATGGATGCTTCCATCAACGGAGAGCATGCATTCCACAGGGATTACGATGTAACCGTTCCTCGTAACGGACTCTAGAAAACGGCTTGCATAGGGGTGGCGGACTCCGGCCTCCCCTATGCTTTATAAAGCATAAGAGATAGACAGAAAAGGAGAGGGGCTATGAAAAACAAGAAAATCACATTTTGGGAACTGGTTATGCTGAACATTTCCGCTCTGTACGGAATTCGCTGGATTGCCAGATCCACATCGGATGCGTATCTGGGACTGGGTGCGATTCCGATGTGGGTAATACTGATGTTCCTGTTCTTCGTACCGCAGGCACTGATGTGCGCGGAAATGGCAGCATCCTATCCGCACGATGGCGGGCTGGCCTATTGGGTGAAGGTGGCCTTCGGAACCAAATACGGATTCCTGGTGTCCTGGATGCACTGGACGGCTTTAATTTTCTGGTTTGCATCCTTCCTCACCTTCTTTTCGGTAAATGCCACCTACATGGTGGGACGTCCGGAACTGGCCAACAACAAATTGTTGGTGTTGGTGATGTCCATCGCCATCATTTGGATTCTGTCCATCGCCAGCATGAAAGGTATGGAATTCGGAAAGTATTTTACCAGTGTGGGATCTCTGGGATCTACGGTGCCGACGGTATGCCTGATTGTACTGAGCTTTGTGGCAATCGTTTTCCTGAAGAAGGCGCCGAGTGCTTCCGTATTCACCGTTGCGACGCTGACGCCGAAGCTGAACATGAACTCCCTGGTAGCGATTTCCAGCATTATGTTTGCCTACACCGGTGCTCAGCTGGCCGCCAACTTCATCTCGGAGATGGAGAATCCGCAGAAAAATTATCCGCGGGCAATCTGCACCGCAGCGGCGATTATCGGCGTGCTGTACGCCATCGGTTCCATCGCCATGACCATGCTGCTGCCGACCTCGGAGATTCAGTCTTCTACCGGAACGCTGGATGCACTGCTTCGTGCCTGTGAACTTCTGGGAATTCCAACCTTGTTCGTTCAGGTCATCGCACTGGGAATCGCACTGTCCGTATTGGGGGCATTGGTTCTGTACATCGCACAGCCGACCAAGATGCTCTTCGGGTTCGTGGAACCGGGCGTATTCTCGGAACGGATTACCAAGGTGAATGAGCACGGAATTCCGACCAAAGCGATTGTTTTCCAGGCCACCCTGATCTCCGTCCTGCTGATTGGCGTGTCCTACCTGCCGGGAGTGGAGGCAATCTACAACATGCTGGTGACCATGACAGCGTTGACCACGCTGTTCCCGTACGTATTCCTGTTCTTGGCATACGGAAAGATTAAGCGGGAAAAAGAAGATTTGGATGGGCTTTATGTGATGACGAAGAACAAGAAGCTGGCATCCACCGTTACATATGCCGTAACCGCATTGTGCGTATTTGCCATCATCTGCTCTGCACTTCCGATTATGGGAAACACGCAGGAAAACATCATCTATGAAGCAGAACTGATTGGCGGAAGTATATTGATTATCGTATCCGGCCTGCTGATCTGGAAGAAATCCGGATTGGAGAACAAGGTGATTCCGGTGAGAGACGTGAAACAGACCGTTCCGGAATCGGAGCCGGAAACCTCAGGGGAAAAGTAATTATTTTTAGCGACAATTAAATAAATGAGGAGAGTATTATGGGAACACAATCAAAACTGAAGAAAAACATGCTCCGGCTAATCCTGATTTCCATCGCCGGAACCATGATCTACGGATTGCCGTATTTTAGATCGTACTACTACGATGCGTATTTGCAGACCTACGGATTGACCAACGCTCAGATGGGTATGTTCGGTTCCATTTTCGGAATCATGGGCGCCTGCTCCTATCTGTTCGGCGGCGTGGTGGCGGATATTTTCACACCGAAAAAACTGATGTCCGTCTCCATGGTCCTCACCGGCTTGGGTGGTTTGCTGCACTTGCTGCACCCGAATTATCTGATGCTGGTATTCATCTATCTGCTCTGGGGCTTCACCTCCCTGTTCGCATTCTGGCCGGCACTGCTGAAGGTGCTGCGTTCTCTGGCGAATGAGGATGAGCAGAGCAAGGCATACGGCTTTATGGATGCGACAAGAGGTGTCACCAATGCGGTTCAGCTGGCGGTAACTCTGGCCATCTTCAATGCGCTGAGCAAGAAAGCCAGCGACCTGGCAGGCCTGAACGGCGTGGTAATTTTCTACTCCGCCATCTGCATCGTAATGGGCATTGGATTGTACTTCGTGCTGGATGAAAGAAAGTTCGAAACCGAAAAGAAAGATGATGTCAAAGCGGAAGACGAAGAGAGCAAGTTCTCCTTTGCCATTGTAAAACAGGTGCTGAAGATGCCGGTGGTATGGATGCTGTCCCTGGTAGTATGCTGTTCTTACACCATGAACATCCTGTTCTACTACTTCACTCCGTATGCAACCGCAAACCTGAGCATGACTGCCGCTGCCGGCGCCATGGTTACCATGCTGGCGCAGTACGTTCGTCCGGTGGCTTGCGTGGTCGGCGGCGTGGCGGCAGACCGAATCGGAAGAGCAAACGTAATGTACGGAACGCTGGGCATCATGCTGGCGTCCACGCTGGTGCTGATCTTTGCGGGCTCTATGACCAGCAAGGTGTTCATCGGTATCTGCGTATGCATCTACTTCGGCATGTATGCGGCATATTCTCTGGCGTTCTCCATGTTTGATGAATGCGGAATTCCGAAGCACATGTCCGGAACCGCCATCGGTTTGATCTGCACCATCGGTTATATGCCGGAATTCATCTGCCCACTGCTGGCCGGAAAAGTTCTGGATTCGTACGGGAATGCGGGATACCATATCCTGTTCGTATTCTTAGCAGTCATGATGGTAATCGGTCTGGTGATTCTCACCGTTTACAAGCGCTACATCAAGAAGATGCACGCAAAGGGTGCGCTTTAATTCAGACAATTATATTTGAATATTCTAAGTGACCATATCAGAATATAAGCCGAAAGGACCCCGTCGATTTTCGACGGGGTCCTTTCATTCGGTGTTTCTATTTTATAATCAGCATGTTGCTGCGTTTCAGTTCCTTAATTTCTTCCGGAGAGATGAAGAGCTCCTTCGTAAGCTCCGGGGTAAAGGTGAGGGGTTTCTTGGATACCATGATTTTGGCGGTAACCCCCTGGTAGAACAGGGAGATGCAGGACATGATTCCCATCTGAGGATGGTCCTTATGGAAGAGAAGAGGCATCCGAATAAAGATCTTATCAAACGGCGGTTCCTCATTGGTGTAGTAGAACATGATGCAGGTATCGGAGTAAGTGACCTCACCGTGATAGATGAAATCCGACTGATACTCCATATGCTTCGTATCCGTGTCGAAATACAGCACGGACTTCATGGACGGATGAGAGTTCTCGATGAGTGCACTCTTTACCTTTTTTGCGTCTCCGCTGTACCAGTAGATGTACAGTTGATCCACAAAATGCTTTTTGTACTTCAGGATATCCACATTGTCCGGATCGCTGTAGGTGGCCGGCAGAAATTCCGCAATATCTACATTTAACGCGGTGCAGATTTCCACCAGAGCGTCGAGGGCGATGTTCACATTCCCGCTCTCATATTTGGAAAGGGAGGCGGGACTCCGATGAATGGTGTCCGCCAATTCCGTCAATGTGATGCCCTTCGCCTTCCGGCAGGCTTTTATTTTTTGACCGAGGGTTCTGTAAAATGATGGCTGCATAGATGTCTCCCTTCTGATGTCGATCCAAACTTTCGCTTTTGGAAAGAATTTCATGAATAAATGTGATGTATGCAAATTACTAAAGACAACTATAACACATTTGCAAATTTTTTTCATCATATGAAAAAAATAATCGAAGCATTTTTGAAAACCGTGAATGCGACCGAATTTGAGCCGGGATTTTCTCTTTGTTATTATATAGACAAGTTAAGGCGAGAGTGCTTGTTTAGGAGGTAAGGATATTATTCCGGTGACAGAAGCCGGAAACCTTAGACCGCAGAGCAAATTGATTTTACGGAAGAAAGGAGCCGATAAAGATGCTTGTATTGAGAAACGCGAGAATCATCCCGGAGCTGACCGAGGGATACGATTCGGATAGAGCGGATATCGTTATAGATAATGAAATTATTCAGGAAATTAAAGCACCGAAAACTGCAGATGCCGGTGAGGTTTTGGACATGACCGATATGACCGTGATTCCGGGATTAATCGAAGCGCATCTGCACTTAGACCTGAAGGGTACCAACACCTTCGAGGAAAACGTTCAGCCGGATGCATACCGCAGCATGACTGCGCTGAAGCTGGCACAGGATAACCTGCGTCAGGGGTACACCACCGTTCGGGATGTGGGCGACCGAAACAATATTGTAATCGACATCGCCAGAGCGGTTCGGGAAGGCGCGGTGGCAGCACCGGACATCCTGGCCAGCGGAAAGATCATCTCGCCGACAGAGAAGGGAAACGACTTCTTCGGTACCATGTATCTGGAAGCGGATTCTCCGGAAGAGTTCCGGAAAGCGATTCGAAAACAGTACCAGAGAGGCGCCGACTGGATTAAGATTATGGGCACCGGAGCAATTATGAATCCGGGTGCGGAGCCGGGGCTTCCGATTATTACCGAAGAGGAATTGAAGGCTGCTTGCGATATGGCAGACTTCTTGAAGATGCCGGTATCCGTGCACTGCCACGGAACGGACGGCATCAAGATGTGCATTCGCAATGGCGTTCGTACCATTGAGCATTCCACTATTTTGGACGATGAGTGCTTGCGGATGTACAAGGCATCGGATCGGAGCTTTATGATGCCGACACTGAGCGCACCGCACTCCTTCCTGGATTGGCCGGAAGGAATGCCGAAGCACTACGTGGAGAAATCCAAGAAAATCGTCAAGGTTCTGGATGAAGGAATGAGAGAGGCCTACCTGCAGGGAATCAAGATGGGTTGGGCGACCGATGCGGGTGTCTACGAGGGCAGCCACGGCAACGGAATCTACGAGTTCCGGATTCGTGTGAACAAGCTGGGAATGGACCCGAAGGATACGTTGATTCAGGCGACCAAGTACAATGCGGAAATCCTGATGATTGACGATCGGGTGGGCACCATAAAAGCAGGAAAGAAAGCGAATTTGGCAGTATTCCGGGGAAATCCGGATGAAGATATTGAAAAATTGAATGATGTTGCACTGGTCATCAAGGACGGCAAGAAGGTTCTTGTATAACCGGGAAGAGTTATGGATGCAACCAGAGGTGTCACCAACGCAGTGCTGCTGGCTGTAACCCTGGCCATCTTCAATGCACTGAGCAAGAAGGCCAGCGATCTGGCAGGTCTGAACGGCGTAGTTATCTTCTGCCCGCTGCTGGCCGGAAAAGTTTTGGATACATACGGAAATGCGGGATACCACATCCTGTTTATCTTCTTGGCTGTTATGATGGTAATTGGTCTCATTCTTCTGACCTTCTACAAGCGTCTCGTGAAAAAGATGTAATATACCAAGTGATAATATAATAATATAATTACCCAAAAAACCCCATCGAAATCGATGGGGCTTTTCATGTACGGTTGTATTTGTTTGGTGTTATTCTTCTTCCATTTGCAGGTTGGCCCAGTAGCTGTAGCTTCGCTTCAGGGTGTGGGCGATGGCATCCGTGTCCCGCTCTTCCAGAATCTTTAAGATTTCAAAATGGATGTCCACCAGATACTTCCGGTCATGCTCCCGAATGCACTGCTCGATGGTGCGGATTCGGGATCCGTAGGTCAGCTTGGACAGCATTTCGTTCACGGTGACAATCAGGTCGTTTCGGGTCGCCTTCGCGATGGCATCGTGGAAGGCGATGTCCGTCCGGCAGATTAATTTCGGATCCGGATTGGGTTCGTCCAGTTCCCGCTCGATGGAGACCGCAATTTGTCGCAGGTTCTCCGCATCCTCCGTATTGAGACCTTGATCCATGATAACCTGCAAGGTACCGAACTCGATGCATTGCCGGAGACCGATAAGGTCTTGGTAGGATTCTTTTTTCTGGAGAATCATACTGTAGATCAACGGATTGATGGTCTGCGGTTTGAAGGTTCGACATACAAAAGTACCTTCGGGACGGCGAATCTCCAGAATGCCGTACGCAACCAGGGTTCGTACCGCCTCCCGTACCGTGTTCCGTCCGACGCAGAAGCTGGAGGCCAGCTCCGGCTCAGTGGGAATCTTGTCTCCCGGATTAATCTGCCCGTCGATGATGGCTTCCGTCAATCGTTCCACCACGATATCGGAAGCGGATTTCATGCGAATGGGCTTCATAAAATCTGAAGCAGTCATTAATTTTCCTTTCTGTGCAGCAGTGCTGCGTTTCGCGGCAGAGGGAGAAAGAAATTAATTCTTCTTCTCTACGATGGTGTCTGCCAGCGTCTCAAAATATTTAACGTAAGCGGCGTGGTCTTCTTCCATGCCTTATCTTCCAGAGCGTAGCTTCGCGCAGCACCGCCTTCGATGGCTTTGTATACCTTCTCCGGATCCACGCCGGCCTTGGCGCCGCTCTCTCCGCCGGATACCGGCGCATCTAAGAATCCGATGCCTTTCTCCTGCAGCTTCTCATAGCATTCTCTGGAATCGTTGGCGGTGACGGAGCTGTGATCTACCACAATCTGTCCGGCCTTCATGTAATCCATCAGGCCGCCTTCGCCGAAAATGACGTTCTTAACGATGGATGCGTTCGGGAGAATCATCTCCACCACATCGCACTGTTCCGCCAGATCCTTATTGCTTCCGGCGGTCGCACCTTCGGCCACCAGTTCCGCAACGATCTTCTCGTTCAGGTCGGATACCATGACATCCAGACCTGCTTTTACCATGTGTTCTGCCATGGGACGTCCCATGATTCCCAGTCCAATAAATCCTACTTTCATTGTGTGTTTCCTCCTGTTGATGTTTCGTGTTTTGGATTAAAAAACAGTACCGCCTGCAGCCATAAACCGAATTGTGTTCAACATAGGATGTTTAACACTTCAATACTAATGAAAAATTCATGCAAAGTCAATTGGAATTCTGCTTTATTTTAGAAGATGGGTTTGTTGTCTGAAACAAATTTTTCGACAAAATATTGTTTATTATTGACTTTAGCGCAAAATGTTCGTAAAATAAACCAAACATCCCATGATGGTATGAACTAATGATGGGGTGATACCCGGGTTCGCGCCCGGAAACCGAAATCATTGGCTTTGCGGGGAGGCGAGCGCAAACTGGGAGCCGGGCAAAATGAATAAGTCAGACCATGCATCAGAAATCGAATTATATTATCTTGCTACAGAACCATGTATCTCATATGCCTAGAATTTCGAGGGCGATTCACGCTGTTTGACACAAAAATAAGAATCAGCGTGAACGAAATTCGCCGGAATTGCGAAAATCTAATTTTGAAACGACCGGTTGATGCCTTTTGTTCACGCTGAAAAAGGAATCTGCTTCAAAAAGCGTGAACTGTTTTCAAAAGGGTAGTTTGTATACAGGGAATTCCGTGGTGAAAAAGGAAATTCTTTCACGCTAATCAGCAGTAAATGTAAAATTAGCGTGAAGTCATGCAAAAATTCTAGGCATATTGAACTTATGATATTAAAATAATTCTAATTGCCAAATTGGCATTGAAGAAAAAGAATAACACAATGGACTTAGAGTGACCTAATTTTCAATAAGCTATATTAACTCGTATAAAAGAAAGAAGCTGGGCAACCAGTCACCATACCATTTGTTCAGATCCTTCCGTCTAAATTTCAATAACAAATTCAGAAAATGTTAATTTGAGTAATAATTCTGAAACATTTTATTGGTATAATACGCATGAGAGATGTCCATGTAAAAATTGTAAAGTATTGATTGGAGAAGCCTATGAAAATGTATTCGAAAAATATCGTCCGCTGTATCAGTATGCTCGAAGACATCTATGTTATTGTAATTGCTGTTATTTCACTTATGGGAACTGTTGATAGAGTTTCTACAACGGTAACTTATTTACTGTTACTGCTCTCCTCGTGTGGAGTTGTGTTCCTGGTGGTCGCATCAATAAAGAATAATAAGTTTGAAGGATACGTACGATCCACTTGCATATTGGTAATAATGGCGAATCTGTATTTGTGGATAAAACCGTGGTAAACACAAAAATATCGGACAGTCCTGTTGCTGTCCGATATTTTTGTTATGAAGAAATTGTCAGAATGTATCCGCACCCTCTCTGTGAAAGAAGACTTAGATTTGAAGAGATGGCAATTAATTTTTTGCGAATAATAGAGATTCGAACATCGATGGACCGATCCGAAACATCATAATTCTGTGCGTTATTAATGTTCAGTAATTCTGCTCTAGATATAATGTGTTGAGGATGTTCGAAAAAAGCGTGTAGAATTTTAGATTCATATGAAGTAAGGTCGATTGTTCCTTTAGGTGTAGTTAGCGTTCCCAAGGAAAAATGCAATAATGTATTTCCGTACCAAAGCATGTCCTCACGTTCTTCATGAGTCAGAAGCTGCTTAATTCGAAGTAACAGCTCCGGGTAATTAATCGGTTTTATCAGAAAGTCATCAAAGAAAAGGCGCGGAGAAGTTGATGTTTGATTATCTATATCTTCTGATGAAAAAAGAAATAAAAATTTACCGTGATGGAACTGATTTGAAAAAGAAATTTGACCGTGCCATTCTAATTCAAAAGTTTCATAATCAAGAATTGTTAAATCGGTAGGGCTCTCAAAAAACGCATCAGAAAAAGAGCCTTTGACAATAACATCATTGAGGAGTTTCTCCTTTTGCAGGAATTCTTTCAAACTGTTTGCAAAAGCGAAATCCCGTGAGACGATAGCAATTCGATTTTCGAAAGACATATTCTATCTCCTGCATTGAAATGGGCATAAAATTACAATAACAAATTGAGCACTACATGCCCTGATATTACGAGCGTAATATCAGGGCATGTACAATCTGATTCCACTTTTTAGAAAAATCCGATTATGAAATAAACATTCCAAATTGCCGCCAGCCCGCTTCCGATGGACATTTTTCTTCTAGCTAAATCTGTTGCCAAAATCCCGATTGTGGAAATCACGAGGAGCAGGATTCGGAGAGAGGGTGTAGGTTCCATACGGAAATAGAAAACTCCGATGCAGCAGCAAAGGGCGTAACAACCCTCCAGAATATCAATGATGTTCATTATTTGCTTTTCCATCATGCAGTTCTCCGTTTTTTCCTTTCATACAGCAGCCACAGTAGTATAAGCAAAACGGCGATTCCAATCGTTGCGAGGATTCCCTTATGTTCGGAGAGGAACGAGGCCGATTCTTCCTGCGTCCCCACATCGTACACCCGAACGAAAGACCCTTCGTTTTCTCGAATCATTTCTTTTACTTCCTTCAAGGAAATTTTACCGACACAGCCTTTGTCCACTTGGATGTGGGTTAATCCTTTATCGGTATACACGTAGAGGGCTTCCTCTTCGGAGGCATGCAGATTCTCTTCTGAAAGATTCTCCATCGCCGTTATTCGGATCGTTTTCGATTTCGTCTCCCCGGCAATTTCTTTTATCGCCTTATCTTGGATTTTATCCCGAACGGATTGATCGACTTCGACCGATCCGCTGTAGCCCTTTAAATCGTAGGATTTGTATTGAACCTCATCGTCCGCATTTGCAAAAGAAGTGAATATAAAAACAGTTACGGCAATGCAGAGTATTCCGGTGAGCATTCGAAGTCCGTTGCGATGTGTACACATCTCTTTGTTCCTTTCTTGAAAATGTTGCTTTAACGAATGGAATCCAACTTCTGCATCGGGTATCACCTCATTTCACGCTGATGCTTGGCTCTGTCTGCATTGTACCAAAGATTTGCTGCAAAAAGTCTTAAGATTTCTTAATATTCAACTTATATTAATGGGATGTAATTAGTGCCTTGACAAATTCCAATAAGGAAGGGTAAAATAAATTGGATAAGCTAAATTAGGAGTAAATATATGGATCGAATTGCGGTGTTGATACCCTGTTTCAATGAAGAAAAAACCATCGGGAAGGTGGTAACGGATTTCAAGAAAACGTTGCCGGATGCGGCAGTATATGTATACGACAATAATTCGAATGATCGGACGGCAGCAGTGGCTCGTGATGCCGGTGCCATTGTGCGTAAGGAAACCCTTCAAGGCAAGGGAAATGTGATTCGTCGGATGTTTCGGGAAGTGGATGCAGAGTGTTATATTATGGCGGATGGAGATGATACCTATCCGGCGGAGGCTGCCATTGAAATGGTGAAGCGGGTATTGGAAGATCAGGCCGATATGGTGGTGGGAGATCGGCTTTCATCTACATATTTCGATGAAAACAAACGGCATTTCCACAATTTTGGAAATGCATTGGTCCGAAAAAGCATCAATAAACTGTTCAAAAGCAACATCCGAGATATCATGACCGGATATCGTGCGTTCAGTTATCAGTTCGTGAAAACATTTCCGGTTTTATCCAAGGGGTTCGAGATTGAAACGGAAATGAGCATTCACGCGATTGACAAGAATATGAACGTGGCAAACGTTGTCGTGGAATACCGAGACCGACCGGATGGAAGTTCATCGAAATTGAATACATTTTCGGACGGGGCAAAGGTGCTGCGGACAATTGTGAGCCTGTTCGAAACGTATAAACCGCGCGCCTTTTTTAGCGGGATTGCGCTGGTATTGTTTTTGTTGGCGGCCGTGTTTTTTATCCCGATATTCATTAATTACCGGAAGACGGGGCTTGTGCCGAACTTTCCTACTTTAATCGTATGCGGATTTACGGTTATTGCGGGACTGCAGTCTTTTTTTTCCGGAATAATATTACATACATTGCGGAAGAAAGACCGCCAGGATTTTGAGAAGGACTTGATTCGCTGTCAGGAGCGATATACTGAATTGACGAAAAGGAATGAGAGAAATTGAACATAAGAGAATCGTGGTGGGAGAAATACAAATCGTACATTCTGTATGCAGTGCTGTTAATCATTCCAATCTTTGTGATGGATTCGTATTTTAGCAGTGGAAAAATATCTTACGCACAGAATACGGATGGATTGGGTCAGCATTATGCAGCACTGCAGTACATTCGAGAATATCAGCATAAGATTGTGAATGGCATTGCAAATGGGACGCTATTTCAGATACCTCATTTCTGTTATACCTTGGGGCAAGGGGCAGATCCGTTGACAACATTGAATGCCTATGATTTCCTGGATCCGATCTGTTGGATTTCCGTCGCTCTGTTTCCCAATCGATTGACAAGAAGTTATAAGCTGATGATATGGATAAAGGTTTTCCTTTCCGGGGAAGCCTTTTGTCTGTATTCAAATTATATAAGGAAGACGGATGAATGGCGAACCGCCATGGGTGGATTGCTGTACTCCTTTTTTAATATTGAATATTTTTTCTACTTTCCGAATTTCATGCATGGGTGTTATCTTTTTCCGGTAATACTATGGTCGATTGAGGTACTGATGAAGGAGAATCGGAAGGCCCCGTTGGCTGCGGTTACATTCTATTCGTTCTTAACCAATTATTATTTCTTTTACAGCAATGTGATTCTAAGCATGGTGTACCTGTGTATCCGGTTGCGGTGTAAGAAAAGTACGGTCCGTGAGAACATTCAAATCTGCAAAAATGTATGTGCAGCCTATTTGGTGGGGGGATTGTTATCCGGAGTTGTCCTATTTCCGACAGTACATGCATTTTTAAATAATTATAGAATCGGATTGACCACCGGATATATCGAATCACCGTTTCTGTATCCGATGAATTTTTATAAGCAGCTGTTTGTTCATTTGGGAAAATTCCATGGTATGTTTGCTTATCTAACCGTTATAGACGGAATTCCCCTTGGATTGATATGCTTGTTTCTCCTAATAATGCAAAAAGGAAATCAATGGAAAATCATGAAAATTGCCACCGTGAGCAGCTTGCTCATTATGTGCATCCCATTATGTGGTCGTGTTTTAAACGGTTTTGCTTATGCAGCAAATCGGTGGAGTTATCCATTTGCTCTGGCTGTTGCGATGGTATATGTGGGACTTGCAGATAAGCTGTGCAAATTAGAAAAGAAACAGTTAATTGTTTTGACGATGATGGTCGCCATCTATATGTGCATCGCTCATTCTATAGGTGGAAATTCATCCGACGGGTATTCGTATGACGTACTGCTTCTTCTAACGGTGCTCGTTTTGTGGGCAGTAAATACAGTACCGCTTTTCAAAGCACATGGAAACCTGATTCTTGGAGAAGTAACGATTCTGTCCGTAATCGTTGGCATTTGCGTAATTTGCTCACCGGCATATGGAAATTATATTAAGGAGTTTATGAGTGTAGATGATTTAAATGCGTATTATACGACGCCGTCTATTTCAAAGGTTAGAGGTTCTGCGAAGCAGAGGGAATTCTATCGGGTGGAGAAACGAGAAGCGAATCTGAATGTAGAGTGTGCCAACCAAGTGCGAGGAACCACTTTTTGGTGGAGCATCATGGATAAGAACTTCCAGCGCTATTGCACAGATTTGCAATTGAACACGCTGGCAGCGAATTGTGAATTACATGGATTGGATGGACGGCGAGCATTACTGGACCTAGCAGCTGTGAAATACTACACGACGAATTCGCCGGATAACGAAGGAGTGCCGGTGGGATATAAGAAAATTGAAGATGGATTGTATGAGAATACACATTATTTAGGCAGTGCTTTTTTATATAGGAATAGCATATTGAGGGAAGATGCCCTAAAGATGAACCCGCTGAACCGCCAAGAAGCGATGCTGCAAGGGGTTGTGACGGATGCAAAAATCCATAACATCAAAACGATAAAACCAAAGAAACGAATGACCGCCCTTCCGTATAAAGTGGAAACGAAGGATGTGGACTTAACGAAAACAAGAATATCGGTGAAGAACGAAAAAGGTTCGATTACATTGCATTTTGAAAAACCGATGAAAGGGGAATTGTATCTGTGGATGAATGGTTTAAAGATAAAGGAGGCCGATAAATCCATGTGTTCGCTTATTTGGGGAACGGGTTCGCATATCTTTTGCTGCGGACAAAAGAAGGGAGATTTTCGAGTTTCAAATTGTGAAAAACATTCAGCAATAATGTCTTCATATTTTTTCTGGTATGCACCAAAGGATGGCGTGACATATTATTTAGGGAAAAGTGATGAAGGTTATGATTCCGTTAAAATCGTATTTGCTAATCCGGCGGAATATACGTATAAAAGCATCGGTGTATATGAAAACGATACCGCGAAATACATGGAAGATATTTCAAAGCTCACATCATGCAGGAACATTTCAATCGGGAACGATACCGTTTCCGGATCGGTTGAATGTTCCGAAAACGAGGTTCTGTTCCTTTCGATTCCGTATTCAACGGGGTGGTCTGCGAAAGTGGACGGAGAGAAAACTTCAATAGTAAAAGCAAACGGAATGTATATGGCGATTCCGCTGACCCCGGGAAAGCATCACATTCAATTAAAGTATTCGACACCGTGGCTCCGCGCCGGAATACTGACATCATTGATGACTATTTTTGGCATATTAATTTATCAAGTCATTCGAATAAAGCGCAGGTCGAAATCAGCGGAACACGAAACGCAAATACGATTGTAAAAAGAGTATACGCAGTTATAGGTTTTCCTTATAACTGCGTATATTCTTTTTTAATTTTCTCTATCCGTCCTCTTATGCTAAAATAGTGCAGATGTAACAAAGGAGAATGCGAAATTATGGAATTATTTACAAAAATTATAACTGTCGTGAATGACATCGTCTGGCATCCGGCGTGTCTGTTTTTCCTGGGAGGCGCGGCCATCTGGTTTACCCTTCGCCTGAAGGGATTGCAGTTCACCGGACTTCCGTCCATGTTTCACTATATGTTCGAAAAGGAATCGGATGAGCTGGGCGAAGCCAAAGGATTGAGTGCATTCCAGGCGCTGGCCACTACCGTCGGGGGACGAGTGGGAACCGGAAATATCGCCGGAACGGCCACCGCAATTTTCATGGGGGGACCGGGAGCCATCTTTTGGATGTGGATGGCGGCACTGCTGGGAGCATCCACCGGAATGGTGGAGTGCATTCTGGGTCAGGCCTACAAGACCAAGAACCTGGGAGAACTGACCGGAGGTCCGTACTATTATATGGAAAAGGGTTTTAAGAATAAAAAAGTGGGTAAAATCATCGCGGTGCTGTTCTGCATTGCGGTATTTATCGGACCGGGATTCCTGCTGCCATCCATGCAGACGCAGACGGCGGCAACAGCTATGAGCAACGCCTTCGGAATTCCTGCCATCGTCACCGGTGTGGGACTGGTGCTTCTGGTGGGAATCGTCACCATGGGCGGCGTAAAGCGAGTGGGCCAGGTTGCGGAGCTGATTGCACCGGCAATGTGTGCCATCTACTTATTGATTACCATCGCCGTCATGGCGTTGAATGCGGGCCGGATACCGGGGATGTTCGCCGATATTTTTACCGGAGCATTCGGAAGACATTCCATCTACGGCGGAATCATGGGCGCTTGCGTATCCTGGGGCATTAAGCGCGGCTTCTTCTCCAACGATGCGGGCAACGGCATGAGTCCGATTATTTCCTCCACCACCAACACGTCTCATCCGGTGAAGCAGGGTCTGGTGCAGGGACTGTCCGTCTACGTGGATACCATTCTGGTGTGCACCTGCACGGGCCTGTCCATCCTCTGTGCGGGCACATACAACGTTTCCGCGGACGGAGGCGCGACTGCAAAGACTTTAGTATCTTTCGCACCGGGCGTGGAATACGGTGTATCCTACATGCAGGAGGCCATCAAGACCATCGCCGGACAGTTCGGCGTGATTATCCTGGCCATCATGATTACGGTATTCATCTACACCACCATGCTGTCCTACGGCGTGCAGCTGGAGTCGGTGTGCCGCTACCTGTTCAAGGCGGACAAAAGAGTGGTTGCCTTCATCCGAATCCTCTACCTGCTGTTCGTCCTGTCCGGCGTGCTGATTGACGGAACCATCATCTGGCCGATGGGCGATATCGGTGTGGGCTGCATGCTTTGGATCAACACTTTTGCGGTGCTGTGCATGACGCCAATGGTGCTGCGGATTGTGAAGGACTTCAAGAAGCAGAAGGATCTGGGACTGGATCCGATTTTCGATCCGAAAACCGTGGGCATCGAAGACGAGGAAGGTGTCTGGGACGGCTATGCGGAGCTGAAGAGAAAGCGCGGGGATTACGAGAACGAAGCGCTGGGTTACAAGTTTGAGAAATAGCCGATTGAGAATCTTATTGTAAAAGAAAGTAAATGAATGCGGAGTCCACCGAGAGGGTGTGGGCTCCGCGATTTTTATACTGGAAACTTAGGTGTAAATGCACCTAAGTTTCCAGTGTGTGCTTGCTTGATTCAAAAAAGTGTGGTATATTTAACTTGAAAGTTAGGGTAAAACACCCGTAAGTTTTAAGTCATTGGGGGGGCTGCAATGCAGAATATTATTAGTCGTGATGTATATCTTAATAGAATTATTAGCAAAATGGAAAACGGACTTATTAAAGTTATTACCGGCATAAGAAGGTGTGGAAAGAGTTTCCTGCTTTTCAATCTATTCCATGATTATTTAATAGAAAATGGAATAGAAGAAAAACAAATCATTTCGATTGCTTTGGATGATGATCTCTTTGTGAATTATCGTGATCCGGATAAATTGTCAAAATACATTCGTGGGAAAATTGTCAATTCGGATATGTATTATATTCTTATTGATGAGGTGCAATATGCCATCACAAATGACGAGCTTAAAAATCCTGAGACCATCAAGCTCTATAATGTGCTCAATGGTCTTATGAGACTTCGCAATGTTGATATTTATGTAACAGGTAGCAACTCAAAAATGCTTACAAAAGATGTGATGACTGCTTTTCGTGGAAGAGGTGATGAGGTTAAGATTTATCCAATCTCGTTCAAAGAGTATTATTCCTTTGTGGGTGGAGATAAATCCGATGCATATGAAGAATATGCTTTATACGGTGGAATGCCACTTGTTTTAACAAAAAATAGCGATGCAGAGAAGGTGAACTACTTACAAGCTCTTTTTACAGAAGTATATTTCAAAGATATTGCAGAGCGCTATGATATAGAATTACCGGACGTACTTAGCGAATTGACGGATGACCTGTGCTCTTCTGTCGGTTCGCTTACCAATGCAAATAAAATTTCAAATACTTTGCGGACAGTAAAAAACATAAAGGTCTCAAGTACGACCATTTCAAATTATTTAAATTATCTTACTGAATCGTTCTTGTTCAGTAATGCGAAACGATATGATATTAAGGGCAAGAAATATTTTGAGTATCCATCAAAGTATTATTGTACGGATATCGGACTCCGCAACGCAAGACTTAATTTCAGACAGCAGGAAGAAACGCACATAATGGAGAATATTATTTATAATGAGCTTTTATGTCGCGAATATTCAGTTGATGTCGGAGTTGTAGAGATTGTGGAAACCAATGCGGGTAAAAGAACCAAAAAGCAGTGTGAGATTGATTTTGTAGTAAACAGAGGACTAAAAAAATATTATATACAATCCGCACTGAGCGTTTCAGAACAGGCAAAACTCGAAACTGAACTTAGACCTTTGAAAAACACAAAGGATTTCTTTAAAAAAATTATTATCACTAAAACATCAATGCGGCCTTGGACAGATGATGACGGAATCCTTCATCTCGGATTATATGAGTTTTTGCTGAATGAAAATTCTCTTGAGTTATAAGCAAGAAAGGATAGAGTTGTTATAGAATGTAGCGATATAGTGAATTATTGAAAAAAACTATACGTTCGTGAAAAAGATAAGATAAGTAAACTTATAGTGTACAATAAACTATGTATGAGAATTATGTATCGTCGTCTGTGGTACATAATTATGAAGAAACGAGTAGTGACAATAAATGGATAACATGGAGTGCAATGAACGGGACAAATCTGCGGAGAGAAATGGGAAACACGAATAACTGTGATTATAGAGTATCGCTAATCATTCCGATATATAATAAGGCAGAATGGCTGGATACCTGTTTTCACTCTATTCTAAATCAGAGTATCGATCATCGGAATGTAGAAGTATTGATGATTGACGATGGTTCAGAAGACAATTCTTTGGACATAATGAAGCGGTACTCGGGGAAATACAGCAATTTTAAGTGTTATACGAAGGAGAACGGTGGACCCGCGCAAGCAAGAAATTTCGGCATCAAACACGCAACCGGGAAATACTTAATGTACTTAGATCCGGATGATTATCTAGGTAAGAATACAATTGAAAGCGTATGTAATTTTTTCGACCGGCACTATGATGAGATTGATGTTGTCACATATAAGATTATTCCAATCAAGGATGGAGAGGAACAAGACCTGCATTTTCGATATGAAGTGTTAAAATCCCAGGGCGTGTATGACTTGACCGAACCGGAAAATTCATTCATATGTCATACAACGATGAACACTTGCGTAAAGAATAAATTTAAGAAGAATGTGCTTTTTTCAGAAAATTTATTTTATCATGAAGATCAGAAATATAATATTGACACGCTGAAGGAAAAACAAAAGATTGGGTATTGTGATAATGCGGAGTATTATTATGTGCAAAGTAGCAACAGCACTACAAATACGATGCTGTATTCATACTATCTTTTTGAGCGCACGATGGAATTGTGGGAAAGAGAGTTTTCAGAGTTTTCAGAACATGTTCCATACTATATTCAAGCTTTGTATATAAATGATCTCAACTGGAAGTTGAGGGCCAATAAGCTGCTGCCATATCACTATGATGAGGCACGGTATCAAGAGGCCTGGAATAGAATTGTTAATTTGCTGCGCCGATGTGATGATGAGATTATTATTAATCATCCGAATGTACTACGGGAGCATCGCTTATACTGGCTTTCGAAAAAGAAATCCAATAACTGTCATGTAGAATTTGGAAAGAAAAGCATCGACGTATTTTGTAATAATGGTTTAGTAGTTTCTGAAAAGAACGTGCATTTAACAATTGAACAGTGTCGCGTGGAGGGAAACGATATCAAACTTTCCGGAACGTTAAAACCCTTATATTCCAGTATCGTGGAAGATGTTTCTTTGCAGGTTTTATGCGGTTTGGGCGATCGAATGATTTCGGTGCCTTTAAAGCCAAGTTCCAGGAGCCGGTTTCACACGCATGAAATCACCAACCAATTCTATAATTTCGAAGTAAGTATCGATACTACCGTAATAAAAAAGTTTAGGTTTGTCGTAATAGCAAATGGGGAACGATATGAGACGGATATGCACTTTAGCAATCGAGTGCCCTTCAGACGCAGACGCAATGATTCTCTAATAAGAGATAAAAAAGAACTCAGATACAGTTTTCGTGCGAATGGATTTATCGTGAGGGATCTTAATCTCAATTTCGCAGATGCTGCGAAGAGAAAACTTTGGCTATTTCAAAAAATCGCACTCGAAGATATAGGTTCCGCAATAAAGCAATATCGATTAGAAGCGAAAAAGAAGAGAACTTCCCCGATTTGGCTATACTATGACTGTAAAAATGTTCGAAAAGATAATAGCTTCTATCAATTCGAACACGATGTATATAAAAATGATGGAATTCAACGTTTCTATATTCTGGATGGCGATGATTTTAAGGAGAGAAAGAAAGAGTTTCCGGCGGCACTTCAAAAGCATATTGTTCGTTTTGGATCCCGAAAACATGTGAATTTGTTTCTAATGGCAGAATGGATTATTATGTCGTTTACAGAAGAATATACTTATTTACCGATGGAGATGAAAGCTTTCAAGAAATATAGCTATGTGTTGAATTTTCCGAAGACGGTTTATCTCCAACATGGAGTATTACATGCACATCTTCCGTGGCACTACTCTTTGGATAGGCTGAAAATCGATAAGGAAGTGATATCGACTTATTATGAAGAGGAAAACCTCATTGAAAATTATGGATTTGATCGAAATCATCTCATCCAGGCCGGAATGCCGAGATATGATTGCATTGATTTGAGTCAAAAACCTAGAAAGAAGATACTGTACGCCCCAACATGGAGACGATATTTAATAGATCGGAAAGAAAATGATTGGGTTAGTGATGTGGACGGATTTGTGAATTCGAGTTTTTATAAATCGGTTATGCGGTTTATAAATGATGATCGATTGGACAAAGCACTGGAAGCACATGGGTATACTTTAGACATACAACTGCATCCTATTTTTAAAGGATACAACAGCACCATACGAACAGGATCGAGGAGAGTGAATCTGATTACGGATGATATAAACGCTACAGACTATGAAATATTCATTACGGATTTCTCATCATTTGTTTTTGACTTTGTGTACTTGAGCAGAAAAATCATGTATTTCGTACCGGATTATGATTTGTTTAAATCCGGAATGAATGGCTATTGCAGATTGGATTTACCGTTAGAAGAGGGGTTCGGCCCATTCGTTCAGAACGAAGAGGATGCGGTGAATCAATTGATTGAACTGATGGATGCACCAATGAGTCCTCGTTATTTGCAAAAAATGCAAGGGCTTTTTATGTATAAGGATAATCATCAACGAGAGCGGATATACGAAGCATTGAAGGAAGTATAACGAAGAAAGGTATAGAATGGAATCATTTAGAAATGATATATCGGATAATCTGAACATAACCATTTCAGGAAATCAAATGACAGAAAGTATTGGCAAACTGTTATCTGTGATGGAGACCATTTGTCAGCGAGAAGGGGTGCGCTTTTTTGCATTTGGTGATTTGCTGGTATATGGTGTTCACTATCATGCTCTGCCGGATTATTGCTGGGATGATGTGTATGAGGTCGGAATGCTTCGAAAGGATTATGAAAGATTTATTCGAAATGCTGAGAAATATGCGGATGAATTGAATTTTCAAGTGCGAACAACACCGGTTGGGGATAAGCGAAAAAAATATAGATCTCCTTATTTCTATATTGAGCAGAAAGTCATCATTAAAACAGAAAATGTGGAGCTGGAGAATTGGATTTCACTTCTAGTGAGCCCATTTGATAAGGTTCCGATGGCGGCAGATACAAGAATCGCTTTTTATCGAGAAACAGAAAGAAAAAATCGGTGCTTGAGGCGCATTATTGGACAAAAAGAATATGTGGCGGTGAATGGGAAGTCGTTTATTAAATTTATACTAAAGCAGCTACTGTACGGCTTTCGGAGTTCAGAAAAAGCATATGGGCGTTTGAATCAGTTGGCGCAGAAGTACAACCACACGGACAGTGTTTTTTATCAGCGAGTAGTGGGGAAGAAAACCAAGATTATCAACGAGACACAGCTGTTTCCACTTCAGGAGACACTCCTAGGACAGAAATCGATGCCGATTCCATTTGATGTCACGCCGTGGACAGATTTTGATATGGAGAAGTACCGGAGGGAAAGTGAAGCCCTGCATCCGGTAGAGCTGGAAATTCTGGAAGAAATGGAACGAGTGTGCACAAAGATGAATGTTGATTACTTTCTGTGCGGGGGATCTCTTCTGGGATATCAGCGATACGGTGGGTTTATTCCGTGGGACGATGATATCGACTGTGGTATGTTGCGAAGTGATTACGAGCGATTCAAACGATGTGCAGATCAATACTTGGATAAAGAAAAGTTCTTTCTTCAGACACGGGAAAACGATCCCAATATGCCGTATTTATATATCAAGTTAAGACGAAAAGATACAGTATATGAAACAGCCTGGTCAAATGGAAGAGAGTTCCACAAGGGAATTGGAATTGATATCTTTCCATTTGATTATGTGCCGAATTCACTGGAGGATCGAAGAAAGCATCGTTTAGAGGTCGAGAAACGGGCGAAAAGGCACAACTATGTTGCCAATAGAGCAAAACCGAATCCGACTATCGGAGATGTGGAGACAATGAGGGATGAAGCGAATTATCGATTCGGAAATCTACGAAGATGGCTGTTTCGTCACACACCGCTGGGAATAACGCAACGAAAGTTTGATAAATTCGTTCAACAATATAATGATAAGGCAGAATGCCTGAATCTGCAGTATGTGGCAAGCTTTGTGCCTCAATATAGCGGTGGGGAGCTGGATACGATTTTTCCGACTCGAAAAGTGAAGTTCGACGGTGTGGAAACTCAGATTGTCCACCGCCCGGAAATATTTCTAAGAGACCAGTATGGTGATTATGAAGAAGAACCCTTGCCGCACCAACAAAGGGGTCATAATTTGGTAGAGGTGGAAACAGGAAAAATATATATAGGAGAACAGTGTGGGACTCAGAAAGAAGATTGAAGAAATAAGAAGCCGAGTGGGATTGTCCAATATACGGTTGGATCAGCTTCGAAATTCTGTGCGTTCTTTGAAAAGCATAGAAGAGCAGCAATCCAAAGAAATAGAGCAATTAAGAAATGACCTGAAAACAAACGCCAAAGAAATCAATCGATTGAGCGAGGACTTGAAGAAGGAATTTCAAAGAAGAGATATATGGGCAATGCGGAATGCAGAAGTGCAATATTTAGCTCATGGAAGAGAGATATGGGTTATTAAATGCCCGGTGTCAGAATTAAATCGACGGGCGGTTGACGGTGATTACGCATATTGCATGAACATAAAAAAGCATCTGGAAAACATGGGAATCTATGTCGTTTTGGATCTTTATGAAGACTGGAATTGCCCGATAGATGCGGATGTGGTACTGGTAATGTCTCGAAGACTGCTGTATCGTCCAGATCGCCGAAACACAAAGACGAAATATGTTTGTTGGATAGCTGCCTTCCCGGATCGAGTATGTGCGGAAGAACTTGAATGGTTTGATTTGGTGCTGGTAGACTCAGAAGCCTATGCCGAAGAGCTGCAGGGAAAAACCAATACACCGGTAAAACCGTTTTATGTGCTGACGGATACAGGGTTATTTCATCCCGATAAGTATAACGACAAGGAACGAAAATATAATCGTGTCTTTGTCGGAAATACGAGGGGCATTTATCGAGATTGTGTTAGATGGTGTGAAGAAAACGGCATTGAACTGGATGTATGGGGAGTAGATTGGGAAAACTACATACCGCCTCATAGTAAATATGTCCATTTGCATGGTTTTGTCGAATATAATCATCTCCCGGAGATTTATCGCAGTGCCAAGGTCGTTATTAACGACCACTATCAGGAGATGTTGGATGTCGAGCTACTGAACAACCGCTTCCCGGAAGTGCTCCTCTGTGGGACTCCCATGATTTGCGATTGGGCAGAGTCCTTTGAGCGGAACTACGGCGACATGGTGCTGTTCTACCGAAATGAAGAGGAATTCGTGCAGTGCATGAAGGAGATGGAGGAGCGGTACGACGAGCTTCGGGCCAACGTGATGAAGAATCAGGACAAGCTTAAAGAAGAGTTTGACTTCCGCCGGGGCATTGAGCGGATGAAAGCGTTGATAGACGACATCTCCCAATGATATAATAATGGCGAACATGAAAATGAAATAATTCCAATAATATAAGTTGCAACGAAATGAGGAGAATGAGATGATGACCAAAGAGACAGTAGCGGAGAATTTCAAGAACGGAATCGATTGCGGACAGGTGGTGGCCGGACAGTTCGAAGAGGAAACCGGATATTCCCTTTCCCAGCTGCGGAAGATGAGCGCCTGCTATGCGGCCGGAATGATGCGGGGTGAGACCTGTGGCGCGGTGCTGGCGGCATATAACGTGATTGGTCTGATCTACGGCCACGACGAAGAGGGGGACGATGTGCAGAAGGGACAGATGCTTCAGAAGATGCTGCGGTTCAATGAACTCTTCGGTGAGAAGTATTCCCAGGGCTTCCAGTGCAAGGAGCTGCTGGGTGCGGACATTTCCACCCCGGAAGGCGGCAAGAAGATCAACGAAGAGAACCTGCTGTTCAACCTATGTCCGGCAATCTGCTGCGATGTGGTGGAGGTTTTGAAGAAAGTGATTTCGGAGTAATACAATGGATAAAAAGAATTCGATGACCATCGATACGATTCCGGGCTTGCGTGCGCTCACGTTAAGCCCGGATTATCGTAATGCGCTAAAACTGCCGGAGGAACCGGCGGAAGAATATGAAATGCTGGCCCAGGGAGAGTACAATATCAACTTCCGGTTCCGGCATCCGGTGACCGGAGAGAAACTGGTGCTGCGGGTGAATTCCGAGAGCCAGATGCATCTGGAGAATCAGATCGAATATGAAGGAAATGCCCTGAAGCTGCTGGAGAACTCCGGACGAACTCCGGTTTTGAAATACATCTATCCCGGAGATGAACAGCTGACCCGGGGGGCGCTGGTGATGTCCTTCTTGCCGGGCCGGGCGCTGGATTACAGCCGGGAAACGGAACTGGAAGAGGCGGCGAAATGCCTGGCGGAGATTCACTGCATTCCGGTGGATGAGACCGATGGATTAATTGAGCCGGAAGCACCTATTCGCGCCATTTTGGAGGAGTGCGAGGAGATGTTCGCCACCTATTGGAATTCGGAGCTGGGCGCGCCGGACGTAAAGAACCGGATTCGCCGGCTGCTGGACGAGGGCCGGAAGCGGATTCAGGACGGTGGGGAATACACCGGCTATAAGTGCTGCGTGAACACGGAGCTGAACAACACCAACTTCCTGGTGGAAGAGGAAACCGGAACGGTCCGGCTGGTGGACTGGGAAAAGCCGCTGTACTCGGACCCGGCCCAGGATCTGGGACACTTCCTGGCGCCTACCACCACCTTCTGGAAGACCGACGTGATTTTCGAAAACGAAACGATTGAGAAATTTATCGACACATATATTGAAGCGGTGGGGAACAGATATGATACAATAGGACTCAGAGAGCGAACGATGGAATTCATCGTCATCACCTGCCTGCGAGGACTGACCTGGTGCGCGATGGCCTGGGTGCAATACCGTCAAAATGACAAGGGGCTGACCAATGAGAGCACCCGCGTCAAGCTGGATGCGTACCTGACGGACGAATTCCTGCGCCGCATTGAAGCGATTTACGGAATCTAGGGAGACGGCCGGATTCCGTTGCAGAACGAATTTTATTTTTGGAGCGGAAAGAGCATGGTATTACTGACAGCAAAACACATACAGAAGCGTTTTTCGGAGAAGCAGCTGCTGGAGGACATCAACCTCAGCATCCATTTGGGGGACAAAATCGGCCTGGTGGGGGTGAACGGCAGCGGCAAATCCACCCTCCTTCAGATTATCGCCGGGGCGATGGAAGAGGATGCCGGAGAGATTCTGCGGAGCAACGAGCTTCGCATCGGGTATCTGCCACAGAATCCGGATTTTGAGCCGGAGGCCACGGTGCTGGAGCAGGCCATGGAGTACGTCCAAGGGGCGGTGCCGGAATACGTGGTGAAAACCCTGCTTACCAAGCTTCGGATGAATATGTTCGACCGGAAGATGAAGGCATTGTCCGGCGGGCAGCGGAAGCGGGTGGCCATGGCGGCAGTGATGTGCCGGGATACCAACCTGCTGATTCTGGACGAGCCCACCAACCACATGGACAACGATATCATCGAGTGGCTGGAGGAGCGGCTGGAGAATTACAAGGGCTCTGTGCTGATGATTACTCACGACCGGTACTTCCTGGAGCGGGTGACCAATCACATCTGCGAGATTGAGAAGGGAGCGCTGGTTTCTTATGAAGGAAACTATGAAGCCTACCTGATTGCCAAGGAGGAGCGGCTGGAGCAGGCCAAAGCCAACGAGCGGAAGCGGGCGAACCTGTACCGGAAGGAGCTTCGATGGATTCGCTGGACCGCGCCGGCTCGAACCACCAAATCCCGCAGCCGGGTACAGCGTTTTCAGGAGATCGAAGCGGCCAAGGAAACCTTTGACGACCCGCGGATGGAAATCGGCACTGTCAGCTCCCGGCTGGGCAAGAAGATCATCGAGCTGAAGGACATCGGGAAATCCTACGGTGGTGTGGAGTACATCCACGATTTCAGCTACAATATTCTTCGAAACGATCGAATCGGCATCGTGGGGAATAACGGCTGCGGCAAAACCACTCTCCTTCGGATTATCATGGGGCAGGTAACGCCGGACACCGGTTCCGTGGAAATCGGGGAGACGGTGCGAATCGGATACTTCTCTCAGGAGGCGGAGGAGATGGACCCGAACCTGCGGGTGATCAAATACGTGGAGGAAATCGCCCGGAACGTGAAGACGAAGGACGGATACCTCTCCGCCTCTCAGATGCTGGAGAAATTCCTGTTCCCATCCTACATGCATTCCGTGCGGATTGAAAAGCTTTCCGGCGGCGAGCGTCGCCGACTGTATTTGCTGGCGGTGCTGATGCGGGCGCCGAATGTGCTGATTCTGGATGAACCCACCAACGACCTGGACATCGACACCCTGACGGTGCTGGAAGATTATCTGGACGATTTTCCGGGGGCGGTGCTCATCGTCTCCCACGACCGGTACTTCCTGGACCGGCTGGTGATTCGGACCTTCGCCTTCGAAGAGGGCGGGGAAATTCGGGAGTACACCGGCGGCTACAGCAAGTACATGAACGAGAAGGAGGCTCGAGAGGAGGCGCTTTCCGGGGTAAAAACAAATTCCGCCGAGGACGGGGCGGCCGTTTCCCGCAGCAGTGACGGACGAAATCAGCGGGCGCCGAAGCTTCGTTTTACCTATAAAGAACAGAAGGAATTTGACACCATCGACGAGGACATTGAAACGCTGGAAGAGAAGATCGGAAATCTGGAGAAGGAGATGATGCAGAACGGCACCGACTCCTTCCTGCTGGCGGACCTGTCACAGCAGAAGACCGCTTTGGAGGCGGAATTGGACGAGAAGATGGAGCGCTGGGAATATCTGCACGAATTGGCGGAACGGATTGAGCGGGGCGAACGCACCGACGGCACGGTGGATTAATTGCGGAAAAGGAGGCAGCGGCGATGCTGGAAATGTTGCTGATGCAGTACGAAGATCAATTCGGGGAAGCATTTCCCCTGGCGGATTTTCAGGAAAAAAGTGAAATAGAAGTAATCAACATTCTGTACGACTGCGTGCAGAACAACACCCCGTATGAAGCGGGGATGGAAGTATTAGAAAACCGGTTCGGTGATGCACCGGGAATGAGCAAATAGAAAGGACGAGTATGGGAATCACAAACGGAAAAGAAATATCGACGAAGCAATTGTGCGACATTATGGAGGAAGCCTATCGCCGGGGAAAGGAGGTGCTGCCTCAGGGAAAGGTGGCCACGTACATTCCGGAGCTGGGAAAGGCCGATCCCGGAGCGCTGGGAATCAGCCTGTGCGCGAGAGATGGATGGCATTTCAACATCGGAGATACGAACCGCCGCTTCACCATCCAGAGTATTTCTAAAGTAATCTCGCTGGCGCTGGCGCTGGAGCTGCTGGGAATGGACAAAGTGTTCGAGAGGGTGGATATGGAGCCATCGGGAGAAGCGTTCAATTCTCTGATTGACCTGGACTTGATCAGCAACCACCCGATGAACCCCATGATCAACTCCGGGGCCATCACGGTGGCGAACATGCTGCTGGGCAAAATGAGCTTTGAGGAAATTCAGGATGTGTTCCGAAAAGTCTGCGAGGATCCGGAAATGGAGAGCAATGAGGCGGTTTTTCGGTCGGAGATGCAGAACCTGTCCCGGAACCGGGCTATCGCCTATCTCCTTCAGAGCAAAGGGATTCTGGACGACCGGGTAGAGGAGACATTGGAACTGTACACTCGTCTCTGTTCCCTGCAGGTCACCGCGGTATCCTTGGCCAGCATGGGAATGACCATCGCCATGGACGGAAAATTGGGAAACGGCGAATCTGTTTTTACCGGCCGCACTATGGAAATCTGTAAAACCATCATGCTGACCTGCGGGATGTACGACCGCTCCGGGCGTTTTGCGGTGAAGGTGGGACTTCCCACCAAGAGTGGCGTGGGCGGCGGACTGGTGTCCGTTGCCGATAATCACGTGGGCATCGGCATTTACGGACCGGCGCTGGATGATAAAGGGAACTGTGTGGCCGGCGGGCCGATTCTGGAATATCTTTCCAGAGAGCTGCAGATTCACCTGTTCCAGAAAAACACCTACGTGGACCGCATGATGGAACAGCGGTAAGGAAATATTCGAAAAAAGGGAGGTATTCAAATGGGGATGAATGACACACCGTCCTCGGAACGCATGCACATTGCGTTCTTTGGATTGAGAAATGCAGGGAAGTCCAGTCTGGTGAACGCCGTGACCGGGCAGAACATGGCCATCGTATCGGACGTGCGGGGAACCACCACGGATCCGGTGTATAAATCCATGGAGCTCCTGCCCATGGGACCGGTGGTCATCATCGACACCCCGGGCATTGACGACGAAGGGAATCTGGGAGAGATGCGGGTTCGGAAGACGAAGGAAGTGCTGACCCGTACGGATGTGGCGGTGCTGGTCACCGACGGCTCTCGGGAGCGTCAGCCGGAAGAGGAGGCGTTGCTGGCCCTGTTCCGGGAAAAGGCCATTCCATACGTCATTGCGGAGAATAAAAAAGACCTAGTAAAAACAGATTTCCTTCCGGCAGAGGATCGGTCCGTGCGCACCAGTGCCGTGACCGGTGAAGGCATCCGGGAGCTGAAGGAACGCATCGCCCATATCGGGCAGAAGGAAGGACCGAAGGAAAAACCGATTGCCGCAGACCTGGTTCAGCCGCTGGACCCGGTGGTACTGGTAATTCCAATCGATGCCTCCGCGCCGAAGGGACGTTTGATATTGCCTCAGCAGCAGGTGATTCGGGACCTGCTGGAGGCCGGTGCCGTGCCGGTATGCGTCAAGGAAACCGAGCTGGCGGGCCTCCTGGCAAAACCGGGATTCAAACCGGCCCTGGTGATTACCGACAGCCAGGCATTCCGGTTGGTATCGGAAATCGTTCCGGAAGATATTCCGCTGACTTCCTTTTCCATCCTGATGGCTCGGTACAAGGGCTTCCTGGAAACTGCGGTGCAGGGGGCTTTTGCCATCGATGAGGTGAAGCCGGGGGACACCATCCTGATTTCCGAGGGATGTACCCACCATCGCCAGTGCGAGGACATCGGAACGGTGAAACTGCCGAAGCTCCTGCGGAAGCATTTGGGCTTTGACGTGAACATCGAAACCTCTTCCGGCCGGGAGTTTCCGGAGAACTTGTCGGACTACCGCCTGGTGATTCACTGCGGCGGTTGCATGCTGAACGGAAGAGAGATGCAAAGCCGGATGAACCGTGCGGTTTCCGGCGGACTTCCTTTTACCAACTACGGCATCGCCATCGCGTACATGCGGGGCATCCTAAAACGGAGCATAGCCATGCTTCCGGGAATCGGGGACGAGGAATAATATAGTAAGAAAGTGAGAACGAATCGATGAAAATCTGGATTACCCGTCACGGGCAGACGAAATACAACAAAATGAAATTGATGCAGGGCCGGACGGACGAGCCTCTGAACGAGACGGGGATCGCCCAGGCAAAGGCGGCGCGGGAGCGCATCGGCGACGTGCATTTCGATGCGGTGTACGCCAGTCCCCTGGACCGTGCGATTGTGACCGGCGCCATCATCGGCGGCGTTTCCCGGGACGAGGTGATCATCGACGAGCGGATCATCGAAACGGATTTCGGAAAATACGAGCTGCACAAATACTCCGGACTGGGACCGAGAATGTCCCTGTACTGGGCATTGCCGGAGGTTTTTCCCGCACCGCCTACGGTGGAAACCGTGGCATCCATGGTGCAGCGCAGCCGGGAGTTTCTGCAGGAGCTGGAGCAAAAGGATTACGAGAACGTGCTGGTATCCTGCCACGGGGGAATCATCCGAGCCCTGACCGGATACATGATGGACCGGAAGAACGGCATCTGCTGGCGGCCAAAACCCCACAACTGTGAAATCCGGGTGTTCGAGTCGGTGGACGGAAAGCACCGCCGTATCGAGGAATAAGTAGAAAATCCGGACCTGCCATTAGCAGTGGGTCCGGATTTCGTCTTTATAGGAATTCATATATACCGTTTCGCCGGTGAGGCGGGATTCCTCCGCCGCATTGGCAATCAGGTGGCTTTCGATGGAGCGGGAAATCTCGGAATCGCCGGATGGAATCTCCCCGTTGGGGGTGCCGGCAACTCTCGGCCGTTCGGATGTTTTTTTTGTCAAAGCCTGCACGAAGGCATCTATCAATCCGATGTCTCCGCCCCCGTGTCTGCCTCGGTACGGATGGAGCGCGATTTCCTCCGGTGGAGTGGGTACATCGGCGAAGGAGCCGAAGCGGGTGATGGTGAGGTGGTTCTCCGCATCGTCACCGCGGATGGAGCCGTGTTCGCACATGATTTTGATTCGGCGGTGCATGTGGTCGGAGAAGGCGCTCATCTGGAAAGCCGCGGTCACGCCGTTTTCGAACTGGATGGCGGTGGTCTGCTGGTCGCACACGTCGTTGTCGCAGTGGAAAACGCAGCGGCCGTAGGGACCCTCATCCAGGGCGCGGCGCATGCCTTCCTCCGTCATATCGTCGGTGACGTCTACGGCGCGCCATTTGCCGATCATGGGCAGGTAGGTGCGGTAGGCGTTGAAGCGGCAGCGTTCTCCCAGGGTGCAGTCCTTGCAGCGAAGGGCGCTTCCCTCCGGCGCGTTTTCCGGGCGAAAGTAGGACAGGTTCCCAAAGGAGGAGACTTTGGCGGCGCGGCAGCCCACCAGCCAGGTGAGGATGTCCATGTCGTGGCAGGATTTCTGCAGGATGATGGGACTGCTGGTGTCCGTGCGGTTCCACTTGCCCCGCACGAAGGAGTGAGCCATGTGAAAGTTGCCCATGTACTCTGCGTATTCGATGGTTTGAATTCGACCCAGCTCGCCGGAGTCGATGATGTCCTTGATGCGGGTGAAGAACTCCGTGTAGCGCAGCACGTGGCACACCATAACCAGAAGGCCTCGGGCATCGGCGGCTTCCTGAATTCGGAGGCATTCTTCGGAATCCGGTGAGATGGGTTTCTCCAGGAGTAGATGGTAGCCCGCCTTCAGAAGGGGCATGGCGCAGCGAAAGTGATCCCGGTCCATGGTGGCCACCACCGCCGCATCGGCGATGCGTCCCTGCGCCAGAAAATCTTCCAGACAGGAAAAAGCCTGTGGAATATCGTAATCTTCCACGGCGCGGTTTCGCCGGGACGCAATGGGTTCCACGACGGCGCTGATTTCAATTCCTTTTTCCCGGAGGTAGGCGGCATAGATGCTGCCCCGCTGTCCGGCTCCGATGAGTGCAATTCGCATATGGGGTCTCCCTGTTTGTGAAAATATACACTCCATTATAGAGGGTAGCGCGGATTTTTACAAATACAAAGAAACTATAGCGGGAAAAAGTTGTAGTTTGGAAAGACTTTTTTTAATGCTCGGGGGATAGTATAATCAAAGGAACTGAAGTGAATCATAGGAGGAAATGATATGACGATGAACAGCAAGAAACTCATGCCGGTGTTCGAGAACGGCATGGCACAGCCGGTATTCCCTTTTACTGACGGAAAGACCGGAGACGCGTACGATGCGAAAACGTCCGATATTGTTCGGTTCTGCGTGTATGTGGAGGCGAATTTCGATACGAACGGAGATGGCAAAGGCGATCTGATTAAGGCGTTCGTCCAGGTTCCGAGAAGTGCGGCGGAGGGCAACTACAAAGCCGCTTCCGTGTTCGAGGCGCGTCCGTACTGCGCCGGCGTAAATGCCGACGGCTACGACCACATGAAAGAGGTGGAAGGAAACGCTTGTCCGGGACCGGATTCTATGAAAATCAACTATTCACCGGAACCGGGAAATCCGAGCAAGTACATCAGCACGATGGAAGCGGCGGAGAAGGCCGACCCGGCGGATTGGCACTTCCCGGACCACGGAAACGGCGATGCAATGTGCTACGAGAACATCGATACCTATAACTATTACCTGGTAAGAGGTTTTGCGGTGGTTCTCAGTGCCGGCGTGGGTACGCTGGGTTCCGACGGTTTTGAATATACCGGATCCGACTGCGAAAGGGATTCTTTCCGCTGCATCGTGGAATGGCTCCACGGCGACAGAATCGCTTATGCGGACCGGAACCGGGAAGAAGCCATTCGGGCAGACTGGTCCAACGGAAAGGTGGCAATGACCGGAAGATCTTACGCGGGAACCATGCCGTTCGCCGTGGCAACTACCGGAGTTGCAGGTCTGGAGACCATCGTGCCGGTAGCGGGAATCAGTGACTGGTACAGCTTCCTGAATCAGCAAGGTGCGCAGCGGTACTGGCCGGCGGAAATGCTCATGAGCTTCCTGGCATACTTTTGCGCCAGCCGTTACAACGATCCGGCACTGACGGAAGAACAACGTCAGGCGATTCTGGACTTCCATCAGTATTTTTCCTATGAACAGATGAAGACCGGATTCGACTACAGCGATTTCTGGAAGGAAGGAAATTACACCTTGAAGGCGGACGGTATCCGCTGCAGCGCACTTATCATTCACGGGTTGAACGACGAGAACGTGTCCACCAAGCAGTTCGAGATGATGCTCCACTCCTTTGAGGAAGCCGATCGGACGGTAAAAGTAATCCTCCACCAGGGCCCGCATATTACGCCGACCATGGCCAACAAGGGGTATGGAATTTCCATAAACGGCCGGAATTACGATGATATCGTCAACAAGTGGATTTCCCACTATCTGTACGATGTGGAGAACGATGCAGAGGATATGCCGGCGGTGCTGGTGCAGAACAACGTGGACCAGGATCAGTGGGATGAAGTGGATTCCTGGGAGACCGAATGCGATTATGAATTCTGCAGCAGCCTCACCGGAACAACGGTAATCGATACGGATTGGGAAAAAGCCGGAATCAACAAGGAGAACTTCGACGAAAGAATGAGCCTGCTGGATTCCAACATGAACCAACGCTACTTCAGCAACAAAGCCGCGGACGATCTGACCATTCAGGGCTCCGTCTGCGTAAAGTTCGATGCCGCGCTGAAGGACGGCGATGCATCCAAGAACTTCGAGCCGGAGAACATCAACGATGTGGACCGTCTGAGCTTTGAGCTGGGCAGCGCCTCCGGCAAGATGGATGATGTAAAACTGACGGTGCTGCTGTGCGACGTGGCGGACGAGGAGTTCCCGAGCATTCAGACTGTCGATCCGGAACGAAATGTGATTCCGGTAGTGGTTCGAAACAAGGACGGAATTCACAACGGCGGAGATCTGCCGGACTTCGATCAGTCCGTTTTCGAAACCGTGAACCGGAAGTACTGCGTCATCACCCGGGCGTACATCGACCTGTGCAATCCGGAATCCGGTTATGCACCGGAGACTTCCGAGAACAGCATTGAGCTGGTTCCGGGGGAAAAGCACTCCTACAACGTATACCTGAATCCGGCCAGATACACCGTGGAAGCGGGACACTGTCTGGCAGTGGTCATCGGAACCGAGGATCCGGTGAACTGCTTGATTCACAAAAAATATTCTGTCGAGATCGACAACGCTTCCGTAAAAGCAGATATTCCGATAGTATAAAGATGCCGAAGCGCTTTCACGGCGTTTGCAGCGGTTCGCAGCGGAAAACGGCATTTTTGGCGAGAGAAAGGCTTTCTGACGGAAAAATTGGGTAAAAAAGTTCCCATTTGGGACGATTGAACTATGCCGACCTTTTCATGCCGAGAAAAGAATGTTACAATCTCTGTGAGATGTGGAGCTAGGTGTAGAGCATATCACGCATCTTCAATGGGGGAAGGCAAAGGGCCGCCGCACAACTGTGCGGCGGCCCGATTCTTGTTTTTTGGGTTTTTCAATTCCATGGAGAGTGCCTTTCCATATGGAGTAGACCCGATACGACATCGGGAAGTGGCATCTAATGCTTAAAAATGCTTG
>ERZ809074.155-NODE-155-length-116672-cov-6.724517_pt1 | contig 116672 bp, 100 predicted proteins | sample MGYA00520795_ERZ809074 | MGnify/ENA primary metagenome ERZ809074 (study PRJEB31570, sample SAMEA3212989) | Homo sapiens | biome: human-gut; feature: human gut; material: fecal | place: Sweden | collected 2011 ... | reverse complement strand
AACCTTGCTACTCTGTAAGAGTTGCGATTAGCCGTAGGCGTTACCCGCAGCAGGATAATGGGTAGGAATGGGGAGGTGGTTATTATCAGATTGAGAATAACGCCTTCGGCTAACCGCAACACTTACAGCGTTGCTACACCTTATTATATATATACCCAGGGTAGAGGCGCTATACGCCTCAACCCTGGGCTATGAAATCGCAACTCCTACAGAGTTGCCGGGGGTGCGTACCATCCAACAGCAAGCCCCATCCCAACATAGAGGCCCCATCCCAACCTTCCCCAAGGGGAAGGAGCAGTACCCCAACATCCTTAAACTCAGCGGGAATGAGCTCCCGCCCCTTGGGGAGGGATGGGGAGGGGCTTTCAGGAGGGTTTGGGGAGGGGCCTCTATCCGTAGCTGTTTTTGTACCGGCGAAAGCCGGACTTTTTGAACGGCCGTAGGCCGCTTTTTTTACCGTTGCGGGGGATGGCGTCATGCGGTGCATGACGGTGGGGATGGTGGAGACGGCACGGAGGAAAACTCGTTTTCCGACGGTCGGCACCGCCGTCCACGCCAAGGCGAAGCCGCCATCCGCCACACGGCTTTTTGTATTTATTTCATCATCCTCGCAGGCGCAATAAATAGTGGGAAATGAGGATATGGGTCACCTCCTTTCTTGTCTTTCTCATGGGGAAGAGTTCAATGGGCATCTCTATACCTACACCTTATTATATATATAGGCGGTGGGTCAATGGAAAAATCGCAAACTCGGTGCGCTTTTTCTTTGAATTGTGTTCAACTTGCACTAACTTTCAATAATTTAGGCTGCGTCTCAACAATTCAAGTTGAAAAAACCATGTTTTTTCTTTGAATTGTCTTCGACTTGCACTAACTTTGCAGTCAGAAAACTCATAAATACAGTAAGAATAATATGATTCTCTTCTTCAAGACTCAGAACGAGCATGTGATTGCGACTGAAATCAACCATCAGCCCAATCAGCAGGAAATCGACGAACTCAGTTGGCTTTATGGCGACGCCACCCTCATGGCGGAGCAGGCTTTGCAGGGCTTCTATGTGGGCCCACGCCGTGAAATGATTACGCCTTGGAGCACAAATGCCGTTGAGATTACCCAGAATATGAACCTCAGCGGCATTTCGCGTATAGAGGAGTTCTTCCCTGTGGCCAGCGCTGATGCCGACCACGACCCCATGCTCCAGCGTATGTACGAGGGCATAGACCAGAACGTGTTCACTGTGAACCACGAGCCCGAACCTATCAAGTACGTTGACAATCTGGAGGAATACAACGAGCAGGAAGGCCTTGCCCTCTCGCCCGAGGAGATAGAGTATCTGCACAAGATAGAAAAGCAGAACGGCCGTCCGCTCACCGACTCAGAAATCTTTGGCTTCGCACAGATTAACTCAGAACACTGCCGTCACAAGATTTTCGGCGGTACCTTCATCATCGATGGCAAAGAGATGGAATCGAGCCTGTTTGCGATGATAAAGAAGACCACCAAGGAGAACCCCGGCAAGATATTGTCGGCATACAAGGACAATGTGGCTTTTGCCCAAGGCCCCGTGATTGAGCAGTTCGCTCCCAAGGACCAGTCTACCGCTGACTACTTCCAGATAGAGGACATCGAGAGCGTCATCTCGCTCAAGGCCGAGACCCACAACTTCCCCACGACAGTAGAACCCTTCAACGGTGCCGCTACAGGTACCGGCGGAGAGATACGCGACCGTATGGGTGGCGGTGTAGGCTCATGGCCCATCGCCGGTACGGCTGTCTATATGACCTCCTATCCCCGTCTGACCGACGACGAGGGCAAGACCATCGCTGAGCGCGACTGGGAAGACCTGCTCCCCGTGCGCCAGTGGCTCTACCAGACCCCCGAGCAGATTCTGATCAAGGCCTCCAACGGCGCATCAGACTTCGGCAACAAGTTTGGCCAACCCCTTATCACCGGCTCTGTGCTCACCTTTGAGCATGGTGGCGACGGCCAGCGTCTGGGTTATGACAAGGTGATTATGCTTGCCGGCGGCGTAGGCTACGGCAAGAAGCGCGACTGTCTGAAGGGCGAGCCCCAGAAGGGCAACAAGGTCGTAGTGGTCGGTGGCGACAACTATCGCATCGGTCTCGGTGGCGGCTCCGTTTCTTCGGTCGATACCGGACGCTACTCCAACGGTATCGAGCTCAATGCCGTACAGCGCGCCAATCCAGAGATGCAGAAGCGCGCCTACAACCTCGTGCGCGCTCTGGTCGAGGAAGACAACAACCCCGTGGTAAGTATCCACGACCACGGTTCTGCCGGCCACCTCAACTGCCTCTCCGAGTTGGTAGAAGACTGTGGTGGCGAGATAGACATGACCCGTCTGCCTATTGGCGACAAGACCCTCAGCGCCAAGGAAATCATCGCCAACGAGAGCCAGGAGCGCATGGGTCTGCTCATCGACGAGAAGCATCTCGAGCATGTGCAGCGTATCGCCGAGCGCGAGCGTGCCCCGCTCTATGTGGTCGGCGAGACCACCGGCGACGCCCACTTCTCATTCGTCCAGGGCGACGGTAAGAAGCCCTTCGACCTCGATGTGGCACAGATGTTCGGTCACTCTCCCAAGACCGTGATGCAGGATGAGACCGTGGTGCGCCACTATGAAGACGTGACTTATTCACAAGACAAGATAGATGAGTATCTGCAGCGCGTGCTTCAGCTCGAAGCCGTGGCTTGCAAAGACTGGCTTACCAACAAGGTAGACCGCTCAGTTACCGGTAAGATTGCCCGTCAGCAGTGTCAGGGCGAGATTCAGCTGCCCCTCTCCGACTGTGGCGTGGTAGCCCTCGACTACCGCGGACGCAAGGGTATCGCCACCGCCTTGGGCCACGCGCCTCAGGCAGGTCTCGCCAATCCCTCTGCCGGCAGTGTGCTCTCTGTGGCTGAGGCTCTGACCAACATCGTCTGGGCTCCCCTTGCCGATGGCATGGAAAGCCTGTCGCTCAGTGCCAACTGGATGTGGCCCTGCCGTTCGCAGAAGGGCGAGGATGCACGCCTCTATCAGGCTGTTGAGGCACTCTCTGACTTCTGCTGCGCCCTCCACATCAACGTACCCACCGGCAAGGACAGCCTCTCGCTGAGCCAGCAGTACCCCAATGGCGACAAGATTATCTCTCCCGGTACCGTTATCGTTTCGGCTGGTGGCGAGGTTTCCGACGTGCGCAAGGTCGTATCGCCCGTGATGGTCAATGACAAGAACTCATCCCTCTACCATATCGACTTCAGCTTCGACACCCAGCGTCTGGGTGGCTCCGCCTTTGCGCAGAGCCTCGGCAAGGTAGGCGACGATGTGCCCACTGTATCCAATGCAGAGTACTTCGCTGACTGTTTCGAGGCTGTGCAGGAGCTCATCAACCGCGGTTGGATTATGGCTGGCCACGACATCTCTGCCGGTGGTCTCATCACCACACTGCTCGAGATGACCTTTGCCAACACCCACGGCGGTATGCACGTCAATCTCCATGACATCGCCGACGATGACATCGTCAAGCTGCTCTTCGCCGAGAACCCCGGCGTGGTTATCCAGGTGAGCGACGAGCACAAGCAGGAGCTGCGCGCCTTCCTCGAGGATGCCGGCATCGGCTATGCCAAGATTGGCTATCCCACCCCCGACAGCCGCACCATCGTCATCAAGAAAGACGACTACCAGCATACCTTCGACATCGACGCCCTTCGCGACACCTGGTATAAGACCAGCTATCTGCTCGACCGCAAACAGAGCATGAATGGTATGGCCCGCGAGCGCCGCGACAACTATAAGCACCAGCCCATCGTGATGAAGTTCAACGACGACTTCACCGGTACGCTCGCCCAGTATGGCATCAGCGCCGACCGTCGCAAGCCGTCGGGCATCAAGGCCGCCATCATCCGCGAGAAGGGAACCAATGGCGAGCGCGAGATGGCTTACTCGCTCTACTTGGCTGGCTTCGATGTGAAGGACGTCATGATGACCGACCTCATCAGTGGCCGCGAGACCCTCGAGGATATCAGCATGATTGTCTTCTGTGGCGGCTTCTCCAACTCCGACGTGCTCGGCTCTGCCAAGGGTTGGGCCGGCGCCTTCCTCTTCAACCCTAAGGCCAAGGAAGCCCTCGACAAGTTCTATGCCCGTGAGGACACGCTCTCGCTGGGTATCTGCAACGGCTGCCAGCTCATGGTCGAGCTCAACCTCATCAACCCTGAGCACGAACAGCGCGCCCACCTGCTTCACAATGTGTCGCACAAGTTTGAGAGTGCCTTCCTCGGACTCGATATTCCCCAGAACAACAGCGTCATGTTTGGCAGTCTGAGCGGCGACAAGCTCGGCATCTGGGTAGCCCATGGCGAGGGCCGTTTCTCTCTGCCCGAGGGCGAGAGCGCCTACAACGTCGTGGCCAAGTACAGCTACGCCCAGTACCCCGGCAATCCCAACGGCTCCGACTACAATGTCGCTGGTATCTGTTCTGCCGACGGCCGTCATCTGGCCATGATGCCCCACCTGGAGCGAGCCATCTTCCCCTGGCAGCAGGCTTACTATCCTGCCGACCGTCGTGGCGACGAGGTCACTCCTTGGATTGAGGCCTTCGTCAATGCCCGCAAATGGATTGAGAACAAGCGATAATGGCGAATTTCTATTTAGAAGCATTCAAGACGTTTGTCAAGATTGGCGCCTTCACCCTGGGTGGAGGCTACGCCATGATACCCCTCATCGAAGCCGAAGTGGTAGAGAAGAGAGGGTGGGTGAGCAAGGACGAATTTGTCGACATGCTCGCCATCGCCCAGAGTTGTCCGGGCGTATTTGCCATCAACATCAGCGTCTTCATAGGATACAAGATGCGCAAGACAGCCGGCGCCCTCTGCACCGCATTGGGCACCGCGCTGCCTTCGTTTCTCATCATCCTTGCCATTGCCATGTGCTTCCGCCATTTCATCGACATCCCTTGGGTCTCAGCCATGTTTATGGGCATCCGTCCTGCCGTGGTGGCGCTCATAGCCGTGCCTACGTTCAATATGGCGAAGAGCACCGGCATCTGCCTTACCAACTGCTGGATACCCATAGTCAGCGCGCTGCTTATCTGGGCGTTCAATGTCAACCCCATCTACGTGCTCATCGACGCAGGCATCGGTGGTTATCTCTATGGTCGAATCATTAAACCTACTGAGTAACGATGATATTCCTGAGCCTCTTTGTCACGTTCTTCAAGATTGGCCTCTTCGGCTTTGGCGGTGGCTACGGCATGCTGTCGCTCATCCAGGCCGAGACGGTGGTCCACCACCACTGGCTCTCGTCTGCCGAGTTTAACAATGTGGTTGCCATCTCGCAGATGACGCCTGGCCCCATCGGTATCAACTCTGCCACCTACTGCGGTTTCACCGCCATGCAGAACGCGGGGTTCGACCCTGCGATGTGTGTCCTTGGCTCAGTCGTCGCCACATTCTCCCTGGTGCTGCCGTCGTTTATCCTGATGATACTCATCAGCCGCATGTTTATGAAATACATGCACACTGCGCTGGTGCAGAGCGTCTTCGCCGGACTCCGCCCCGTGGTTGTGGGCCTCTTGGCTGCCGCCACGCTCATGCTCTGCAATGGCGAGAACTTCGGCGTCATGCAGGTGTCGCCCTGGCAGTTCTGGATTAGCATCGGCCTCTTTGTTGCCACCTTCGTGGGCACCAAGATAGTCAAGGTGGGCCCCATCCAGATGATATGCCTTGCCGCCTTTGCCGGACTCATGCTGCTCTACTGACCCGCAGCCCCTCTGCCACACCCCATCACCCATAATGCACCCCCGGGGTTTGTCCCCACTTGATACAACTATACACAGACCGATGAAACAGACATTACGATTGCTGCTACTGCTGATGGCGCTCCTGCTTGCCTCCGTCTCTGGCTTTGCCGAGACGGTAGACTCTGCCGTGGCATGCGACGATTTCACCCATTGCGTGCCCTGTCATGAGCGTCGCGACCGTCTGTGGGGAGCCGACAGTCCGTCGTGCGACCGTGCAGCGCTCCTTCCCCAGCACGCCCGTTTCGGTGCGGCGCCACGCCATGACTACGAGCCCGCCCCGCAGTCTCATCAGCCCCGCCCCACATCCCGTATCCCCGATTATTACAAGTTCAATCCTTATAATCTTCTCCCCTATGGTTGGCTGCGCCGTCTTCTCAAGGCCAGTCATCCCCATGCCCGGGCCGACTATTATGTCTACGCCCTCCGGCACATCCTTCGCTGACCCTTTTAGTCTTGATGCCGACGTGTCCACCGCCGCCTGCCCAGCCTGTGTCCCACTTGCTGCCTTGCCGTGTGCGGCTGTCGCGTCGCCGTTTCCCCTTATTTATATTCCACCCCTTGGCGTGGCTTTGCGAGCCGTGCCGCCATGGATGCCGACAGCCCCCAAGCCTGCTACGCGTCCACCAACAACAATTATCATTACATAAATAAACAACAAGACTATTATGGCAAATATCAAAAATCTCACTATGGGCAGCCAGCTGCTCAGCGACCCCCGTATCTCCACCGTCAGCACCCTCTTCGGACTCTCCAGCAAGGCAGTCTATGTGCCCACCGGCAGCAAGATATCCTCCAGCGTCTACGAGTATTCCGCCCAGGAGGAAGACAAGCTCAAGCATCTGCTCCCCCTTACTGGCGCAGCCCTCGCCGATGCCGCCCGCAACGTGAAGACCCTCAAGAGCCACGACATCGGCAATCTGCGTCTCGAGGTGTGCCTCTCTGCCGACCACCAGTTTGCTGCCATGCAGCTCTTCCGCTACAGCAACTTCGTCGCCACTCCCGTTACCTCTCTTTCTGTCTACGAACAAGCCGACGCAGCCACTGTGGCAGGTCTGCTGTAAGCCGTAGACCTTTTCTGACATAAACCTTTGAGGGCAACCATCACCCCTGCAGGCTCCGAGCCTGTGGGTGAGGGTTGCCCTCTTTGTCTTGTCTTGCTGGCGCTTGCCTTCCCCGCCGTGGCGGTGTCGCTGCGGCGTCGGCGAGCTGTCGTCTGTCGGTTTCTTGCCGTGTCAGTCGCCCAAGGCTTTGGCCAGTTCAGCCTCCACCTTGTCCATCATCACCGTGGCGAGTACCACCCGTCCGTCGGGAGCGATGAGATAGAGCGTCGGAATCCAGTTGATGTGATACAGCCGGTCGCTCTGGGTCTCCTTCTTCCACTTCTTCAGTTCGCTATATTGCCACCACACCATCTTGTTGTCAGCGATATACTTCTGCCAAGCCTCTCTGTTGGTGTCATAGGATATACCCGCTATCTGCAGACCTTTCTCCCCGTACTTCTGCCACAACCGCTGCAGCGCCGGAGTCTCCCTTCGGCAGTCGGGGCACCACGATGCCCAGAAGTTGATGAGCACATACTTGCCCTTCAGGTCGCTCAGCCTTACCGCCTTGCCGTCCTTGCCGGTGCCCACCCTCATGTCGGGGGCTTCGGTGCCTGCCTTGAGCAGGTCGGTGGCATACTTCTCGTCCAAATCTTGTGCCGTGGCATGGGCTATTACCGCCATCAGTGCCACCATGATTGTGATTATTCTTGTCTTCATACCTTATATTATTATAGGTGCAAAAGTAGCCATTTCTTTCTGCCTCGCCGCTATGGCGATGGTTAAAAAAGTGGAAAACGCCACAAACTCGTCATGTCCAGTCATCCTGCAGTCATCCTCCGCCCATATCTCCGCATCCGTTCCATCTCCATTTATATCCCTAATTGCCAAGTCTACTAAGCAAATGGTACGGATGAAAACTTTTTAACGGCCAATATTTTTATTTATCTCCATTTTTATTTCGGGCAAACACTATTATTTCGTAAATTTGCATCACAATAATCGTTATAATAGAGCGAAAATGAATAAAAGTCATATCCTATGGGGATGCCTGAGTTTGCTCACGCTCACCTCTTGCTTCAAGGACGAAGCCCCTAACGCCGAGTGCGACATCACGCAGGCTTGGCTACACGCCGACGACCCCTCCGAAATGTTCTATCAGGCCAGCGACAGCTTAGTCAACGTGCTCACCGATAAGACTGACATCCGCTTCAGCGTCAAACGAAAGGCCGACATCACCGCGCTGGCTCCCAGATTTACCACGACGCCCGGCGCTATCGTAGAGCCGGCCAATGGCAGCGTACACGACTTCTCGCAGGGCCCCGTCAGCTACCGGGTTACCTCGGCAGACCACGCCTGGCACCGCGACTACACCGTGTCGGTTGTGCCTGTTACCAAGACGGTCAAGGCCACCATCGAGTACGACTTCGAGACCTATCACCTGGACAGCTACGGCGAGTACTACATCTGGAGCGAGGATGAGAACGGCGTAGCAACTGATGTCTGGGCCACGGGCAACGGTGGCTTCGAGATTTCCAACTCATCAGCTAAGCCCGATGAGTACCCCACCATACCCTTAGACAACAGCTTGGACGGCAAGGGAGTACGCTTGGTGACCCGAGCCACAGGCCCTTTGGCTGTAATGTTAAACAAGCGCATCGCCGCAGGCAACTTGTTCTTAGGCGAGTTCTCCATTGGCGACGCCTTGCAGGAGCCCCTCCAGGCTACTCACTTCGGCCGCCCGTTCGATAAGCGTCCCAAGCAGTTTACGGGCTACTACCGCTACACCCCTGGCCCCAAGTTCCAGAACCAGGACGGCTCCTATGTCATCGGCAAGCAGGACACGCCCTCTATCTACGCCATCCTGTACCGCAACCACGATGCCCAGGGCAATGCCGTCACCCTCAACGGCGAGAATGTGCAGACCAGTCCGCTCATAGTGGCCCGCGCCATAGCTACCGACCTGCCCGCCACCACTGAGTGGCGCCAGTTCCAGGTTAACTTTACCTTCGACAGCGACCTTGACCTCGACCTGCTCGAGAACCGCGGCTACAGCTTGGCCGTCGTCTTCTCGTCGAGTGCCGACGGTGCCTATTTCCAGGGAGCTGTCAACAGTACGCTCGACATAGACAAGGTTCGCATCGTCTGCGAGACCCAGGAGTAACCCATCCACCGACAACCAAACATGACACAGCAATGAAAAAGACCATCATACTGCTCGCCCTTATGGCGCTGACCCTTCAGGCACATGCCATCAGCCTGCCTGACAGCCTCAACTATACCGTGCGCTTAGGATACAACATCGGTGGAACAGCCCCGATAGGCATGCCGGCCACCATTAGGCGTATGAACAAATTTACGCTGAAGCCCAACTTCTCATTGGGTATCGATGTACAAAAGGATATATGGGGCAGATGGGGACTGATGAGCGGCCTGCACCTGGAGAACAAGGCCATGAAGATAGATGCCACCGTGAAGAACTACCACATGGAGATGACGAAGGAGGGAGACCGCATTGAAGGTATGTACACGGGCAACCTGGTCACCGAGTGCGAAGAGTGGATGCTCACCATACCCGTTATGGCCACCCTGCGTACCGGCCGCGTACTCATCAAGGCTGGCCCGTACCTGTCGTACGTGTCTACGCGTGTGTTCAAGGGCTACGTGTACGACGGCTACCTGCGCAAGGGCGATCCCACAGGTCCCAAGGTAGATATAGGTAACACCGAGACCACCCGCGGTACCTACGACTTCGGCGACAAGATGCGCAAGATACAGGTAGGCTTCGATGCCGGTGCCGACTGGCAGATATACCGTCGCTGGGGTGCTTACGCCGACATTGCCTGGGGCATTACGGGCATCCATCACAGCTCCTTCAAGACCATCGAGCAGACCCTCTACCCCATCTTCGGCACCGTGGGCATTATCTATAAGCTCAAGTAACACAACGATTATTCAGGATATACAAAACACTCAATTTAAAAAGAAAGTAATTATGAAGAAGATTTTTACTCTTATCATTGCAGCCATCAGTTCGCTTAGCGCACTGGCCGATGACTACACGGGCCAGCTGGCAGTAGCCATCAATGGTGGCCCCGTTGCCTCGCAGCAGTCTACCATTACCGCCAACAAGCAGGCAGACGGAAAATACGAGTTCCAGCTCAACAACTTCACGCTCAACATGGGCGGTGCAATCACCTATGTAGGCAATATCGTGCTGAAGGACGTCGAGGCTACCACCGCAGCCGACGGCACCATCACCATGCAGACCGAGCAGAGTATCACAATAACCAAGGGCAGCGGCGCTCATTTCTGGTTGGGCCCCACGCTCAGCAATCCTCCCATCCCCGTGGCTCTCAAGGCCGCCATTAAGAACGGGGCACTCAAGGCAGACATCACCATCCCATTTACCAAAATGAGTATGGACATCAAGGTGTTCTTCAACTCAGCCACAATGCAGATTCCAAACTCTAACTTCGAGGCTTTCCACAAAGAAGAGTATCACAAAAGCGAGAACCCGGCCCTCGACAAAGTAGCTGATGAGCCCAATCACTGGCACTCTTTCCTCTCTGCTACTGGCGACTTCGCCGAGAAACAAAATGCGTTAAGTAATGGTGTACATACAGCATCAAGCAACGACGTGCGACCGGGCACCAGTGGCAAATCGAGTATCCTCGTCAAAGCCACAACCGTATTTGGCATCATAGCCAACGGCACCATCACCACCGGACGCATGAATGCTGGTGCCATGTATGCCACTGACCCCAACAACCACGCTTTCCTGGACATTACCAACAAGGACAAGGATGCCAATGGCGACCCTTTCTACACCCTGTTGGCCGGCCAGCCCGACTCATTAGCCGTTTGGGTTAAGTTCAAGCAGGCCACTGCCACTCCCGAGCATCCCTATGCCACCGTCAATGCCGTCATTACCGATGGCACACGTTACCAGGACCCCGAGGACAAGGCTTATACCAACGTGGTAGCCAAAGCCACCGACACCAAGATAGCCAGCGAGGACAAGTGGGTACGCCTGTCTATCCCCTTTGACTACGATAAGTATGCCGCCAACAAGGCTGCCACCAAGGCCATCCTCGTTACCATCTCTACCAATGCCGACCCAGGCCAGGGAAGCGACGGCGACGAGCTGTATGTAGACGATATGGAGCTGGTGTACACTCCCAAGCTGCAGGGCATTAAGGTATTCGGCAACGCGGTAGACAACTTCGACCCCGCCACCACCGAGTACACCATCAAGGTACCTCAGCAGCCCACCGCCAGCGATGTTACACCCGTAGCTGTAAACGGCTTCACCACCCTGGCCTATGTTGCAGGCAAGAACAAGCCCATCAAGGTGGTAGTGTACAGCGAGGACCTTACCAAGAGTGCCAGCTACACCGTCAACTACACCATTGACGAGAGTGTTACCAACGGCATAGACAACGCCACCACCACAGCCGCCAAGAAGGTAATTGGCATATACAACCTGAACGGTCAGCAGGTAAGCCAGAAGCAGCCCGGCCAGGTGTACGTTATCAAGTACTCTGACGGCACTGCTGTCAAGGAGCTCAGCAAGTAACAGCCCACGGGCACTGACCCCATCTACAGCGGAGGAAGACCGTCTGTGCGCAGCCCGCGCGGATGTCTTTCTCCGCTTTGTCGTTTCACCCACCACAGCTAATCATCATTTCAGCCATGGATATTATCTTTTACATCGAGTATTACACCGCCACGGGCGAGCAGCTGGCCCTGCACATAGCCGAGGCCCATCGCCCAGACAGCCCTCAGCACATCCTGATGACCACCGACGACAACGCCCACTGGCAGGGCGTGTGGCACGTACCCGCCCAGGCTCCCGACACCATAGACTACTACTTCAGCGTAGAGGGAGCCCATGGCACGCAGCGCCGCGAGTGGACTACCGTGTGCCACCGGCTTGACCTGCCCATACGGCCACAGCCCACCGTGCGCGTGTACGGGCGATGGATAGACGTGCCACATGATACGTACCGCTATAGTTCGGCATTTACAGAGTGCTTGCACCCACACACCCTACAGCCGCTACTATCGCCAGGCGACCGGTGTGCCCGACTGGTATGCCGGGCCCCACAGCTGCGGTCGGGACAGCGACTGGTACTCACGGGAGCCGAACGGGCCCTGGGCGAGTGGCACCCAGAACAGGGATTGCCCATGGCCGAGCACAACTACTGCGAGTGGGTGGCCGAGATACCCATCGACCTGCTCACGCAGACCACCATCGAGTTCAAGTTTGTCATCATCCACGATGGGGCCGACCCCTCGCCCATCTGGGAAGAGGGCATGAACCGCACCCTGACCCTTGCCGACGAACCCGGGCTACAGGTGTACGAGCTGGACCAGTCTTTCTACCCGCTGTGCGATGAGCGCGTGGCCGGCACGCTCGTCCCGGTGTTCTCCCTACGTACCGAGGGCAGTTTCGGAGTAGGCGATTTCGGCGACCTCATGGCCATGACCGACCTCATAGCCTCTACGGGGCAGCGCGTGCTCCAGGTACTGCCCATCAACGACACCACCGTGACCCACACCTGGACCGACAGCTATCCCTATAGCTGCATCAGCGTCTTTGCCCTGCATCCGCAGTATGCCGACCTGCGCCAGCTGCCGACTCTGAACGACTCTGGCCGTCGCCGGCACTATGCCCAGCTACAGCGCGAGCTCAACGCCCTGCCCCAGATAGACTACGAGCGCATGATGCAGGCCAAGGAGGCTTACCTGCACGAACTATACCAGCAGGAGGGCCGCAAGGCGATGGCCACCGACGACTTCGCCCGCTTCTTCAGCGACAACGGCCAGTGGTTAGTGCCCTACGCCCAGTACTGCTACCTGCGCGACACATACCGCACTACCGACTTTGCCCAGTGGCAGGGTCACGCCACCTGGAACGAAGCCGACCGCCCCGCGCTGAGCAACAGCCGCAGTCCGAAGTACCACCAGGTGGCCTATTACTATTATGTCCAGTACATCCTGCACTGCCAGATGACGGCTGCCCACGACCATGCCCGTCAGCGTGGCGTGGTACTCAAGGGCGACATACCCATCGGCGTTCACCGCCAGGGCTGCGACGTGTGGATGGAGCCACGCTACTTCTGCCTGGACGGCCAGGCCGGAGCTCCGCCCGACGATTTCGCCGCAGATGGCCAGAACTGGGGATTTCCCACGTACAACTGGGACGCCATGTTGGCCGACGGCTGCCAGTGGTGGAACCGCCGCTTCACCCACATGGCCCTCTACTTCGACGCTTACCGCATAGACCACATCCTGGGTTTCTTCCGCATCTGGGAAATACCCATCCAGGCCGTGCGCGGACTGCTCGGACAGTTTGCCCCGGCGCTGGCGTTTACAGCCGAGGAGATAGAGTCCTACGGGCTCCATTTCTCTACCGCCATGCTCGCCCCCGTCATCACCGACGATATGGTCGACACCCTCTTCGGCGACCGTGCCGAGAGCGTGCGCCACTACTGCCTCGACGCTGTGGGCAACGGCACCTACACGCTGCGTGCCGACTACGACACCGAGCGCAAGATAGCCGACCTCGTCGAGGCTGGCCGCTGCGACAGTCAGCTGCTCGACGGACTCTACACCCTCGTCGACGATGTGCTCTTCCTCGCCGACCACCGCGTGGCGGGTACCTATCACCCCCGCATCTTAGCCCGCAAGACCTGGGCTTACCGCCGTCTCTCCGACAGTGCCCGTCGCGCCTTTGACCGTCTCTACGACGACTTCTACTACCACCGCAACAACGGTTTCTGGTATGGCGAGGCGATGAAGAAACTGCCGCCGCTCATCGAGGCCACCCACATGCTCGCCTGTGCCGAAGACTTGGGCATGGTGCCGTCGTGTGTGGCGCCCGTGATGGAGCAGTTGCGCATCCTGAGTCTGGAGATACAGACCATGCCCAAGGCCTCGACGCGCTTTGCCGATGTGAGCCGCTATCCCTACCGTTCGGTCTGCACCTTCTCGTCGCACGATATGGCGCCCCTGCGTCAGTGGTGGGACGAGGACCCGCTGCGCACGCAGGACTATTATGCCTCTGTGCTCCACCACGATGGCGAGGCGCCTCACCCCATGCCTGCGTCGTTGGCAGAGGAGGTGGTAGCCTCCCATCTCGCCTCGCCCTCGATGCTCTGTGTGTTGAGTTTGCAAGACTGGCTTGCTCTCGACGACCGTCTGCGGTTGCCCGACCCCAACGGCGAGCGCATCAACATCCCCGCCAATCCTCACCACTACTGGCGGTACCGTATGCACATCACCATAGAGCAGCTATCTGCCGACGCTCATTTCTCCCAGCATATCAGCGAGATGATTGAGAGGGCGGGGAGGTAAAAGGGAAAGCCCCAGCCACAACCCCAAAAGCCCCTCCCCATGCCCTCCCTTGGAGGGCACTGAAAAAGTCCCCTTTTTTTATGACCAAAACGGAAAATGCTTACGATTTGTAACTTCTCTTTCTGCAAATCGCCTAAATAAGGCTAAAATAGATAGATAATAAAGGGTAAAACAGCTATTTCTCCGTCATCAACTTTCAATTTGATAGTGGGTTTTAGTTTTTCAGTGCCCTCCCTTGGAGAAGGCTGGGATGGGGCTTTGGATGGGGCTTTGGATGGGGCTTCTATGCCAATGCCTTGGTGTAGATGTCGTTGAGCACCAAACCACCGATGGTGAAGCCGAAGATGGCGGTGATGTGGACCATTGAGCCGTTGATTTGGGCCTTGCTGGCGTTCCAGTCGTGGTGGGCGAGCGTGGGGTCGCCGGGGGCGGGCTCTTGGGTGTCGGGCATGGTGCTGGCGGCGACTTGATGGGCGCCCCGATTGTCGAGCACCTGCTCGCCGTAGACGCACATGAACTTGCGGGCGGGGCGGCAGTGCATGTGCTTGAACTTCTTGCGGAGGGCGGCGCCGAGCGGACAGCCGCGCACCTTCCAGAACTCAGCCACGCGTATCTGAGTGGGGTCCATCTTGAGGGCTGCGCCCATGGACGAGAACAGGGTGGCACGGGTCTCGCAGGCGCGGAGCATGAGCAGCGCCTTGTCCTTGAGGCTGTCTATGGCGTCGATGATGTAGTCGTAGGTGTCGAGGGCGAAGTCGTCGGCGGTGTCTGCGGAATAAATCTTCTGCAGCGCCAGGATGTCGGCATCGGGACTGATTTCGAGCAGATGGCGGCGCAGCGCGTCGACCTTGACCTCGCCCACGGTGAGGGAGGTCGCCATGAGCTGGCGGTTGACATTGGAGGCGCAGATGCGGTCGGAGTCGACGATGGTGAGGTGGCGTATGCCAGAGCGTATGAGGCACTCGGCAACCCAACTGCCCACGCCTCCGACGCCGAAGATGATGACGCGGCGGCTGGCGATGGTCTGCATCACATCGTCGCCCATGAGCAGTCGCGCACGGTCGAAGATAGGATTGTCTGTATACATGATGAATGGGTTGACAATGGTGGTGGGGCGGACGGCCTATCGCTCAGTCCGTGTTACCAGCCAGGCGCTGAGCAGCACGAGGATGAGCGCGACGGGCTTGTCCCATGTGAGGATGTCCTGGTGGATGAGTATGGCTACGACCGATGCCACGATGGGCTGGAGATTGGTGTAGATGCTCACGCTGGTGGCTCGGATGTAGCGCATGGCGAAGGGTATGGCCACGTAGCCGGCTACGGTGGCGAAGACCACGATGAACGCCATCTCAGCCACTCCGTCCCACTGCCAGGCGGCGGAGTAGAGCTTCTGGGTGTCGAGTTCGCCCCAGGCTATGGGCAGCACGGCTATCGACGAGGCAAGGAAAATCCACTTCATCTGGGTGACGGCAGAGTAGCGCGCGCTGACCTGACGGGTGATGAGCAGGTAGATGGCCCAGGTAATCAGGCTGAGCATACCGAAGCTGATGCCCAGGAGGTCGTGGCGTCCGGTGCCTCCGTGCCAGTGGGTGAAAATCATGAGCAGGGCGCCCGCGGTGGCGAGGATGACGGCGATGCTGCGGGTGAAATTGATGCGCTCGCCGATGAAGAGAGCCGCCATGAGCATGGTGGCTACGGGGGTTAGGCTGGCGATGATAGAGAAATAGACGGGCGAGGTGAAGACCAGTGCCCAGGCTGCCAGCGTCTGTGAAATGACAAATCCTAACAGTCCGCCACAGCAGATTACGACGAGGTCGCGGCGCTCGACATGCTCGGAGGGCAGGAAGAGCGAGATGAGCCAGAATATGGCGGCGGCGCCCACGCAGCGCGTAAGCATATAGACCATGGGAGAAACCCACTCCTTGAGCAACAGAGCGGTGACGGGTACGCCAAATCCGAAGATGATATTGGCGGTCATGACGGCCATGTGGCCTTGTAACTTCTTGCTTTTCATATCGCAAAGGTACTGCAATTAGCCAGCACTGCAAAACAAAAGGGTGCGAAAAATGCTGGTGTTAGCATTTTTTGTCATCATCGGCTGCCGGACAGTAGCAAAAAGGAGAGGCCGTGCAGCCGGTGGCGATGGTGCCAGGGTGCATGGCCTCTCCTTGGAGCGGACTGGGGCAGAGGGTCAGCGACGGCGGAAGAGCTGTCCCATATTGATGCCGATGCCGATGGACGAGGTGTATGCCTTCTTGCCCGTGGTGGTCTGGAAGAGGGGGAGGAGTCCTACGCGTCCGGTGATGGCGAGGGGTCCGAAGCAGACGACTGTCTCGAGGTTGAGGCCGAAGGGCTTGAGTCTGACATTGCGCTCGATGGGGTCGCCCATGTCTGCCGGTGTGAAGCGGTACTTGCCTCGGGTGCGCATGTCGGCAGAGATGCCTATGGCAATCTGCGACGCCATGTTTTCCGGGGCTATCTGCCACGACAGCATGAGCGGTATGCGCACGCCGCCATAGGAGAGCCTGTTGGTGGAAGCCGCCGAGGCTGCGGGGGTGAAGCTGACGTGGCTGCCCTCGCCCTGAAGCAGCGAGCCGGGCTGGAAGTGCATCCATGTGTAGTAGGTCTGGGCGCCCATGGAGAAGCCCAGCTGGCCCCATCGGCCACGGTCGGTGAGCGGCGTGATGCCCTCGAAGATGGTGACGCCCACCTCGGAAGATCCGGAGCCACGGGTGTGGAGTCCGGATGAACTGTTGGCGTCGGAACCTATCTTGCTGTCGGTCGATGTGTAGGCATACCACACTGTGGGGAGTATGGGCGCCAGGGCGGCGGCCCTGGTATAGGTCGAGGGGAGGAAAGGCGAGGTGACATAGACGCGCTCGACCTCCTGCTGGTTGGCGAAGACGGTCTCGCGGGTCTTCAGGAGCTGGTTGTCGGTGGAGTCGTAGACAGCCACGTGGGTCTCGCCCTTATGGGTGGTGACCACGATGCGCTGCTGGTTGACAATGATGGTGGTGTCTCTGCCGGTCTGGGCGGCTGCCATGAGCCATGCCAACGATGTGCATAGCAAAACGGATAATCTTTTCATATACCTTATTATATATAGTGGTTGTTTCAATGTTGTCGGTTATGGTAATAACGTATGAAAGTGGTGATTGTGACATGGGAAACGCAGATTTTTGGGCTGTTTATGGTTAAATATCATTAAAGGGTTATACAAAAGGTGCTTTTCTTGCGTCATATATGTAAGATTTAATAACTTTGTGGAATAATATCGTGATAATTAAGATGAACAGAAGTAAAACAACCGTGCTGACGCTCGCCCTTGGAGCCCTGTTGATGACAGGTTGTGTCAGCAAAAAGAATTTAGAGAGTTGTCAGGCAGAACTGAAGAACTGCCAGACAGAGAACAGAGAGTTGACCGGCAGCTACCAGAACACCAAGGAGCAGTTGGCCGCCGCCCAGGCTCGCGTGGCAAGTCTCAGCGACCAGCTGGCAGAGCAGCAGAAGGCCTACAAGGCTCTGCAGCAGAGTCTGGACAAGAGTCTGGCCAATACCAGTGCCAACAGCGTGAACATCTCTAAGTTGGTGGACCAGATCAATGAGAGCAACCAGTATATCCGTCACCTGGTAGAGGTGAAGAGCAAGAGCGACTCGCTCAATATGGTGCTCACCAACAATCTGACCCGCTCGCTGAGCAAGGAAGAGCTCAAGGAGGTGGATGTGCAGGTGCTCAAGGGCGTGGTATATATCTCGCTCGCCGACAATATGCTCTACAAGAGCGGTTCGTATGAAATCAGCGAGCGTGCCGAGGAGACTCTGAGCAAGATAGCCAAAATCATCATGGACTACAAGGACTATGACGTGCTGATCGAGGGTAACACCGACAACGTGCCTGTGAACACCAAGGCTGCTTCGATGAAGAACATCCGCAACAACTGGGACCTCTCTGCCCTTCGCGCATCATCAGTGGTACAGTATTTGCAGAACAGATTTGGTGTAGCGCCCAAGCGTCTTACTGCCGGTGGTCGTGGAGAGTATAACCCCGTGGCCAGCAATGACACCGAGGTGGGCAAGCAGCGCAACCGCCGCACCCAGATTATCATCACTCCGAAGCTCGACCAGTTTATGGATCTCATCGACAAGGCGCCTGAGAGCGAGAAGTAAGTCGGGAGAACATAGAAACATACAGGAAACTCACCCTAACCATCCCTGCGCGGATAGGTTAGGGTGAGTTTTTTAGTGGATGTTATTTTTTTATACGTATAATCAAATTGGAAAATCCGTAGATTTACCATACCTTTGCACATGTATTCAAGAGGATACCCGCAGGACATGTTCCTGCCGACGGACGATGTAAAGACGAAAGAAAAGAAGAAAAGAGAATGACGGAAACTTTTATCAAAACAACTTAAATTAAACGTATTACTATGGGAAGAAAGTATTATCGTCGTCTGAATGACGACACTTGGTTTGAGTATGATATGTGGGAGAGCGGAATCGTAAATCCTGGCACGTACTATCCAATGCCTTTATGGTTGAAGATTTTCTTTTTTGTACCTCTGGGTGCTTGCGCAGCGGTCATCATATGGACTATCATAAAGGTGATGATTTACGGACCGTCTGTACCTTATTAATGGATGGGGTAAACCTAATCGGCTGCCTGTCTTACGGGGTAGGCAGCCATGGCCTTGTTGACCGCGACCTGCATAAGTATGAGCATGAAAAACACACAGCAACTCTATGTGATTACCTATGGGCAAAGGCTATAAGTAGCGCTTATAGACAGTTTGCCACAATTGAACTCTCTTTCTAATGTGATGGAAACACAAACGGTCAGGCATAAGAAGAGCCCATCAACGAGAGGTTGGTGGGCTCTCTGCTTGATGAAGATTGCGATGGGGTAAGGTGCTGTAAGGTTGGGGGTGGTTGGCCTGCGGGTGGATGTAATGAGAAGGTGGTGCCAAGCGGTGATATTTGCCTTTCCACTTCTCACGGTGTCGCGCTGGTGACCTTCGGCTCTTAGTGGCTGCTGATTGTGTGGGTTCAATCATGTGTTTTTCTACTTTGATTGCGCCTATGAGAGTGATGGAATTGATACAAAAAGCCGTGGCGGAGGATGGCGGCTTCGCCTTGGCGGTGATGTCGGTGCCGACTGTCGGAAAACGGGTTTTCCTGCGTGTCGACGCCACCATCCCCACCGTCATGCGCGGCATGACGCCATCCGCCGCGACGGTAAAAAAAGCGGCCTTTGGCCGTTCAAAAAGTCCGGCTTTCGCCGGTAGAAAAACAGCTGCGGATAGAAGCCCCTCCCCAAACCCTCCTCAAGGTGCGGGAGCTCATTCCTGCTGTGTTTGAGGTGGTTATTCATTCGTTTCTTCCCTGTAGCAACAGCCATTTCCACACAGGGAGTACCTCAATGGTGCCATATTGGTCCTCAATGCTGTCGGACTCGTCATTTGTCAATATCAATCGACGCTTGCAAGACAATGCGCCAGGGATCTTTTTCAAGGCATTGACCTCGCGCTCATAGGTAGAGGTAGACTGGGTGATACTATACGAAACCTGGATGGCAGTGGCATCTTCGGGGATGTAGAAGTCGACCTCCACCTTGTCATTATAGAAGAACACTCGCTCGTTGTCGGCATCATGTCCGTACTTATGGAAAAGCGCCAGGGCAACGATGTTTTCAAGCAGCATGGTCTCTCCATCGAGCAAAAAGAGGTCAAGCACTCCGTTGTCGATGAAGTAGTACTTGCAGGACGTTTCTTTTTCTGTGAATGGTGCAGAAACATTTCGTAGGCGCAACAAGAGCCATGCGGCCTCGCTGTATTCGATATACTTACTGACCGTAGGCATTGATATTCTTCCGCTTATGGTGGAAAGAACATTGGCCAGGCGATTGTATGACACGGGTTGGCCAACATTCTCAGCCAGTTTCTTGACCATGAGGCGCAAAAGGTTGGGGTTGGCTATCTTGTTACGGCTTGCAATATCACCGAGATATATTTTCTGGAACGTACTGCTAAGATAATTGCGTTTCACGGTAAGTCCGACAGATTCGGGAAGTCCTCCCCATAAGAGATATTCATTCCACGCCCGAAGTATCTTTGCCCGCGACTCTGTAGCCATTTGTGATATCTTATCGTAAGGGATATCCTGTATTTTCAGAAGCTCCTGAAAGCTGTATGGATATACTTCCGTTGCCAAGTATCGACCTCCCAAGGTGGTCATAACCTCTGAAGATAACATCTTGGCATTGCTGCCGGTCAGCCATACGGCATACTTTGCATCTGCCAAACGGCGGGCAAACTTTTCCCAGCCTTCTATATTCTGGATTTCATCCAAGAAAAGCATTGGGCGTTGCCCATACATTTCCGCGTGTGCCTCCAATATCAGCTCGAAGTCGCTTCTATCGAACTGCGCAAGGCGGTCGTCTTCAAAGTTCAGGTAAAGCATTGTTGCCCAACTTTGTCCCGATGCCAGCGTCTGTTGCATCTTCTGGTACAGCATAAACGATTTTCCGGCACGGCGTACACCGACAAACACGCGACATGGGAAATCGTCGCCTGGCAATGTACGCGGAACTATCTTGTAGTTCTCAATGTCTTTTTGGTTGGATGCCAAAACCTGCTTAAGTATATCCTTATTTATCATAACGCCACTTTTTCAAATTGTCACTTTGAACTTTTGTGGCAAAGTTATAAATTATATTTTGAATTTTGCTCATTTCCTCCCGAAAAAGTGGAAGTTTGGGCTGATTATTGTACTCTTTGGCTGGCTCAGAGAGCCTCGCCAGCTGTTTTGGGCGTATTGTTGTGATACTGGGTGTAGCAGGCGGAAGGGTATGGGCCTTGGGCAATGAGGGGAAGATGTGCTTGGAGGGTGTGCTCTGGGCAGACACTAAGACGGAGTGGGCAAACAATGATTATCGGTCAAGCTGCGGGACATCAAGAAACGGTTGATGAGGCACTCGGCTTGACCGATACTCTATTGCAGGAAAACGCTGTATAGCGGCATGTTGGTGATATTCTCCTGCTGGCGGTAGGGCAGCATGGAATAGCGTATGGCAGATATTTCCCGATGCTCCATCAGGTAATTGTGCAGCGAGGTTGACTTGATGCTTGTGCCTCCCTTTACCTCTATGGGCAGCAGAGCGCCATCGCGCTGAACGAGAAAGTCCATCTCCATACGAGAGGTGTCAGAGCTGTAATAGTAGATGTGGCTGATGCCCAATGCGAGCAACTGCTGGAGAACATACTGTTCGGTGAAGGCGCCCTTGTATTCCGTAAACACGTTGTCGCCAAGCAGCACATCCTTTGCTGTGGTGTCTGCCATAGCCCCCATCAGTCCGCAATCGCAGAGAAATAGCTTGAAAGCCGACAGGTCTTCATAAAACTTCAGCGGCAGTTCGGGCTTTGTCACCCTGGTTGTCTTATATACCAAGCCGGCATCCATCAGCCATTGTATCGCCAGTTCAAATTCCTTAGCCCTGCCGCCCTTCTTTAACACACCATAGACAAACTTCTTGTTCTCTTTGGATAGCTGTCCCAGTATGGACTGCCATACCATGTCTATGCGAGGCACCTCCTGTGCCGGGGCGTGCTTGGAAAAATCGCTGGCATAATTGGATAGAATTTCGTTCTGAATAGTGCGCACCTGGTTTGGCAGCCTGTTGTCCACATACGTCTTTACGACCTCTGGCATTCCGCCAACATAATAGTATTGACGCAGATAGTCTTTCAGCTTCTCGTGGAGCGCGTTCATCACCCCATAGTCCTTGTTGTGCATCAGACAGAGCAGCTGGTCTTCTCCCATTGCCATGAGGAATTCCTCAAAGTCCATAGGAAACAGTCGCATCGACTGAACCTTGCCTACGGGAAAGGAGATGCCTGCATGCAGGGCTACGCCCAACAATGAGCCAGCCACCACGATATGATATTCGGGGGCATCTTCGCAGAAATACTTCAAAGCCTCCAGGGCCTGTGGAAATGCTTGCACCTCATCCAAGAATATAAGAGTCTTTCCAGGGATAATATCCACGCCGGTAAGCGCGCTTAATCCTCTTATGATACGCGCCGTGTCAAAGTCACCTGCATAGATGGCGTGCAGGCTCTCATTTCGGTCGCAACTGATGTAGGCCAGATTGTCGAACTCGTTCCTTCCGAATTCCTTCAGGATATAAGTCTTCCCACATTGTCTGACCCCATTTAGTATCAGGGGCTTGTGCTGCTCTCTGTTTTTCCAGTCTACAAGCTCTTTGTATATCTTCCTCTTCATCGCTTTACACTTTTCGACACATGAAATGGTCAGATGTTTACACTTTTCGACACATGTTTTGGGCGAAAACCAACACTTTCTGACACATAATGCCATCGCAAAGCTACACTTTTCGACACATACTGCCAAATAAATGATGAAAAACACGCTGGTAATTAAGATATTTTAAGTCAAGCAAGCCATTGTCAGCAGCAGATGGGTTGTCTTCTTGCTCATGCCCCCTGCCGATGGCCTCACAATAGCCATCCTCGGGTTTGCCCTTTCGGTTTGTCTCGTCGCTATATATATAATAAGGTATAGGATGTCGCCCCGAAGGTCACCGGCGCGGCGCTTTGCGGTGCGGGAAGGTAAGGTGTTGCGCGTAGCCGTAGGCGTAATGCTCAATCTGATAATATCCACCTACGCATTTTATTCCATTGTCCTGCTGCGGGTAACGCCTACGGCTAATCGCAACTCCTACAGAGTTGCCAGGTTAGTGGGGGATGCTTACCCAGGGTAGCGTGCTTCGCCCGCAACCCTGGGCTGGGGAAACGCAACTCCTACAGAGTTGCTGCTGCTTATTGGAGGCCCCTCCCCATGCTCTCCCCAAGGGGCGGGAGCTCCTTCTTGCTGAGTTTAAGGTGGTTATGTGGTTCGCCTTCCCATTTGAGAAGGCTGGGATGGGGCCTGCTGGTGGGGTGGGGCTTCTCTTTGGCTTTTTCCCTATTGTTTATTGCGCCTATGATGGTGATGAAATAAATACAAAAAGCCGTGGCGGCGGATGGCGGCTTCGCCTTGGTGGTGATGTCGGTGCCGACTGTCAAAAAACGAGTTTTCCTCCGTGTCGCCTCCACCATCCCCACCGTCATGCACGGCATGACGCCATCCTCCGCGACGGTAAAAAAAGCGGCCTTTGGCCGTTCAAAAAGTCCGGCTTTCGCCGGTACAAAAACAACTGCTTATTGGAGACCCCTCTCCAAACCCTTCCCAATGGGCTGGGGCTTCTATGCCGTGCTCGGGGCTAACCTTGGCAATTCTTATCGTGGTCGGTGAGGGTGGGAAACGGTGCTTCGGGATGGGGTAAAAATAAAAAAGGGACTCCGCTGAGTCCCAATCTTTGTTAACCTTAAATCTAATACCATGAAAAACACGATGCAAAGGTATAAGGTTTTTATCATATCTGCAAATAAATTACCTCTTTTTTTGCTAAAAACTATAATTATTGACTTAAATCAACACTACACCCTCCTGTTTCTTGCCATCCATGAGTATTTTGAGCGGTTTGTCAAATCTCACGTGCCTTACAAATTGAGTCTCTTCGACTGCGGGCATCGCATCGAGCACCTCCTTGCGATAGATACCGTTGTCGGTGTTGGTGTCGATGGTGAAGTAGCCCACGCCAAAGCTGGTGAGGTTCTGGAAGAAGTGGGTGCCCTGGCTGGGGTCCACGCGGTAGTTCTTGAGTTCGACCTCGACGATGACCTGAGCGGCGCTGATGTGAGGCCACTTGACCGGCACGCCCAGCCAAGGGTCGCTCGAGCCCCACCGTCCGGGCCCTATGAGCACGTATCCACGGCCTTCATCGAGGAAGCGGCGGTTGATGCGCTCTATCTCACAGGCTATGGCGGGGTTGTTGATGGCTGTAAACTGGTCGTCGGTCTTGACATAGACCACATCGGTCACCTCTTCGCTGGCGCCGTGGCCCAGCGAGTTGTGGGAGCGCAGCAGGCAGCGGTCGTCGCTGATGGCGCAGATGTCTTCGTCAAGCATCTGCTTGCTGTCTACGATGGGCCTTATCTGCAGGAGGAAGAAGCTGCCTGTGCGGTCGGCGTTGAGGTTGCAGGCAAACTCCACCTCTATGGGGCGTCTCATCTCTGCCGCTCCATAGCGCATGGTCATCTGCAGCAGTTGGGGCAGGGGGAACACATCTTGCTGCAGCACTCCGGCAAAGGAGATTATCTTGCGTCCGCCGTCGTAGAGTCCGTCGCGTATCACCTGGTCGTAAGGGTCGTAGGTCGACGCGATGAAGTTGAGTGCATGGTCGGCCTCGGCGTCCTTGACACGGAGTTTGAGGATGTTGAACCCATCGTCGACCTTGAAGTCTTCGCCCACGTGTTGCATGTCGAGCGCATAGAACTGGGTTTGTGTCTCGCGCAGCGCAGTCTCCATCTCGCTCGTCTGCAATACCTGATGCGGATGATAGGGCGAAACGCGCAGCGTCTGTCCTCCATCTACGATATACTTGCCCAGACCCAGCGCGAGCGAGGCGATACCCTCGTCGGCCTGTTCGTCGCCGATGGGGTAGTAGTTGATAGACCGCAGCACACCCGAGAAGTTGGGGTAGAAGCGGTTGCCATACTGGTGGCCCACCACCTCCTGCAGTATCACCGCCATCTTCTCCTGGTCTATCACGTTGCTCGTGGCGGTCATGTATGCCTTGGAGTCGCGGTAGAATACCGAGGCATATACGCCCTTGATGGCACACGCCAGCATCTGCAGCATGGCATACTTGTCGGCGAGATAGGGTATCATGTAGGTCGAGTAGATGCCGGCGAAGGGCTGATAGTGTGCGTCTTCGAGCAGCGATGATGAGCGTATGGCTATAGGGCTCTGTATGGCTTCGAAGAAAGCATAGAAGTCGGCGATGAACTCATCGGGCAGCTGCGCCTGGAGGAAGTGCTGGAGTATCTCTTCGTCAGAGGCGTCGCTGAGGGCTATCTGGTAGAGGTTGTTCTGCTCCATAAACCGGTCGAAGACATCGGTGCAGAGCACCACGGTCTTGGGTATCTGCACGCTGACGCCGGCAAACTGGTTGAAGTCGGGGTGGCGCTTGATGATGTTGTCCAGAAAAGCCAGGCCACGGCCCTTGCCGCCGAGCGAGCCTTCGCCGATGCGTGCGAAGTGGCTGAAGCGGTCGAACTTCTTGCGGTCGAACACTGCCACCACGCCCTGGTTTTTCAGGTGTCGGTACTGGACGATGGCATCGTAGATAATCTGTCGGTGGGCATCGACATCCTGCAGCTTGTTCCATGTCACATCCTTGAGGAACGCCGACACGGGGAAGATGGCGCGCGCCGAGAGCCAGCGGCTCATGTGGTTGCGGCTGATGTGGTAGAGCATGGAGTCGTTGGGAATCTTGAAGATGTTGTCCTGAAGCTCCTTCAGACTGTGTATACGCAGTATCTCCTCGTGGCTGCGTGGGTCGCGGAAGACGAAATCGCCAAATCCCATGTGCTCTTCCATCAGCCGGCGCAGGTCGAGGCTCATCTTCTTGGAGTTCTTGTCGACAAACCTGAATCCCTCGGCTTCGGCCTTGGCGCGGTTGCTGCTCTCGGAACTCTCCATGATGAGCGGCACATACTCGTTGCGGCTGCGTATCTCGCGGAAGAGCTTGATGCCGGCTTCGGGGTCCTTCTCGCCGTGGATGGGGAAGCGGGCGTCGCTGATGACGCCCAATACATTGTCGCTATAGCGTTCGTACATGGCCATCGCCTCTTCATAGGTGCGCGCGAGCACCACCTTGGGTCGTCCGCGCATACGCATGGTGGCGGCATGGCGGTTGAGCGCTTCGGTCGAGAAGCGCTGGCTCTGCAGCAGTATATAATTATAAAGGTTGGGGAGTATCGAACTGTAGAACCTTATGCTGTCTTCGACCACCAGAATCATCTGCACACCCGCCTCGTGGATGTCGTGGTCCAGATTCATCTTGTCCTCTATCAGTTTGATGATCGAGAGTATGAGGTTGGTATTGCCCAGCCAGCAGAATACGTAGTCGAAGATAGACAGGTCTTCGTGCTGCATGCGCTTGGTGATGCCATGCGAGAACGGAGTGAGCACTATGCAGTGCATGTGGGGAAACTTGTGCTTGATGTCGCGTGCCACGGCGAAGGCGTCGTTGTCGGCGTTGCCGGGCATACATATCACCAGGTCTATGTTGGTGGTGTGCAGCATCTTCTCGGCCTCCTCGGTGGTGCTCACCTGAGTGAATGTAGGCGGATAGCGCAGTCCCAGCAGCATATATTCATTGTAGATTTTCTCCTCGATGCGTCCGTCGTCTTCGAGCATGAAGGCGTCGTAGGGGTTGGCGACGATGAGCACATTGTAGATGCGTCGCATCATCAGATTGACAAAGCTCACGTCTTTGAGATAGAACTTCTCCCATTGGGCAGGTATCTTCGATTCCATAATACACATATTTATATTATGCAAAGGTATATCAAAAAACTTTTTTAGTATGCTTTGCGTCAAGATAATTTTGCTTTTTGTGGCATTATTCATTCTTTTTGTTTTAATTTGCATCATGGCGGTCGTCGCGGTCTGCCGTCCCGCCGGCCTGGCATATGTCGAAAAGTAAGTGGGGAGAGTAAAATAAATGCGTTTTTTCTTGTTTGTTTGCTTCAAATACACTACTTTTGCCATAGTAATAAACAATCTGTAAATCTCAAATTACTTAAAGAAATACCACTATGGAAGTACAGAAAATCATGCAAGACCTGGAGCGCAAGCATCCTGGTGAGTCAGAGTTCCTTCAGGCAGTGAGCGAAGTGTTGGAGTCTATTAAGGACGTCTACAACCAGCATCCTGAGTTTGAAAAGGCCAAAATCGTCGAGCGCATCGTAGAGCCCGAGCGTGTACACATGTTCCGTGTGCCATGGGTAGATGACAATGGCGAGGTGCATGTCAATATAGGTTATCGCGTACAGTTCAACGGCGCCATCGGCCCGTACAAGGGCGGTCTGCGATTCCATCCCTCTGTCAACCTTTCTATTATGAAGTTCCTGGGCTTCGAGCAGACATTCAAGAACGCGCTCACCACGCTGCCTATGGGTGGCGCCAAGGGTGGTTCAGACTTCTCTCCCCGCGGTCGCAGTGATGCCGAAATCATGCGTTTCTGCCAGGCGTTCATGGACGAGCTCTATCGCTATATCGGTCCTGATGAGGACGTTCCTGCAGGCGACATCGGCGTAGGCGGTCGTGAGATTGGCTATCTCTTTGGCCAGTACAAGAAGCTCACTCATCGCTACGAAGGTGTGCTTACCGGTAAAGGCATAGAGTGGGGCGGTTCTATCCTCCGTCCCGAGGCTACCGGTTTCGGCGCGCTCTATTTCGTCAACCACATGATGAAGGACAAGGGCCTTGATATCGCCGGCAAGACAGTGGCTATCTCTGGCTTCGGCAACGTGGCTTGGGGTGCTGCCAAGAAGGCTACCCAGCTTGGTGCCAAGGTGATTACCATCAGTGGACCTGACGGTTATATCCACGACCCAGAAGGCGTCAGCGGCGACAAGATAGAATATATGCTCGAGCTCCGCTCCAGCGGCAACGACATCTGCCAGCCCTATGCTGAGGTTTATCCCGAGGCTACATTCGTGGCAGGCAAGAAGCCATGGGAGGTAAAGGCCGACATCTATCTGACCTGTGCTACCCAGAACGAGCTCAATGGCGACGACGCCGACATGATTCTCGCCAACCACCCATTGTGTGTGGCTGAGGTGAGCAACATGGGTTGTACGGCTGAGGCTGTCGAGAAGTTTGTGGCTGCCAAGCAGCTCTTCGCTCCCGGCAAGGCTGTCAACGCTGGTGGCGTGGCAACATCGGGTCTGGAGATGACTCAGAACTCTATACGCCTGCACTGGAGCAAGGACGAGGTCGACGAGAAGCTCCACTACATCATGAGCTCCATCCACGACCAGTGTGCCAAGTATGGCACTGAGCCCGATGGCTACATCAACTATGTCAAGGGTGCCAATATCGCCGGCTTCATGAAGGTAGCCAAGGCTATGCTGGCCCAGGGCGTAGTGTAAGCGACAATGCACAGACCGCGGTTGTCGGCAACGAAGCCGGCAACACGCGGTTGCTACATAACTTATGAAACAAATACGAAGAGTAATTATTGCAATCTTATCACTCTTGAGCTTTACCCCTATGCTGGCACAGACGCAGAGGGGTAAGGCTACTTTTTATTCCAAACGCGCCACCGGTGCGCGTACCGCCAGCGGCGACAGACTGCATCACGACAGTCTCACCTGCGCCCATCGCACCTATCCCTTCGGCACCCTGCTCAAGGTAACCAATCTCTCTAACAACAAGTCGGTAGTGGTCAAGGTCACCGACCGTGGCCCCTTTGCCCGTGGGCGTATCATCGACCTGTCGTGGCGTGCTGCCAAGGAGCTCGACATCCTTGCCAAGGGCGTAGGCACCGTGAGGGTGGAGCGTTACAACGGCAGCGAGATTCCCTATCGTCCTGCCGAGGGTGTCAATCTGCCAGAGATAGACTTCGAGATAACCGAGGCAGGCTACAGTTTTACCGGCGAGTGGGCCGAGCGCATGAAGCAGAGCGATATGCCCACAACGAAGACCAAGAGAAAATACACCGCCAAGCCCCACGCTACCAAGAAGAACGCTTCCCACAAGTCGAACAACTCGCAGCAGAAAGACCGCAACGCCGAGGACAAGAAGGAAGAGAGCAACGCGTGGTCCAATATCTTCAAGACCATCAAGAAGAAGAGCGAAGAGATGTTCTGACCCGTTTCCGCCGGTCAGAGTCGCCGCCGAGGCCATTGTTCTGGCTCCGGAGGTTGCGTCCGTCGTCCCAAAGATAGCCCTCTTGCCCTTGATTTGCGACAAGAATACCGCGTTGTTGCCCATGATTTGCAACAAAAGTAAAGGCCTGTTGCCCCTGATTTGCGACAAAAATAGCAGTTTGTTGCCCATGATTTGTAACAAATTTGTCTGAAAGTTTCTGGAACTCAAGAAAATTCCATATCTTTGCACCAAGTCAAGATAATTCATTATGTTTGAACGGCAGATATTGGCTAAGCTGGAGCAATGGAAAACCTCAAGCCGGCGCAAGCCATTAATATTAAGAGGTGCAAGGCAAGTGGGCAAGACAACGGTTGTCAACCAATTTGGCAAGCAGTTTGACAACTATCTCTATTTCAACATGGAGATGGCCGAGAATGTCAGGATGTTTGAGATGGCAATTCCCCTTGACGATTTGGTCGACATGCTCTTTGCCAGTCAGGGCAAGGCACGAACCCCTGGCAATATCCTCATATTCATCGATGAAATCCAGAATTCGCCTAAGACCATCGGGCTGCTCAGATATTTCTACGAGCGGCGCCCCGACCTCCATGTCATAGCCGCTGGCAGTCTGCTCGAAAATCTCATTGATGTAAAGGTGAGTTTTCCGGTAGGGCGGGTGCAGTATCTTGCCTTGCGGCCCTGCTCGTTCTACGAGTTTCTGGGTGCAACGGGCAAGCACAATCTGCTGGCCTTATTGAGAGAAAAGCCAGAGATGACCGTGGCGTTTCATGAGCAGATGATGCATTGGTTCAACCTTTTCGCCATCGTTGGCGGAATGCCTGAGGCAGTGAAGCAATATGCAGAAACACGTGATATTGTTGCCCTTGAAGATGTCTATGAGACACTGGTGCAAGCCTACAAGGATGATGCAGAGAAATATGTGGCAGGTAACAAGCTAACAGACACCGTGAGGTTTATCCTCTCGTATGGTTGGGCGTCGGCCGGCGAGACCATTACGCTCGGCAACTTTGCCAACTCGGGGTATAAATCGCGTGAGGTGGGCGAAGCCTTTCGTCTCCTTGAGAAGGCCATGCTCCTTGAGTTGGTCTATCCGGTGTCTTCGACCCAGCTGCCTTTGGTTCCAGAGACGCGGAGGATGCCCAAACTGATATGGTTTGATACCGGGCTGGTCAATTATCAAGCCGGTATACGCCGTGAGATTATCGGTTCGACTGATATGGTTGACTCCTGGCGCGGACACATAGCCGAGCAGGTGACGGCACAGGAACTGCTGTCGCTCGACGACCGTGTGGGGCAGCGCAGAGCCTTCTGGGCCAAGGTCAACAATGGTGCCGAGGTCGACTTTGTCATCAACCACGAGTCGCGGCTTTATCCCATAGAGGTCAAGAGCGGTTCCAACTCGCATCTGCGTTCGCTCCAGGTGTTTATGGACAGTTGCGACCACGATGTGGCTGTAAGGATATGGTCCAAACCTTATTCCGTAGACAGGGTCAATACGCCCAAAGGCAAGACATTCAGACTCGTCAATCTGCCATTCTATCTCATCGGGCGTATCCATGACATCCTGGAAGAGGTGTCCAATCGCTGAAAAAACAGCATTACATTCAGCCTTTTTGTGTCGTGTGGTTACATCTTTTTTTGTAACTTTGCAACAGATTGGAACTGAACTTTATCGGAAGAAACATTAAGAAAACGACAATGAAGATATTTGGTATCGGAATGAACTACATCCAACACAATAAAGAGTTGGATGGTGCGTTATATAAGACAGAGGCCCCAGTGTTGTTCACCAAGGCCGACTCGTCGCTGCTCAAGTCGGGCAAACCCTTCTTCGTTCCCGACTTCATGGGACGCATAGACTATGAGGCCGAGTTGGTGATACGCATCTGCAGGTTGGGCAAGAACATTCCCCAGCGTTTTGCCCATCGCTACTATGATGCCGTGACGGTGGGTATCGACTTCACCGCCCGCGACGTGCAGCAGCAGCTGCGCGAGAAGGGTCTTCCCTGGGACCTCAGCAAGAGCTTCGACGGCGCCGCAGCCATCGGCGAGTGGGTCAGCAAGGACAAGTTTCTCGATGTGCAGGCCCTGCGGTTCCACCTCGATATCAATGGACAGACCGTGCAGGAAGGCTGCACCGCCGACATGGTCTTCGGCATCGACGAGATACTGGCCTACATCAGCCAGTATTTCACCCTGAAGACAGGCGACGTAATCTTCACCGGTACTCCTGCCGGCGTGGGTCCCGTGCATATCGATGACCATCTGGAAGGTTATGTAGAAGAGCGCAAGGTGCTCGAGTTTAACTGTAAGTGAGACGATATTGAAACATAAAACCATCAGCCATCTGAAATCAGTCAGATACATATTAGCCATGATACTTCTTGCGTCGGCTATGACAACCCGAGCGCAGAAGTTTTATAATTTGACCGCCCAGCAGGTCAAGATAGACAGCGTGGCCCCCACCTTTGCCTGCGCCATACCCCTCTCGGGCGATTATGCCGACAGTGTCTATACCGTCAGCATAGCCTATCCCGAATATATCGACATGACGGCTGCCGACGTAGCCCGCTACCGGCTTGCCACCCATGATGTCCAACCCGGCGCCAGCCCCCTTATCACCCAGCACATCGTCACCTCGCGCCGCCAGGCCAGCCTGGAGGTCGCTTTCTGCCCCGTGGTCTTCCGCGGAGGCCGTCACCAGCTGCTTGTCAGTTTCATGCTCGATGTGCAGTCGCGCCCCCTCAGTCGTGCCGCCCGTCGCCGCCAGCGTGCGGCAGTGGTCCCTGTAGGCGAGCGCTATGCCGCCAACTCAGTGCTGGCCCAAGGACGATGGGCAAAGATACGCGTGAGCGAGAGCGGAGTCTACCAGATTACCGAGTCGCTCATCCGCCGCGCCGGATTTACCGACCTCTCGCGTGTGCATGTCTATGGCATGGGCGGCGCCCTCATCGACGAGAAGCTGACGGGTGCCAGTCTGCAAGCCCATGATGATTTGCGCGAGGTGCCCATCTGCCAGGTCGGCGGCAAGCGCCTCTTCTACGCCCAAGGCCCCGTGAGCTGGAGTGCCAACGATGCCACCGTGCGCACCCGCAATCCCTATTCGCAGTATGGCTACTACTTCATCACCCAGACCGATGAGGCTGTGACGCCCATCGACTCCGCCCAGTTTGTAAGCAGCATCTATCCCTCGCCCCACGATTACCACTGGCTCCACGAGACCGACAACTACGCCTGGTATCATGGCGGCCGCAACCTCTATGAGAATACCCCCATCGCCTTCAACTCTTCCTACGCCTACAGCCTGCCTGTCTTCAGCGGTTCGCAGCAGACAGCCCGTATAACCGTAGCCGTGTCGGCTGGTGGGGAAAGCCGTGTGGAGGTGTCCCTGGCCGACTCGCTGCTGGGCACCATCAGTATCATGCCCCAGAGCTATGACAAGGGAGCGTCGGCGACAGCCACCTATCGCATAGGCCGTTATGCCTCCGATGCCAAACTCGTCATCAAGACCATCGGCAGTTCGACGGTGCGTCTCGACTATATCTCGATGGCTTTCGACTCACCGCGTCCGGCTCCCAGCCTGACGGGCAATATCCCCGTCCCCGATTACGTCTACAACATTACCAACCAGAACCACCATGCCGACGGTCCTGCCGACATGGTCATCATTATCCCCACCAGTCAGAAGCTGCTTGCCCAGGTCGAGCGCATCAAGCGCCTCCATGAGCAGCGCGACGGCATGCGCGTGACCATCGTTCCTGCCGACGAGCTCTTCAACGAGTTCTCCAGCGGAACGCCCGATGCCAGCGCCTACCGCCATTACCTCAAGATGCTCTACGACCGCGCCGAGACCGAAAGCGATATGCCGCGCTATCTGCTGCTCTTCGGCGACGCCGTGTGGGACAACCGCATGCTCATCAGCGACACCCGCCGTCTCAATGCCGACGACTATCTGCTGTGTTACGAGAGTGAGAACTCTTTCAGTGAGCTCTATTGCTACGTGAACGACGGTTTCTTCACGCTGATGGACGATGGCGAAGGCACCGATATCGCCCGCGACAAGGAGGATATTGCTGTGGGACGCATACCCGTGACCACAGCCGAGGCAGCCAAGGGCGTGGTAGACAAGATAGAGGCCTACATGACCAACGGCAATGCCGGCGCATGGCAGAACGTGCTCATGTTTATGGGAGACGACGGCAACCAGAATATCCACATGAAGGATGTCGACATGGCTGCCGAGCAGGTGGCTGCGCTCCATCCTGGCTATCATATCAAGAAGGTGATGTGGGACGCATACCAGCGCGAGTCGTCGGCCACCGGCCACGCCTATCCCGGTGCTTCGCAGGATGTGAAGCAGCAGATGGCTGCCGGTGCGCTCATCATGGACTACAGCGGCCACGGCCGCGCCGAGCAGTTGTCGCATGAGCGGGTGGTGACCATCAACGACTTTGAACAGGCGCGCAATGCCAATCTGCCCCTGTGGATTACGGCATCGTGCGACATCATGGCCTTCGACGGTGTCGAGCCCACGATAGGCGAGACCGCCGTATGCAATGCCAAGGGCGGAGCCGTAGCCTTCTGGGGTACCACGCGCACCGTGCAGACCCTCTACAACCGTCCGCTCAATATGGCTTACCTGCGCCACGTGCTCACCGTGACCGACGGACGCCCCACCACCCTCGGCGAGGCGCAGCGTCTGGCCAAGAACGAGATGGTGACCACCGGACAGGATGTCACCGTCAACAAGTTGCAGTTTACCCTCCTCGGCGACCCCGCCATGACGCTCAATCTGCCCACCATGACCGCTGTCATCGACAGCATCAACGGTGTACCCGTGACCGCCGACGCCCGTCTGCAGGTGGGTAAGGTGGCGCGCATATCCGGCCACATCGAGCAGGCACAAGACTTCGACGGAGTGGTGACAGCCACCGTGCGCGATGTGCGTGAGCAGGTGACCTGCAAGCAGAACAATCAGGCTGAGGCCGAGGAAGCCTTCACCTACTACGACCGCAAGCGCGTCATCTACCATGGTTCCGACAGCGTCAGGGCCGGCCGCTTCGCCCTCACCTTTGCCGTGCCCAAAGACATATCCTACTCCGACGGCACCGGACTCATCAACCTCTACGCCGTAGACAATGCCCGCCAGCGCGAGGCCCACGGCGCCTTCGACCGCTTCACCGTAGCCGGAGGCGAGGTGACCACCGACTCCATAGGCCCCTCCATCTACTGCTATCTCAACTCGCCCCAGTTTGTCAACGGAGGCAAGGTCAACACCACACCCTACTTCGTGGCAGAGATCACAGATGAAGACGGCATCAACGCCACCGGCAGCGGCATCGGCCACGACCTGCAGCTCGTCATCGACGGCGACATGGCAAAGACCTACACCCTCAACGACAACTTCGCCTTCGACTTTGGTACCTATACCCGTGGCACCACCTATTATAATATACCCGAGCTCGCCGAGGGCAAGCACACCCTCGTCTTCCGGGCTTGGGATGTGCTCAACAACGCTTCTACCGCCCGCCTCGATTTCACCGTGGTGCGCGGACTCGAGCCTAATATCTTCAGCGTGGGCCTGAGCAAGAACCCTGCCACCACCTACACCACCTTTATCATCAACCACGACCGCACGGGCAGTCCCATGGACATCGACATCGAGGTCTTCGACATGAGCGGACGCCTCCTCTGGACCCACTCCGAGAACGGTGTGCCCGCCACGGGAGCCTATACCGTAGACTGGGACCTGACGCTCGACACCGGCGGACGCCTCCAGACGGGAGTCTATCTCTACCGCGTGCGTGCCGGCTCTGATGGCAGCAAGAAAACATCCAAAGCAAAGAAACTTATCGTCTTGGGCAATAATTAGGCGGTAGTCTCCGTTATCCTATAGCATAACAATAGTAGAAGTATAATGAACAAGCTCACATCTATCATTTTCGCCATACTCCTTGTCATGGTTGCTGCCACGGTGCAGGCCCAGGACAAGAAAGATATGTTCAATCCCGTCAATACCTCGGTGACCTCGCAGACGATAGCCCCCGACGCACGTGCAGCCGGAATGGGCGATGTGGGTGTGGCTACCGATGCCGATGTCAACTCCCAATACTGGAACCCCGCCAAGTACCCCTTTGCCATTTCGCGTGCCGGAGTGGCGCTCAACTATACCCCCTGGCTGCGACAGCTGGTCAACGATATGGATGTGGCCTATCTCGCCGGCTACTACCGCATAGGCGACTACAGTGCCGTGTCGGCCTCTATGCGCTACTTCTCCATGGGCGAGGTCTTCATGGACGGTCACACCGAAGACAATGCCATGACCATCAACCCCTATGAGATGTCGCTCGATGTGGCCTATTCGCTCATGCTCAGCGAGACCTTCTCCATCGCCGCCGGCGTAAGATGGATTTACTCCGACCTTACCTTTGACTTCAATGAAGATACCCAGCCCGGTTCAGCCTTTGCCGCAGATATCGCCGCATACTACCAGAACTACATCAACCTTGGCCAGCGCGAGTGCCAGTTGGGCTTGGGACTGAATATCTCCAACATCGGTAGCAAAATCAATTTTGGTGGCGACAACCACAGTTTCTTCATCCCCACCAACCTGCGTCTCGGAGCCTCGCTCAAGGTGCCCATCGACGAGTACAACCGCATCACCTTCGCCGCCGATGCCAACAAGCTGCTCGTGCCTACCTACCCCAAGCAGCGGGAGGGCGAGGACGAAGAGCAGTACAAGCAGCGCATGGAGGACGAATACTGGAACGTGTCGTCCATCAGCGGTATCTTCAAGAGCTTCACCGATGCACCCAACGGATTTAAGGAAGAGTTGGAGGAAATCAACTGGAGCGTGGGCGCAGAGTACGAGTACAACGACAAGTTCTTCCTCCGCGCCGGTTATCACCACGAGAGCGAGAACAAGGGTAACCGCAAGTACTTCACCGTGGGCGCCGGCTTCCGCATGAAGGTCTTCTCGCTCGACGCCGGTTATGTCATCGCCACCGCCAAGACCAACCCGCTTGACCAGACGATGCGCTTCACCCTGAGTTTTGATATGGACGGTATCAAGGACATCTTCCGCCGTCGCTAATTCCACCTTATTATATATTATGACAAAGATTAGAGTAGGCATGGGCTTCGACGTCCACCGGCTGGTGCCCGACCGCGAACTGTGGCTCGGAGGTATACGTATTCCTCACACCATGGGATTGCTGGGCCATAGTGATGCCGACGTGCTCATCCATGCCATCTGCGACGCCCTGCTGGGTGCAGCCAATATGCGCGACATAGGCTATCATTTCCCTGACACCTCGGCAGAGACACTCAACGTAGACAGCAAGATACTGCTTGCCAAAACCATCGACCTTATCGCCAGCCGCGGCTACCGTGTGGGCAATGTCGACGCCACCGTCTGCGCCGAGCGGCCCAAAATCAATCCGCATGTGCCCGCGATGAAGGCATGTCTCGCCCATGTCATGGGCATCGACGAGGACGATGTCTCCATCAAGGCCACCACCACCGAGCGACTGGGCTTCACCGGCCGAGAAGAGGGCATCAGCGCCTACGCCGTGGTGCTCATCGAGAAGGCATAACCCGCTTTCTCCATCCATTTTACCATCCATAACCATCAAGAGGGATGCCTCCCGCGGCCCATCATGAAGCGTGGGCATCCCCATACTATTAACCACCATCCACGACATGATGCACGACAGAAATTACCAAGAGATTATAGAGAATATTTGCCGCGAGATACAGCCTTATGCCCAGCTGGGACGACAGGCCGATTACATCCCCGCGCTCGCCAGTGTAGACCCCGACAAGTTTGGCATCTATCTGAGCGTCCTCGGCGGCGACGACTGCATGTATGGCGACTACGACACCTGTTTTTCCATTCAGAGTATAGCCAAGGTTTTCTCGCTTGCTATAGCGCTGAGCCTTGAGGGAGAGAACCTGTGGATGCGTTTAGGAAAAGAGCCGTCGGGCACGCCCTTCAACTCATTGGTGCAGCTCGAGTACGAGCATGGCCGCCCACGCAATCCCTTTATCAATGCCGGCGCCCTGGTGGTGGCCGACGTGCTGCTGTCTCATCTCGACGATGCCCAGGAGTTCTTCATCCAGTTTGTGCGCCAGCTTAGTGGCAATGTCACGGTCGACTATTCGATGGAGGTAGCAGAGTCGGAGTACGAGACCGCCTATCTCAACGCTTCCATCGCCTATCTGCTCAAGCATTATGTCAACCTGCACAACCCCGTCGACGAGGTGCTGCGGTTCTATAGCATGATATGTTCTGTGGAGATGAATTGCCGCGACCTGGCTCGGGCCTTTGTCGCCTTTGCCAAGAGCGATGAGCCCTTCGACCACGCCGGCGTGAAGTTGAGTGCGTCGGGCGTGAAGCGTATCAACGCCATCATGCAGACCTGTGGCTTCTACGATGAGGCGGGCGAGTTTTCCTTCCTCGTGGGACTGCCTGGCAAGAGCGGCGTAGGTGGCGGCATCGTGGCAGTCTATCCCTCGCGCTATTCCATCGCCGTTTGGAGTCCGCGACTCAACAAGCACGGCAATTCCATCATGGGCATCAAGGCGCTCGAGCGGTTTACCACCGAGACCAGCGAGTCTATCTTCTGATAATATCCACTTACCCATTTCATTCCATTGTCCTGTTGCTTGGGTGGGCTCTATTGCACGTTTTTATCCACCATTTATTGCGTCTATAAGGGGATGACATAAACACAAAAAGCCGTGGCGGCGGCTGTCGGCTTCGCCTTGGCGTGGATGGTGCGCACCCCTGGCAACTCTGTAGGAGTTGCGATTTCATAGCCCAGGGTTGAGGTGCGCAGCGCCTCTACCCTGGGTACATATATAATAAGGTGTAGCAACGCTGTAAGTGTTGCGGTTAGCCGAAGGCGTTATACTCAATCTGATAATAACCACCTACCCATTCCTACCCTTTATCCTGCTGCAGGTAACGCCTACGGCTAATCGCAACTCTTACAGAGTAGCCAGATTAGTGGGGGCAGTTACCCAGGGTAGCGTGCTTCGCCCGCAACCCTGGGCTGGGGAATCGCAACTCCGTCAGAGTTGCTGCTGCTTGCGGGCCGCTGTTTATATGTACTCCTTCCGTTGCTGCTCCTTGCGGGCTGCTGTTTGTATGTACCCCTTGCATTGCTGCTGCTTACGGGCTGCTGTTTACATGTACTCCTTCCGTTGCTGCTGCTTACGGGCTGCTGTTTACATGTACTCCTTCCGTTGCTGCTGCTTGCGGGCCGCTGTTTACATGTACTCCTTCCGTTGCTGCTGCTTGCGGGCCGCTGTTTGCATGTACTCCTTCTGTTGCTGCTACTTCCGGGCAGCTCTTCACATGTACTCCCTGCGTTGCTGCCGCTTAGAAGGGCCTGGTTGCGTGTCTCAGCCTCCATTTATTGCGTCTATAAGGGGATGACATAAACACAAAAAGCCGTGGCGGTGACTGTCGGCTTCGCCTTAGTGTGGCTGGTGGTTCCGCCAGTCGGAAAATGAGTTTCCCTCCGTGTCGTCTCCGCCATCCCCACCGTCATGCATGGCATGACGCCATCCGTCGTGACGGTAAAAAAAGCGGCCTTTGGCCGTTCAAAAAGTCCTGCTTTCGCCGGTACAAAAAACAGCTGCTTATTGGACGCCTCTCTCCGGCTCTCCCTTGGGGACTTCTGTTTCCCTCTGTCCATGCGCATCGGCCGATGTGGATGTCGCTGTCGACCGATGTGGATGTCGCTGTCGACCGATGTGGATGTCGTTGTCGGCCGGCGGGCAGCGCTTTGGGGCATTACTGCGCTTCTCACTGACTGGACTACGGACATGATGCATGTCATGCTGTTCTCGGCGATTACGTGCAGCGCTGTGGGTGTCGCCGCGCGTTTGCAGACTGCCATTCCGACACTCGCAATCATTATTGCTGGCTCGTATCATTTGATACGTGGGCTCGTGCCTATTGTCACGTGAGCTCGTGCTTTATGATACGTGGGCTCGTTTCAAACGATACGAGGTGGCGATGTGGGTTCGGGCGGGCGTGGGTGTGATGGTGACGATGCGTGAATGTGGCTTGGGGGCGGCCGCAACAGCAAGGGCAGGGTGGCGAGGGGATAAAAAGAAATGTCCATCCAATCGGCTGTCGCTTCTCGGATGGACATTGTCTGTCAAACTGTTTCCTATAAAAGTATTATGTATATCTTAGCATCTGTCCTGGGCGCAGACGTGTGGTCTTGCGCAGATGATTGAGCTTGCAGAGCTTGTTGATGGTGGTGCCACGCTTGTTGGCGATTGACGAGAGGGTCTCTCCCTTTGCCACCTTGTGATACTGCTTCTCGCTGCGGGCTGCTGCGGGCTCTGGCTCTTCGTCGCTGCCAGTCACCTCGGCACGTGTATAAGTATCCTTGTACTTTCCGCGCAGGCGTGTGGCCTCTTCGCCGTCAGTACGGTAGGTGTCGCGACGGAACATGTAGGTGTCGCAGGTGATATCCTGCTCTCTGAAGTTGAAGAAGATGGCGGGGTTGAGTGCAACGCCACACAGACGGGTCTCGAAGTGGAGATGCGAACCCGAGCTGCGGCCTGTGCTTCCTCCCAGACCTATCACCTCGCCAGCCTTTACCGTCTGGTTCTCGGTCACGAGCTGCTTTGAGAGGTGTCCATAGATAGTTTCCAGTCCGTTGGGGTGACGAATAACGATGTATTTGCCATATCCTGCGCGCTCATATTTGACGATGCGCACCTTGCCGGCGAATGCGGCGCGGATGGTGTCACCGATATACACCTTGATGTCCAGTCCCTTGTGCTGGCGGCCCCATCGGGGACCGAAGTTGGAGGTGATGATGCGGCTGGGGGTAGGCATGGCAAAGTGGCGGAGGTCTATACGGAACGAGTCGGGCAATTCGGTTGCCTTGTGGGCGTAAGTATTGTTCCACTCGTCATAGAGTTCTGCCGAGGGTGAAATCTCATTTTCTCTGTTGATAAGGCTCTGAAGCGCCAGAGTGTCTACGCGCTTCATGCGGCGGTCAATGGGAGCCTGGCGGGCAATAAGGTCTTGCGCCACAGCCGGTACGGCTGCAAGCACCATAAGTCCCATTACGATTGTTCTTAATATTTTCTCCACTATTAATACTTTTTTTTAGGTCAGGGCTGGCTAAAAAGGGGCGTGGTCGCCAGCAGGTAATATGTAGAAAACTCTCCGAAAAGATTGTTTTGCAATTCAGACTTTACAAAGTTAGTGAAAAAATATGGGAAAGTGGTGATATTTAACAGAATTTATGCCATAATTAACACAAATACCGTAAAAATCGGCTTGAGGTATATCAATTTTGGACCCAAAAAGGACAAAACCGCGTCAACTGATAGCCGACCAGTTGACGTTGCTCTTCCGGAGTTCCTTGAGTCGGTCCCAGAGCATCTTGTACTCGTTGCTGCTGCACTCGGGGTCGCGGTCGATGATGGCCTGTGCCTGTTCGCGGGCGAGCTGCACAATCTGTCCGTCGCGGGCTATGTCGGCTATCTTCAGGTCGAAGGCTATGCCGCTCTGCTGGGTACCCTCGAGGTCGCCGGGGCCTCGCAGTTTGAGGTCGGCTTCGGCTATGCGGAACCCGTCGTTGGTCTCGCACATGATGTCGATGCGCTGGCGCGTCTCTTCGCTCAGTTTGAATGTGGTCACCAGTATGCAGTAGCTCTGCTCGGCGCCACGGCCTACGCGCCCGCGCAGCTGGTGGAGCTGCGAGAGTCCGAACCGCTGTGCGTCGAGGATGACCATTACTGACGCGTTGGGCACGTTGACGCCCACCTCTATCACCGTGGTGGCCACCAGTATCTGGGTTTCGCCGCTGGCAAAGCGCTGCATCTCGGCGTCCTTGTCCTTGGGCTTCATGCGTCCGTGTACCTTGCTCAGGCGGTATTGTGGGAATATCTCGCGCATGGCCTCAAATCCGTCTTCGAGGTTCTTGAGGTCGCTCTTCTCGCTCTCTTCGATGAGCGGATATACGATGTAGACCTGTCGGCCGCTGTCTATCTGCTGACGTATGCCCTGGTAGAGGCTTGTGGTCTGTGTATCATACTTGTGGAGGGTCTGGATAGGTTTGCGGCCGGGCGGAAGTTCGTCGATAACGCTCACGTCGAGGTCGCCGTAGAGGGTCATGGCGAGCGTACGGGGTATGGGGGTGGCTGTCATCACCAGGATGTGGGGCGGCATCTCGCTCTTGGCCCAGAGTCGGGCGCGCTGTGCCACTCCGAAGCGGTGCTGCTCGTCGACCACAGCCAGTCCCAGACGGGCAAAGACCACCGCGTCTTCGATGACGGCGTGGGTTCCCACGAGTATGTCTATCTCGCCCTTGGACAGACGGTCGAGTATGTCGGCGCGTCGTCGTCCTTTGACCACTCCGGTGAGCAGTTCTACGTGTATATCCATATCTCCCAGCATCTGGCGGATGGTCGTCAGGTGCTGCTCTGCCAATATCTCTGTGGGCGCCATGATGCACGCCTGGTAGCCGTTGCCTATGGCTATGAGCATGGCCATGAGCGCCACCAGCGTCTTGCCCGAGCCCACGTCTCCCTGCAGCAGCCGGTTCATCTGCCGGCCACTCGCCATGTCGTCTCTTATCTCCCGCACCACGCGTTTCTGCGCATTGGTGAGGTCGAAGGGCAGGTGGTTGCGGTAGAAGTCGTTGAGCTGGGCGCCGGCGCGGCTGAAGATGTAGCCGCGATACTTGCGGCGGTGGTCGCTGGCGTAGCGCAGTATGTTGAGCTGCACATAAAAGAGCTCTTCAAACTTGAGGCGGTAGCGGGCCTGCTGCATTTCGCGGGCGTTGTGCGGGTAATGGATTTGGCGTAGTGCTTCGAGACGCGAGATGAGGTGCAGAGGCCCCGTGATGTAGGGCGGCAGCGTCTCGGGCAGCGTCTCGGGTAGTTTGGTCACCAGCGTCTTGGTCATCTTCTCCATCGCCCTCGAGTTTATCCCCGCCTTCTTCATGCGCTCGGTGGTCATGTAGTAGGGCTGCATGCCCATGTCGGAGAGCTGCAGTTGGGAAGCGTCGTCGATATCGGGGTGGGCAAACTGGTAGCGGCCACCATAGACGGTGGGTCTGCCAAAGACTATCAGCTCTTTGCCAATGGGGTAGTTCTTGTAGATATATTGGGCACCCTGAAACCACACGAGGTCGACCACGCCATGACCATCGCTGAAGTGGCCCACGATGCGCTTCTTGCGGGCACCCATGGCATATTCGTCGTAGCCCAACATGCGTCCGCGGATTTGGACAAAGGGCATGTCGCCACTGATTTCGCTGATGCGATAGATGCGGCTGCGGTCTACATATTTATAAGGATAGTGCTCAAGCAGGTCACGCCAGGTCTGGATGCCAAGCTCTTTGCTCAGAATCTCCTTCTTCTTGGGCCCAACGCCCGGAAGATACATCACGTCCTGGTCGAGAATGTTCAGCACAGCGTTTCGGCTATCTTCAAATCAAAGGGTGTGGTAATCTTGATGTTCTCGCGGTTGCCTTCGACCATCTCCACGCTGCATCCCATGGCTTCGACCACCGAGGCGTCGTCGGTAAACTCTTCGCGGAAGGGCTGGGTGAAGGCGCGCTTGAGCAGCGCGATGTCAAAGACCTGTGGGGTCTGCACGATGCGGTAGTCTGTGCGCAGCACGTTGTGGCCGGTGGTGGCAGAGTCGATGTGGCGCAGCGTGTCGGTGACCGGCATCACGGGGATGGCGGCTCCGTGGGTGCGTGCGGCGTCGTAGCAGCGGCTTATCACCTCGGCAGCCACAAAGGGACGCACCCCGTCGTGTATGCCCACGGTTCCCGTGGCGTCGTCGGGGATGGCGGCAAGTCCGTTGCGCGACGAGGCAAAGCGCGTGTCGCCTCCGTCTACCACCGTGTGGGCGATGTCGAAGGCGTATTGGCTGCACAGGTCGTGCCAGTATTGCTGCTGGTGGTGTGGGAGTACGAGTATAATCTGCATCGAGGGATTGCACTCATGAAAACGGCTGATGGTGCGCATCAGTACGGGCAATCCCTTGACGGGCAGAAACTGCTTGGGCACGTCACTGCCCATGCGCAGACCCTTGCCTCCGGCTACGATGATGATATAGTCCATGGCTGTCGTTGTGGGTTAACCTTTGTACATCATCTGGGCCTTGAGCTCTGCCACAGCTTCGGGTGCGACAAACTTGCCGAGGATGGCGTAGCCGAAGTCCATCGACGCGCCGGGACCCTTGCCCGTGATGATGTTGCCGTCGATGGTCACCTGTTCCTGGGTGTAGGTGGCGCCGGTCATGCGCTTCTCGAATCCGGGGTAGCAGGTGGCTCGCTTGCCCTCAAGGATGCCTATCGAGCCCAGCACCAGCGGTGCGGCGCAGATGGCGGCGACTATGCGGCCCTGGTTGTACTGCTCGAGCAGTATCTCGCGCAGCATCCTGTGCTTGTTCAGATTGGTGGCTCCTGGCAGACCGCCTGGCAGCAGCATGGCGTCGACGTCGCTGAAGTCGGCGATGTCCTCTATCCTCAGATCGGTCATGAGCTTGATGCCGTGGGTGGTTTCCACCATCTGCTCGCCGGTAATGCTCACTGTTTTTACCTCCAGTCCGCCTCGGCGGAGTATGTCTACGGGTGCCAATGCCTCTATGTCTTCGAAGCCATTGGAAAGAAATTCATATACTTTTGCCATAATTTCAACGTGTTTTACAACAAAAAGTAGTATTTTTGTCGCATCATTCACGTGCAAATGTACTAAATGTTTGGCATTTGTGAGCAAGAATGAGGAACAAAGATTAAAAAAAGATAACATTTATGGCGGCAAACGTGTTGCGGTTCGCTCTCTTCGGCAAGGAGTTCCAGGCGGGTAAGACGGTATCTATCCACCGGCTCATAGACAGTCTCAAGGCTCGTGGAGCCGAAATCTACATCGAGCGCACCTTCTTCCGGTACATCACATCGGCCCTGGGCATGGAGGTCGAGGTAAGCGGTGTCTTCGACAACTACAACTTCGACGTAGACTTCGTCATCTCCATCGGCGGCGACGGCACCTTTCTGCGCGCAGCCAGCATGGTGGGAAGCAAGGCGACGCCCATAATCGGTGTCAACACAGGCAGACTGGGATTTCTGGCCGACATCCATCCCGACGAGATAGACCACGCCATCGCCGAGATAGTAGATGGGCACTACGCTGTGGAGCCCCATGCCGTCATCATGGTCGAGGCCGACGGCGAGATAATCGAGGGCAGCCCCTTCGCCCTCAACGACATCGCCGTGCTCAAGCGCGACAATGCCGCGATGATTTCCGTGCGCACCTGCATCAACGGCGAGTATCTGGTGACCTACCAGGCCGACGGGCTCATCGTCTCTACACCCACCGGTTCTACCGCCTACGGTCTCTCCAACGGCGGCCCCATCATTGTGCCCGATGCCGACATCCTCTGCCTTACCCCCGTGGCACCCCACAGCCTCAATGTCCGCCCCATCGTCATCAACGACGACAGCGAGATAACGCTCGAGGTGGAGAGCCGGTCTCACAACTTCCTCGTAGCCATCGACGGCCGTTCGGAGAAGTTGCTCGAGAGCACGCGCCTTACCATCCGCAAGGCCCCCTATACCATTAATATAGTGAAGCGCGACAGCCGCAGCTACTTCTCCACCCTCCGCGAGAAGATGATGTGGGGCGCCGACCACAGATAGACCCACAACCACACCGAGAGTCATGAAGATAAAGATAGCCCAATGGATAACGCCCGCCAACTCGGCCTACACCACGCGCGACATCATGCGCTGGCTGTGGAAGGTATGGCGGGGCAACCGACTGCAGACCATACTCAACGCATCGATGGGCATGGCTACGGTGGTGGTAAGTCTGGCCCAGGTGTGGGCGGTGAAGCGCGCCATCGACGTGGCTTCGGGCAGCGTCGAGGGCTCCATCTACTGGGCTGTGGCACTCATGGGTGGGCTGGTGCTCATCGACTTTGCCATCAACATATCCTCGGTCTGGATACGCAACGTGCTGGGCGTGAAGGCGCAGAACCGCATGCAGCAGTACATGCTCGACCGTATACTCCGCTCCGAATGGAACGGGCGCGAACGGCGACACTCTGGCGATGTCATCAACCGCCTTGAGGGCGACGTCAGCAATGTCGTCACCTTCATTACCGAAACCTTGCCCAATACGCTCAGTGTGGTGCTTCTCTTCTTCGGTGCTTTTGCCTATCTCTTTACTCTCGACCGGCTGTTGGCGGTCATCACCGTCGCTCTGCTGCCCCTCTTTGTGGTGCTCAGCAAGGTCTATGTGCGCCGTATGCGTCACCTCACCCGTCAGGTGCGCAACTCCGACTCCCAGGTGCAAAGCGTGCTGCAGGAAACCATCCAGAATCGGGTGCTCATCAAGACTCTGGAGAGCGACGACGCCATGGTGGGTAAGCTCGAGAGTACCCAGAGCCAGCTGCGGCGCAACGTCATCCAGCGCACACGCTTCAGCCTGCTCTCCAACTTCATCCTCAACTTCGGGTTCTCCCTTACCTATCTCATAGCCTTCCTCTGGGCGGCAGTGCGCATGTCCATGCACACGCTGTCGTTTGGCGGCATGACAGCCTACCTGCAACTCGTCAACCGCATACAGAGTCCGGCGCGCAACCTGAGCCGTATCGTGCCCGCCTTTGTCAGTGTATTCACCGCTGCCGAGCGACTCATGGAACTCGAAGAGCCTCCCCTCGAAGAGCAGGGCGATCCCATCGTGGTCGAAGCACCCTGTGGTGTGAAGCTCGACGATGTGGGCTATGGTTATAATGACGGCGACGGACGCGTGATAGACCACCTGTCGTTCGACTTCCGTCCCGGCACCTGCACCGCCATCCTTGGCGAGACGGGAGCCGGCAAGACCACCCTTATCCGCCTCATCCTCGCCCTGCTCCGTCCCCAGGAGGGAGAGATAAACCTCTACCACGCCGACGGAGACGGCCAGCAACTGTCGCCGCGTATGCGTTGCAACTTTGTCTACGTGCCCCAGGGCAATACCCTCATGAGTGGCACCATCCGTGACAATCTGCTCATGGGCAGCCCTACCGCCACCGACGATGAGATGTATGATGCGCTCCACCAGGCATGTGCCGACTTCGTCAGCCAGTTGCCCGACGGTCTCGACACGCGTTGCTCCGAGTCGGGAGCCGGTCTGAGTGAGGGTCAGGCACAGCGTATTGCCATTGCCCGGGCCCTGCTGCGCAACCGCCCCGTGATGCTCTTCGACGAGGCTACCAGCGCCCTCGACATCGAGACCGAGCGCCGCCTGCTTGCCAATGTCCTGGGCAGCCGTCAGCACACTATCATCTTCATCACCCACCGTCCGGCGGTGGTGGAATACTGCGACGAGGTGCTGCGGCTCTAAGCGGCAGCGCCATCTGCAGTCTCCTGTCTCTGCAGAGACGACCTTAATGTTCTTATAGATTATGCGTATTTTCCACACCTTATTCTTATTGTTTTCCATGGTATGCCTGTATGGGCAGACCTATCCCCCCGACTCGCTCCAGCGGCGTATGCTCGACGACGAACGCCTCTTCCTCAGTCGTATGCCTGCCGACCTGCAGCACAGACAGATGCTGGCGGTGCGCGCGGCTATCTCTGGCGACTATGCAGCCTTGCAGCAAATCAGGCAGAGCCGCAACCAGCCGCCCCAGTTGCCCGACGGCGTCACTGCCACTTATCCCACCCCCGACATCTGCCTCTTCACGCCCTCCCGACCAGCCCTCCGCAAGCGTCCGCTGTTGCTCTATCTCCACGGAGGCGGCTGGTGCTTCGGCAGCATCAACAGTTGTGCGCGCTTCTGTGCCACTTTGGCGTTGGAGGCCGACTGTTGCGTGGCTGCCCTCGATTACCGCCTGTCGCCAGCCCATCCCTTTCCGGCTCCGCTCGACGACTGCCGCCGCGCCTTTGCCTATCTCCGCCAGCACGCCGATGCGTGGGGCTGCGACTCTACCCAGGTGGCGGTGGGAGGCGACAGCGCCGGAGGCAACCTTGCCCTCGCCACAGCCCTCTCGACCGAGGGTGTAAGCCGGGTTGTGCCCATCTATCCTGTCACCAGACTCTACACGCGTGTCACGCCATCGTGGACAGACTATGCCCAAGGCTATGGCGACGACGCCGAGCTGCTTGAGGCTTTCTGCGAAGCCTACGCCCGTGGAGAGGAGTACAATCCGCTCGTCTCGGTCGAACTCGCCGCTGATGACGCGCTGCGCTCCCTGCCGCCCATGTGCCTCATCTCTGCGGGGCACGACATCCTCTTCGACCAGACCACCCAATTGGCGCATCGGCTGCAGCGACTTGGCCACAGGCTCACTTACCATGTCTTCCCCACAGCCACCCATCTCTTCATCACCGTGCCCGGCCAGCCCACCGCCTTTACCGAGGCTGTCAGCGTCGTTGCCCGCTTTCTCAATGCGCCTGCTGACGCGCTCGCCGAGGGTAGATAGCGCGCGGTGCCCATTATCCCCACTACGCAATCAGGCCTTGATGACCACAGTGAGTCATCAAGGCCTGATTGCGTGATGATGGTTGGACGCCCAACCTATGCTTCCCGATGTATGTAGGAGCCATTGGCCTGATGGGTGGCCAACACGAGCACCTCGGCTATCTGCACATGCTTCGGCGCCGATGCTGCATAGAATGCCACATCGGCTATGTCGTCGCCCGTAAGCGGCTTGACGCCTTTGTAGACATTGTCGGCACGCTCGTTGTCGCCATGGAAGCGCACGCGGCTGAAGTTTGTCTCCACCAGTCCGGGCTTCACGTTGGTCACGCGTACTTCCGTGTGGGCCACGTCGATACGCAGACCGTCGGTGAGGGCCTTCACGGCTGCTTTGGTGGCACAGTACACGTTGCCGCAGGCGTAAGCGGCGTCGCCCGCCACACTGCCTATGTTGATGACGTGGCCCCTGTTGCGCGCCACCATGCCCGGCACCACCAGCCGGGTCATCGTGAGCAGACCCTTGATGTTGGTGTCTATCATCGTGTTCCAGTCTGTCGGGTCGCCTTCATACTCCTTGTCCAGACCGAGTGCCAGCCCGGCGTTGTTGATGAGCACGTCTATCTCCTGCCATCCTTCGCCGAGCGACGCGATGGCCTCGGAGGCAGCCTCGGCGTCGCGCACGTCGAACGCCAGTGTCACTACCTCGGCGCCCATAGCCTCCAGCGTGGTCTTGATTTCCTCCAGCCTGTCGGCTCTGCGCCCTGTGATTATCAGATTGTATCCGCCTGCCGCAAACTTTCTTGCGCAGGCTTCGCCGATGCCACTTGTGGCACCGGTGATGAGAGCTGTCTTCTTCATTGTCATTGCCATTTGGGTTATGTTTTCCTCTGTGTCGCTATTGTTCCTCTGCCCGTTTGCCCGGCTCATAGTCTACGAAGTCGTAAGCCTGAGCGTGACGCTCGTCTTTGTCGTGGTGCTCGCGCCAGGTCTCGTGCCATCCGCTGTAGTCGGGGAAGAAGGCGTCGGCAGCCTCTGGCGTGTCGTCGACCTCGGTGAGGCAGAGCCGCTGAGCCCGGTCGAGCGCCTGGGCATAGATGCTGGCTCCACCTAATATATATATATCCTCGTCGTCGCCACAGTGGGCGAGTGCCTCGTCTATCGAGGCATAGGTGTCGCAGCCCGCAAACTCGGTGGCGGTGCGGCTCAGCACGATGTTGCGGCGGTTGGGCAGCGCGCCCTTGGGCAGCGACTCAAAGGTGTGACGCCCCATGATGATGGTGTGCCCCGTGGTGAGCGCCTTAAACCGTTTCAGGTCGTTGGGCAGCCAGTATATGAGTTTGTTGTCGATGCCTATGGCGCGGTTGCGTGCCACGGCGGCTATGATGTTGATGCGCATGTTTTCAGCGAGTGGTTATACCGACACCTGCGCGGCTATGTGTGGCCACGGGTCATAGTCGGTGAGTTGGAAATCTTCGTATTTGAAGTCAAAGAGACTCTTCACGTCGGGGTTCAGGTTCATCTTGGGCAGCGGTCGCGGTGTGCGTGTGAGCTGCAGACGGGCTTGCTCTATGTGGTTCAGATAGAGATGCGTGTCGCCGGTGGTGTGGATGAAGTCGCCGGCACGCAGTCCGGTCACCTGCGCCATCATCTGGAGCAGCAGCGCATACGAGGCGATGTTGAACGGCACACCCAGGAAGGTGTCGGCAGAGCGCTGGTAGAGCTGCAGACTCAGTCGGTCGTCAGCCACATAGAACTGGAAGAGGCAGTGACAGGGTGGGAGCGCCATCTCGTCGACCTCGGCGGGGTTCCAGGCCGACACAATCATGCGGCGCGAGTCGGGGTGAGTCTTCAGCGTGTCTATCACCTGCTGTATCTGGTCTATGGTGCCGCCGTTGTAGTCGGGCCACGAGCGCCATTGGTGTCCGTACACGGGGCCTAATTCTCCGTCTTCGTCGGCCCATTCGTTCCAAATCCTTACACCATGTTCCTGCAGATAGCGCACGTTGGTGTCACCGCGCAGGAACCACAGCAGTTCATAGATGATAGACTTGAGGTGCAGCTTCTTGGTGGTAAGAAGCGGGAAACCCTCTTCGAGATTGAACCGCATCTGATGGCCGAAGACACTCTTGGTGCCCGTACCTGTGCGGTCGGTCTTGGTGGCTCCTTCGGTAAGGATGCGGTCAAGCAGATTGAGATATTGTTTCATATATTGAGTATTGTCGGTATTTGTTCGGGCAGATGGGTGCTCTTGATACGCCATTCCTGGGGATAGAGGTTGTTGGCGCGGTTGCCCAGGTTCTTGGCAAATCCCAAGGGTATGCCGTGGTAGGTGATGAGCACGATGCCGCGCGGCGTGGCGGCGTCGAGCGTTATCGCTTCTTTGCGCAGATAGGCTATGGCTTGCCCGTATCCGACCTCTGCCTGTGCAAAGGCCGAGCGGTTGAGTGCGGTCGAGAGTGCCAGCGACTGGTGGGGCACCACGTCTTTGCCCTTGACGGTGCCCAAGGTGATGCCGGCGTGCAGCAGATGCAGCGACTTCTCAGCGGCGCGATACTGTGCGAGCCACCATGTGGGGATGGCGCTCAGCGTGTCGCCCCTCTCGCAGAGGGTGAAGTGGTCGCTGCCGTTTATCCACGCCCCCACGTCGGTGCGCGGTCGCGTCTTGGTGGGCTTGCCGCTGTCCTTGGCACGGCGCTCAGCCAGCACGGTGTCGTCGCTCTTGCGCAGCACAGCCATGCACAGCCCTTCGCTGCGCGAGCGGCCGGGGATGAAGCGATACAGACTGTCTTCGCCCTTGAGCGCACCGGTGATGTTCCATTCCTCGCTGATGTCGATGTCCAGCACATCGGCTCCCAGTCCGCGTATCCATGCGATGTTGTCCTCGTTTTCCTGTTCGTTGAACGTGCAGGTCGAGTAGACCAGTATACCACCAGGCCGCAGACAGGGCCAGATGTCTTCGATGATTTCGCGTTGCAGCCGGTAGCAGTTTTCCACGTTCTGCCGACTCCATTCGGCTATGGCGCCGGCGTCCTTGCGGAACATGCCTTCGCCCGAGCAGGGTACGTCGGCGACAATCAGGTCGAAGAGCAGCCCCGCTTTGCGGAAGTCGCGCGGGTAGTTGTTGGTGACCATCACGTCGGGGTGTCCGTACTTCTGTATGTTTTCGCTCAGTATCTGGGCGCGTTGGCGTATGGGCTCGTTGCATATCAGCAGACTGCCCTGGGGCAGCACCCCGCGCGCCGTGGTCGACTTACCGCCGGGCGCAGCACACAGGTCGAGCGCTGTCACTGGCCGGTCGATGACCCGCGACAGCACATGGTGCAGAAACATTGACGCCGATTCCTGCACATAGTAACAACCGGCATGAAGCAGCGGGTCGAAGGTGAAATTGGGACGCGACTCGAGCCAGTAGCCACCGTTGCACCAGGGCACGGGCGTGACTTGGCCCACAGGGCGGCCATCGGTCTTGAAGGGGTTGAGGCGCAGGCTTACCGAGGGTTCATCGTTGAGCCCGCCAACGAGCGTTTCGTAAAGCGCATCGCCCATCAACAGCCGCGTGGAGTCCGCAAATTCTTTAGGTATATCTATCATCTTCACGCTATTAACTTTGCAAAAGTAGGTTTTTTTTAGTTATTTTGCAACTAATTGGCGTCTCAATGCGTCTAATGGATAGAAAAAAACAAAACGAAGAAGATATGAAACGATTTATTCTGACACTTACAGTCATGCTGGCTTGCATCGCCATGAGCGTCGATGCCGCCCCACACCACCGCAACCACCTCGACGACGCTGTGGTGGCCGATACTGCCCACACCGGCATCGAGGCCTACTCCGACACCGCCTCCTGGGATGCTGCCGTCGCTGCCGACTCCACCGACTACGCCTCCACTTCGTATATGGACGACGACCTGGACGATTTCGGCTCGTTTGTCGATTTCTGCAAGCCCCTCTTCGGCATGGGGGGCATTGCCATTGCCGTGATAGTATGCCTGTTAGTGCTGCTCTTCCTGGCAGCGCCTCTTATAGCCGTCATCCTCATCGTCCGCCATCTCATCAAGCAGCGCAACGACCGCATAGCGCTTGCCGAGAAGGCACTGGAGCACGGCCAGCCTATACCCTCACAACTCTGCGAGCAGGCTCTCGATACCAACGAGACCCTCTGGCGCAAGGGCATACGCAACGTGTCGATAGGCGTGGGCATGATAGTGATGTTCTACATCTGGAGCTCGAGCATGCTCATGGGCATCGGCGCCCTGGTGGCATGCTATGGCGTGGGCCAGCTGGTCATCGTGCGCACCACGGGTGGTCGCCACACCGAAGCACCACACGACGAGGAGAGCGACAACCAGTAACCACATTATTATATATAGATAGAGCGACGTGAGAAATCTCGAAGACATAGCATGGATTACCCAGGCGGCGATATTCCACAACCGGGCAGCCTTCGGGCGGCTGGTTGAGAAATACCAGGCCCAGGTGCGTCGCTTCTTTCTCAGCCAGACGCTGGGCAACACCCAGTTGAGCGACGACCTGGCCCAAGACACCTTCGTCAAAGCCTACCTCAACATCTCCCGCTTTCGTGGAGAGGCGTCGTTCAGCACGTGGCTGTTTCGCATAGCATACAATGTGTACTACGACCACGTGAAGACGCAGCACCCGACAGACTCTCTGGAAACGCCCGCGGTGATGGGGCGCAGTGGGAGAGACACCGACAGTGGACTGCAGATGGACTTGCGCCATGCGCTGGCGCTCCTTACCGACGCCGAGCGCACCTGCGTGGTGCTCCAGCTGATGGAGGGACAGAGCATAGACCACATCACCATGGTTACGGGTATGCGCGAGGGCACTGTCAAGTCGCATCTCTCGCGTGGAAAGAAGAAAATGGCCGATTATTTAAGACATAATGGATATGACAGACAATGATGACAGACTGATAGCACAGTTTATGACCGAGCACAAGCCCCAGGTGGCCGATATGGGTTTCACCCGTCGCGTGATGCGCCACTTGCCGCAGCACACCGACCGTCTTAATCGTTATTGGACGCTCTTCTGCTTCGCCATAGGGGCGCTGGCGGTGGCGATGATGGGGTCGCTGCCCCGACTGGGTTCGCTGCTCATGGGAGTCATGGGCGACTTGGTGGGCGTGGTGGCTGTCAACGACTGCGTGCGCCCCTCGACACTCCTTACGGTGGTCGTGGCGATAACCGCCATCAGCATCATTACCATCAGCCGCACTCCTGTGCATCATCGCCGATAGCCGTCCGCGGGCGGGGACTGTGGCTGCGCGCCGCGCCTGCATACTGCCGGGCAGAGGGTTCGTTGTACATTCACTTGTGGATGTACAGCGAACCCTCTTTGGTACATCCATGACGGTGGTCGTGGCTCACGTTGTTGCGCAGCGTGTGGATGCGGTGATGCTCATTGGTTTCATCCTTGTGCTTGCCATCATTGCTGGCTCGTAACGTAAGGCACGAGCCCACGTGGCTTATGATACGAGCCCACGTTTCTTCCGTCACGAGCCCTCGTGCCTTCCGTTACGAGCCGATAGAGATGGTCAGCACGTTGGTAAAGGTGGTCTCGGCGCCGCCCAAGATATGCTCGGCATCGCCCAAGATATGCCCGGCGCCGCTCTTTGTACACTCTGTATCGTTATCGTTACTCACAGCATGGCTGCCCTGGGTGCCAGTTTTCCCCACGGTCTGCAGACGACAAAGCCCTGACTCTTGCGAGCCAGGGCTTTGTCGTCTGTGGGAAAAAGAGGTTATGCTATAGGGTGATGAGGTTATGCTATGGAGTGATGAGGTTATGCTGTGGAGTGATGAGGCTATGCGCCTGCAGTGTGGGCATGGTGGTGTGGGGCTACTCGATGATGATGTTCAGCCCGTCGTCGCCCTCGTGCTTGTCGGTGGTGGCAGGCTTGGGTCTCTTCTTGAGTTTGCCGTGCTCGTCGAACAGTCCGTAGGTGGTGCGCAGCACGATAAACTCGGTGCGGCGGTTCAGCTGGTTGGCTATCTCCTGCTTGTCCTTGTCCAGATGGCTGATAAACTCTTCGGTCAGCACGTCGCCCTCCTTGAGCCACGTGAGCCGCTCGGTGAGCTTGCGCCGTATGGTCTTGGGCTTCTCCTTGCCGTAGCCCACGGGCGTGAGCCGGTCGCGGGCTATGCCCTTGGCGGTGAGATAGTCGACCACAGCCTCGGCGCGGCGCTGCGAGAGCCGCTTGTTGTACTCGGCGCTGCCCTTGTAGTCGCAGTGGGCGCTCAGCTCGATGGTCACATTGCCGTTTTCGTTGAGCAGCGTCACCAGTTCGTCGAGCGCCTTGGTCGACTCGGGGCGCAGCGTGGCCTTGTCGAAGTCGTAGAAGATGTTGTCTATCAGCACCGGTGCGGTGATAGATACCAGCGGGAACTGCAGCACCGTCTCTTCCGACTCTTCGGTGGGCTGCACGGTGAGCTCTTCCTTATGGTTGAGGAAGCCCTTGCAGGTGGCGAGCATCACATAGCTCACTCCGGGCTTGACCACCTGGGTGAACGAGCCGTCGCTCTTGAGCGTCAGTCGGCGGTTGGTGCCGTCGTTGCCTACCATGTAGACCTCGGCCTGCGGCAGTTCGTATCCCTCGGCCTCGTAGACCCATCCCTTGACGGTGTTGACCACCTCGGGGTTCTCAAACGCGTATATATGGTCCCATCCGCGGCCGTCGCCACGGTTGGACGAGAAGTAGCCCCGGTTGTGGGGTCCCTCAAAGGTCATGCCGAAGTCATCGCCGTGGGAGTTGAGCGGGTAGCCGGGGTGGTAGAGCTGGTAGCGGCCCTGCTTGTTGACCTTGGCGATGAAGATATCCAGTCCTCCCAGTCCGGGATGGCCGTTGCTCGAGAAGTAGAGGTCGCCGTTGGGGCGGAAGGTGGGAAACATCTCGTCGCCGGGGGTATTGATGGGCTCGCCCAGGTTTTCCACGCCGCCCAGTCCGACCGATGTGATGCGCACGCGCCAGATGTCCATGCCTCCCTTGCCACCAGGCATGTCGGAGACAAAGTACAGCCACTCGCCGTCGGGCGATATGGCGGGGTGGGCATAGCTCGACAGCGTGTCGCGGGTGAGCTCCAGCTTGGTGGGCTTGCTCCATGCGGCGTCGCTGCGGTTGGAGGTGACTATCTCTGCATATCGGGGCGACGAGGGGTCGGTCACACACTGGGTGAGATACATCTCACGGCCGTCGGGGCTGATGCAGCACGCTCCCTCGTCGTAGGCGGTGTTGAGGCCGCCGCTCACGGGCTCGGGCTTGGACCACTTGCCCTTGTCGTCCTTGACCGAGACGAAGATGTCGGCATTCTTGGTGCCCGTGATGCCACTCAGCTCGTCGCCCTCGGCCTCGTTGCGCGTCGAGGAGAAGTAGAGGTGGTCCAGGGCGTCGCCTGCCAGCACCGGGCTGTAGTCGGCCCGTCGCGAGTTGAAGACATCCATCCTCTTGACCTTGTATCGCGAGCCCGCCTGCTTGATGGTGGGTGCGTTGAGCGCCGACTGCAGTCCGCTCTTGGCCAGCTCGTTGTCGGGCATCGAGTCGAGCACTGTCCTGAACATGTCGGCAGCCTCCTTGTACGACGCACTCTTGAGCAGCTGTCGGCCATAAGCCAGACGGTCTTCGAGCCCAGCCTGTCCGTATCTGAGGGCATTGGCGTAGGCAGAGTTGGCTCGCTGCGACTGGTTGATGCGCTCATAGCAGCGCGCCATCTTGAGCGCCACCTTGCCGCGCTGCTCCCGCTCCTTGGGCGAGAGCTGTCGGTAAGCCTTGCGATACTGCACGGCGGCATCATAGTATTCGCCCAGTGCCTGGTGCTTGTCGCCTTTGCGCACGGCACGCTCGGCACCACAGCCGCTCAAGGAGAGCAGCGTAGCGACAAGGATGAGAGTATATAATAGGTGTTTCATCTTTGAGTCTTTTACAAAGATAACGCCGGAATTGGCGATTTATTGCCCCAGGGTCAGTCTATTCCTAACCAGTAGCGGCTCCAGGGCAGGCGACCGAGGCACCATACTGCGGCATAAGTGGTGGCGGTGGTGCTGAGGGCTATCATCGGCACCAGGGCAGCCACGGGCGCAGCTCCGTCGTAGAGGTCGTGGAAGGCGTTGAGTATCATGATGTGTGCCAGATACATGGCGTAGCTGCACGTAGATACCGAGATGACCAGCCGGCCTATGGTCGAGGTGGCGCTGAGGCGTACGCGGCTTAACGCGCCAAAGGTGCCGAGCGTCATCATCATCACGTTGACGGAGCAGAAGTCCCATGGCACCTCAAGCTCTACGGCATCCTGGGCAAAGGAGTCGAAGTAGAGGAAGGTCTGGGCAGTAAACAGATAGCCCACCACCAGCAGTGCCATCGACACCGACAGCCGCGGACATCCGTAGCGTCGCAGATAGTGGCCCAGGACGAAGTAGCCGCCGAAGCCGGTGTAATAGTAGAACGCCGGGGTGACGTTCCACGACGCCTCGCCCCACAGCGCGATGCCTGCATGGTGCAGATAGGGCAGCAGGGTGGTAAGCATCCACAGCGCCAGATAGCCCTGGAGTTCGCGCTTGCCACACTGGCGCAGCCAGGGCGAAACGATGGGTGCCAGCAGATACACGCCGATGAGCATGTAGATATACCAGAGATGGCCTACCTCGACTCCGTAGTTGAGCGGGATGCGGCACACGCTGGCGATGCAGGTGTCGATGCCGTCGCCGCTACGCAGCATGAAGTAGACGGCATAGGCCACGCACCAGAACACCCACGGGAAGAGGATGCGGGTGAAGCGGCGGCGGAAGAAGGTGGCGGTAGAGGTGGAGACGGGCAGCAGCAGATAGCCCGAAATCATTACAAAAAGCGGCACACAGATGCGTGCCACGCTGTTCATCCATGTCAGCAGCGGGATGTTGGCATGGATGACGCTCAGGTTGTCTCCGATGTAGTAATACTCGCTGGCATGCTGCCACAGCACCAGCACGATGGCGACCACTCTGATGAGGTCGAGCGCCACATTGCGCGTAGGTTTGCAGGTAGAGGTCATTATTGTGTCTTGTTGTCGTTGTTGAGAGGCTGTCGCCAGTCACATCCCTCGCGCCAGCGGCTGCAACCATAGGCGGTCTTGCCCTTGATGATGGTGCCCTGGCCACACTTGGGGCAGGGGCGGCCCACCATGGGGTCGGCGGGCTGTGCGTCGGGTGCAGGTGTGACGGGCTTGGGGGTAGAGTCGGCGGCATTGGGTTTGGCGTCGGCGGGCTTGGCTGCCGGCTTGCGGGGTGCGGTCTTGCGCTTGGCTGGTTTCTTCTTGAGGTCCTCGTCGGTGGTCACGGTGACACGCCGGTTGGAGTTGTCGCGCAGCACGTCGTTGACGATGTCGGTGATTTGCACCTTGAGTTCGTTGACAAACTGCGAGGCGTCGTACTTCTTGTGCTCTATGTCGCGCAGCTTCTTCTCCCAGATACCCGTGAGCTCGCAGCTGGTGAGCAGCCGCTCGTGTATCATGTCTATCAGCTGTATGCCGGTGGGCGTGGCTATGAGGTTCTTGCGCTCGCGGCGTATGTAGTGGCGCTTGAAGAGCGTCTCGATGATGCCGGCTCGCGACGACGGGCGTCCGATGCCGTTCTCCTTGAGCGCGGCGCGCAGTTCCTCGTTGTCCACAAACTTGCCTGCCGTCTCCATGGCTCTCAGGAGCGTGGCTTCGGTGTATGGCTTGGGTGGCGTGGTCTGCTTCTCGGTAAGAGTAGGCGTGTGGGGACCCTCTTCGCCCTTGACAAAGGCTTCGAGCGTGCGCTCTTCGTCGTCTTTCTCGGCCTCGTCGTCCTTATGGGTGTCTCGGGCATAGACCTGACGCCATCCGGGGTCAAGAATTTCCTTTCCAGACACCTTGAAGTCTATCTTGTCTACGGCTCCCGTCACCGTGGTGGTGGCGAAGGCGCAGTCGGGGTAGAAGGCGGCGATGAAGCGGCGCACGATGAGGTCGTAGACATTGTGCTCGAGGTCGGTGAGTCCTCTCGCCTCCTGTCCGGTGGGAATGATGGCGTGGTGGTCGGTCACCTTGGAGGTGTCGAAGATACGCTTGGGCTTGATGAGGGGCTTCCCGGCTATCGGTCGCATCAGTTCGTGATAGCTCTTGAGCCCGTTCATGATGCCTGGACACTTGGGATAGATGTCGTCGGAGAGGAATTGGGTGTCGACACGAGGGTAAGTAGTGAGCTTCTTCTCATAGAGAGACTGGATAATGTTAAGCGTCATCTCGGCAGAGTAACTGAACTTCTTGTTGCAGTCTACCTGGAGCGAGGTGAGGTCGTAGAGGTGGGGTGGGGCTTCGGTTCCCTTCTTCTTCTGCACGCCTGTCACTCTGAAGGGTTTGCCCTCGATGGTGGCAAAGGCCTGCTCGCCCTCTTCGCGGGAGGTGAACTTGCCCTGTGTCGCTGTAAACTGAGTGTTGCGATATATCGTCGCCAGTACCCAATATGGTTCGGGTTTGAACTGGTCTATCTCCTTCTGTCGGTTAACGATAAGTGCCAGCGTGGGAGTCTGCACTCGGCCGATGCTCAGCACCTGTCGGTTCTGTCCATACTTGAGCGTATAGAGTCGGGTGGCGTTCATACCCAGCAGCCAGTCGCCCACGGCTCGCGAGAGTCCGGCCAGGTAGAGCGAGTTGTAATCTTCCTGCTCGCGCAACTTGGCAAAGCCTTCGCGTATGGCCTCGTCGGTCATCGACGATATCCACAGTCGCTTGACGGGGCAGGTGGCCCTTGCCATCTGCATCACCCACCGCTGTATGAGCTCACCCTCCTGTCCGGCGTCACCGCAGTTGACGATGCTGTCGGCCTGGGTCATGAGTTTCTGGATGACTGCAAACTGCTTCTTGATGCCCTGATCGTCTATGAGCTTGATGCCGAATCGTGGCGGAATCATGGGTAGCGCGGCAAGGCTCCAGTGCTTCCAGTTCTCGGCGTAGTCGTTGGGCTCCTTGAGGCAGCACAGGTGGCCGAAGGTCCACGTCACCTGATATCCGTTGCCCTCCATGTATCCGTCGCGCGCCGAGGTGGCGCCGATGATGCGGGCAATGTCTTTGGCCACACTGGGTTTCTCTGCTATACAAACTATCATCTGTCTTGTCCTTAATCTTTGCTGTGGTTGCAAAGTTACTAATTAATGGCGAAACGGACAACTTACTGCCCTTTTCTCTTTCCTGTGCATCAATAATATATACAAAAAAGCTGGAGGTACTCTCCTGCTTGGTGAGAGTAATCTCCAGCTTTGCAGAGGCATCCTCCAGCGTCGGGGAGATGTCCTCTGTATGTGTAGATGCAGTGGCGGTGACGGCAGTGGCTCAGGCGCGTTTCCACTTGAGCCGCAGGCTGTTGAGTACCACGCTCACGCTGCTCATAGCCATCAGTGCGCTTGCCCACATGGGCGTAATCTGGAAGTCGGTGACGGCGTAGAGGGCTCCGGCGGCAAGGGGGATGCAGACGAGATTGTAGATGAACGCCCAGAAGAGGTTCTGGCGAATCATGCCTACCGTCTGGCGCGACAGACTGAAGGATTCGGCTATGCGGCGCAGGTCGTTGCCCATGAGGGTGACCTGTGCCACGTCCATCGCTACATCGGTGCCACGGCCCATGGCTATGCCCACATCGGCGGCTGCCAATGCCTGACTGTCGTTGATGCCGTCGCCCACCATCGCCACATGCCTGCCCTCGGCCTGCAGATGAGCCACCATGTCCTGCTTGTCCTGCGGCATGACGCGGCTGCGCCAATGGTCTATGCCAGCCTGCTTGGCCCAGTAGGCGACAGCCTCGTCGCGGTCGCCGCTCATCATGTAGATGTCTATACCCTGACTCTTGAGTTGCGCGATGGCCTCGCGGGCGTGGGGCTTCAGACTCTCGCGTCGGCTTACGTCGTCGCTGTCGGCGGCATCGGCGGCAGGGAGAGTGAGGGTGCCCGTCTTGTCGATGACGATGGCATCGATGTGGCGCATGGTCTCGAGCGCGGTGGCGTCCTTGATGAGTATGCCCATGCGCGCTGCACGCCCTATGCCCACCATGAGTGCTGTGGGGGTGGCGAGTCCCATGGCGCAGGGACAGGCGATGACCAGCACCGACACCGCCGACATGACGGCTCGGGGCAGCTGGCTCATGCCGCCGACCGCGAGCCACACCATGAGGGTGAGCGCCGAGAGGGCAAGTACCGTGGGCACGAAGATGGCGGCTATCCTGTCGACCACTCGCTGTACGGGAGCCTTGGAGCCCTGGGCCTGCTGCACCATGCGGATAATCTGTGCCAGCATGGTCTTGCTGCCTACCTCGCGGGCGGTGAAGCGCAAGGCGCTGCTGACGACGATGGTGCCCGCCAGCACGCGGTCGCCGGCATGCTTGACTACTGCCTGGGGCTCACCGCTTATCATGCTCTCGTCTATCGTCGCTATGGTGTCGCCCCAAGCGGCGACCACGCCGTCGACAGCCACTTTCTCTCCGGCTCTCACCTCGACGCAGTCGCCGGGTTGCACAGCCGCGAGAGGCATCTCGACGAGAGCGTCGCCGCTCACCACGCGCGCTGTCTTGGGAGCCAGACCCATGAGCGAGCGTATGGCTGAGGCTGTGCTGTGCTTGGCGCGCTCCTCGAGCATGCGGCCCGTGAGCACGAAGGTGAGTATCATGACTGTGGCATCATAGTAGGTGTGCCACTCCATGCCCGAGGCAGTCCACACGTCGCCCCAGAAGGTGTTGAAAAAACTGAAGCCAAAGCTGATAATCGTGCTCATCGCCACGAGGGTGTCCATGTTGGCTGTGGCATGCAGCGTCTGCCGCCATGCCGAGCGATAGATGTCGCGTCCGCACCACACCATAGCCGCCAGAGCTATCAGCATGGATAGCTGGTTGGCTGCATCGGCGCTGCCCGTCTCTATCCACCCCATGCCTATGGCCATGCAGAGCAGCGAGAGCAGCCACGCCACCGCCACCTTGCGTCTCAGACGCTGATACTGCCGTCGCTCGATGGCTTCTACGTTGCGGTCTTGCTCTATCACCAGGTCGTAGCCCGCCTGGGCCAACCGCTCCTTCATCGCCTGGGGCGAGGTGAGGCGCTCGTCGTAGGTCACTGTCACGGTGCGGGCGGCGAGATTGACGCTGGCTGTCGTCACGCCCTCTATGCGCGAGAGGGTGCGCTCTACGGTGCCGGCACATCCGGCACACATCATGCCGAGTACGGCTATCGTGCGTGTAGTCATATCCTTATACCTTATTATATATATGTTATTACCTTATTATATATATAGGGTCGACGCCAAACACCATGAGGGTGACAGCGACGACGATGGGTGCAAAGTTACACAACTCTGCGCAGAATGCAAACGGTTGGGACTGGAAATCAGAGGTCAGTGCCACACTTCGCGCCATGACTCCCTATGCCACAGGTGATGTAGCCAGGCGTAGGGACGGCGTTGCTGCGGGTAGTGCGGGTTGTACTGGTTGGCGTAAGCCTCGCGCTCAAAGGCGAGGTTGGCATAGCTCTTGTAGCCGTCACGGCAATAGGCCAGACGGAGCAGCCACTCGACGGCATACCACAGGTAGAAAAAAATGTAGAGCATCTCGCGCTGCTGCAGGGTGTGTATATACTCGTGACGGGCACTGACACTATTCAGCGGACCTTTGGCGAAAACGACGCCAAAGAGGTTGATGGCATAGAAACTCTTACCTAAAGGCAGGTGGTTGACACAATATACTCTCATGACAATAACTTTAGCCTTGCGGCGCAATACACATTCATTGAATACACTGCTGCAAATGTATTACTTTTTTGTGAAACCGCTCCATTTTTCCCCCTCTTTTTTTCTATCCATCATTACTTTTATCGTGTCGGGGAATGGGGTGGGCGTGGCGGCCATCATCGCTGTGACGACGAAGATGGCGGCCGCGATGTGTGCAAGAGTGTTAAATTTATCGTTAAACGATAATAAAACTGGAGTTTTGCTTGGTGGTTACAGAGATAATCTCTACCTTTGTCATATCGTTATTCGATAAATAATATGCAATTAACAATAAGTTATTAATAATTATCAAGAAAACAGATGAAACGTAAGTTCAACTTCTATTGTATTCTGCTGTTGATAGCCGTGGCTTTCTCTCTCTTCACGGCTGCCCAGCACTTTGTCGAAGGTTTTAACAGCGGTTATGCCGACGCCACCCTTGAGTTTCAGGACCGTGCCACGGGCAAGACCTGCAAACCCTATATTCTGGACTTGCGTTCGCACAACCCGGCACGCCGCGAACTGGCGATGACCAACACGATGACTGGCAATACCGACTCTCTGCGCGTGAGCAAGGTGACCGCTTGGGTGGTCGCCGAAGGCACGGGTAGCACGCCGGTGCTGGTCACCATAGGCAATATGCTGGTGCTGCTGGCGATGTCGGGTTGTTGTTTAGCTTTCTGGGTAGTCTTCATCCGGTTGGTGCTTGCCGTAAACCGAGGTGAAGACTTCGGCGAGTCTGCCACTCGTCGGCTGCGGCTGATGGGTTGGTACATCATAGCCATCTATCTGGGCGAATGGCTGTTGCTGGCCTTTGACACTACTCCCGCCGTGGCCTATGCCGGCTACGACGTGAGCCTCCACAGCGAGATAGACAGTATGCTGCTCGTCATAGGGTTGGGCTTGCTCATGGTGAGCCAGCTCTTTGCCGTGGGCCAGAAGATGAAAGAAGAAAACGACCTTACCATATAAACAGTACCAATCATGGCAATCATAGTAAATGTAGACGTGATGATGGCCCGGCGCAAGATGTCGTCGGGCGAGTTGGCCGAGCGGGTGGGTATCACTCCCGCCAACCTCTCGGTACTCAAGACGGGCAAGGCCAAAGCCATACGCTTCACCACCCTTGAAGCCATTTGTCAGGCTCTCGACTGCCAGCCCGGCGATATACTCGAATATCGTGCCGACGATGACGGTCAGCATGCCCCTTGAGGTCAAGTCAGGTGAAGTGTTCACCAGTTGGCAGCCGGCAGTTGGCTCAAGGGCTTTTCTCACCACGCCGACCACCCCGTTAACCATCATTTCCGCCAACTGAGGAAGCGAAATTGCGCCAACTGAGGAAGTGAAAATGCGCCAACAGAGGAAATAAAAATGCGCCAACTGAGGAAATAACAGAAAAAAGATGTATATTTGCAACTGTAAATCAAATCATTTGAAGATATGGAGTACAAACATAGAATCGCAGACCAAATGCTTGCCAAGAAGTTGGCAAGCAAAGGAGCCATATTGATAGAAGGTCCCAAGTGGTGCGGGAAGACCACTACCGCCGAACAGCAGGCAAACAGCATCTTGTATATGGATAATCCTACGTCGTTGGCAACCAATCTGGAGATGGCGGAGATTGACGCTTCCGTGTTGCTGGATGGCGATACTCCGAGACTGATTGACGAGTGGCAGTTGGCGCCGAAGCTGTGGGATGCCATAAGGTTTGAGATTGACCATAGGCGCGAGGTTGGGCAATTTGTCTTGACAGGTTCTGCCGTTCCCGCGGAAGAAAAAGAGATACACCACTCTGGCACAGGACGGTTCAGCTGGTTGACCATGCGCCCAATGAGCCTCTATGAGTCAGGAGAGTCAAATGGCGGTGTTAGCTTGGCTCATCTGTTTGGAACTCCTGAAAAAATCGTCGCCGTAAACAAGCTGAAGATAGATGACATTGCCTTCTTGATTTGCCGCGGTGGCTGGCCCTTCGCATGCAATTTGCAAGGCGAGGCTGCCCTGGCGCAAGCGTTCGATTATGTGGACGCCATTATCAAAAAAGATATTTCCCGAGTGGATGGAGTTAACCGCAATAGTACGACAACGAGGCTGCTTTTGCGTTCATACGCCCGTAACCAAGGTTCGCAGGCAACCATCGGAACTATAGTGGCAGACATGATGACCAATGATGAAAATGAAATAAGCGTAAAGACGGCAGGCGGTTATTTGGAGGCATTGCGAAAGATATTTGTCATAGAGGACTCTGAGGCTTGGAACCCCAACCTCCGCTCAAAGACAGTCATCCGCACGGCCAACACCCGATACTTCATAGACTCTTCGATAGGCACCGCAGTATTGGGACTTGGTCCAAATGACCTTATTGGCGACCTCAACACTATGGGGCTCTTCTTTGAGACCCTGTGTATCCGTGACTTGCGGGTATTTGCAGATGCGCTGGATGGTGCGGTGTATCATTATCGAGACAAGAACGGGCTGGAATGTGACGCCGTGATACATCTCCGTAATGGAAAATACGGACTTGTTGAGGTTAAGCTGGGTGGTGACAGGCTCGTCAATGAAGGTGCTGCCAATCTGTTGACTCTTAAGGAAAAAATAAATACAGAAAAGATGAACGAGCCCTCCTTCATGATGGTGCTTACAGGTACAGGCGATTATGCCTATCGAAGAAAAGATGGCGTATTCGTAGTTCCCATTGGATGTCTGAAAGACTGAAGCAGACAAGAAAACAATCTCATAAAGGCCCACCCTGACGAGGATAGCCTCTACCATCATCGTGGCACTCTGGACGGAAACAATTAATCAACAAAATAACCCTACAAATGAAAATTAAAATGTTAATCGCGGCACTCGCCATCTCAGGTATGACCTCTGCCCAAACACTCAAAAGCGGCATTGACAAGGCCAACATGAACCTTGAAGTCAAGCCCGGTGAAGATTTCTACCAGTTTGCTGCCGGCGGCTGGCTCAAGAGCCATCCACTCGACGCCGTACACCCCATGAACGGTTCGTTTACCGATTTGGACGAGCAGAACAACGACCGCATACGCGACCTCGTGAAGGAGTATGCCGAGAAGCACATGCCCCAGGGCACAGTGGGCCAGAAGATTGGTTCGCTTTACCGTATGTATATGGATACGGTGGCTCGCAACCGTATGGGCTACGAGCCCATCAAGCCCGCCCTCGCCAAGGTGGCTGCCATCAAGAACCGCAAGCAGTGTGAGCGCGTGATGTACGAGCTGGGTGCCAAGGGCTACGGCACCATGCTCTTCGGCTTCGGACTGGGTCAGGACGCCATCAACTCTGACCAGTACATCTTCGGTGCCAACCAGGGTGGCATCGGTCTTGACCCCGAATACTATACCCAGCCCAATGAGCAGCAGAAGGCAGTGGTGGCCGCCTACAAGAGTCTGATGAAAGACCTCTTCAAGATGGTGGGCAACAGCGAGGCCATGGCTGAGAAGAAGATGCAGGCAGCCTTCGCCATCGAAGACCAGATAGCCCGCCAGAGCTACGACCAGGTGAAGAGCCGCGACCCTCAGGCCAATATCCACAAGATGAGCTGGAAGGACTTGCTGCGCGACTATCCCGGCATCGACTGGAAGCAGCTCTGTCTGGCTTATGGCTATCCTTCCGACATTGACTCTGTCGATGTGGGTCAGCCCGAGCCCATCCACGAGGTAGAGAAGATACTCGCCACCGCCGACCTCTTCGCCCTCAAGGCCACTCTTGAGGCCAGCGTCATCAGTTCGTCTGTGAGCCTGCTCTCCGACGACTTCGTCAACCGCCGTTTCGAATACACCAAGGCCGTCTATGGCGTCAAGGAGCAGCAGCCCCGCTGGAAGCGCGGACTGGGATTTGTCCAGGGACTCATGGGCGAGTCTATCGGCAAGCTCTATGTCGCCAAGTACTTCCCCGAGAGCAGCAAGCAGAGAGTGGTCGAGATGGTACACAACCTGCAGGACGCCTTCGCCCAGCGCATCGGCGAGAACACATGGATGACCGATGCCACCAAGGCCAAGGCCATAGAGAAGCTGCGCAGTATGCGTATCAATATAGGTTATCCCGACAAGTGGCAGAACATGGAAGAGTACGTGCAGATAGACGAGAGCAAGAGCCTGCGCGCCAACTACGACGAGATTATCCCCGCCCTGCGCCGCCGCAGTCTGGAGAAGAAGTGGCGCAAGCCTGTCGACAAGACTGTTTTCGCCTGCAATCCCCAGATGGTCAACGCCTTCTATGCCCCAACCTTCAACAGTATCAACTTCCCGGCAGCCATCCTCCAGGCTCCGTTCTTTGACGCCGAGGCCGACGACGCCGCCAACTATGGCGCCATAGGAGCCGTCATCGGCCACGAGATGAGCCACGGCTTCGACGACCAGGGCTGCCAGTTTGACAAGAACGGCAACCTGAACAACTGGTGGACCGACGAGGACAAGGCCAATTACAGCCAGCGCACTAAGGTGTTGGCCGACTGGTTTAGCGCACAGGAGGTACAGCCCGGTCTGAAGGTCAATGGCGAGAAGACCCTTGGCGAGAACATCGGCGACAACGGCGGTATCAACGTGGCATTCCGTGCCCTGCAGAACGTGATGGCCAAGCAGCCTCTGCCCGAGAAGGACGGCTACAGCGCAGCCCAGCGCTTCTTCCTCTCCTATGCCCGCATCTGGGCCAGCAATGTGGCTCCGCAGTTTGTGGCTTACCTCGTCAACAGCGACGTACACTCGCCCAACCATCTGCGTGTCAATGCCGCTCTGCCCCATATCGACGCCTGGTATGAGGCTTGGAACATCCAGCCCACCGACCGCCTCTATCTGGCTCCCGACAAGCGCGCCCACATCTGGTAATCACTCGGTGTGAACCGACCGCATAAGCATGGCTCCCGTCTGCCCCAAGAGAGGCAGCGGGAGCCTTTTGGGTAGCCACGGTGATGACGGCGCCGTCATCTACACCTTAAATTATAATAATAGGGGAAACCCTATTGCGATTTAGGGGAAAAACCATGGCGGTGACGGTGGAATTGGTTACTTTTGCAACCATAACAGCAACTAAAACCAGTGAAGGGAATGAGGAAACAATACGCAGCAATAGCCGCTTCGACGCTCCTGGTGATGAGCGGATGCGGCACCTACGCCGGACAGGGCGCCTATACCGGTGCCACCTTCGGCTCGATATTGGGTAGTGCCATCGGTGGCATCAGCGACGGACCGCGCGGTCACGACGTGGGTACCATCGTGGGCATGGCGGGTGGCGCCGTGCTGGGAGGCATCATAGGCAACGCCGCCGACCAGCAGCGACAGCAGGGCTATGACAACGGCGGATATGCCAGCCGTCGCCAGCGTCAGCGTGACTATGGCGACGACACCTATACCAGCCGTCAGCGTCGCCAGCGTCCACGCGCCCAGCAACCCGTGACCACCCAGCAGAGCGAAGCCGGATATGGCAGCGGTTTCGACGAGAACAACGGCGGCGACGACCGCATCGAGTTCACCCCCGGCGATGGCGGAAACAGCGAGAAGGGCACCAAACCCACGCAGGTGCTGCCTGGTTCGTCGAGCGTGGAGAATATCGCCGAGGGCATAACCTATACGCCGACGATAGAGATACGCAACGCCCGGTTTATAGACGCCAATGGCGACAACCGCATAAGCCGCAACGAGCTGTGCAAGGTGGTCTTTGAGGTCTACAACAACGGCCGTCAGACCATCTATGATGTACAGCCCATGGTGGTCGAAGCCACCGGCAACCGCCATATCTTCATCTCGCCCGGCGTGCATGTAGAGAAGATTGCCCCCGGATGTGGCATACGCTACACCGCACTGGTCAAGGCCGACAACCGCATCAAGGCCGGCAACGTGAAGTTGTGCATCTCGGTCATCGAGGGCAACAACCACAAGATATCCAAGGTCAACGAGTTTAATATCGCCACCTGCAAATAGACAGGAGGCCGAAATAACCACACGGCGTGCCCGGGACGTGAAGAGAAAAAACGTTCCGGGCATGTTGTTTTTCGTCCCTTTCGTTTGGGGATTGATGATTAAAGCCTTAACTTTGCATAACAATCTAAATTAAAGACGTAATGAACAAGAAAATCATCACTTTGCTGATACTGGTGGGACTGTTTATGACTGCGCTCACCGCCAGCGCCCAGGTGGCCTTTGACTGGCCCTACAAGACAGTGGATGGCACTATCGTCACCCAGGTTCCCGAACGTCCTGCCGGCCAGCAGCCCGCACTGGGACTCACCGCACCCAAACTCAAGGTGGTGCGCGTGGGATTTGTAGGACTGGGCATGCGCGGTCCCGACGCCGTGCGCCGCTTTACCCATATCAACGGCACCCAGGTGATGGCCCTCTGCGACCATGAGCGCGAGCGCGCCGACACCTGCAACACCATTCTGCGCGCCGCATCCATGCCCCCGGCAGATATATATTACGGTGAGGACGGATACAAGAAGTTGTGCGAGCGCAAGGACATCGACCTGGTGTATATCGCCACCGACTGGCTCCACCACTTTGTTGTGGCCAAGTATGCCATGGAGCATGGCAAGCACGTGGCCATCGAGGTGCCGTCGGCCATGAACCTGCGCGAGATATGGTCGCTCATCGACCTCAGCGAGAAGACCCGCCTGCACTGTATGATGCTTGAGAACTGCTGTTATGACTTCTTCGAGCTCAACAGCCTCAATATGGCGCAGCACGGAGTGTTCGGCGAGGTGCTCTATGTGCAGGGTGCCTATCGCCATGACCTCTCCCAGTTCTGGGATATGTACTGGAAGAAGGACGCCAATGACCGTCTGGGCTGGCGCTTGGACTTCAACCAGAAATTCCGGGGCGATGTATATGCCACCCACGGTCTGGGCCCCATCGCCCAGGTGCTGGATATACACCGCGGCGACCGCATGAAGACTCTCGTGGCTATGGATACCAAGTCGGTGAACGGCAAGGCGTGGGCAGAGAAGCTCTCGGGCAAGCCCTGCGAGAAGTTTGCCAACGGCGACCATACCACCACCCTCATCAGCACCGAGAATGGCAAGGTCATCGAGATACACCACAACACCATGACGCCCCAGCCCTACAACCGCATGTACCAGCTCACAGGTACCAAGGGCTTTGCCAACAAATATCCTACTGAGGGCTATGCGCTCTCGGGCGATGAGATGAAGAACAGTGGCGTGCGCCCGTCGGCCGACAATCTCTCGGGCCACTCCTATATGCCCGCCGCCGATCGCCGTGCACTCACCAAGAAATATGAGAGCCCCATCGTGACCCGCTATCTGGCTCAGGCCAAGAAGGTAGGCGGCCACGGAGGTATGGACTACATCATGGACAGCCGTCTGGTCTACTGTCTGCAGCACGGGCTGCCTTTCGACATGGATGTCTATGACCTGGGCGAATGGTGCTGTCTGGCAGAGCTCGGTTCGCTGTCGATGGACAATGGCAACAAGCCGGTAGAGGTACCCGACTTCACCCGCGGCCACTGGAACGATGTGAAAGGCTACCGCCACGCTTTTGCCACACCCGAAGAGGAGGCACAGGTAGATGCCGAGTCTGCCGCCTTCACCGAGAAGCTCAAGGCCAAAGGCGCCAAGTACTGGCAGAAGCACAGCAAGTAGATAACCGGGCGCAAGCCCCACGACGATAGCCACCGCAGCCAGAGGCTCAGGTAGCATAGCATTATCCGCAATGCCCATAGACAGGCATTGCGGATATTTTATTAGGCCCAACCGCCCGCCTCCAATTCTCCCGAAACCTCTGCCGACCGCAAATAACCTGACTTCGCGACCTGATATGGCCAAATCGTGGCCCGCAAAGAATAAATACCGTCACGCAATGACTAAATCCAACCTCGCAATCAATATGGAGTGGGTCATGGCATGCACAAACTGAGCCTTATGGAGCCCATGGATGGCCTCGAAATTGCAAAAACAGCCAAAATTGGTACAGAAAAACAATAAAAAGTTTGTTTACTGTACCAGTTTTGACTGTTTTGGATGAATAGCGCGACTGTCTCTTAGATGAAAGGAATGTATATAATCGCCCCCAAAGCCGCAGCGACAGCAATAAAGGCAAGCACCTCTGTCATGGGTGCTTGCCTTTATTGCTGCTGTGGTCTGGAGACTATGGATGCTCAGCCAGGTGCCGTCGCTGCCGTCGGCGGTGTGATGGCGGACGGGGCGGAGGCGTGGGGTAGCGGGCTGTTATTTCTTGGTCTTCACGCTGCCGTTCTTTCCCAGCACGAGGGTGGTGGCTTTCAGACTGCGCTTGGTATGGTCGAAGATGGTGGACGGATTGATGCGCACGCCACGGTACTTGACCTCGAAGTGCAGGTGCTCGGTGGTGGCCCGGCCCGTGCGCCCCGTGAGTCCGATGACGTCTCCGGCCTTGACCTTGTCTCCAGCCTTGACCAGGTTCTTGTACTGGTGGGAGTAGAGCGTCTCAAAACCGAAAGCGTGGCGGATGATGATGCAGTTGCCGTAGCCCGAGAAGGGGGCTGAGCGGGTGACGACGCCGTCGAAAGCAGCCACGATGTTGTCTTTGGGCTTGGTCTTGAGGTCTACGCCACTGTGGCGCCGTCTGCCGCCATAGGGGCTGATGACCTTGGCACCCGGGAGCGGGTAGGCCCAGTGCTCCTCCTCTATCTGGGTAAGGTCGAGCTCGAAGCTGCTGCTGTTTTCAAACGGGTTGGTTTCCTCGTCGGGGTCGAGGGTCAGTCCGCGCTTCTCGTTGCTCTCTCCGTCGATGTGGGTTATACGGATATTGGCGCCGCGCTTCTCGAACGCCAGCACCTGACGGTAGAGTCGGTGGTTGCGGGCATTGACGATGGTGGCGGGGTTGACGCGTGAGCCGTTGACCATGATGAAGAAGCGGCAGAGACCCTGCTCGCCGTCGTTGCCGATGATGGCGATGGTCTGTCCGGCCTTTACCGTCTGTCCGCTCTGCACCAGGTTCTGCGCATTGTTTTCATAGACAGTCTCCAGACCATTGTCGTGGCGTATCACGATGACATTGCCGTGGCGGTCCATCTTTCGCGCGAGTCGCACGCAGCCGTCAAACATGGCCTTGACGGCATCGCCCTTCTTGGAGGTGATTTCCAGTCGGTCTTCCTTGTCAGAGAGCGTAGCCTTGCCCACGGGCAGCGGGAAGCTGTAGGCTCGGTCGCCCATGCTGGTGAAGTCGATGCTGAAGGCTTTGCTCTTGTCAAAGAGTCCGGGGGTGCTGATGCTTATCTGCTGGGTTTCGGCTGGGGTGAACTTGATGTTGGCTGGGGTGGATGCCGACAGCAATGTAGCCAGCAGGACCCATGTCAGTGTATGCTTGATGTTCATATATATATAGGTAGACTTTTAGGAGTAAGGGTTAATGGTCGGGGTGCGGGATGTCATCGCATCAGAATGCCGGTGTAGATGCGTCCGGAGTCGATGCCGAGACGGCGCGCCGAGAAGTAGTCGTCGGCATGGTCGAAGGTACAGATGCCGGCATGGTGGATATGCTCGGGCGCCACGCCGCAACCGATGAGCTCCCGGATATTGATGCCGGGCAGGTCAAGGTGCCACTTGGTGTGCCACTCGGCGGTCTCGGTGAGGTCGAAGCCAGCCTGCACGAACTGGTCGTAGACCTCCTGTCCCACTTCAAAGTTGGCAAGCGAGATGCCTGGTCCTACCACGGCGCGCAGCCTGTCGGGAGTGGTGCCGTAGTGAAGCTGCATGGCCATGACTGCACGCTGGCAGATGCGCTGCAGGGTGCCGCGCCATCCGGCATGGATGGCGGCGGTGGCGCGGGCCACGGGGTCGTAGAGCAATACGGGGATGCAGTCGGCGGTGGAGACTCCGATGCACACGCCGGTCATCGAGGTCGTCACCATGTCTACTCCGTCGAGTATCTTGTCGCGCACGGCGTCGCTCATGTCGAGCAGTTCGGGCGCCACGGCGCGGTGCTCGATTCCGTGGACCTGGTGGGGGAGGACGATGTGGGAGGCGGGCAGTCCGAGCCTGTCGGCCAGCAGCTGGCGGTTGCGTGCCACGTGGTCGGCGCTGTCTCCGCAGTAGGGGTTGATGTTGAACGAGGCGTAGTTTGCCTCACTCACGCCGCCATGTCGGGTGGTGGAGAAGGCTGTGACCCCTTCGCCGAGGTCATAGCAGAGCAGACGGGGTTCAGTCTTGCTGGTCATCATAGTCCTCCTCGTCGTATTCGAAATCTTCCAGGTCTTCGATATCTTCGATGTCGTCTTCATCGACAAACTCGATATCCTCGCCCTCGTCGTGGAGCTCTTCGGCAAAGCGGCTCATATCCTTGTCGCGGTGCACCAGCGTGTCTTCGGCGGTGATGTCTGCCAGCTTGTTGCTCTCGCTGTTGAGCTCACGCCACAGGATATCCTTGAGCTCGGGCAGTCCCTTGCCGGTGACGGCAGAGATGAACACCACGGGGAGGTCGTCGGGCAGAGTCTCGCGCAGCATGTCGATGAGCTCGTCGTCGAGCAGGTCGCACTTGGTGACCGCCAGCACGCGGTGCTTGTCGAGCATCTCGGGGTTGAACTGCTGCAACTCCTTGAGCAGCACTTCATATTCGCGCTTGATATCGTCGGTGTCGCCAGGCACCATGAAGAGCAGCAGCGAGTTGCGCTCGATGTGGCGGAGGAAGCGCAGTCCCAGTCCCTTGCCCTCGCTGGCTCCCTCGATGATGCCGGGGATGTCGGCCATGACAAACGACTGGTGGTCATGATAGTCTACGATGCCCAATGAGGGCTCGAGGGTGGTAAAGGGATAGTTGGCTATCTTGGGCCGTGCGCTCGAAAGCGACGAGAGCAGGGTGGACTTTCCGGCGTTGGGCAGACCTACCAGTCCGACGTCGGCAAGCAACTTGAGCTCGAGGATGATGGTCATCTCCTCCATCGGTTCGCCCGGCTGTGCGTAGCGAGGAGCCTGGTTGGTGGCTGTGCGGAACTGGAAGTTGCCCAATCCGCCGCGTCCGCCCTTGAGCAGCAATACAGTCTGTCCGTCGTAGTTGACGTCGCACACGTATTTGCCCGTCTCGGCGTTGTAGACCACAGTGCCGCAGGGCACGTCGATATAGATGTCCTTACCATCGGTGCCGTGACACTTGTCGCGGCCACCATTGCCTCCATGTTCGGCAAATACGTGACGCTGGAACTTGAGGTGGAGCAGCGTCCAATAGTTGTGATTGCCACGGAGGTAGATGCTTCCTCCGCGTCCTCCATCGCCACCGTCGGGACCACCATTAGGGTTGTACTTCACGTGGCGCAGGTGCATACTGCCGCGTCCGCCCTTGCCCGAGCGACAACAGATTTTTACATAGTCAACGAAATTGGATTCTGCCATAATTATAATAGATGATAAGGAGTTGGTGAAAAGTGGAGTCTAATAAAACGAAAAAAGGTTGAAGCGCCGTGTCGTGCTTGTCGTAACTATCTGCATAGGTACGTCTGCCGGCACACTGCTTCAGCCTTTTATGATATTACAAATTGTCGATGACGGCAGTGATGTCGCCAAAGATGCGGTCGAGCTCACCCAGACCGTTGATGTGATGGTGTATGCCTTCTTTGGCGTACCATTCAATGAGGGGAGATGTCTGGTTGTGATAAACGTTGAGGCGCTTCTTGATAGTCTCTTCGTTGTCATCGCTGCGTCCGCTCTGCTGTCCGCGGAGTATGAGACGCTTCATCAGCTCGTCTTCGGGAACGTCGAGCTCAATCATGGCAGCCACCTTGTGTCCGCGCTCAGCCAGCATCTTCTTGAGGGCTTCAGCCTGGGGGATGGTGCGGGGGAATCCGTCGAAGATGACGCCCTTGTGCTCTTTGCCGAAGCTGTCGTATACGCTGGCAAGGATGTCTATCATCAGCTCGTCGGGGATAAGCTGTCCCTGGTCGATATAACTCTTGGCGGTCTTGCCCAGCTCGGTTCCGTTCTTGATTTCATTGCGTAGCACGTCGCCGGTAGAGATGTGCTCAAAACCGTACTGAGCAATCATCTTGTCGCTTTGGGTGCCTTTGCCCGAACCGGGGGCACCGAAAATAACTATATTCTTCATCCTTCTACTAATGTATAAATGTCTCTGAGGTTACGACCCTCCTGGTCGTAGTCAAGTCCATAGCCCACGATGAAATCGTTGGGGATTTCCATGGCTGCATACTCTATGTTGAGGGGTATCTTCAGTTTCTCGGGTTTGAGCAGCAGCGTACAGATGTGCAGCGAGTTGGGGTTGCGGGTGCCCAGGGTGTCGAGCATGCGCTCCATGGTCTTGCCAGTGTCTACGATGTCTTCGACGATGATGACGTCGCGTCCGGTTATGTCTTCGTTGAGTCCCATCACTTCGACCACCTTGCCTGTAGAGACGGTGCCTTCATACGATGCCAGCTTAACAAACGATATCTCGCATGGGATAGTAATGTGGCGCATCAAGTCGGCGGCAAAGACAAACGAGCCGTTGAGCACGGCCAGGAGCAGGGGCTTCTTGCCCTCCATGTCATGGTTGATCCTGTCGGCGACGGCCTTGACGCGTTGCTGGATTTCGTCCTCGCTAATAAACGTTTTGAACCTTTTGTCCTTAATCTGTACGATACTCATGAGTATGAATTTAATAATTTCTCGACAAAATTACAAAAAATATAGGAAAACAGCTACGATAGTTAGTCATTTTTTCGTATTTTTGCAAGGTATGAAAATATTTACGAGCAGACAGATAAAGGAGTGGGACAGATATACCATCGAACACGAGCCCGTGAAGAGCATCGACCTGATGGAACGCGCGGCGTCGGCAGTGGCCGATGAGATAGCCCGACGCTGGGTGCCCATGAGGGTAATCGTCTTTGCCGGACCTGGCAATAATGGCGGTGATGCCCTGGCTGTGGCGCGCTTGCTGGCCGAGCGCAGTTTTACCGTGACGGTCTATCTCTTCAACATCCACAACAACCTCTCGCCCGACTGTGCCGCCAACAAGAAACGGCTGGTCGAAAGCGTCAAGGTGGAAAATTTTGTCGAGGTCAAGGTAAACTTCGACCCGCCCGTGCTCGATGCCGATACGCTCGTTGTCGACGGACTCTTCGGGGCTGGGCTCGACAAGCCTCTCGCCGGAGGCTTCTCCTCGCTCGTCAAGTATATCAACCAGAGTGAAGCGCCCGTGGTGAGCATCGACCTGCCTTCGGGCCTGATGCCCGAAGACAATTCGAGCAATGTCAGAGCCAACATCGTGCGCGCCACCCTTACCCTCACTTTCCAGCAGCTCAAGCTCTCGATGCTCTTTGCCGAGAACCAGCCCTATCTGGGCGAGGTCAAGGTGCTCGACATCCGTCTCTCCAAGTCTTTTGCTGAGAGTAAGGACAGCCGCTTCTCGCTCGTCGAGGAGGGAGAGTTGCGCTCGTTTCTGCGCCGTCGTTGGCCCTTTGCCCACAAGGGAGAGATGGGCCATGCGCTGCTGATAGCCGGCAGCTACGGCATGTCGGGAGCGGCGATACTGTCAGCCCGAGCCTGTCTGCGCTCGGGAGTGGGCAAACTGTCTGTGCATACGCCCAAGGCCAATTATACCGTCATGCAGATGGCGGTGCCCGAGGCGGTGCTGCAGATGGATGCCAGTGGACTCAGGTTTACCGAGGCGGTAGACACCACAGCCTATTCGGCCATGGGTGTAGGTCCCGGACTGGGTACCGACGAGACTACGGCCCTCTCGCTCATATCCCAGCTGCGCCGAGCCAACTGCCCGGTGGTTATCGACGCCGATGCCATCAACATACTGGCTGCCCATCGCGCCTGGTTGCAGCAGTTGCCCAAGGACTGCATCCTCACGCCCCATCCCAAGGAGATGGAGCGCCTGTTGGGGGCGGCGTCGCACGACAGCTGTGAACTGCTCAACCGCGCATCGGAAATGGCAGCGCGCCTCCAGGCATACATACTGCTCAAGGGACACTACACCGCTCTGTGCCTGCCCTCGGGACAAGTGATATTCAACACCACGGGCAACGCCGGAATGGCTACTGCCGGATGCGGCGACGTGCTCACGGGCGTCATCACTGGACTTCTGGCGCGGGGCTACCAGCATCAGCAGGCCTGCATGCTGGGTATGTATCTCCACGGACTTGCCGGAGACCTGGCAGTGCGCACCAAGGGAATGGAGAGCCTCGTGGCGAGCGACATCGTGGACTCCCTGCCCGCAGCGTTCCGCTACATCGAAGACTGATAACATCATAGACAATACAAAAGCAAATTATAACACACGCAATGAAAAAGTATATCCTTTCGGCGCTGATGCTGCTTGCCGGCATGGGCGTTTCCCTGGCCCAACAGACTGTGGCCGGAACCACTTACTTTCTGCCCAAGACGGCGCTGAGATTTGCCGTCAAGGTAGAGAAGACCACCTACACCCCCGGACAGTTTGCCATGTACGCCTTCCGCTACATGAAGAAGAAGGACGTGGCGCTCCATCCCGCCGAGACCTATAGGGTGGTAGACATCCGCATGAACACCATCGGTGTGCCCGATTCTACCAAGCAGTTTACCCTCAATCTGGACAAGAAACTCAGCATCAGCGAGGTAGACCGCGACGAGAGCGGACTGCTGCTCGCCATCAATGCCAAGGGACGCCAGGTGGCGCTGCCCGAGCGGTTTGTGCCGGCTCCCAAGCAGCCGCAGCCCAATCCCAACGACTATATGAACGAGGATATCCTCTCGGCTGGAAGCACCGCCAAGATGGCTGAGCTCACCGCCAAGGACATCTATGACATCCGCGAGAGCCGCAACCAGCTCGCACGCGGTCAGGCAGACTTTATGCCCAAAGACGGCACCCAGCTGCGCATCATGATGGAGAACCTCGATGCCCAGGAGCGTGCGCTGTTGCAGACCTTTGAGGGAACCATGGTGAGCGACACCGTCGAGACCATCATCACCTTTGTTCCCCAGCCCGACGAGGAGCGCAGCGTGCTCTTCCGCTTCTCCCAGCATCTGGGTATCACCGATGCCGACGACCTGGCGGGTACACCTTATTATATAATGGTGGCTCCAGAGGGCAATGTGCCCGAAGGCGGACCTGCCGAGAAGGAGTCCAAGGACAATTTCGGGCTCTGCGTCAACATCCCCGACAAAATCCAAGTCACGCTCACCCACGACAGCCGTATCGTGAAGACCTATGAGTGCTACGCCGGACAGTTTGGACGTACCGAGTATCTCAGCGCCGAGCTCTTCGGCAAGAAGAATACCAGCCACATCCTGCTCAATCCTATCAGCGGAAGCATCGAGAAGATAGAGAGCGAGACGCCGAAGTAGCCCCGCATCCCCTGCGGTCATCGGCTGATGGGCGGTCATAAAGTCCTCCGTCAGCCCCTTGCCAGCGGGCAAAATGAAGGCCATCGACACGCAATAAGAGATTTTTAATATATTAAAATCGGAAAATGCTATGCATATTTTGTAAAAAGTATGTAACTTTGCAGTCGTAATAGTGAAACAAAAAAGAAGCATTTATATGAAGTGTGTAACTATTTGGTTGAGAAAATGATGTAAAGATTTGAAATTCTGTAAACTTTTTAATCAGTCGGAGGACTGGAGGCGACGGGCAATGCCCACAGATGTTGTGATAACATTGCGTCGGGTGTTAAGGTGGTTACTTACAACCGCTCGTTGTTGATATTAAAAAGTCTTTTTCCTTAAACAAAACAAGTTTTTGTCCCGCCGAAGAGTATGATGTCAAGAGACATGGGCTTTCAGGCGGTTTTTTTATGCCCTTACGTGTAGCCTCCGCTGCGCCCTCGTGCCCTTTGTTCTCTTTCTTTTCCCTTGTCGTCGGGCGCCAAGCCAGGTGGCAGGCTCTGGAAACTGCTCCCATTCTTTTTCCCATTATCCATACAACATTTGCGAGGTTCGCGCGTTACTATTATAATAGAACTATACAACAAATACTGCTTATGGATTTTGATGAATATCAGCAGAAGGCACTCGACACCGCCATTTATCCCCATCCCATCGTCTACCCCACATTGGGATTGACCGGAGAAGCCGGCGAGGTGGCCGACAAGGTAAAGAAAGTGATACGCGACAATCAGGGAGAGTTCGGCGACGAGCGCCGCCTCGAGATTGTCAAAGAGATAGGCGACGTACTCTGGTATTGTGCCATGCTCGCCCACGACCTCGGCTACACCTTTGACCAGATAGCCCAAATCAATTGCGACAAGATAGCAGCCCGCAAGAACGCCGGAACGATACACGGTGAGGGCGATAACCGATAGGGTGGAGACAGGTATCTTCTCGGAATCATATACTACCCGCATCATTTCCGCTTTCACTATGCCGAAATGAATAGAGATGATGTCTGTTTGTAATTCCTTGTCCTGTTTCTCTAAATCATTCTTGTATTTCTCGGTTTCGATATGCTAATTATCTAAATCATAGTTTGCTACCATGTATAACATAAGTGCCACATGTAAGTAGCCCGTCCTCTTGAATATGCCTATAACGACAGGTATAAGACTGGTGATGCAGCAGAAGTCTGTTGAAGTTGCGTGTCTTCTATCGTGTATGCCGGTTTGTGGCGAAAGTTCTGGAGGCTTTATGGAGTGTAGGATAATTGACCCATTCGACAATTGTCTTTCTGATAATGTAAATTTTTAACAGATTTACAAAGCGTTCTCACATACTTTGTGTATCTTTGCCATACATATATTAAAAGGTATGCCAAAAGGACAGATCATTAGATTGAAGATAGTTCTTGCCGAGAAGCAGAGATTCAATAAGTGGCTTGTCGAACAGTTGGGTAAGGACTTGGCAAGACATCCAAGCGGATGACAAATGCAAGTCTGCCATACCTTAAAAACCTTCTGCGCATTGCGAAAGCATTGAGTGTAGATGTGGCAAGATTGTTAAATACTGAAGTGGTCATCGATGATGGCGTATGAAGCTAATGTGCCAAGCCGATTTCTTGCAAGGGAAAGGCAGGGGACATGATTCGTAGTGGAAAAGGGCATGATATGCTGCCGTTGATAACTTCCGATAATATGCTATTATCAGAAAAAGAGGAGGAATAACCTATGACGCCAGAGGAAAAAGCGAGAATAAAGATAGACCGTTGGTTCACAGAAGCAGGTTGGCAGGTAGTCAACCGTGACGAGTTTGAACCTACGATGTCTGCTGTGGCTGTGCGTGAGGGATTGCTCGAAGGTAATCTCGAGGCCGACTATCTTATGTTTGTCAACGGCAAGGTTTGTGGTGTGCTGGAAGCCAAGCGTGAGGATGTCGATGTCGCTTCGGATATAGTGAGCGACCAGGTGGCCACTTACGCCAAGAGTGTTCCTGGCTGCTACCAGACTTGGCAGAAACCTACGCCCCTTTTATTTAAGTCTAATGGCAAGGTTGTCTTATTCCAAGATTTTCGCAAGACAAACACGGAATGGGATACAATCAACCGTATCCATACGCCCAAAGAGGTAGTAAGTATGCTTGGCATCGATGACCCGTTTGCCGGTTTGCCTACGTTGAGCAAGAAGGGATTGCGTGACTGCCAGTATGAGGCTGTCACCGAGTTGGAAAAGAGTTTCCGTAGTGGGCAAAAGCGTGCCCTTATGGTACTGGCAACTGGTGCGGGAAAGACTTATACGGCGTGCCTTGCAGCCTATCGCATGCTGACGTACACCCCGATGCGTCGAGTGCTATTCCTCGTCGACCGCAACAATCTCGGACGGCAGGCCGAGAATGAGTTTGGTACGTTCCGCCTTACAGACAATGGTGAGGCGTTCAACAATATCTATGGAGTGGAGCGCTTGAAGTCGGCAAAAATACCATCCGACTGCAATGTGCTGATTTCAACCATTCAGCGTCTGTTCTCACTGCTGAAAGGTGAGGACATCGTGGACAATGACGAGGATGACAATGACGAGGCGACAACCGAAGTGAGGCTCCCTGCCACTCCCAAGCTGCCCCATGATTTCTTCGACTTGATTATCATCGACGAGTGTCACCGCAGTATTTACGGCAACTGGCGCAAGGTGCTTGAATACTTTGACACCGCCCGACTGATAGGTCTTACCGCAACGCCTATTCCCGAAACTATGGCTTTCTTCAACAACAACCGCATCGTAAACTATACGCTTGAGAAGAGTATCGTGGATGGTGTGAATGTGGACAACCGCGTGTATCGCATCATGACAGAGGTGACGGAGAATGGCGGCGCAATCTTGAGGGGCGACCGAGTGCGTGTGGAGACTCGTTATACGGGCCAGACGGTGGAGATAAGTACGCGCGAGACTAAGAATTATTCCAAGGCAGAGCTAAACCGCTCTATAATCAATCCCTCTCAGATAAAACTCATTCTTACCACATATCGCGATGCCGTGTATACGGAAATGTTCAATGACCCACAGCGTGAGCCAAACTTTGCCTATCTTCCCAAGACGCTTATTTTTGCGCTCAACGAGATGCATGCCACCAATATCGTGAACATAGCCAAAGAGGTATTTGGAGAGAAATGTCCCGATGCCGATATGGACCGATATGTACAGAAGATTACCTATTCGTCGGGCGACAGCAATGAACTCATCCGCCAGTTCCGCAACGACCGCGACTTCCGTATCGCCGTCACTTGCACGCTGGTGGCTACGGGTACCGACGTGAAACCACTCGAAGTGGTGATGTTCATGCGTGACGTGGAGTCCGAACCGCTTTACATTCAGATGAAGGGACGCGGCGTGCGCACCATTGGTGACGAACAGCTTAGAGCAGTGACTCCCAATGCCTTCAGCAAGGATTACTTTTTCCTTGTCGATGCTGTGGGTGTCTCCGAGCGCGCGAAGTCTGTTGCCAGACCAAGCGATAGTCCCGATATCGTCAGGTTGACACTGAAGCAATTGCTTGAGCGCATCGCTCATGGCAATCTGTCTGATGAGTATCTGAAACGTCTGGCTTCCACTTTGTCCCGATTGCACAATAAGTCCGACGACTCTCAGCGTGCAGAGTTCGAACGGTTGGCAAGCGACTCTATGAACGCTATTGCACAGCGTATATACGAGGCATTGGAGGGCGACACGCTGCCGCCTTACTATGATGTCAACGCCCCCAACAACGAGCGCAAAGGTCTTGTCGCACCTGTCGCCAATCATGCCGATGTGCGCCGATACATTCTTATTCTTGCGGCTGGCTTTGTCAATACGCTCATGCCTGGCGAAGATACGCTTATCTCTAAAGGCTTCTCATTGGAAGAAGCCGAAGAGACAACAGAGGCTTTTGAGCAGTACTGCAATGAACATGCAGACGAGATTGAGGCATTGCGCATCATCTATAACCAGAGTGGCGATCCTATCACTTATAGCATGATGAAAGACCTGGAGAACAAACTGAAGATGGAGAACTCTCGCTTCAGTACGAGGCAGTTGTGGAACTCTTACGCCATCGTTAGTCCTCATTGTGTGCGCCGTGCCACCAAGAAGGAAGAGAGCGAGGCAATTACCAACATCATACAGTTGGTGCGCTTTGCCTTCCACCAGATAGAACGGCTTGAAAGTGTCTGCACTACAGCCCGGCAGTATTTCAATCTTTGGTGCGGACAGTGGCACCGAGAGATAACGGATAGGCAGAAAGAACTGATGAGCCAGATTGTGGACTATGTGGCAAGCAATGGCGCTTGCACCATCGATGATATTCGCGACGACGACCGCACGCAGGCTGCACAGATGATAGCAGCGTTCGGTTCCAAGCAGAAAGCTGATGACGCTCTTCTCTCTTTGTTTAATTTTGTAGTTTTAGGTAAAACAGCATAACCATTTAAGTATGACAAACAATACATCTACCGAGCAGTCGCTCACCAAGAAAGTATGGACTCTTGCCACCACTCTTGCCGGAGTAGGAATTGGCTTTACTGACTATATCACCCAACTTACCTATCTGCTTTTCCTGAAGATGGATGCAGAGAATGTGGAAATGTTTGGTGAGAACTCGGCTATTCCTGACGGCTACCAGTGGCACGACCTTACCAGTCTGGATGGTCTGGACCTTATCTCGCAGTACGAGGAAACGTTGAAGATTCTTAGCGCCCAGGGCAATCTTATCGGTACCATCTACACCAAGGCGCAGAACAAGATAGACAAGCCCGTGTATCTGAAGAAAGTCATAACGATGATAGATGAGGAGCAATGGCTCGTTATGGATGGCGACGTGAAGGGTGCCATCTATGAGAGCATATTGGAGCGCACCGGCCAGGACAAGAAGAGCGGCGCTGGACAGTACTTCACGCCGCGTCCGCTCATCACGGCTATGGTCGACTGTGTCAATCCGCAGATTGGCGAGACCGTATGCGACCCTGCTTGTGGTACGGGTGGCTTCCTCCTTTCGGCCTACGATTATATGAAAAATCAATCGGCAAGCAAGGAGAAACGCGACTTCCTGCGTAACAAGGCTTTACGTGGCATGGATATCACGCCTCTTGTGGTCACGCTCGCCTCTATGAACCTCTATCTGCATGGTGTGGGCACAGACCGTAGCCCCATCACTTGCGAGGACTCGTTGGAACGAGAGCCTAAGTCGTTGGTGGATGTGATTCTTGCCAATCCGCCTTTCGGTCAGCGTCCAGCAGGTTCGGTGGACTTGAACCGACAGGACTTCTATGTAGAGACCAAGAACAACCAGCTTAACTTCCTCCAGCACATGATGCTTATGCTGAAGAATGGCGGCCGTGCCGCAGTGGTGCTTCCTGACAATGTGCTCTTTGAGGGTGGCGCCGGCGAGACTATCCGCAAACGCCTTCTCTCTGACTTCAATCTCCATACCATTCTCCGTCTGCCTACGGGAATTTTCTATGCACAGGGAGTGAAGGCCAATGTGCTTTTCTTCACCAAGGGGCAGCCCACCAAGGATGTCTGGTTCTACGATTACCGTACGGATGTCAAGCATACCCTTGCCACCAACAAGTTGGATCGTCGTCATCTCGACGACTTCGTGAAGTGCTACAATCCCGCTGACATCAACAATCGCACCGAGACTTACGATGTAGATAGTAATCCATCGGGCCGTTGGCGCAAATACAGCATTGACGAGATAGTAGCCCGTGACAAAACTTCACTCGATATCACCTGGATTAAGCAAGGTGGCGAGGAAGAGGAACATACCTTGGAAGAGCTGATGGCTACTATAAAGGAGCAGAGCCAGAGTATCAGCAAGGCGGTGAGTGAGTTAGAGAAGTTGTTGGGAGATATTGACGAGGATTGATAAAATGGCAAACAACATTATAGATAATAATATAAGTTCTTTGCAAGAAAAGCAGTTCGCAGAGGTTGTAGAATTAATTATACAGCATAAATGCCGTGCTTCTGTAGCCGTGAACAATGAAACATTATTCACGGCATGGTCTGTAGGTAAGTATGTGTCTGCTAAACTCAAAAACGAAGAATGGGGAAGTAAGGTCGTTTCTCAATTATCGGAATATATTCGTGCAAAACGTCCAGATGTAAAAGGCTTTAGTCGAAGCAGTATTTATAATATGGTGATGTTTTATGAAGAGTACTCCTCTGACGCATTTCAAAAAGTCATCGGCATGTATCTTTCTGCAAATTCATCATCAAACAATGATATTGGGTATCGTAATTATTCAAACTTGCAAGATTCCGAACGCAACAATCAAGCAACGGAAATTGTCCAGATGCCGTCTGGACAATTTCCTGATGTGTTGTGTTTGACGACTTTATCTAATCATTATGACATCTTGTGTCGATGTCGTAGCTCTGAGGAACGTTTATTCTATATACTTTATGCACATAAAGAAAATCTGAAGAACAAGGAGTTGCAACGTGCTATTTCTACGCAAACATATGAAACATTATTGCGAAGAAAAATTAATCTGTCGAAAGGATTGCTTGAAACATACCCCGACTCACCAATAATGTTCAAAGATACTTACTTTGTGGATTTCCTCAACTTGCCAAAGAAACATAATGAGTTGCACCTTAAGCATGGACTGATAGAACATATGAAGCAATTTATCCTTGAGTTGGGGAAGGACTTCATATTTATGGATCAAGAATATTGTTTGACTGTTGGTGCTTCTTCGTTCAAGGCTGACTTGCTGTTCTTCCATCGCGGACTGCAAGCTCTCGTTGCTGTAGAATTAAAGAAAACGAAGTTCCATCCGCGCGACCTCGGTCAGTTGGAATTCTATCTTGAGGCTCTTGACCGTGATGTAAAACGCTCAAACGAAAACCCTTCTATTGGTATCATTCTATGTCCCGATGCCGACAAGGTGGTTGTTGAGTATGCTATGAGTCGTAGCATGAGTCCGACAATGATAGCAGAGTATAAACGTATCTTGATACCACAGGAACAAATGCAACAGCAGTTAAGAGAGTTTTGCCAATTCTTTTTAACTGAAGACAACCCGAAAAAGAAATAACAAATGAATACTAAAGCATTACGCCAAAAGATACTTGACCTTGCGATACATGGTAAACTTGTACCGCAAGACCCCAACGATGAGCCAGCATCTGTGCTCCTCGAGCGCATCCGTGCCGAGAAAGAACGCCTTATCAAAGAAGGCAAAATCAAACGTCCTAAAAAGACGAAGGCTACTTCTGATAAGCCGCATTATGAGAATGTGCCGTTTGAGGTGCCCAGTTCTTGGGTGTGGACGACATTGGGAGAAATAGGAAACTGGCAGTCTGGAGCCACCCCGAGTCGGCTAAGAAAAGATTATTATGGAGGGAATATACCTTGGCTCAAAACTGGTGATTTAAATGATGGATATATCTCAGATATTCCTGAATACATTACAGAAACAGCTTTAAAAGAAACATCTGTAAAACTCAATCCGAAGGATAGCGTTTTAATAGCTATGTATGGTGCAACAATAGGTAAAGTAGGCATTCTTTCATTTCCTGCTACTACAAATCAAGCCTGTTGTGCCTGTACTGACTATTTGGTAAAGAAAATGTATTTGTTTTATTTTCTTTTGGCCAATCGAGAAAAGTTTATAGCTATGGGTGGTGGAGGAGCACAGCCGAACATCTCCAAAGAAAAGATAGTTTCAACTTTAATCCCTTTACCTCCAAAACAAGAACAAAGCAGGATTGTAGAAGGCATAGAACATTGGTTATCATTAGTCGATTGCATTGAGAAAAACAAAGATAATTTGCAAAGAACAATAAAGGAGGCTAAATCAAAAATTCTTACCCTCGCCATTCACGGCAAACTCGTACCTCAAGCCCCAACTGACGAGCCTGCAAGTGAACAGCTCAAGCGCATCAATCCCAAGGCTGAGATCATTTCTGATAACGGGCATTATCAGAAGTTGCCTGAAGGATGGGCTATTTTAAAAGTCGGAGATGTTGCCGAATATATCAATGGACGTGCTTTCAAACCAGAAGAATGGGAACAGACAGGTCTGCCTATTATTAGAATTCAGAATCTGAATGATCCAAATGCATATTACAATCGCACAAAAAATGAATACGAAGAAAAATATTTAATTAAAAAAGGTGATTTACTGTTTGCATGGGCAGCATCATTGGGTACATATATTTGGAAAGGTGAGGATGCTTGGCTAAATCAGCATATATTTAAAGTTGTACCTTATCCTTTTATGGATAAAAAATATCTGTACTATGCTTTCCATGCAATGATAACTGAATTCTATCGAAAATCGCATGGTTCTGGAATGATTCATATTACAAGAAAACAATTTGAGGAGATAACTCTATGGTTACCTCCTCTCGCAGAACAATATCGAATTGTACAGTATTTACAGCAAGTTTTTGAAAAGCTGGATAGTATCGTTGAAAATCTATAGATTCTCCATTATTGTATCAAGGATTGTGAATGTTTTGCTTACAGCATTTACAATCCTTTTTTGTTCTTCGTATGGAGGAATAGGCACATTGATAGCCTTGAATAACTTTTTGTTCAGGTGTGGAATGGCCGAACCGACCTTATTCTCTCTTAGCGTCTTTCGATGCAGGTTTATTACTTGTAAAACATAGTCGGTGTACATTTCTTCATGAATGGAAAGTTGCTTGAACGTGCTACCTTGATAGCCATCTACTGGCGCACGAAAAACTTCTCCAGAGTTTTCACCATCCACTAAAATCAGTAAAGTGTTTGCAGCTGTATATTTGCCTGACGTTAATACTTTAGCTTCTCGTTCTCCACGCAGAAACTTTACATCAAGATTTATTCTTTCGATGTCATTTTGCTTCTCTCCATCTACCAAAGCACATAGTGTTTGCATGGGTGTAATCCCCCATCCTTTAGGTAACTTCTGATAATGCCCGTTACGTTCCTATATTGTTATATGTTTTATTTTTAAACAAATGCAATATGGTAACACAATTCAATGAGTATTTGGTCAAGGGGAACTTGACCAAGAACACCATACGTTCTTATGAATGGACGGTGAAGTATTTTATGGAGCACTACAAGGTGGTGAACAAACGAAACCTTTTGACGTACAAGGGGTATTTGGTAGAGAACTTCAAGCCGCAGACTGTGAACTTACGGTTGCAGGCAATCAACAAGTATCTGGAGTTTGCCAAGCAGGAGAAGCTAAAGGTGAAGTTTGTGAAAGTTCAGCAGAAGAACTTTTTGGAGAACGTGATTAGTGATGCAGACTATAAGTTCTTCAAACGAAAATTGAAGAGCGACGGACACGACACATGGTATTTTGTCGTGTGGTTCATGGCTGCTACTGGTGCTCGTGTAAGCGAACTTCTTCATATCAAAGTGGAGCACGTTAAAGTTGGCTATCTCGACCTTTATAGCAAAGGTGGCAAGATACGCCGATTGTATATCCCCAAGAATCTGCGGACAGAAGCGATCAAATGGCTCGAAGAAGAAAAAATCTCATCGGGTTATATATTCCTCAACCGCTTCGGCAATCGCATCACCACACGAGGCATAGCCCACCAACTCAAACACTTTGCTGAAAAATACGGAATGAACAGGGATGTTGTATATCCACATTCATTCCGTCATCGGTTTGCCAAGAATTTCCTCGAGCGGTTCAACGACATCGCCCTTCTTGCTGACCTCATGGGACATGAACGCCTTGAAACCACTCGTATCTATCTGCGTCGCACGGCAAGTGAACAGCAGAAAATCGTAGACAAGGTAGTTGTCTGGTAATCGCACGTATGGTTTAGCCACCGTAAGTATTAACTTACGGTGGCTACATCTATCAACTACAATGATGCTTCTATTGCATCAAGTTGAGCAAATATCTCTCCTATTTTTGCTACGATGCGGTGCTGCTCTTTTATTGGTGGTAGAGGAAATGATATTTCTTCTACTATATTTTTACCAACTCGTTGCTGGCCAACAACGCCATTAAAAGTGCCTATACACTGGTTTATAAAAAAGTAAGTCTTGAAAAAATATAGTCCATATTGTTGAATAACGCATAAGGGCCTAAACACAAATAGCTCCGTTGTTCCTGCACCAACGCCATTTGGTAGGTTACTCAAGACCATTGATTTGCGGTTTTCCAAACAAGGAGAAATTTTGGCAACAGCAATATCACCATTTGCAAAATGTGTAAAGCCCGACTTTATTGTTGCCCATTTTCTCGTTTCAAATGTGAAATTGTTGGAAAAGCCATCTGATATATTTGTCATTGGCACAAATCCTGTTTCTATATCATCATTCACCTTGTTCTTAGGATTGATAATAAAAACATCTTTTACTTTTGTTAAACACCATGCTTTAGGTAACTTCTGATAATGCCCGTTATCACAAGTGATTTCAGCCTTAGGATTGATGCGCTTGAGCAGTTCGCTGGCAGGTTCGTCCGTAGGGTCTTGGGGTACGAGTTTACCGTGAATAGCGAGGTCGAGAACTTTAGATTTTACTTGTTTGATAGTATCTTGTAGGTTGCCTTTATTATACTCTATCCAATCTACAAATGAAAACCAGTATTTAAGTTTTGCAACTATTCGTATTTGCTCATAAAGTGGAGGCAACGCTATGGGTATTTTATTCAGATTGTCTTGGGACAATTTAGGTTGGGCAGAGCCTGTAATATAGTCATCCAATTTCATAGCATTAATAACGATAGCTACAAAATCAAGCAAATTCTTATCTATTGCATCCAATACATGTGCATGATTGTTTACCCAATATTTTCCGTCAGCAAAAAAAGCATTATCTTTGCTTCTTGACAACAAATTCGCCCCATCCTCTCCGATAAGCAGCAATCTTTCATTAAAGAGATAACCATCAACCTTATCTATAATACCAGCTGCACCATAGTAATTATAAACTTTGTTTTTCTGCTTATTACGAATAGCGGAAGATACTGGTTTTCTCTCTCCATCACGATTAATTAAAAGTTCACCTATGTTTGTAAGACACCATCCATTTGGCAACTTGTTCTCATAATGCGGCTTATCAGAAGTAATCGGACTATCGCTGCGGCGAAAGATGATGTTGGTTATCATCTGTATATAAACAATAAAGAATAAATAGTAGTTTCAGTTTCCTCTTTATTGTGTGACTCGCATGAGCGTGTGTTCTTTTGTTTTACTTATGGTCCAACCATATGTGAAAGTTATTCATATTATAGCTTCGCAATTCTACTGCTTTTGTATTACGTAGTGTCCAGCCTTCTATTGGTTGTGAGAAGCAGCATCGTTATGTTTGACGGGAAACGAGGTGGTAGCTGGTGTAGACCCCAAAATTGTCCGCCCCGCCCCCGCATTTCATCATTGTCCTGAATTATCCTCTGGTTTATCGGGTGAGCCGTGTCCTGTACGGATGTAGAGCGTACTACTGAAAGCCCAAAGTGCATGATTAACAAAAAAAGAGGAGAACTTATCGTTCTCCTCTTCGTGACTCGCATGGGGCTCGAACCCATGACCCCAACATTAAAAGTGTTGTGCTCTACCAGCTGAGCTAGCGAGTCGCTCGCAGCTATCATTTCTGAAAGCGAGTGCAAAGTTACTAATATTTATTTTATTGTGCAAATAATTTCCTTACTTTTTTACCCGTTTCGTATTGTGATGGGTAACAGGGAGTTTATGCCTATTCTTGTTCTGGTCATTTGGCTCGCTGTGGGTGGTGGCGGTGGTAGGGCGGTGGGCCTGACCGAAGCTGCCAGTGTCGTGGCATCGCTGGAGGGTGTCATGGCGGTAATGGCGGGGAGCCTATTGCTGCTGAGGCTGTTGACTCTCAGCCTGGCTGGCGGGCTCACCAGCCTTCTCCTTGGTCACATAGCGTTGCCAGTAGGCGATGATGAGGGTGGTGAGGGGCAGGGCGATAATCAGTCCGATGAAGCCCAGCAGCGCACCCCATACCGACAGCGACAGCAGTAGTATGGCTGGGTTGAGGCCCATGGCCTTGCCCATAATCTTGGGCGTCACTATCATATCGGTAATCAGCTGTACCACAGCAAAGAGCCCCACGGCCAGTCCGAAGATGAGCCAGAAGCTCTGCCCCGTGTCGGCAGCTTTGAGCATGGCAAGGAATGCGGTGGGGATGAGGGCGAAGGTGTGGAGATAGGGCACCAGGTCCATGATTCCGATGAGGATGCCCAAGCCTATAGCCATGGGGAAGTCCATGATAGAGAAGCCTATGCAGAACATCACGCCCATACACAGTGCCACGAGACCCTGCCCGCGGATATAGTTGTTGAGTTCGCGCTCCACGTCTTTGGCCAGCACGCTCCAAAAGGGGCGGTTCTTCTTCGGGAATATGCGTATCCAGTTGGTGGTGAGGTATTCGTAGTCGAGCAGGATGAAGAACATATAGAGCAGCGTAATCATCGAGGCGATGATGCTGATGATGACGTTGGCGGTCTGACCCACAAAGCTGAACAGCTTGGGCATGGCGCTCTTGACGGCATTGTTGAAGTCGTCGCTGCGGAAGAAGCGCTCCACCTCGGTATGGTTTTCCTCGACCCATGACGAGATATATGCCGTGAGGTCATTGGTGTGGGTGGTCTGTCTCACCCAGCGGGCGAGGATGTCGCCGAGCTTCTGAAACTGCTCAATCATAGGCGGAATGATGAGGTAGACCACTCCGCCGATGACCGCCAGCACCATGACCATGGTGATGACGATGGCGAGCGCACGTACCCTTACGCCCATCTTGTGCTGCACAAACTTGACGATGGGATAGAGCAGATAGGCGAAGAGCCATGCCACACAGAAGGGCAGCAGCACTCCGCTGAGATAGTTGACCAGACAGAACACACCCAGGGTGAGTGCCACCAGTCCGGCGCGGCGTATAAACAGGTCAAAGGTTATCTCCTTGCTCATATTCTTGTCATTCTTCTTGGTTGTCTTGTCCTTCCTCCTTGACGGCTTGCTGATAGCAGGCGCGGCAGAGAGGCTCGTACTCCTGGGCCTCACCCAGCATCACCCGGCGGTCGTTCTTGACCAGTCGGTGACTCACGTAGGCCAGCGCGCCACACTTCACACAGATGGCATGCACCTTGGTCACCTCGTCGGCCACGGCACACAGCGCAGGGATTGGGCCGAAGGGCACTCCCTGGAAGTCCATGTCCAGTCCGGCGATGATGACGCGCACGCCGCGGTTGGCCAGCTGGTTGCACACGTCGACCAGGCTCTCGTCGAGGAACTGGGCCTCGTCAATGCCCACCACGTCGATGTCTGACGACAGCAGCAGTATCGATGCCGAGGCGTCGATGGGCGTGCTGGGGATGGCGTTATGGTCATGGCTTACCACGTCTTCGTCTGAGTAGCGGGTGTCTATCGCCGGCTTGAAGATTTCCACCTTCTGCTTGGCAAACTTCGCGCGCTTCATTCTCCTTATCAGTTCTTCGGTCTTGCCCGAGAACATCGAACCGCAAATCACCTCGATTCTTCCGGGACGATGGGTTTCTCTGTATATATTCTCCATCATAATGCTACAAAATTACGAAGAGCTTTTTAGTGGAGCAAGAGAAACGCCGCTTTTTTGTCTCAATCACCACGTTTTAACGTTTTTTCCTTTTTACTAATTATTTTTTTTGACCTAATGGTTATCGATACCGATATTTTTGTGTAAGTTTGCAACCATATATGGGTACATTATATATTATACCGACACCTGTGGGCAATATGGAGGATATGACGCTCCGCGCCATACGCATATTGAAAGAGGCCGATGTAGTGCTTGCCGAAGACACGCGCACATCGGGCAATCTGCTCCGCCACTTCGACATTAAGAATCATCTGCTGGCCCATCACAAGTTCAACGAGCACGGCACCACCGCCGGCATCGTCGAGCGGCTCAAGGCAGGTCAGACCGTGGCATTGGTGAGCGACGCCGGCACTCCCGGCATCAGCGACCCCGGATTCTATCTGGCGCGCGAGGCAGCCAACGCCGGTGTCGAGGTAGTGTGTCTGCCCGGCGCCACAGCCTGCATCCCCGCCATCGTGGCGTCAGGTCTGCCCTGCGACAGGTTCTGTTTCGAAGGTTTTCTGCCACAGAAGAAAGGACGGCAGACAATGCTCGAGTCGCTACGCGAAGAGACACGCACGATGATATTCTACGAGTCGCCCTACCGAGTGCTCAAGACGCTCCAGCAGTTTGCCGAAGTCTTCGGCGAAGACCGCCAGGTGAGCGTGGCGCGCGAGATATCCAAGCTCCACGAGCAGCACGTGCGCGGTACTCTGGCCGAGGCCATCGCCCATTTCACCGAGAATTCGCCACGAGGAGAGTTTGTTATAGTAGTGGCTGGTAATAATAAGAAATCTAAAAAGGAAAAACTATGAAGCAATTGAAGTTATTCGCATGCCTGGCATTCCTGTTGCTTGGCGCTTGTACGGGCAAGAAGTCATCGCCTGACCTGGTAAATATGGAACAAAACGACTCGCTGCAGCGCATCATCGCCCAGCGCGACAGTGAAATCAATGACATGATGAGTACGCTCAATGAAATCCAGGAAGGGCTGAGCGCCATCAATCAGGCTGAAAACCGACTGAGCATAGCCCGCGAGGGCGAAGGCGCCAACAAGACGGCGCAGATTAAGGAGAACATCAAGTTTATAGCCAATACCATGGCCCGCAACCGTGAGCTCATGAAGCGTCTGCAGCAGCAGTTGCGCGAGAGCCGCTTCAACGGCGACGAGCTGCGCAAGACCATTAGCAACCTCACCCAGCAGCTCGACGACAAGGCGCAGGAGCTGCAGCGGCTCAAGGCCGAACTCGACGCCAAGGATATACACATCGCCGAGCTCGACGAGAAGATAGACAACCTCAACGACAATGTCGAGAACCTGCAGACCGACGCCCAGCAGAAGGCGCAGACCATCAGCAACCAGGACAAGCAGCTCAACACCGCATGGTTTGTCTTCGGCACCAAGAAGGAACTCAAGGAACAGCATATCATGGAGAATGGCAAGGTGCTGCAGTCTAACTTCAACAAGAACTACTTTGCCAAGATTGACATCCGCATCGACAAGGAAATCAAGTTCTACTCCAAGTCGGCACGCATCCTCACCATGCACCCCTCGGGCAGTTACACCCTCACTCCCGATGTCAACAAGCAGTATGTGCTGCGCATCACCAATCCACAACTCTTCTGGTCTACCAGCAAGTATCTGGTGGTGCTCGTCAAGTAACCCCATCCACCCACGCCCAGGCCCTCCCTCATCACGAGTGGAGGGCCTTTTTCGTCTACGAATATTTTCTGCAAGAATTATTGGAATCTTTGGAAATATCCGATTGCGCAGATAAAACATGAGTATTTGCTGTCTAAAAGCATTGACTACATAAAACTACAAAACAATGATTGAAAAGATAATGGAACCCGCTGCCAAATGTGCAGAGGTGGTGTCTAAAGAATGTGTGAAAAAAGGTGCTGAAATTGCTGGTAAGATTATGGCTCTTATGATATCTTACCTCATTACAATATGGCTTACGTCAAGATATAAAGACAACGTCCATAAAGAATTGTTAGACAAGCATGACGAAGAGACTGCCAATAGACTGACCGAACAATTCAACATAGAAGTAGAAAAGCTCAAAAAGGAAATAATGGAGTTGAAGAAGGAGCTAAACATAACAAAAGAAGAGGCGGAGTCTCGTTTCAGAGAAGGGGTTATTGGTATTTGCAAGAAATTTGGCATATCGCCTGATAGCGTCCTTAAATAAGGCTGCCAGCAACTGAAGGATATATTGCCCTCCGAGCCCATCGGGAGGCTTTTGGTATACGTTCGGCACGAGCATTGGCTGACGGGCAATGTCGCTTTTCCCTTGAGGATGATAGGGAGAGACTCTATAGTAGAGATGTCATCCTCGGCAGTGTCTCTTTCCCGCGCCAATGTCGTCGGAGATGCCATTGGTGGAGCGTCAGACATCACTGGCAACGCCGGGACCATCATTGTTGGTTCGTATCGGACGATACGCGCATCCGCATCGGACGGTACGTGCATCCGTATCGGACGGCACGTGCTTCCGTATCGGCCGATACGCGTCAGCAACAGTCATCTCCGCGCTGCTGAATGGCGTGAGCATGAGACTCTTTGGTGTCTCGTTGAGTGTGGGCGATATTGCGGTTCGCGTTGGCAGCGTTGTGGTTATCTACGCGTGTGGTTTCGCAAGGGGGCAACCTTTGTCAGAAATCTTCTGCAGGGCCTTTACTTGTTGGTCGTTCTTAGTAGGGTAGTGTCACGGGTCGTTCATCTCGTCGTGCGCCTTCTCACACAGCTTTGCGAAAAGGAGGAACTGGTAGGCGTCGTCTCCCATATTCTTGAAGCAGGATGACTTGTGCGTTTTGAGTTCGTCAGCGGAGTAGGTGTAGACATAGTCCTCTATCTCGCGGTCGGAAATGGTCGTACGGGTCTGCGTCCGCCACAGTCTGATATCCTCCGTGCGGAAATACTCGTCGCTCACGGTGTTGCCGGCAGGGCTGAAGTAAAGTCAGACGTAAAACTGGTAATCCTGAATGGTTTAGGCGGTTGATATATGGTTGACAAGATGATGGATGGAGGCATTGCCTTTGTCTTGGATTAAATCTTTGAGGCAATATGTTTGTAAGATTTAGGGAGAGGGAGATGTGGTCTCCTTCTCCCGTTTTATATTCTCATCAAATTTCAATAGTTCCACAATCTGTGACACAAATCAAAATAGAATTGTCCAACAACTTGTTGGGAGAGTGTTTCGCCCCAATTTGGGCAAAGTCAACTGCGTTTAAGGTGTAGCCTATGGAAATGTATTTACGCCACAGTCTTTTCCGTTCCGGGCTGTTTCTTGTAGCCGTATTCTATGAGAAGTTCATCGGTGAGGTAGATGTCGCTCATGGCCTGCATATCGGCGATGCCCTCATCCATAAGGATAAAGGTATTTGAGTTGTAGAACTTGTCAAGAGCCTCGTCAAGGGAAATTCCAGCTTCCTTGGCGAATGCCTTGACGATGCGTCCATATTTCATCTGGAGGATAGTCTTGTTTGTTTCCATAACATTATAGTATTATAGATTTGACATAATGCAGGTTTCTGTCAAGAAGTTCTTGGCTCGTAATGCATATTTGGTTGTTCGGTTTCTTGTAAATCAGCATGTCAAGAGCCTGCTCTTTGGTATATATACCCTGCATGTACAGGTCAACGGTGTTGTAAACCTTATCGTCGGCTATACCACCTTCGATTATGTCATACAGTGTATGGCCTTGAAGCCTCCGGCATGCAACAATGTAATCAATCCAGTCGCCGTCATACTTTTCAAAGACATGGGATGTAAAGCCTTCCAGGTTCTCGTCAAAATGATAAATGTTGAGAACGGCAGAATTATAGAGTCTTATGAATCTCTCGGCGTATTTGTCAGCCTGAGACCGTAAGCGAGTAAGGTAAAAGCCTTTTCCGAAGTCAAGGCTCTCACGGGAGTGAAGGATGTCGGGCTTATCGACAACTACCCGGGAGGAATGGTACAACGTAATCATGCGACAACCCCTTTCTCCTTCATCACGGATATGAGGTCGTCGGTGATATACTGCTTCGAGAAAGTGTGGAGCACGTCATAACATGGGATTATGTAATTGCTGATAATCCCCGATTCGCTCATCTTGCGATAAACATCGCGTGCGCTCATCTTCATCCTCTCCGCTACGCTTGAGACGCAGAATATTACAAAGTCCAATGTTTCTGAATTCATATCCAGTCTTTTGTGCAAAAATAAGGATATTCGTTGGGATTAGCAAGGGAAATCCTGAAAATCTTATTAATTTCCATCGTTTTCCCACATAAAGCAAAAGGAGTTACGATAGTCTTCGTAACTCCTTTTGCAGTAGCGGGGGTGGGACCCGAACCCACGACCTCCGGATTATGAATCCGACGCTCTAACCAGCTGAGCTATCCCGCCATTTGTGCGATTGCGGGTGCAAAGGTAGTGAAAATTTTTCGTGCTTGCAAAATTTTCGGACACTTTTTGTCTCTTTTCCTATGATTTTTTTGTTGTGACGCCATCCGGCGCCTCCTCGGATGGACGCAAAAGCGGCGGCGGCAGTAATAAAAAGTGAAAAAATAAGGAGAATATGAATAATTTATGCTAACTTTGCACTCAAAATTATGTACACGCGTATATAGTCACCACGTACATTATGCTGCGAATAAAGAAATTAGATATATTCATCCTCAGGCAATTCAGCCTGCTCTTCTGCGGTACGTTCTGCATCAGCCTCTTTGTTCTGATGATGCAGTTTCTGTGGAAGTTTGTAGACGAACTGATAGGCAAGGGTCTGACTCTCGACATTATGGGTCAGCTGTTCTGGTATATGGGCCTGATGTTCGTACCCCAGGCGCTTCCGCTTGCGCTGTTGCTTTCTTCGCTTATCACTTTTGGCAACTTGGGCGAGAGCAGTGAGCTCACGGCCATCAAGGCTGCGGGTATCTCGCTGATGCAGACCTTCAGGTCGCTCATCGTCTTTGCAGTGGTCACCACCGGCGTGAGCTTCATATTCCAGAACCAAATAGGCCCTATAGCCAACCAGAAGATGGCCCAGCTGTTTATCTCGGTAAAGCAGAAGAGCCCTGAACTGGAGATACCCGAAGGCATCTTCTATAGCGGCATCCCAAACTGCAACCTCTATGTGCAGAAGAAGGACATGAAGACCGGCAAACTCTATGGCATCATGATTTACCGCATGACGGCCAGCTATGAAGACCATGCCATCATCCTGGCCGACTCGGGTATGCTGCAGTCAACGGCAGAGAAGAAACACCTGCTGCTCACGCTGTGGAGCGGTGAGTGGTTTGAGAATATGCAGACCCAGAGCTTCGGCGATGCCGCCTCGGTGCCCTACCGCCGCGAGACGTTTACCGCCAAACGCATCGTGCTCGACTTTGACGGCGACTTCAGTCTGATGGATGCCTCCAGTCTGTCCAACAATGCCAAGGGCAAGAGTCTGGCCGAGCTTCAGCGCGGCAAGGACTCGCTCACGCTGCACTACGACAGTGTGGGCGCCGACTATATGGACTATGCCCGCATGACCTACTACCGCCAGGACAGCATCACACCCCACCAGCGGCTGGCTGTGGCAAAGATTATCAAGAGCCAGTCGGTGGACTTTGACTCCGTGTGTGCCAAACTCTCGCCCGACGCTCGCAAGAATATGGTGAACAGCGCTCTCTCTGATGTGCAGAGCGCCAAGGTGGACTTGGACTTCAAGAAACTGATAACCAATGACGGTGACCGACTGATACGCGAGCACAAGCTCGAGTCTATCAAGAAGTTTGCCCTCGCCCTGTCGTGTCTGATATTCTTCTTCATCGGTGCGCCGCTCGGCACCATCATCCGCAAGGGTGGTCTGGGTATCCCCATCATCGTGTCGGTGTTTGTGTATATCATCTACTACATCCTGGACAGCACGGGATATAAGATGGCACGTTCGGGAATATGGTCAATATGGTATGGCACGGCACTTGCGCCGGTGGTGCTCATCCCCACGGCGGCATTTGTCACCTACAAGGCTTCGCACGACTCGATGGTGTTCAACCTCGACCTGTGGCGCAGTCTGGCCATGCGCGTGCTGGGTCTGCGCCTGAAGCGCCATGTGCCCATGAAGGAGGTTGTCGTAGACGAGCCCGACTATCGCGGCGATGCCGAGAAACTGGCGCAGATAAGCCGGGAGATACTGGAATACTCGCGTCGTCACCGTCTGCGCTCGGCGCCCAACGTGATAAAGGTGTTCTTCAAATACTCGCCCGACCACGCCATAGAGAAAATCAATGCCCGTCTGGAAGAGGTAATCGAAGACCTGTCCAACACGCGCGATGTGGTAATCATCAACGAGATGAACTTCTATCCCTACATCGCCACCAAGGCCCATACACGCCCCTTCGAGCGCCGATGGCTCAACATTCTGGCTGCGCTGTGTCTGCCCCTGGGCCTGTTTCTGTACATTCGCATGTGGCAGTTCCGCATCCGTCTGTTCAATGATCTGCGCGACATCCAGCAGGCCAATGCCAACATCATATCGAGAATAGAGAAGATAGTATAATATATATAATAAGGTGTAATCACTCAGACAAGAACCAAGATTATGACTGATTTCAACATAGATAATATAGAGGCAGCCGTCAAGGACTTTGCCAAAGGTAAATTTGTGATTGTGGTCGACGATGAAGACCGCGAGAATGAAGGCGACCTGATTGTTGCCGCCGAAAAGATAACACCCGAGAAGGTGAATTTCATGCTCAAGCATGCCCGCGGCGTGCTCTGTGCCCCCATCACCATCAGCCGTTGTGAAGAACTGGATCTGCCCCATCAGGTCTCTGACAATACCTCGATGCTTGGCACGCCGTTTACGGTAACGATAGACAAGCTGGAGGGCTGTAGCACAGGCGTGTCGGCACATGACCGAGCCGCCACCATACAGGCTCTGGCTGACCCCGCATCGACTCCGCAGACCTTTGGCCGTCCCGGTCATATCAATCCCCTCTACGCCCAGGACAACGGCGTGCTGCGCCGTAGCGGCCATACCGAAGCGGCCATCGATTTGTGCAAACTGGCAGGTCTCTATCCTGCCGGCGCACTCATGGAAATCATGAACGAAGACGGAACGATGGCTCGCATGCCCGAGCTGCGCAAGATGGCAGAAGAGTGGGGCATGCGCATCGTGTCTATCAAGGACCTTATCGCCTACAGACTCACCAAGGAGTCGATTATCGAGGTGGGCGACGAGGTGGAGATGCCTACCGAGTATGGCGACTTCAAACTCATCCCCTTCCGTCAGCAGAGTAACGGTCTGGAACACATGGCTCTCGTCAAGGGAGAGTGGCGTCCGGACGAGCCCATACTGGTGAGAGTGCACTCATCGTGCGCCACCGGCGACATCCTGGGCAGCAAGCGCTGCGACTGCGGCGAACAGCTGCACAAGGCCATGCAGATGATAGACCGTGAAGGTAAAGGCGTGCTCATCTACATGCAGCAGGAAGGTCGCGGTATCGGACTGATGAACAAGATAGCTGCCTACAAACTGCAGGAGGAGGGCTATGACACGGTGGATGCCAATGTGCATCTCGGCTTCAAGCCCGACGAGCGCGACTATGGTTGTGGCGCGCAGATGCTGCGTCATCTCAATGTCCACAAGATGCGTCTGCTCACCAACAATCCCGTGAAGCGTGTGGGTCTGGAGGCCTACGGACTCGAAATTGTGGAGAATGTGCCCATCGAGATTACCCCCAATATTTACAACGAGCGTTATCTCAAGACCAAGCGCGACCGCATGGGTCACACCCTGCATCTCAAATAATATAGGTTAAATCACCGTAGATGGGAGAGGGTAGGCCGCGGCCGGGTTGTTTGCAATAATATAGAACAGCCTATATAAGAACGTTAAAAAGTATATTATGATTAATTTGTCAGATTGTATCAATCGCCTGGCTCCATCGGCTACGCTGGCGATGTCGCAGAAAAGTAGCGAGATGAAGGCCCAAGGCATTGATGTCATCAATCTCAGTGTCGGAGAACCAGACTTTAACACTCCCGACCACATCAAGGAAGCTGCCAAGAAGGCTATCGATGACAACTATTCGCGCTATTCGCCTGTGGCGGGCTATGCCTCGCTCAGGGAAGCCATTGTGCGAAAGCTCAAGCGCGAGAACGGACTTGACTACACGCCTGCCCAGATATCGGTGTCAAACGGCGCCAAGCAGGGTGTGTGCAATACGGTCATGGCGCTCGTCAACAAGGGAGACGAGGTCATCATCCCGGCTCCCTACTGGGTAAGTTATCCGCAGATGGTCAAGATGGCCGACGGCGAACCGGTCATCGTGAACACTGGATTTGAACAGGACTTCAAAATGACTGCCCAGCAACTCGAGCAGGCCATCACTCCCAAGACCCGCCTGCTCATACTCTGCTCGCCAAGCAATCCTACAGGAAGCGTCTATTCGCGTGAAGAACTGCGGGAATTGGCAGAAGTGATACTGCGCCACGACGGCGTCTATGTTCTGGCTGATGAAATCTACGAGCATATCAACTATACCGGACATCATGAGAGCATTGCTCAGTTTGAAGGCATGCAGGAGCGGTGCATCATCGTCAACGGTGTGTCCAAAGCCTATGCCATGACCGGCTGGCGTATCGGTTACATCGCTGCCCCCGAATGGATAGTCAAGGGATGCAACAAGTTGCAGGGCCAATACACCAGCGGCCCATGTTCGGTAAGCCAGAAAGCGGCTGAAGCTGCCTATGATTCGCCTCAGAGTTGCGTGGAGGAAATGCGGAAGACGTTTGAGCGTCGTCGCAACCTTATCGTCGACCTGGCCAAAGATATCCCCGGCCTCGAGGTCAACTGTCCACAAGGCGCTTTCTACCTCTTCCCCAAGTGCAGCAGCTTCTTCGGAAAGAGCGACGGCACGCGCGTCATCAACAGTTCTACCGACCTGGCCATGTATCTGCTCGAAGAAGCCCATGTAGCTACTGTCGGTGGCGATGCTTTCGGTGATTCCGATTGCTTCAGAATGAGTTACGCCACCAGCGATGAAAATATTCGCACGGCCATGGGACGCATTAAGGCTGCGCTTGGCAAACTCAAATGATATACGCCATCTAAAAAAGTCACAAATATCTTGTTAAAACTTCTTAATTAAGTGGCGGATATATATTAATTTGCTATCTTTGCTTGTCAAAAGATACAATCAGTTCAATTGTGCAAAACAAGGGAAAGAAAACAAGAAGAAATAGATTAACTTATAACATTTTATTAATAACCAAAAATTAATTGTAACATTATGGCAACTACAAAAAAAGCAGCCCCCAAGAAGGGCTTTCAGGGAGTTAGAGATGCAATTTGGATCATCGTTGTTTGCTTCGGTCTGGCCGTAGCTTTCTACGAGGGATTCCTCGGTAACGGAGCTAACTTCCACGGTGGAGACAACAGCGGTGAGCCCGCTAACCTGCTCGGTACAATCTACAAAGGTGGTATCGTAGTACCTGTAATCTTCACTCTGTTGTTCACCGTTATCGCACTCGGTGTTGAGCGTTTCTTCGCCCTCCGTTCTGCTTTCGGTAAGATGTCTCTCGCTAAGTTCACTGCTGAGGTTAAGGTAGCTATCAAGGCTGGCGATTTCGCTAAGGCTCACCAGCTCTGCGACAAGATGCAGGGTACTGTAGCTAACGTAGTTAACGCTTCTCTGAATACTTATGAGGAGATGGAGAAGACTACTGGCGTTAAGAAGAGCCAGAAGATCGCTAAGATTCAGCAGGCTCACGAGGAAGCAACTCAGCTTGAGATGCCTACTCTCCAGATGAACCTCCCCATCGTAGCAACTATCGTTACTCTCGGTACTCTTACCGCTCTGTTCGGTACCGTTGTTGGTATGATCCGTTCATTCGCCGCTCTGGCAGCAGGTGGTGGTGCTGACTCACAGGCACTTTCTACTGGTATTTCTGAGGCCTTGGTTAATACCGCATCTGGTATCTTGACATCTTGGTTCGCCGTTGTTATCTACAACTTCTTCACAAACAAGATTGATAAGCTGACTTACGCTCTTGATGAAGTTGGTTACACTATTGCTCAGACATACGAAGCCAACCACGGAGAAGAAGCTTAATTTTTGCTAACCCTTTAAAAATTTATCGCTATGGGTAAAGTAAAAATTGAGAAGAAAGATGTCTGGATCGACATGACTCCTATGTCCGATGTCATGGTGCTCCTGCTGACATTCTTCATGTTGACATCAACATTCGTGAAGAATGAGCCAGTAAAGGTGAACACCCCTGGATCGGTTTCGGAGATTAAAGTGCCCGAGAAGGACGTGCTGACCATCAGTGTAGCCAAGGATGGCAAGGTATTCATGAGCATCGAAAATGCCAACGACCTCGTTAGTGTTGTTGATGCCATGACCAGCCGATTTGGTGTGACTTTGAATGGAGCACAGCGTGAAGCTCTCAAGAAGCATTCAATGCTTGGTGTGAGCGTAGAAAAATTGCCCGCATATCTGAGTCTTCCCGAAGACCAGATGGCTGACGCCATACAGAAAGAAGGTATTCCTACCGACAGTATCGACAATGGCGATGGCAAGAAGGGTATGAGCGAGTTCCAGTTGTGGGTTGCTGAAGCTGTCTTAGTCAATGAGGATATGAAGATTGCCATCAAGGCAGACTCTGACACTCCTTACAAGACAGTGAAGACTGTAATGTCTGAGCTTCAGGATATGAACCAGAACCGCTATTATCTTATCACTTCTTTAAAGAAAGAGGAGGACTAAAGAATGGCAAAGCAGAAAGCAAGTAAACAAAAGAAAATGAATGTCCGCGTAGACTTTACGCCTATGGTGGATATGATGATGCTTCTTATCACGTTCTTTATGCTCTGTACGTCTTTGGCCAAACCTCAGACTATGGAATTGAGTATGCCAAGTAATGACAAGAACACGAAAGATGAAGACAAGTCTGTGACCAAGGCTTCTTACACCATTACAATATATGTAGGTGCCGATGACCAGATTTACTACATCGCTGGTTTGCCCAAATACGATGACCCTACCTGCCTGAAGAAGACAACTTGGGGTAAGGACGGTATTCGTAAGGTGCTCATTACCCACGTTACTGAAGATGGCACTCAGCCTGTACAGCAAGTGATGTTGGCCAAGGCTAAACTTGATGAAAAGAAGCTCAACGAGCCCAACTTCCCCGACACGCTCTACAACAGCGAGCTGTCTAAGATTAAGGCCGGTGACCTCGGTAATGGCCAGAAGATCTCGACCATGACCATCATCATCAAGGCTACTGACAAGGCCAGCTACAAGAACTTGATAGATGCTCTCGATGAAATGCAGTTGTGCAGCATCGGTAAGTATGTGATTGATAAAGTTAACCCAGACGACCAAAAGCTGCTTGATAAGGCAGGCGTTAAGTAGTCGTTATTGTTGAATTATTAAAATTAAGAAGACTATGTCAAAAATTGATTTGATTTCTTCAGACTGGGTTGATTTGGTATTTGAAGGGCGCAATAAGGCCTACGGTGCCTATAGACTCCGTAAGAGCACAACCAAGCGTAATATCCTCGCTATGGTTGCAGTTGTAATACTGTTGATTGTTGCCTTTATCATTCTCACAGTCAAGAATTTTGTAGATGAGCAGCGTGCCAAGGTCGCAATGACCCAGGTGGCTGAGCTTACTAACTATAAGCAGCCCGAGAAGAAGGCTGAGGTTAAGCAGAAGAAAGTCGAGGTTGAACCCGAGCGTGTCGTAGAGCGCGTAAAGAGCTCTATCAAGTTTACCGCTCCTGTCATCAAGAAGGATGAAGAGGTGAAGCCCGACGAAGAGCTTAAGACTCAGGACGAATTGATGAGTACCAAGACCGCCATCGGTACCTTTGATGTAAAGGGTAACGATGATGCCAATGGTGAGATTCTCAAGGCCAAGGAAGTTATTGCCGAGCCCGAGCCACCTAAGCATGAGGAGGAAAACAAGGTATTCGATATCGTAGAGCAGCAGCCTTTGTTCCCCGGTGGACCTGCAGCGCTTATGAAGTATCTCTCTGAGAATACTAAGTATCCCGTTGTAGCCCAGGAGAATGGTGTTCAGGGCCGTGTAACCGTACAGTTCGTGGTTGAGAAGGATGGTTCTATCTCAGACGTACACGTTTTGAGAGGTGTAGACCCATCACTCGACAAGGAAGCCGTACGCGTGGTTAAGTCAATGCCACGTTGGACTCCTGGTAAGCAGAATGGTATTACCGTTCGTGTGAACTACCGCGTTCCTGTATTGTTCAGATTGCAATAGTAAACGTTTGAATAATGAAGAAGACCGTATTCTACAGTATTGTAGGATTAACACTTTTCGCCTGCTTTTGTCTTTCTTGCTCCGGTAAGAAAAACAAAAGCGGACGAACAGATACATATTCGTCAGGGGTGGCCAGTTTCGCCTCTGACGAAAGTTTTAGCCCCATTATTGATGAGGAAGTTGAGCTCTTCCAATTCACTTACCCCCAGGCTACGCTCAAGCCTATCTACACCAACGAGTCAGACGCTATCACGATGTTGCTGCAAGGAAAGATTTGTCTTGCCGTGACAGCCCGCGATTATAGGGATATGGAGCGTCAGAGCTTGCGTGACAAGAGTTTCAATCCCCGTGCCATACCTATCGCTTACGATGGCTTGGCGCTTATTGTCAACAAGGCCAACAATGACACCTGTATATCTGTCAAGGATTTTGCTGCCATCATGTCGGGTAAGATTACCCAGTGGAAGCAACTCAATCCCAAGTCAGACAAAGGCGAGGTGCTCATAGTCTTTGACAATAAGAAATCCAGTACCGTCCACTTTGTGGAAGACAGTATCCTTGGCGGCAAGCCCATTACCAACCCCAATATGGCAGCCACCAACAACACCGCCGACGTCATCAAGTATGTTGAAGAGAATGTCAATGCCATTGGCATTATCGGCAGCAACTGGCTCAATGACAAGCGCGACACCACCAACCTCACATTCAAGAAGAATATCCGTACGATGTCGGTTTCCCGGCTTGACAAGGCTACGCCCGAGAACAGCTGGAAGCCCTATCAATACTATATTTATAATGGCAACTATCCCCTTTCGCGCACCATCTATGCGCTTCTCAACGACCCGTTGCGTGGTCTGCCGTGGGGCTTTGCCAACTTCATGCACTCCCCCAAGGGCCAGCTCATTATTTTCAAGTCCGGCCTGCTCCCTGTTCAGGGCAACATCACCATTCGTGATGTTAATATAACCAAATAGCCGTAACATTGAGAATTGGTACAACGTCCTATAATTAAGTAACCCTAAAAGTTAGAATTATGAAGTCGATTAAATATTTCTTTATCGGAGCTCTGCTGATGGGTTTCAGCGCTCCCGCAATGTCACAGGATATGAAGAGTGACATCGAGAACATTAGTAAACTGGTTAAGGAAAACAAGTCCAATCCTGCTGCTATCAAGGATGAGATTAAGGCTTTCCGCAAGAACTACAAGAAGAACGCTGAGGCACTGACAGCCCTCGGCCGCGCTTATCTTGATGTCAAGGATACCGCCAATGCCGTGGCTTTGGCCGAGAATGCCTTGAAGGTCAACAGCAAGTATGGTCCTGGCTACGTGCTCATGGGCGATATCGAAGTTGCCAAGGACAATGGTGGTAGCGCATCCGCTTGGTTTGAGCAGGCCACTATGATGGACCCCCAGAACATTGAGGGCTACCGTCGTTATGCCCAGGTCAACAGCAAGGCCAACCCCACTATGGCTGTGATGAAACTCGAGGAACTCCGCAAGGTTCGCCCCGACTATCCCGTTGACATCATTTCTGCCGAGATTTTCGACAAGGCTGGTCGCCTCGAGAAAGCTGTCGAGTATTATGACAAGGTTGACCGCAGCCAGATGGAAGACTATCAGCTGGCAGCCTATGCCACCGACTGCTTCCTGCTCGGCAAGTACGAGAAGAGTCTTGAGATAGCCCAGATGGGTGCTGGCAAATTCCCTTCCAACTCTGCCCTCAACCGTCTGTGCATGTTCAACAACACCGAGTTGAAGAAATTCCCCGAGGCAGTGGCTGCCGGCAAGGCTCTCTTCGCTTGCGAGGGTGCCAAGATTTCTGGCAACGACCACCTCTATTACGCTTCTGCGCTTAAGGGTAACAAGGAGCTTGACAGCGCTATCGAGCAGTACATCAAGGCTGCAGAGGTGGCTCCCGAGGACAAGGACCTGCAGATTTCTGTTTACAGAGACCTCGCCGAGGTTTATGGCCAGAAGGGCGACATCGACAAGGCTGTTGAAAACTTCAACAAGTACATCGAAATCTCTTCCAAGCGCACCGCTTCTATGTATGGTCAGCTCGCTGCTCTCTACAAAAACCAGGCTGCCAAGGTAGAGGGAGCCGAAATGGAGAAGTATCTGCTCGAGGCCGACAAGGTATATGCTACCATCGCCGAGCAGTTCTCAACCTTTGCTGACTACGCTACTCTCCAGCGTGCTCACATCGGCTTCCAGCTCGACCCCGAGACCAAGACCGGTGCTGCCAAGCCCCACTACGAGAAGCTCGTAGAGATTATCAAGGGTCACGAGACCATGGATGACCACGACAAGGCCAACCTCCTCGAGGCTTACAGATACCTTGGCTACTATTACACTCTCGCCAAAGAGAACGACAAGGCAGCCGAATACTGGCACAAGGTGCTCGAGCTCGACCCGGAGAATGCTGCCGCCAAGGCCGCTCTCGGTATCAAGGAGTAAGACAACCATTCAACCATAATAGCAGAGCGGGAATAAGTTCACACTATTCCCGCTCTCTTTTTTACCCGTTTCCTTATCCCCTTTATCCCATTCCTATCCCCAATGAGTGCAGAAGAACAGCAGAAGAAAGACCTCTTCTATATGTCAAAGGCCCTCGAGCAGGCCCGCATAGCCCTCGATGCCGACGAGATACCCATCGGAGCCGTCATCGTGTGTGGCGACCGCATCATCGCCCGCGCCTCCAACCTCACCGAAGCCCTCCACGATGTCACCGCCCATGCCGAGATGCAGGCCATCACCTCTGCCGCCAACCTTCTCGGTGGAAAATATCTCAAGGGCTGCACCCTCTATGTCACCGTCGAACCTTGCGTGATGTGCGCTGGAGCCCTCGGCTGGTCCCAGATAGACCGAGTCGTCTATGGCGCCCCCGATGCCAAGCGCGGCTATGCCCTCTATGCTCCCCATGCCTTCCATCCCAAGACCCGCGTCACTGCCGGAGTGATGGAAGATGAGTGTCGGCAGCTGATGCAAGATTTCTTTAAGTCCAAACGATGACCGCGCCCGCTTCGTCACAGTCGCACGGGCTGACGCCACTATTCATTTGGTTTCCTATGAGGCGTTACCTATTTCTTGTCTTCCTCGCCCTGTGCTGCGCAGCGTGCACCAGGCGCCGGTCTGCCTCCGAGACTTCGCTCCCTGCCGACAAAAAGCCCTTTACCATCTACCTGCAGCCCTATGAAGATTTTCCTCAACGCGAGGCAGAGGCGCTGCGAGCCTCCATCACCCAGGCACTTGGCAGAGTCTATCGCGGCGACTGGTCGCATGTCGAGGTGCTGCCCAGCCGCCCCCAGCCGCCCCACGCCTATTACAAGCCACGCCAGCGCTATCTCGCCAGTGCCTTGCTTTGCGACCTCACCGTTGCCGGTCCCGACGCTTTTGTTATAGGACTCACCCACAAAGACATCTCCTTCAACATCCACAACACCAAGAACTACGGCATTATGGGCCTTACCACCCGTGGCCACTTCAAGACCATCGTGTCAGACTATCGTGCCAAGGGCGACAACTTCCTTGCCGTCATAGTCCACGAGTTTGGCCATGGCTACTACAAAGCCCCACACTGCACCGCCCCCACTTGCATCATGTGCGATTACCAGGCGCATAAAGGCAAGCCCTTCGTCTACGGCCTGTGCCCCGCCCATCAGTACATGCATTAACCCCCTCACCATTATCCATTCCCCCTTTCTGCCCCTGGCGGTCGCTGCAGAAAGGGAGATTGCGTTTCCCCTCTCCGCCATTGTCTTTGTCCCCCTGCAGCAGCCCGTCGCCGGCTCGTGACGGAAGGAACGAGCCCTCGTGCCTATTGCTACGTGCTTCCGTATCGTATGTCACGAGCCCACGTGTCAATTGATACGAGCTGCCAACGTGCATCTCGGTGGCGACGGACGTCGTCTGCGTGGGGATGAAGTCCAATGAAAATGCTCACGGTACAATGATATGGAGTTTCATCTATATGTAGAAAACTACTTTACCCTCCTTTCTTATTTACAACTGAAATCAATATTAGGACAGTCTATTGTCATAAATATCCAAAAAACCAGCTCAAAAATCTGGAATTATGCTTTTAATACTGTATCTTTGTAGATAATTTAATGATGGTGAGTTATGAACTTTGCAGAATTAAGGTCAGCGATAAAGAACAGTATTGACCTGGACTTTCAGGTAGCCAGCAGCCGACTCCAGACCACAATATTCGGTCTTGACAGGGCCGACATATTGCCGCTTGTAGTAGAAATCGGCATCATACCAGAGGATATAAAGCACGACTCAACAGAGGAGAAGCTATATACCAAGGTGTCTGACATCCTTTTGGCCAAGTCGCTCAGTGAGATGAATCTCGAGGTCGCTATATTGACGCAACGGAGTGACAGTGCTGATATTATAGCGCAAAGTCGTTATCATGGTTATAGCCTGGTCGGTGATGCTAAAACCTTCAGGCTCAGCAGGACCGCCAAAAATGCCAAGGACTTCAAAGTAGTTTCTATGGCTCAGTGGAAGGGCGATTGCGATTACTCTGTTTTGGTTTGCCCTTACTACCAATATCCCAAAAGCGTTAGCACGATTTATAAGGAAGCTCTCGACCACAATGTCTCTTTGTTCAGCTGGGAATACCTTTATATGTTGCTAAAAGAGGGAGTAAAAGAAAGCCCTTCCTGCAATCTTAGAGAATTGTTCAACCAAAGTGCGATAATAGCCAATGCTACTACAGTGGTCAATGCCAAAGCCAACTTCTTGCAGCAGCAGAACGTGAATATCGCCGATATTATTAATATGCCGCAAAGTAGGTTTGACGATTATCTTAAGGAAATCGTCAAGATACTCGTAGAACGCGGCAATGCCGAAATTGGTTATTACGAGAGTGAGCAGCAGCGCGTAAAGCAGTTGAGTAGAGAGGATGCTATCAACGAGCTCCTTAAATGTCTGAAGCTGGATAACAAAATCTCAACGATTAAGCAATTTATTGAGCAAATACAAAAATGATAACGGACTATATTGATAAGATAATCAATGGTAATTGCGTGGATGTGATGAAGCAGTTACCGGACAACTCCATTGATTTGGTCGTAACTTCACCTCCATACGACAATCTGAGAACATATAAAGGCTATACCTTCCCTTTCGAGGATATCGTTGCCCAATTGTATAGGATTATCAAGGAAGGCGGTGTGGTTGTCTGGGTCGTTTCCGACGCTACTGTCAATGGTAGCGAGACCTGTACCAGTTTCAGACAGGCACTAACCTTCGTTGCAAAAGGTTTCAAGTTGCACGATACGATGATATTCCTGAAAACCAATCCCGTACCCCAAATATACAGGAAGAGATATACCAACGTGTTTGAGTATATGTTTGTTTTCTCAAAAGGCAATGTGGCTACCCACAATCCTATTAAGGTCCCCTGCCTCCATGCGGGATTAGAGCTAAAGGGCACAACCTATAAAAACTATTCCAAGGGTGAACAAAGTCGAACTAAATTGGCCAATCCTGTAAAGGCCGAAAAACTTAAGGGTAATATCTGGGAATATGTTGTTGGTAAAAAGGCTGTAGACCAAGAGGCCAAGAAGCACCCGGCTCCCTTCCCTTATGACCTCGCTTTAGACCATATAAGAAGTTGGTCTAATGAGGGTGATGTCGTTCTTGACCCTATGTGTGGTAGTGGTACAACCTGTGTGGCTGCCAAAGACTCTGGTAGGAAATACATAGGTATCGATATCTGTAAAGAGTACTGCCAGTTGGCTGAGAGCAGAATTAAGATGCACTCCAATACAGAGCCGTCACTATTTGTCAACATGGGTGGTTTCGCCGTTTGTCATAAGTGCTAATGGCATTGGGGGTAGTATTTGCAGACAGCTACATTCAGCCAGCGGTCATATCTTTATCCTCCTTGTCGCCACCTCCGCCTCCGCCATCATCTACATAACGCCAAACGAGCACGGCCTTTTGGGTCGTGCTCGTTTGGCTTATTGGGTGGGGCGGTATGTGGGCTGCTGTCGGCTTGTCTTTGGCGGTGTGGCTATTGGGCCTTGTCGTCGTCTTCGTCCACAAAGTCTACATATTCGCCTTCGTCGCTGCCGAATATCTTCTGGTTTGATTGCTCCGGTGTGCGCTGGTCTATCACGCCGTCGCCTCTGCCGTTGTCGGTCTTGCGGTTGGTGCGCTGGGTGTTGCCGCCACGTAGCTGGTCTATGGCGCTTCTTACGCGCACCCACAGACCTACGCCCATCGCGATGATGGCTATGATTCCTACGATGAAGATGAAGGCTATGAGCTTGAAGAGTATCATTGCTGCTTGAGTTTGTCAGTGAAATTCTTGTACACCGAGACCAGTATGTACCACACGATGATGAGCGATATGCCAGCTACTCCACACACGAGCAGGATGGGGATGCAACAGAGGATGAAGATGTACTTCAGCTGGTTTTCGGCCCATCCCCAGTGCTTGAACTTGAGTGCAAACATGGGTATCTCGGCTATGAGCAGATAGCAGCTCAGCAGTATCAGCACCAGCAGCAGGGGGAGCGCCCAGGGCGAGCTCTCCAGCTGGTCGCGCCATCCGAGGATGAACGAGCCCCAGAAGAGGGCGTTGGCAGGGGTGGGCAGTCCGATGAAGCCCATGGACTGGCGCTCGTCGAGATTGAACTTGGCCAGACGCAGTGCTGAGAAGGCTGCCATGACAAAGGCTGCGAAGGGGATGTAATCGCTCACGGGCATGAGGAAGGCGGGGTAGTGTACCATGGTGAGCTCGAAGCCCACGATGGCTGCGGGTGCCAGTCCGAAGGTGATGTCGTCGGCCAGCGAGTCGAGCTCCTTGCCTATGGGCGACGATACGTGGAGCAGTCGGGCGCTCATGCCGTCGAAGAAGTCGAAGGCTGCGCCTATGACAATCCATAGGAGTGCGATGTCTACATTGCCTGTGAAGGCATGGAATGTAGCAATACATCCTGCAATGAGATTGCAGGATGTCAGTGTGTTGGGGATGATTTTCTTGATGGTCTGTAACATGGTTGTATCAGTCCTTTAGTTTGGCTATCACTGTCTGGTCGCCCGTGGTGGTCTGTCCCATCTTGACACACACCTCGGTGCCTATGGGCAGATATACGTCTACGCGCGAACCGAACTTGATGAAGCCCAGGTGTTCGTCGATGAAGCATTCCTCTCCGGGCTTGGCGTAGGTCACGATGCGGCGTGCCACGGCGCCGGCTATCTGTCGGCAGAGGATGTCGGTACCCTCGGGCGTGGTAATCATGATGTCGGCGTGCTCGTTCTCCTCGCTTGCCTTGGGCAGCCATGCCTTGTGGAAGTTGCCGTTGCGGTGGTTTACAAACTTCACCTTGCCGTCTACGGGGAACCAGTTGGCATGCACGTTGAAGAGGCTCATGAAGATTGATACCATGAGGCGGCGCTCATGGAAGTACTCGTTCTCCTCTACCTCTTCGATTACTACTATCTTGCCGTCGGCGGGCGCTACGACCAGCCGCTCGGTGTCCTCGCTGCCGAAGTAGCGTATAGGACATCTGAAGAAATTGAGGATGATGGCATATATGGAGCCGAAAATGACAAGGAACGACCAGAAGGGAATCTTGGTCTCAAACGAACGGTGCAATATCAGCGCGACGGCGGCAATGAAAATGAAACCATAGATGATGGTGTCTGTGCCCTCGCGGTGGATACGTATCTTTTTTAGTTTTTTAATTCTGTTGCCCATAAGGTTACTCTATATTCTATGCAAAGATACATTAATTAATGTGATGTCGCAAATATTGGCCGCGTTTTTTTTGTGGATGTCGGCAAATGTATGTAACTTTGAAACCCCAAACACAATTTTCGCCACCATTATGGAAGATTTTATACACCTGCACGTACACACCCACTACTCTATACTCGACGGTCAGTCCAAGATACCCCACCTGGTCGACAAGGCCATTGCCGACGGCATGCGCGGTATGGCGGTAACCGATCACGGCGTGATGTATGGCATCAAGGAACTGGCCGACTACTGCGCCGGTGTCAACAAGAAGCGCAAGGAGGAGGGGCTCGAGCCTTTCAAGCCCATCCTGGGTTGTGAGATGTATGTGGCGCGCCGCCGCAAGGAAGACAAGGTCAAGGAGATGGGCGACAACAGCGGTTACCACCTCATCGTGCTGGCCAAGAACTATAATGGTTACAAGAATCTCATCAAGCTCGTCTCCAATGCGTGGACAGATGGCTACTACTATCGTCCGCGTACCGACCGCGCCGACCTCGAGCGCTACCACGAAGACCTCATCGTCTGCTCGGCATGTATCGCCGGCGAGGTACCCTCCAAGATTCTGCATGGCGACATCGAGGGAGCCCGTGAGGCGTGTGAGTGGTATCATCGCGTGTTTGGCGACGACTATTACCTCGAGCTCCAGCGCCACGAGGTGACCGACCCCACCATTCTGGCCAACCGCGAAGCCTTCCCCCTGCAGCAGAAGGCCAACAAGGTGCTCATTGAGATGGCCCGCGAGTATGGCATCAAGCTCGTCTGCACCAACGACTGCCACTTTGAGGACAAGGAGACCGCCGAAGCCCACGACCATCTGCTCTGTATCTCTACGGGCAAGGACCTGGACGACCCCAACCGCATGCGCTACTCCAAGCAGGAGTGGTTTAAGACCCGCCAGGAGATGAACGACATCTTCAGCGATGTGCCCGAGGCACTTGCCAACACCACCGAGATACTCGACAAGGTCGAGATATACAGCATCGACCACGGCCCCATCATGCCCTTCTTCCCCATCCCCGAAGACTTTGGCACCGAGGAAGAGTGGCGCCACCGCTTCACCGAGGAGCAGCTCTTCCACGAGTTCACCTCCGACGAGAACGGCGAAAACCCGCTGCCTCCCGACGAGGCCCAGAAGGTGATAGACCGCCTGGGCGGCTACGACAAGATATACCGCATCAAGTTTGAGGCCGACTATCTGGCCCACCTCGCCTACGAGGGCGCCAAGGAGCTCTATGGCGACCCGCTGCCCGACAATGTGAAGGAGCATATCAACTTCGAGCTCCACGTCATGAAGACCATGGGTTTCCCCGGTTACTTCCTTATCGTGTCAGACTTCATCAATGCCGCCCGTCGCGACCTCGGCGTGTGGGTAGGTCCGGGCCGTGGCTCGGCTGCGGGTTCGGTTGTGGCCTACTGTCTGGGCATTACGCGCATAGATCCGCTCAAGTACGACCTGCTGTTCGAGCGTTTCCTCAACCCCGACCGTGTGAACCTCCCCGATATCGATACCGACTTCGACGACGACGGCCGAGGCAAGGTGCTGCGCTGGGTGATGGACAAGTACGGCCATGAGAACTGTGCCCACATCATTACCTATCAGGCTATGGCCACCAAGAACTCCATCAAGGATGTGGCGCGCGTGGAGCGTCTGCCCCTCGACAAGGCCAACGCCCTCTGCAAGGCCATCCCTGATCGTCTGCCCGACGGCATGAAGATGAATCTCACCAATGCCATCAAGGCCACGCCCGAACTGCGTGATGCCGAGGCGTCGTCCAATCCCCAGGAGCGCAACACCATCAAGTATGCCAAGATGCTCGAGGGCACCGTGCGCGGTGTGGGTCTCCATGCCTGCGGCTTCATCATCTGCCGCGACCCCATCAGCAACTGGGTACCCGTGTCTACTGCCGACGACCCCGACTTCCCTGAGTTCAAGACGGCTGTCACCCAGTACGACGGCCACGTCATCGAGTCTACCGGCCTTATCAAGATGGACTTCCTGGGACTGAAGACTCTCTCCGAGTTGAAAGAGGCGGTAAAGAACGTGAAGCTGACCAAGGGCATCGATGTCGACATCGACACCATACCCATCGACGACGAGCTCACCTACAAGCTCTATCAGGAGGGCCGCACCATCGGTACCTTCCAGTTTGAGTCGCCCGGCATGCAGAAGTATCTGCGTGAGCTCCATCCCACCGTGTTCGAGGACCTCATCGCCATGAACGCCCTCTATCGTCCGGGTCCTATGGACTACATTCCCGACTTCATCAAGCGCAAGCACGACCCCTCGCTGGTGACCTACGACATACCCTGCATGGAGAAATATCTCAAGGACACCTATGGCATCACCGTCTACCAGGAGCAGGTGATGCTCCTGTCGCGCCAGCTGGCCAGCTTCACCCGAGGTGAGAGCGATGCCCTGCGTAAGGCTATGGGTAAGAAGAAAAAAGCCATCGTAGACGCCATGAGACCCAAGTTTATCAAGCAGGGGCAGGCCAACGGCCACGACCCCCAGGTGCTTGAGAAAATCTGGGGCGACTGGGAGAAGTTTGCCTCCTATGCCTTCAACAAGTCTCATGCCACCTGCTACTCCTGGGTGGCCTACCAGACCGCCTATATGAAGGCTCACTATCCGGCCGAGTTTATGGCTGCCATCATGACCCGCCGCAAGAGCGACATCAAGGAGATTACCAAGCTCATGGACGAATGTCGCACCTACGGTGTGCCCACCCTGGGCCCCGATGTCAATGAGAGTTACGAGAACTTCGGTGTAAACCACCATGGCGAGATACGCTTCGGACTGGCTGCCATCAAGGGTATGGGCGAGGCTGCCGCCACCGCCATCATCAACGAGCGCGAGGTCAACGGCCCCTTTGCCGATATCTATGACTTTGCCGAGCGCGTGGACTTCCGCAATGTCAACCGCAAAGCCTTTGAAAGCCTTGCCTACAGCGGAGGCTTCGACAGCTTCGGGCTCTATCGTGAGCAGTATTTTGCACCTTGTGGCAAGGAGGGCTCGTTCCTCGATGCCATCGTGCGTTATGGACAGCGCTTCCAGGCGTCCAAGGCCGAGGCTGCCACTTCGCTCTTCGGCGCCGACGATGTAGAGATAGCCCATCCACAACCATCCAAGCCAGAGCTGTGGAACACACTCGAACGACTCAACAAGGAGCGTGAACTGGTGGGCATCTATCTCTCTGCCCATCCGCTCGACGACTACGAGGTGGCGCTCAAGCACCTCTGCAATACCCAGTGTATCGACATCCGCGGTCGCGACACCGACATGGAGCCGCTGAGCAAACTGCAGGAGGTAACCTTCGGCGGAATCATCACCGAGTCGACCGAGCGCTTCTCCAACTACAGTGGCAAGCCCTTCGGTATCATCCAGATAGAAGATTACAGCGGCACTGGCGAGTTGAGTATCTTTGATGCCGAATGGCCCAAGTGGAACGGCATGCTCAAGAAGGAGTATCTCGTGCGCATCACCGCCAAGTGCGTGGAGCGCTACCGTGGTTCGGGCAAGTTCCAGCTCAATATCGTCAACGTAGAGTTCCTCGTCGATGTCAAGAACCGCGGCATCACCAGCATGACGATAGGCATAGACTGCGACAAGTTTGACGAGCAGCTTGAAGACAACCTCGCCACCAAGCTCAACGACAACCTCGGCCAGACCCCCCTGCTCATACGCTTCTACAACTGTATGGACCAGAGGGGCGAGATAGTGATGCGCTCGGCCAAGAGCGTCAATGTGACCAGGAAGCTGCTCGACTTCCTCGACGAATATCACTTCAGCTATCAGTTCAATACCTGACGACTCCCTCCGCTGCGTAGCGGCGGTTGCAGATACGAGAAATGGTTCGACAGCAGCTCAATGCAAGCTCTGTCGAACCATTTCTCGTATCTGTAGTAAGGGTGTTATCAGTTGTGAACCAGTGTGCCTATCTCTTCGCCGTCCATCACGCGCTTGAGGTTGCCCACCACATCCATGTTGAATACATAGATAGGCAGATTGTTCTCCTTGCACATCGTGGTGGCGGTGAGGTCCATCACGCGCAGGTTGCGGGTATAAATCTCGTCGAAGGTGATGTCGTGAAACTTGGTGGCTGTGGGGTCCTTCTCGGGGTCGGCGGTGTAGATGCCGTCTACGCGGGTGCCCTTGAGCATCACATCGGCCTCAATCTCTATGCCTCGCAGCGACGAGCCGGTGTCGGTGGTGAAGTAGGGGCTGCCCGTGCCGCCCGAGAAGATGCACACGCGGCCGTCTTCCATAGCCTCGATGGCCTTCCACTTGCTGTAGAACTCGCCGATGGGCTCCATGCGTATGGCGGTGAGCACCTTGGTCTTTACGCCCTCGGCCTCGAGAGCCGAACTCAGCGCCAGCGAGTTGATTACCGTGGCACACATGCCCATCTGGTCGCCCTTGACGCGGTCGAAGCCCTTCTGGCTGCCGCTCAGTCCGCGGAAGATGTTGCCGCCGCCGATGACGATGCCTATCTGCACACCCATCTCGTGTATCTCCTTGATTTGGCGGGCATAGTCACCCAGTCGCTCAGGGTCGATACCATAATTCTGATTGCCCATCAAGCTCTCGCCCGAGAGCTTGAGGAGGATTCTCTTAAATCTTGCCATAGTCTTATTTGTATTTTCAGATGATAAATTCCACTTCCTTGAACGCATAGCTGCGCTGCCGGCCCTCGCTGTCGCGCAGGCAGAGCCTGCCGTCGTAGGCCACGCCCACCAGCTCGGCGTCAAATTCGCCGTCGGCGTCGCGATAGCGGTAGAAACCCTTGCGGCGGTAGAGCGCCTCGTGATACTCGCGGCTTATGCCGGCATAGTCGCCCTCCTGCACCCGTCGGTAGTAGTCGTCGAAGGCTTGGAGGATGCGCTCGAGCAGATGGTCTATGCTCTCGTCGCTGCCCGTAATCTGGCTGAGCGACACGGGGTTGGGCGCGTCGCTGGTGAAGCGCCGCTGGTTTACGTTGATGCCCGTGCCCATAATCATGCGCTTCAGTCGGCCGCCGCTTACCGCCGTCTCGATGAGCGTTCCGCTGAGTTTGCGGTCGCGGTGGTAGATGTCGTTGGGCCACTTCAGCTCCATGCCGTCGGCATAGGCATCGAGCGCCCGCTTCAGGGCCAGCGCTTCGGCCATAGCCAGCACAAACTGGTGGCCTATCGCCACCTCCACGGGGCGTATCTGTATCGAGAAGAGCAGGTTCTGTCCCTCAGCGTCCTCCCATCGGTTGCCTCCCTGTCCGCGTCCGGCGGTCTGGTGGCGTGCTGTGACCACCACCACATCCTCGTCGCCCCGATAGGCGTGCAGATAGGTATTGGTCGAATCGACGGTGTCCAGTCTTATCACTCTCATATCACTCATCTACTCAGCAGCAATGGGTTGAAGGCATCCTCGGTGTGTATCACGTCGCAGTGGCGCGAGTCCATGCCCACCACGGTGATGATGTCAAACCTCACATCGGCGTCAATGCCCATCTGCTTGACATAGGCATTGGCGGCAATGGCGAGATTGCGCATCTTGGTCTCGTCGACGGCCAGGATAGGGTCTATCGTCAAGCCCTCCGAGCGCGTCTTCACCTCGACGATGACCAGCAGGTCCTGCGCCTCGGTAATGGCCACGATGTCCAGATCGCGCTTGCCCAGTCGCCAGTCGCGGTCCTTGATGATATATCCATGGTTCTCCAGGTAGCATGCCGCCACCTCTTCTCCCCATTTGCCTAAGTCGTTGTGTTCTGCCATAACTGTCTGCAAATGTAACACTTTTCCGCCACTCAGCCAACTAAAGGCAAGAGAAATAGGCTGCGCCCCACCAATATTGCCGCCATCGCCGCTCCCGGTTTACATCGCCGCCGCTTAAGGAGTAGCGGAGTTTCAAAGTCAGTGTAATTGCTAAATTCGAGTAGGGTGGTTATGCAAACTTCTCCTGGAAATGCGCTTTATTCAGCTAAATGTGTAAATTTTTGATAGATTTAGCTGAATATACGCCATGTTTTAGTATTTTTGCAACTGAAACATTGATACTTGAATATGTTTCCTGATACGAAAAGAAATATACTATAAGAGTTCATATCTCTCTACATGTTAAATTATTAATTGCTGATAACTATGAGATTGAAGCCAAAACTCCTCAATGCAATAATATTAGGATTGACAATGTTCCTTTCAATGCAAACAGCTTTTGCTGCTTGCAAACAGTCATTTGCCGCTCAACAAAAGAAGGTAGCGACCATTAGCAAAAAGAGAGTTGTCAAGAGCAAGAAGAGAACCTATCGCAAGGCTTCGGCGCGTAAATATTCGCATAGGGAACTGAACGCCATTATGCGGATACTTGAGCGGAAGTTCCTGTCGGAAGACAAGACCCCGGCCTTGCGAAATGTTGTTGGATTTGGAATGGGATCCAACTCCATTGATGTTGCGCTCCGTTGGAACACGAAGGAGAAGCAGCAGGAGTTTCGTAGGCTGATTTACAACTCGCCCGCCATCAGGTTTGAGGGCAAGTTGGACCCTATCATCGACAACAGGGAAGGCGTGAGCACCTACCAAGGCATCT